>Ga0066369_10000056_pt1 | contig 38451 bp, 38 predicted proteins | sample Knorr_S7_td_Bott_FD_70972 | JGI IMG/M metagenome (GOLD analysis project Ga0066369, IMG submission 70972) | Marine microbial communities from Southern Atlantic Ocean transect - Knorr_S7_td_Bottom_ad_4513_LV_A | ecosystem: Environmental > Aquatic > Marine > Oceanic | place: Southern Atlantic... | reverse complement strand
CTGGTGAGATTGGTGCAGTTAGCCAGACCATCCACGTCCGGGAGAGAATCGCAATCATTCAGATCCAGACTGGTGAGATTGGTGCAGTTAGCCAGACCATCTACATTCTGGAGAGAATTACAAAAAGACAGATCCAGGCTGGTGAGATTGGGGAGATTAGCAAGCCCAGATGGTAATTCAAGCCATGGATATTCTTTAAAATCAAGTGTTTTTACTTTAGAATGTTCCAGGCTTTTAACAACTTTGGTATTCTTTGGAGCGTAGCCAATCAGATTCACTAAAGCATAAGCAAGGTACGGTTGTGCTAAACGTATATAGTGCTACCTTATCTATAAAACTCTAGAATAGATATTTTTTTCATCAAGGTATCTATATAGAAAAGTAGTCTATAGCTGTTGAACGCTCTTAGTCATCCGGCTTGATGAGGAAACCGAATACTTGTTATATCTTTTATTACACGGAACCCAGTATAGAGCAATAAGAGTTCCTAAGTTTCAACAAGCGCACTAAACTAGTAAAAAAGATTGATTCTTTCTTTACTGGCTACAATCTGCCTTGCTGAGGCAAAGTTTTAGAATAGTGCGAATATTCTTCCCTAATTAATTAAAATTAGTTTAGAATGGGAGCGCTCAATATACAAGGAAGGTCACCCCATCAGATTTCACCCCATAGGGGTTCACTTTCGTTGAAATCTAATCGGCTGACAGCCCCTGCTCGTTTCTGTTTGTTTTATCAATGCAAGTGATATGCAAGCAGAAATGGCTAATTTTAGCCGTTTATTGAACTAAATAACCGACTGTTTCAAAACAGCTATACAAAGCACAAAAGCCCCATCTCTCATCAGAGAAACAAGGCTTACTTTAGTGTACCGCGGAAAGGGCTCGAACCTTCACACCCAAAGGGCACCAGATCCTAAATCTGGCGTGTCTACCAATTCCACCACCGCGGCATAAATTTGGGACGAGAAATTACAATTTATTCCAACAAAAAAGCCCTGCAAAAAACAGGGCTTTTTAAATCAACCTTAAATTCAGAATGATTTATTTCATAAGAATCATTTTTTGGGTAAACACCTTGTTTGCCGTATGGAGCCTATATAAATACACTCCTGCACTTACCGGTTGTCCATAATTATCGGTCGCATTCCATGTTGCCATATGACGACCTGCAATTTGTTTACCATTCACTAAGGTTTTTACATTTCGGCCTATTAAATCAAATATTTCTAATTTAACATTAGAATCCCTAGCTAAATCATAAGCAATCTTGGTTGATGGGTTAAATGGATTCGGGAAGTTAGGATGTAATGCAAATTCTCCTGGTAATCCAATTTCATCTTCCATGGATAAATAACCTGTAAACTGACCGAAGCCATGAAAAAGAGCTGTGACAGGGTTTGCACCCGCGTCTCCAGCAGCTACAGAAGGCATAGTCATTATTATAGATGAATTATAGAGATTATCATCAAACTCAACATCAACTTGAAGAATCGCACCAGATCCAATTTCTATTCCTGTATTAAAATCATATCCAAGAAAATAATATGTTCCATCTTCTTGTTCGAATGAACTACCATCTACAATGCCATCATCAAATCGTCCAATACCAGAAATTCCTGTTACATTCATACTTTCGGGTAAATCAGCCAAGGTAAACTCAAGAATATTGATAGCTTCTGCATTATCCAAATGCACATCAAAAGAGCCCATTCCACCTGGGGTTAAGTTTCCGGATACATTTTGTATACTATAGGCAGCAGGAGGGGAACCAACATAAACTTCACCTGATGTACCTTCTGTATGCATAGGAAGGTTGTTGATATCAGAAATGACTGCATCATCAATGTTTAGATCAATGAGAGTTCCTTCTGGTATTCCACCCGCAATATTGAATAATAAATCTGCAATATGGGAAATTCCAGGGTTAATAGGATTAGATAATGTGTTATCAAACATGAGAACACGATAAATGGTACCCACAACATCTGCAGAAATATTCCACGTACTAAAATCATGTAATCCGCTAATAGATATATCTGCCCCCGTCATAAATGGCGGATCAGCAACAATATCAAGTTGAATACCATATATAGGTTGGGTATTACCTAAAATAAAAGACGTGGTAAATTCCCCATCAGATTGGCCATATCCCCCGGTCAACGTTGCGTACTGCGTTTCAATTCCAACTTCATATATTGAACTTTCCGAAGTCCAGTTTAAATCAACATAATTCAAATCTTGAATTGCTGTACCATTAGTATAAGAAAGATTGACGACCATTTCCTCATCAGCATCTGGATAAACTACGGCACGACATACGGGTCCATTTCCTGCTGAAAGAGGTGTACCAAGACTTATGCCAGTGATAGCCATTGTTCCATTCCCTTGGTCCGCAATTTCTAGCGCCCAGTCAGAAGTTCTATCAGTTGTTAAAATATTAAGACTATTAATCACATCAGGATAATCCATGATTTCAAAATAGAACAACCCAAGATCGGATTCATTATTGATATAAAAGTCCAATGTATCCATTTGGCCAGAGAGAGATGCACCATTATCCATCCAGAGTTCAACCCATTCTACAGGTGTTGCAGAAACGGTATTGGTTTCACCCGATTCAGATCCATCAGGATAAATGGCAGTCACATAGTAATAGTAAGTTGTACTATTGGTTACATCTTCATCAAGATAAGTTGTGACATCCCCTTCCACTTCTGTTAATTCTTCAAAACCTGTTGTACTGTTTAAAGAACGGTATACTTTGAATGCATCTAATTCTACAGGTCTAGTATTATTAACAATTGGGTTTTCTAAATCCACAATTAATTCATGCGGAATTCCACCGCTAAATTCAGCAATCACTTCATCTTTCGGTGCAGAAAATGCCCATACACCTAATTCTGTCAATTCATAATGAACAACTCTATCAATTTCTCTAGAAGCAAATGTAATGAAAACATCATCTACAGCCCACCCGGAAGCCCATACACTATTATCATTTGAGTGAAAAGCAATATATAAGTTTTGTGCTCCTGCATGTTCAGAAAGATCTACCGTTTCTATTACCCATTCAGCTGCCGCTTCTAATTGGATTACTTCTGTAAAATTTGTCCCATCGGTGCTGACCTTAATATGCGCAGTTTGGCTATAAGCACCTGTATAATAAGATGCAAAATTCAAAGTAATTGTTTGTGCACCGCTCACATTTAAGGGTGGTGCAATCAAATAATCTACTGAGCCATCATCATCGGCCATATCGTCATTTGAACACATGTACCAAGTGTGACCGGGTATATCCCAAAAAGCGCTAGACCCATTTTCTGTGATGAACCATCCTTGAGACGAATTAGTCGTTGTTGTCCAGTCGTCAGGAATAACTCCTTCTTCAAAATCTTCCTCAAAATCTTCTGGGATCGGACCAAATGGTGCTTCCCATGTCAATAATACCTGAGCATCCATACCATCTTGTGCAACTAGGTTATGAGGTTCTTCTATATAACCAGGAGTGACTGTTACTGTCCCGGAATCTGTACCTGCGACCCAATAGGTTCCACCAATATCATCTGTAACAATCACATTTTCAAAATTAACCCCCACATTTGAATTATAGGCATTATCGTGAACAAGCATTTCCATATTTAAAATGGCACCCTCACCTTCATCAATATTGCCATTATTAGAGTCAAACATTAGTACACGCGTTGCCCCTGATTCCAATACACTAAATTCTACGGTAAAACCAGATGATCGGTCGGTTGTTGAGAAACCTATCACATCCAAATAATCCGGAGTATCATATATATCAAATTGGACACCACCAACAACGCCCGAATTTTGAAGATTAATATCAATATAAACATCTTCAGAAACATCGCCTGTATCTGAAGTTGCACTTATTACGATTACATCGCCTATCGTAATAGACCCGTCGACCGCATCACCCTCAATAACTTCTCCATCATCATTACTAACAGTAAGATCAAACATATCAAGTTCAAGTAATGCAGAAAGTATATCAGATCCATTGTAATGAAGGTTTAACACGACTGCGTCACCTCCAGCATCAATTCCATTGGGGTTATTGCTATAAAAGACAACCCTACCGGAGCCGTCTTCAAATACATTATAATCTGCGGTAAAATTATCTGAATCAACAGGAGTTACACCCGAGAGAATTGCAAACGTTGGTAAAGCTATCACATCAAATTGGAACCCACCAATTATATCATTGGGATTCGTCAACGTTACGGGGACTACGATATCTTCCGTATAGCCTCCTACTGAAACATCACCTATTGAAACAGTGACATTGGCATGGGCAGTACCCACCAATAATATTACTAGAATAAGCGTGTTAAAATAATTTCGCACTAATTTCATCTCGTCCTCCGACAATATTAAATTTTTCAATAATTGAAAGCAAAATAGAAACTCCCCATCTATAACTTTAAAGAAAAGACTATAATGTTATACTAAAATAACGATTTTCTACCGATAATTCACTCATAAATTAATGAAACAAAGATTGAGTAATATCATCATATAAATCATCAACATGTTCAATTCCCACTGAAAGGCGAATCAGTTTCTTTGATAATCCCATTTTTTTCTTCATAACGGGTGGGACTGATCCATGGGTCATTTCATAAGGGATGCATACCAAACTTTCAACGCCGCCCAAGCTTTCAGCCAAAGTAAATAATTTAATTTTTGACAAAAATTGATCCCGAGCATTTACTGATTCTAATTCAAAAGAAATAATACTTCCAAATATGGGGATTCCTTCCGGATTAAGTTGCTGTTTTTTCACAAGATCATGCTGAGGATGAGATTTAAGACCGGGATACCTCATTGATCTTATTTGTGAATTGGATTCTAATCGATGGGCTAAATCCAAGGCATTATCAGATTGTTTCTGCACACGTAGGGCCAGAGTCTTTGTACTTCGAAGTAACATCCAACAATCAAATGGACTGGGTACAGCTCCTGCAGATTTCTGGATAAAATAAAGTTGATCAGCTAGATCTTTTTCATTCGTGATTAACGCACCACCAATTACATCACTGTGACCTCCAATAAATTTTGTTGCACTATGCAAAACCAAGGTTGCGCCAAGTGCAAGTGGGTTTTGCCCATAAGGGCTCATAAATGTATTATCCACGGCCAACTTAATGCCATGAGTTTGACATAATTTTGCAGTGGACTTAATGTCACATAATTCTAGAAGTGGATTTGTAGGGGTTTCAACAAAGATCCATTTTGTATTGGGTTGAATCGCATCCTCGATTTGATTCAAATACCGTGTATCAACAAAATCAAATTGGAACCCATGATTTGATAATATTTCAACAGCCATTCGGTAGGTTCCGCCATAGACATTTCGTCCTATGATTACATGATCGCCTTGTTCTAAGGTTTGGAAAAGTGCGGTAGTGGCAGCCATCCCGCTGGCAAAAGCAATTCCATATTTTCCACCTTCCAGAGATGCTAGGTTTTCTTCATATCGTTGCCGAGTAGGATTTGCTGCTCTAGAATAATCAAATCCTTTATGTTGTCCAACACTTTCCTGCTGATAGGTAGACGTAAAATGAATAGGGGGCGATACAGCTCCAGTTGATTCATCCGGTTTATTTCCAGCATGGATTGCCCTTGTTTCAAATCGTTTTTTATCCCCCATTATGATATCTTGACAAATCCTTTATTCAGATAATTTTGGAGTTTTTTATACTTTATTTCAATCTGTATTCCATCAGGTCCTTGAACTTTAATTTTTTCATTGCGACCATGTTTTTCTCCAGATTGAATCGGGGTACGCACTTGCTGAGGCTGGTTAGCTTGCTGTCCTTTCGGTTGCCCCTGAAATCCCATTCCTGTTGTATCTTTATGGCTCGTTTGAATATTTCTTGTTGATCGTTCCTGAATACCTGGTGAATTTTCCATTCCTTGGATTTGTGTCCTAAATAGCCGTTGAATTGTTGCAGAATTCATATCTGTCATCATTACTTGAAACATCTTAAATCCTTCTGACTTGTACTCCAATAAAGGGTTTTTTTGACCATAGGCTCGAAGGTTGATCCCTTCTCGTAATTGATCCATGGCATAAAGATGGTCCTTCCACTTATCATCAATTGTACGGAGAATAACAAATCGTTCGAACCCACGCATTACGTCTTCCGGGAGTAAGGATTCTCTTGCTTTATAAATTGATTTTGCATCTTCAACAACCCAGTCTGCTACATCATTTGCTGTCAAATCGGTACGACCTGTGGCAGTTTGAATTTGTTCTAAAGATGTATCAACCATTATATGAGTAGCAAATGACTGCTTCAAGTGATCCCAATCCCACATATCGGGTGTTCCCAAACCAGATTGAGCTTCAACCTCATCCATGACATAATCGTCTAAGATCTGTTCGGTCGTTTCATTCATATCCCCGCCAGATAGAGCTTGATTCCTGATATCATATACAACTTGGCGTTGTTGGTTCATTACATCATCATATTCGAGGAGATGTTTCCGTATACCAAAATTTCTTACCTCAACTTTCTTTTGTGCATTTGAAATAGCTCGGGTAACCATTTTAGCGGAAATAACTTCACCTTCTTCAATGCCCATTCGATCCATAATTGATGCCACCCGATCCGAACTAAATAAACGCATTAAATCATCTTCTAGGGATAAATAAAATCGAGATGATCCTGGGTCACCTTGGCGACCACTTCGCCCACGTAACTGTAAATCGATTCGACGTGATTCATGACGTTCTGTCCCAATGATATGAAGGCCACCTAATTCTATAACCCCCTCACCCAGTTTTATATCTGTTCCCCTTCCAGCCATATTGGTCGCAATAGTAACCGCTCCTCTCTGACCAGCACGCGCAACAACTTCAGCCTCACTTTTATGTTGTTTTGCATTTAATACATTATGAGGAATATTTTTCCGTTTAAGCAGTCTTGCTAATAATTCAGAAATCTCAACAGAAATTGTTCCAACTAAAACAGGTTGGCCCCGATGATGACATTCAGAGATTTCATCTATTGCTGCATTATATTTTTCCCGTTTCGTTTTATAGACCAAGTCTTCCCTATCATCTCGAATAATATCACGATGGGTGGGAACAACAGATACATCTAACCCATAGATAGATCCCAATTCTTCAGCTTCGGTTTCAGCCGTTCCAGTCATGCCAGATAGTTTATCATACAACCTGAAATAATTCTGGATGGTTATTGTTGCTAACGTTTGGGTTTCACGTTCTATTCGCACATTTTCTTTCGCCTCAAGTGCTTGATGAAGTCCATCTGAATAACGCCGTCCTGGGAGAACCCGGCCTGTAAATTCATCAACAATCATAACCTTACTATCCTGTAAAACATATTCTACATCTTTTTCATACATGGTGTATGCGCGAAGTAATTGATTGAAATTATGAATAGTGCCGCTTCGTTGCGCATGGAGTTGGTGAGCTTTTTCTTTTTCCTGTTCTTTTTCATTTAAAGAAAGATCTTCTCTCTCGTCAATCTCTAAAAGCATTTCGCCAAGATCAGGTATCACAAAAGTATCCGGATCATCTGGTGCCAGTAAGTTTCGACCTTTATCAGTTATATCCATAACATGACTTTTTTCATCAATAACAAAATAAAGATCTTCATCAACTTCGTACATTTTCTTATCACGGATAAAATTTGATTCAATATTTTGGGCTAGTTTCAACATTCCAGTCTCTTGGAATATTTTCATTACTTGTCGATGTTTTGGCATACCACGCTGTGCCTGAAGTAGTTTTAATCCAGCTGAATCATCCTCATTATCATCCAACAATTTTTTAGCGTCTCGAACAAGTTCAGATACAAGTGTATTTTGTGTTTTCACCAAATGTTGAACACCCGGTTTCAACGTAGTGAAAGTTTCATCAACGGGTGCATCCACAGCACCAGAAATGATTAAAGGTGTCCGAGCTTCATCAATCAGAACACTATCCACCTCATCTACCACCGCAAAGGCATGCCCCCGCTGAACCATATCTTCCTTCTGAAGTGCCATATTATCTCGAAGATAATCGAAACCAAATTCATTATTTGTCCCGTAGGTAATATCCTGGCTATACATTTCACGTCGTTGAACATTATCCATGGAATTCAAAATAAAACCCACCGTAAGACCCAGTCGTTTATAGACTTCTCCCATCCATTCTGCATCTCGTTGGGCCAAATAATCATTTACCGTTATCACATGAACACCCCGACCTGTAAGTGCATTCAAATAAATCGGCATCGTTGAAACCAGTGTTTTACCTTCGCCCGTTTTCATTTCAGAAACTTTTCCAGAATGAAGGGTAATGGCGCCCAATAGTTGGACATCATACGGTGTCATTTCCCAATCCAATTCTTGACCAGATACTCGCCAAGAAGATCCACACAAGCGTCGACAGGTTTCCTTAACAATCGCAAAGGCTTCCACCATAATAAAATCGAGAGCACCGTGTTCCGCATTTAAAATAGCCTTTTCCTTTTCTTGTCGATCCATATCCATTGAAAGTGATTGAGCCCTTTCATCCCGCTGGTTGATGACAAAATCTTTTAACTCTTGGGTTCTTTTGACTAAATCTTCATCTGTTTTAGATGAAAGTGTTTCATAAAATTGATTAATCTTATCTTTAGTCGGTTGGAGTTTTTTCATCTCCCGTTCAGATTTTGTTCCGAATAATTTTGCAAGTACCATTATAATTAATTTTTTTCCTGTTTTTGGAATTCTTTAAAAACCGCATCTAGAATTCCATTAATAAATCCTGAACTTTCTTCAGTACTGTACACCTTGGCAATTTCTACCATTTCACTGATGGTTACCTTGGGTGGAATATCATCCATGAAAAATATTTCACAAATACCCATTTTTAATAATACTCGATCGACCTGAGCCACTCTGTCAAATTCCCAGTTCTGGAGATGCTTTTTTATCATTTCGTCAGTCCAATCATGATGTTCCAATACGGAATAATAAAGGGCTAAGATAAATTTATTATTTTTCTTTCTTACTGGGCTTTCATCTAAAATTCTATCTAAAGTGATGGTTGTTTTTTCTTCAGAAAACTGCTGAGCATATAAGGCCTGCAGAACGCCCTCTCGGGCATTTCTACGTGGATGAGTTTTAGGCATTATCTCGTCTACCCATTACATTTTTCTTCGGTAAATAGACATTTTTCAATTTGCCAACTTCTCTCATCCGTTGTTCAGCCACCTTCGAAGCCGCTTCGTGAGTGGTAACTCCGTCAATATCAGCTTGACTATAAATTTTCATGAGCATATCATAAATTCCTTCTGCTTGCCTAAAGGCACGTTCCCGATTGTATCCTTCAATTTCATTGGCAACATTAATCAATCCACCCGAATTGATAGCATAATCCGGTGCATATAAAATTCCACGGTCCTTCAACATTTGTGCATGTTTAGTGTCATCTTTTAATTGATTATTTGCTGCACCAGCCACTATAGAACATTTTAGCTGTGGAATGGTATCGTCATTCAGGGTTGCGCCCAAAGCACAGGGTGCATATATATCTAAATCAGCGCTATAAATATCATCCAATCCAATCACATCAGCACCGAAATCATCCACCACACGTTTGAGTGCTTCAGTATCAATATCTGTGATAAAAAGTTTTGCTCCATTTTCTGCCAAATATTTACAAAGATAATAGCCAACATGTCCCACACCCTGAACGCCAACTTTTAAACCAACTAAAGAATCCTTACCAAGTTGGTGTTTTACTGTGGCCTTAAGACCGGAGAATGCGCCCAATGCAGTAACAGGAGATGGATCCCCACTGCCACCTAATGCTCTTGAAATACCGGTTACATACTTGGTTTCCATTCGCACCCATTCCATATCTTTCACACTGGTTCCCACATCTTCAGCTGTGATGTACCGTCCGGAAAGTCCTTCTACAAATCGGCCAAAGGACCGAAAAAGAGTTTCAGTTTTATCTGTTTTTGCATTTCCAATGATTACAGCTTTTCCACCGCCGAGATTCAAGCCGGCAATGGCAGCTTTATAGCTCATGCCTCGTGCCAGTCTTAAAACGTCTGTAAGTGCTTCTGCTTCCGTTTCATAATTCCACATACGGCACCCACCCAATGCAGGACCAATGGTTGTATTATGAATGGCAATAATTGCTTTAAGGCCTGTATCCTGATCGTGACAAAATACGACTTCCTCGTGCCCTCTCTTATTCATACTCTCAAATACGACTGACATAATAACTCCTTTTAAAAAAGTTGATTAACGGGGGCTGTCCAACTGTATGGATCACTTATTTTTCCCCTTTGAATGCCTAAAATTGTTGTTTGGATTTTGTGGCAATATGAAATACTGTGGTTTCTACCAATTTAGCTTCAAAATAATCGTCTACGATTTGCACCGAATTTTGCTGAATCATTTAAGCAAATCTCTCCCAATTACCAATTGTTGGATTTCGGATGTTCCTTCATAAATCTGAGTGATTTTGGCATCCCGCATGAGCCGTTCCACACCGTATTCCTGCATGTAACCGTAGCCACCATAGATTTGAACGCATTCTGTTGCTGCTTTCATAGCTGTAGAAGATGCATATAGCTTCGCCATGGAACTTTCTCGGATGTATTTTTTTCCATCATCTTTTAATTTTGCAGCTCGCCAAATCAACATTCTCGCCGCATCAATTTCAGTTGCCATATTAGCTAATTTATTTTGGATGGCTCCAAATTCACCAATGGGTTTTCCAAATTGTTTACGTTCTTTTGCATAGGAAACGGATGCATCCAATGCAGCCCGAGCTAAACCAAGTGCCTGAGCAGCAATTCCGATTCGGCCACCCCCCAACGCTTTCATTGCAATTTTGAATCCTTGCCCTTCTTCACCTATCAAATTTTCAACAGGAATTTTGCAATCTTCAAAATATAGTTCACATGTATCCGAAGCTCGGATTCCAAGTTTATTTTCCTTTTTCCCCATGGATAAACCCTGCGTACCTTTTTCCACGACAAATGCGCTAATTCCTTTGTATCCCGCGCCTTTTTCTGTAAGACAAAATAGTGTAACAATATCACTCGTAATCCCATTTGTAACCCAATTTTTGGTGCCATTGATAATATAATGGTCTCCATCTTTTCTAGCAAAAGTGTTCATATTACTCGCATCAGATCCAGATTGCGGTTCGCTTAGACTATATGCGCCGAGTTTTTCGCCTGCGGCAAGCGGTTTTAAATATTTCTCTTTTTGGGCAGTTGTTCCATAATCCACAAAAAGTTGACATACGAGTGAATTATTAACAGACATAACAGTGGATGTGGCTAATTCTACCGCTGCGATTTCTTCCATGGCAATCGTATAGGTAACGGTGTCAAAACCAGCGCCACCCCATTCTTCGGGAACCATCATTCCCATAAATCCCAATTCCCCTAATAATTTAATTTGTTCTTTTGGGAATTCGGCTTTTTCATCTCTTTCAATCACACCGGGCGCTAAATGTTCTCTGGCAAATTCCCGGGCAGTTTGTTGAATAAGTTCTTGGTCGGATGTAAGGGTAAAATCAATCATATTTTTTCCACAATTATGGCAGAAGCTTCTCCACCCCCAATACATAAGGTGGCTAAACCATATTTCGCATCGGTTCGAGTCATGCCATTAAGAAGTGTAGTAAAAATCCGAGCTCCAGAAGCACCAATTGGGTGACCAATAGCCACGGCTCCACCATAAATGTTTACTTTTGCAGGATCAATTTTAAAATCATCAATCGCTGCCATGGTGACGGCAGAAAAGGCCTCATTGATCTCCCATAGGTCGATTTCATCTGCCGAAAGGTTTGCTTGATTTAACACTTTTGTAATGGCTTTCCCCGGTGCGGTTGTAAACCATTCGGGTTCGTGAGCTGCGGATGCTTGAGCCACAATTTTCGCCATGGGTTTAAGTCTCAATTCGTTGGCTTTTTCTTCACTCATTACGAGAATAGCAGCTGCGCCATCATTCAGTTTGGATGCATTTGCAGCGGTAATGGCACCGTCTTTCTCAAAGGCAGGGCGAAGAACGGGGATTTTATCAAATCGTGCTTTTCCAGGTTCTTCATCTTCTGTTACAAGAATAGGATCCCCTTTCCGTTGTGGAATTTCCACAGGAATAATTTCCGAATTAAAGATACCTTCTGCCTGAGCAGTTTGGGCGCGTTTGTAGGATGAGATTGCGAATTCGTCTTGAGATTCACGGGTATAATTCCGATCCTTAGATAGCATTTCTGCACAATTACCCATGTGTTTATCATTGTAGGCATCCCAAAGCCCATCATGAATCATACTATCAATCATTTTACCATGACCTAATCGTTGACCGGTACGTGCATTCTGCAATAGATAAGGTGCATTTGACATACTTTCCATTCCGCCAGCAATAACCGTATCGGCATTCCCACCTCGAATCACTTGGTCCGCAAGCATGACTGCTTTAAGACCCGATCCGCACATTTTATTAATGGTAAGTGCTTCCACTGAATTGGGTAATCCAGCCCGAATGGTTGCTTGTCGAGCCGGTGCCTGCCCGAGTCCAGCCGATAATACATTGCCCATAATCACTTCATTAATCTGAGAAGGATCAATTCCGGTTTCGTCTAAAATTGCTTTAATCGCCACCGCACCAAGATCTGGTGCAGAAACTGATGATAAATTACCTTGAAATGCGCCGACGGGTGTCCGTTTCGCCGCAACAATTACTGATTGTCGTTGCATTGATTTCCTTTAAAAAGCTTGTATATAAGAATCGGGAAATTAGGAAATAATTATGAGTTTTGCCGAGATTAGATAAAAGTTCTTTCAAGGGGCTTGACCCTTGAAACCAAATTAACTATTAGGGTTTTTTCTTTTGTTTTATTTTTTCATCATACGCTTGGATAATTTTCATCACCAGATGATGACGAACCACATCACTTTTATCGAGCATAACAAATCCAATACCGTCAACGTCTTTAAGGATTGTTGCGACTTGAACAAGACCAGAATCAGATTGATTTTGAAGATCAATTTGAGTGATATCACCAGCTACAATGGCTCGGGAACCAATACCAAGCCTTGTTAGAAACATTTTCATTTGCATTATAGTGGCATTTTGGGCTTCATCCAAAATCATATATGCACTATCCATCGTCCGACCACGCATGTAAGCAAGAGGAACCACTTCAATCACATTTCTTTCAATTAACTGATTTAATTTATTTTCTGAAAGTATAATCCGAAGAGAATCATAAAGGGGTGCCAAATAAGGGTCAACTTTTTCCTTTAAATCTCCAGGAAGAAACCCAAGACTTTCACCTGCTTCCACTGCTGGACGGCATAATATAATTCGATCCACTTCATGGTGTTCTAGTGCAGCCATTGCGAAAGCAACTGCCAGAAACGTTTTCCCAGTCCCTGCAGGGCCAATACTGAAGACTACATCATTTTTATGTACAATTTTTACGTATTCTTCCTGCCCTTTGGTTTTGGGTACAATTGCACCTTTTTTCCCATAATGAATCACAATATTTGGCACGTGATGTTCGCCATTGTTATTTCCATTAACAGAAGTTACAAGCGCAATTAAATTTTGGACATTTCTTACGGTTAAGCTTCCTTTACTCGAAAGCGTTTCCATCATCTCATGTAAAACTTCGTGTGCATTTTCCACATCACGTGTTTTACCCTTTATCTTAATTATTTCACCTCGAGCAATAATTGTGGCTGAAATGGTAGCTTCAATCAACTTAATATGCGCATCTCCGACACCAAATAGGGCTGTGGGTTCAATAGTTTTTAATTCAATGGTCTTTTCCATAATCCAATTTCAACTGTAATTTCCCATCCCAAAATTTAGGTGTCATTATCTATTTTAACTTAAAACAAAAACTTTTTATCTATTCAATCTTTATTATCATCTTTGTATCGATTGGTTGTACTTCCACTCAAATCGGGACCAAAGCAAAAGAGCAAAATATAGATTATTTGATTTCCCAAGGTCAACACTTTTGGAATCAACGAACTGATTCTACTTCTCTATTGAATGCGGATCATTTTATCCGTTTAGCTCAGGAACAACGACCCAAAGATTTTGATTTGGCTGTCCTTTATGGTCGAATTTTATATACTCGTGCCCTTTTTTTTGAACAGGATTTAAAAACCCAGGATGAGTTATTCGTTGATGGTTTACAAATTTGTAGAAGTGCCGTCATGAATCATCCTGATTTTTTACAGATTTACGAACGCGCCCAAGGGGACTCCTCATTCAAACTACTTGCTACAATAGCCGAAGTGCCCAAGTCATTAGTTTCTGGCTTGTTTTGGTGGGCAACAAACCTTGCTCGACATTTGAATTCAAAACCTGTCGTTGAAAGATTGGACCACCGGGAATTGATAGAGGTAATCATGCACAGAATTATTTCTTTGGATCCGGGATTTCATTATAGTGGACCTTATCGGTTTTTTGGATCAATGTACACTCGAATTCCTGGTGTGGGATTATCACAATCAGAAACATATTTCAATCAAGCTATCGGGACGAACCCAGAATACCTTGGCAATAGGGTACACATGGCAGAATTCTACCATCAAAAAGCAGGAAATCGAGAATCGTTCCATGCCTTACTTATAGACGTCGTGCAATCTGATCCCACATTGCATCCGGGAATTATGGCTGAAAATATCTTTTATCAAAAAAGAGCACAATTACTTTTATCAAAAGAGCCATCTCTTTTCGAATAATTCACCTTTTCCTTCAAAAATCACTAAGGAAATAATTAATTAATCTTTTTTGATTTTTGAAACGCTTACCTTTAACTTTGATAGAACCTGAAAAGGAAGTCTTTTATGAATATTCATTATTCAATCCGTGATTTTATGGCAACCAAGCTAATTACTTTCTCTCCCGAGACAGCCATTGAAACTGCAATTCAAACTTTTTTAACCCATAAAATATCAGGGGCGCCTGTTGTTAATTCCGAAGGAAAATTAGTTGGGATTCTATCAGAAAAAGATTGTATGAAAACCTTATTTGAATCTTCCTATTATAATAATCTAGGTGGCTACGTTAAAGAATACATGTCAACTGAAATTACATCCATTGATATTCACGAATCTTTATCTAATGTAGCGGAAAAATTTATGGAGTCTCGATTCCGACGATTTCCAGTTATTGAAGGTGATAAATTGGTGGGACAAATTAGTCGAAGAGACATTTTACGTGCTATGGATCAACTCTCAAAGGAGAAACAATCATCATGAAGTATCTTGTACCTATCTTGGCCACCACTCTTTTGCTGGGCGGATCCGGTGATGCAATGGCAAAAGCATCCGCTGCAATGAAAGCGGGATTATTTAATGAAGCATTGACCCATGTTAATGAGGCTCAAAGTTTGGATCAAGCTAACCCGGAAGTCTATAGGATGAAGGCTCTCCTTCATGAGGTATTGGATCAACCCGAGCAGGCAGTTTCTGCATGGAAAAGTTGTTTAGATCATTCTAAAGATGAAAAACTGAATACTGAAGCAAAGATTCATATTCAAATACTTTCCGAGACGTTTTGAAAAATTTATTTCTGGGTATTTCTTTTATGTGGATATTGGGATGCGGGTCTAGCGCGGCAATTAATTCTCATTATGATTTTAGTCAAGTGGGTGTCATTGATCTCATCCCTATTTCCGATCATTCCTATATGCCTGGATCCGGAGAAATGGTCCAATCCAGTTTGACCTATAATTTCCTTAAATACGGTTTTTATGTGAATGAACCCAACACAGGCGGAATACAAATAAATGTTGGAAATGGAGGACGAACATTAGCATTATCCTGCGTAATCACTGAGTTCACAGATTCGGAGATCATTGTGGTCCCCTACCGATTTGAGGAACGAGGCTCAACAAAAACGACCGTTAATCTTTCATCCGAAGCGGATGCTGATACAGATAAAACTGAAACAACTACATCCACCTCAACAACCATGGATGGAGGTTCAGTACGAGAAGGAAACCGAATCGATTATACCCGTGCCCGAGTGGGCATCATTCTTAAAATGAGAGATAAAGATTCGGGAAGTCTCGTCTGGTCAAATTCATATTGGTACAGCGGACTGGAACTTCACCGCACAACAGAAGTGTGTATTCGAAATGCCGTAAATCAAGTCAGGAAGTTGTTTAAATAAGATGAATGTACTTGGGAAAATTTTAATACTTATTTCATTTTCATTATTTTCTTGTCAAAATTATGAAAATAATAAAAATGAAATTGGTTCAGGCCTGGATTGAAATTCATAAAGAAGATTTGATGGCTGATTGGGATTTGGCTATTAATGGTGAAAATGTTTTTAAAATTGACCCGTTGAAATAATTATGATGAATCCACGAATTAAAGAAGTAAAACCAAGTTCAAAAGACTTCACTTTAACGCTCACATTTGAAAACGGTGAAGTTGGTATCTTTGATGTAAAACCCTATTTGGATATTGGAATATTTAAAGAATTAAAAGATTTCGGATTATTTAATTCTGTCAAACCATTTATGGGCAGTATTCAATGGGTTAACGGTCAGGATTTATGCCCTGATACTCTTTATATGGAAAGTGTAATTCAATAGCAATTCGACGGCTTTCTAACCCCCACTCCACCGGACCTTTTTTAATTGTTAATTATTAATGATAAATGGTTAATGAATTCTTAATTTGACTTTTTATTGTTTTTAAAAATGAAGTATTCCACTCATTGGTTTTAATCACATAGATTACAAATCTAAATGACTGGAAAACAAAACAAACTCCGCCGGGATCTTGGCCCTATTTCCGGGTATGCCACTATCATTGGTATTTTGGTAGGAGCCGGTATTTTCAGGGTTACGGGAGAAGCCGGTGCTGTGGCTGGATCTTCTGTCCCACTCGCCTATCTCCTTTTTGCTCCGATTATTATTTGCACAGCTCTCACCTATAGTGTATTTGTTTCCACACCGCTGGGCAATCGTCCCGGGGGTGCCTACATCCATATTTCCAGGACTTTCAAAAGCTATTACCTGGGATTCATTGCCATGTGGATGAAACTCATTGCCTTTATTGGAGCGCTTGCTTTCATGTCCACAAGTTTTGGGGAATATCTGACATTTTTCTATCCAACTGCTGATCCAAAATTGTGGGCTTCCATTGCGCTCATTTTTTTCTACGGCATCAATATGGTGGGAATCAAACATTATGGACATATCCAAACTTTTATGTTGGGGATTCTTATGGTCAGCATTCTGGTTTTGGTCATTCCCGGCTTATTCGCTGTTGATCTTTCCTATTATGACCCGATTTTACCCATGGGATTTGGTGGGCTGATGAAAGCCATGCCCATGCTGTTTTTCAGTTATGCAGGATTTGAGACCCTTTCCCAGATAGCAGGAGAAACAAAAGATCCCACCCGAACTTTGCCCATGATCTTTATTCGTGGCGTATTGGTTTCTGTTGTAATCTTTGTGCTCATGTCCTTTGTTGCTTTTGGTGTTCTTCCTGCTGAAGCGCTGGCATCTTCTCAATCTGCCATGGCGGATGTTGCAGGTGTTTATTTACCATCCTGGGGTTCCGGTATAGTTGCCATTGGCGCAATGAGCGCTTTTTTGACCAGTATAAATGGGTCTATCCTTGTCCCTTCCAGAATGTTTTTTGTTTTTAGCGAAGATCGCTTGATGCCTCCCATCCTTTCAAAGGTCCATCCAAAATGGCGGACACCTTATGTGAGTTTGATTATTAGCGCTATGATTTCAATTACACTCATCTGGACAAAATCATCTCTCTTTTTATTGAACACAGGATTGATTGGAATATTCATAATATATTTAATTCAGGGAATTGCGTTAATTAGTCTTCCCTATGTAAATCCTTCTTTGTATGAATCTGCTAAATTCAAGCCACCGATTCCAGTTCTATGGTTCATGGGCGGAGTTGTCATAATCTCCATGGGATATTTTACAATCATTACGGTATCGAATGTTTATCTTTGGGTTTTGATTGGCGGACTTATTGGAACAGGAATTTATGGGATAGGACGATCAATGGGGAAAAAAGAAGGATTTGATTATGAGGCGCGGATGAACCAAGATATGGTGGAGGAAATGGAGTAAAAATGACATACATAAAAACAATTGATATTGATGATGCTGAAGGAATCGTCAAAACTGAATATGACAAAGGCATTCGCCGATCTGGGCGCGTATATAATATTTTAAAAATCATGAGCCGCAGCCCGGCGGCCTTGAAAGAATCCATGCGGCTCTATCTTGCCATTATGCACGGTGAGTCGGAATTATCACGAGCACAACGGGAAATGATTGCAACGGTGGTTTCTCAAGTAAACCACTGCAAATACTGAATTGAAGCTCATGGCAATGACTTCCGGGATGAAGTCAAAAATCACGAATTAGCTGAGCAATTAAAGAAAAATTGGACAAAATCAGAATTATCTGCAGAGGATAAAGCACTTTGCGCTTGGGCAGAAAAATTGACACTTACACCAAGCAAAATGACAAAATCGCATATTGATACTCTCACAGGAATTGGTTTTTCTGAATCGGCTATAAGTGACGCAGCCCAAGTTGTTTCCTATTTTAATTACATCAACCGTATCGCTGAAGGCTTGGGTGTTGACCTTGAAGATGAAATGAAATAATGGCAAGTAAGGAATATCAAAATGCTGAAATTATTCTACCCGCAGGGAATCTGAATGAAACAGTTTCATTTTTCTCTGATGAATTGGGATTTCAATTAGAATCTATTTATCCAGCTGATGATCCCGTTGAAGCAATTATAGTTGGATTTGGATTAAGAATCCGTTTTATAAATAATGATACAATTCATCCCGGAACCATATCTATTACCGGGGATAAATCCCAAACATTAACTGCACCGAATGGAACTGTCATTCAGTTTCAGGAATCAAATGATTCCTATTCTCTTCCAGAAGGAAACCAATCTATTCAGGTTTCAAAATTGAAAGATGGAAAATGGAAGATCGGTCGAGCCGGCATGGAATATCGTGACCTTATTTCGGATCGTTATGGAGGACGATTTATTGCATCTCATATCAGAATTCCAAAGGCGGGACTTGTTTCGGATTATGTCCATTTTCATAAAATCCGATTTCAAATGATCTATTGTTTTAAAGGCTGGGCGAAATTGGTTTATGAAGATCAAGGTGGGCCATTTCTTTTTCAAGCTGGAGACTGTGTATTGCAACCACCGGAAATTCGACACCAAGTCCTTGAAAATTCGGATGGATTTGAAGTGGTGGAAATCAGCTCACCAGCAAGCCACATGACTTTTACAGATCCGGAATTAGATCTACCCAGTGGTGAAATAAATCCCAATCGGGATTATAATGGACAAAATTTTGTTCACCATATTTCTAAAAAATCGGAATGGCGTCAATGTCAATATGCTGGATTTGTAAAACAGGATTTTGGGTTTCATCTTGCTACAAATGGCTTAGCCCAAGTTCAAGTTATCAAATCACAAGTTAGCAATAATGGATTCGTGAAAAGAAGAGATGCTGAATTTCATTTTATTTTTATGCTTCAGGGTGAATTATCAATCAAAATTGGTGACCATGAAAAGCATCATCTCAACGAAGGGGATTCGATTACTATTCCAGGTGGAATGGAATATTCAATTATTGAATGTTTGATTGAATCCCAATTTTTAGAAATACTATTTTAGAAGAATTCTTGTTTCAACAATAAAAATTTCCAAAACAAAATCAAAACAATCATGATCCAAATTATAATTAAAATTTTACTTTCTTCCGGAATAATCGTTCTTGTCTCCGAAATTGCAAAAAAGAATTCTTTTCTTGGCGGACTAATTGCATCAATTCCATTGGTATCTATTTTGGCCATGATTTGGCTCTATTTAGATACGAAAAATGTTGAGACGGTAAGTGCGCTCTCAACAAGTATTCTTTGGCTGGTGATCCCCTCGTTGGCACTTTTTATTTCATTACCAATCCTGTTGAAATCCGGAATAGATTTCTATATGAGCCTTGGAATTTCCATATTAATTACCATGGGATGTTATTGGGTCACAATTCTGTTATTGGGTAAAATGGGTATTAAGTTATAATTCCCCATCAATAATGAATAGAGATTCAATCTCCTTTAAACAGGCACTTGCCCCCATTTTCTTCCTTCTCATTTTGGTGGTGGATGGACTCATTTTCAGACAGAAATTCTTTGGACAAAATCCCTTACCATTATAGAACATTTTCAAGTCTCAAATGAGAAAAACCTTTTTCACCATTCTTATTTTCAATTCACTTATTTATTCACAATCAATTGGGTTTATCAATGGTGTGGATATTTCAATGCTATACCAAATTGAAGAAAATAATGGAATATATTTTGAAAATGGAATCGCCATAGATCCTATCGATATTTTTAAGCAACATGGTGTAAATACAATCCGATTAAAAATTTGGCATACGCCAGACCCAGAATTTAACAGCTTACAAAATGTGCTACAAATGGCACAACGGATTGATTCAATTGGATTGGATATCATGCTTAATTTTCATTATTTCGATACATGGGCAGATCCCAGCCATCAAACAAAACCATCCGCATGGGAATCAATAGATTTTGAAACTTTAGCCGATAGCATTTACGACTACACAAATCATGTAATAACCCGATTAAAAATGCAGGGAACGTTGCCTAAATTTGTTCAAATCGGGAACGAAACCGACTGTGGATTATTGTGGCCAGATGGATACATTTGTGATGAATCAAACACGGCAGAGCAATGGCTAAACCTTGGCATACTTTATAATAACGCCATTTCCGGAATTCAAGATGCAATTGATGAAATGGATACTGTTTGGACTCTTGGCCATTTGAGTCATGGTGGATTATGGTATTTTTCAAATTTATTCAATGAAGGTGTATCTCTTGATATTATTGGACAATCCTACTATCCTTGGTGGCATGGATCCTTGGACGAATTGTCAACTAATTTGACGCAATTAAGCAACGAGTTTCAAAAACCAATTGTGATTGTAGAAACCGCTTATCCTTTTACGCTCTCTTGGAACGATAATACAAATAACATTATTGGAATGGAATCACAGTTGCTCGACGGATTTCCTGCATCTGAAATAGGTCAGCTCAACTTTTTACAAGCTGTAAAAGATAGAGTCACCAACAATGAATTCGGAGCCGGAATCTGTTATTGGTCACCAGAATGGATTAGCACTGAGACCTTCGGAAGTCCATGGGAAAATTTGGCCTTATTTGATTTTAATAGCGAAGTATTAGACGGAATTACAGTATTTGAAAATGATAATACCGGAATTGATGAAAACATTAATCCCGAACACATTAAACTGAAATTATTTCCCAATCCTTTTAATTCAATCACGAATATCCATTATGAAATCCAAAGATCTGGATTTGTTGAAATCATGATTTATAACATCAACGGAGAATTAGTGGAATCGATTGTTAAGCAAGATCAACACAAGGGTGAGCATTCAGTGTTATGGAATTCAGAGGGTTTAAGTTCAGGCGTTTATTTTTACCAACTGAAGCTGAATGGTGAAGTTTTAGGAACCAAACAAGCCGTGTTAATCAAATAAATTATTCTTCAGATACTTTGATCTGAAGCCTTCTTTTAACCGAAAATCTATTAGAAAGATTTCATCTAATAAATTTTAGACCCCCCCCCTTTTTGTTCCCCCCTATAATAGGGGGGATTGCACGGGGTAGAAAATATTATATTTTTTTAATTATATCGAGCATTTCTCAGCGCACTTCACACCATCAATGGCTGCTGAAATAATTCCACCGGCATATCCGGCACCCTCTCCACAGGGGAATAATCCCTTTATTTGTGGGTGTTGTAACGTACTGGAATCCCTTGGAATCCGAACGGGTGACGAGGTTCTACTTTCGGGAGCGTGAACAACTGCTTCATTCGTTAAGTAACCTTTCATTTGTTTACCAAAAAGCTTAAATCCTTCTTGTAAGTGTTGCGTAATAAATAGAGGGAATATCTCACTTAATTTTGCCGACGTTGTTCCCGGGATATATGACGTTTTAGGAATATTTTGTGACAATTTATTTTGAGTAAAATCAACTAATCTTTGCGCCGGAACTTTTTGAGTTTTGCCACCTATTTCCCAAGCAGTTTGTTCTATTCCTTTCTGAAAATACATGCCTGCTAATGGGCCATACTCTTTATAAGGAGCAAAATCTTCAAATTTCAGTTCAACAACTATCCCTGAATTTGATGTGGGATAATCTCGTTTTGATGGCGACCATCCATTGGTTACCACTTCACCAGGCTGTGTTGCACAAGGAGCAATGATTCCTCCCGGGCACATACAAAAAGAATAGACGCCTCTACCCTGTACTTGTTTGACAATTGAATAAGGTGCGGGAGGTAAAAATTCCCCGCGCGTTTTACATTTATATTGTAATTGATCAATCAAGTCTTGAGAATGCTCAACTCGTACGCCAAGCGCAAATTCTTTTGCTTCAATCTCAATCCCTTTTTTATACAATAATTCAAATATATCTCTTGCTGAATGTCCCGTGGCTAAGATTATTTTATTTGAGTCAATTTTTGTACCATTATGTAATACGATTCCCCTAACGGCATTATTTTTAATTCTAATATCTGTTACTTTACTATCAAATAAGACCTCACCCCCAAACTGAATAATTGTTTCGCGAATAGATTGAATAATTTTTGGTAATTTATTTGTACCAATATGTGGATGAGCATCTACTCGAATTTCTGGGGTTGCACCATGGTGAATTAAACTATCTAGAATTTTAGTTACATCCCCTCTCTTTTTACTCCGTGTGTATAATTTCCCATCAGAATATGTACCTGCGCCACCTTCACCAAAACAATAATTTGAATCTTCATTAACAATATGTTTTTTTGTAAGAAGTGCTAAATCTTTCCGTCTGCGTTGAACATCTTTCCCTCTCTCTATAATTATGGGTTTTATCCCTTTTTCTAGTAGCGTTAATGCGGCAAAAAGTCCTGCGGGTCCTGCTCCAATAATAATGACAGGTTCTTGATTATTTACATCTTTATAGTCGGGTTGCTTACCCTGTTTTTTTATATAGGCTTCCTTAAGATATATATCAATTTGAAGATTGATTTTTATTATTCTTTGCCGTGCGTCAATTGAGCGATTTAATATCTCAATATGATATATATCAGACCTTTTAACATTCGCTTTTATTGAGACTTCTTTTTTTAATAAATCAGAATTAGAAGCAGTCTCGGGGAGGACTTGAAGTGAAATGTTTTTAATCATGAGCACAAAACTACTTAATACTTTAGATTAATCTTAATATTCGTGTGTAGAGAAAAGAAAACCTATTTTGGATTTACAATACTAAAGTTGCTAATTCAATATCCATTTTAATATATAACGTTAAGTGTATGATTTCGTAAGGGATTGCGGAATACAAACCTATCAATTTAGCCAACAAACTTGATGCAGGTGATAACGCTCGAAAACCTCTGAAACCCTTATGAATTATACATATTGTTGGCGGTTCGTTGTTTTCTATTTTGCCGTTTATTATTAATCATTTTCTTCGTAGTAATATGAGTAGTCAATTCCTTTCATAAACATTTCGCGGTCATTTATTTTGGAGGTGAGTGCATTTTCCAAAAGTGATTTCAGAACACTTGTTTCCGTTGGACTTAGCATTATTGCGTTCATGTAGTCTGACTTACTTATTTTACTCCAATCAACACATTTTTTTAGGTGATTTTTTAGTATCAAATCCAACCATATTCTAGCGCTTCTGCCATTACCTTCCATAAAAGGGTGTGCGATGTTCATTTCTACATACTTATTCAGAATTTCGTCAAATGTAGTTTCTGGCATTGCTTCTATTTGCTTTAATGTGTCGCCTAAAAAATGTGATACGGCAAATTGAAAACCACCCTTTGAAATATTTTTTTGTCTGATTTGTCCCGAAAAATCATACAATCCGCCAAATAAATAAGCGTGTATTTGTTGCAACCCTTTAGTTGTGCCAACTTCTATACTGTTGATAAAAGTACTTTCAAACATTGCATAAGCTTTTGTTTTGCTTTTTCCTTCTATGCTTTCATCACTGTATGTAAACCATTCAATAAATCGGTTTGCTTTTTTACTGGGAAACTCTTTACCTAATGCAATTATGCCGTTGTAATCCAACATATCAGCTAAACGCTTTTTATCATCCGGTGCAAGAATTTTCAACTGGGTAGTAGCACTAACCACTTGACTTTTTTCTTTCTTCAACTTGGCTTTAAGATATTTCCAATAGTTGCGAGTTTTGGTATAATCATTTTGGTCGGTAAGTATGGCAACAATATCCAAAACAGAAAACCACCATTTGGCATTTTCTTCATCCCAAACAGCACGCACTTCGCGGTCGTCAAAAAAACGTATGGATATTTTGGCATTACTCATAATTCAATATTGTCTAATCTGTCAATCTAAAATTTCCTGTCCAAAGTTAAGATAATTTTCATCATGTAGTTGCTACCTGGGCGCATGCCAGAATGACCGCCAACATCTTGGTAAACCCAATATTGCGTTTAGCGGGTTAACTCTTTAATTAATAATTGTGGTTTAACCATATCATTATGCAAATTGCCTACTTTTTAAAAACCGCAAAATAAAAACGAGTCATACGAAATTACAGTAAGCGAACGGTTGTTTCGTATTTATCTGCTTTTCATTAATCTTCAAGATCTTTTAACTGAATCCCCAAATCATTCAATTGGTCCGTACTCACATTACTTGGACTTTCATCCATCAAGGATGTTGCAGAAGTTGTTTTGGGGAAGGCAATCACATCACGGATATTTCCTGTCCCGGCAAGAAGCATAACCAAGCGATCAAAACCAAAGGCAATCCCACCATGAGGCGGTGCGCCGTAAGTCAGGGCTTCCACTAGAAAACCAAATTTCTCCACCGCTTCTTCTCGGCTTAATCCCAATAATGAGAACACTTTCTCCTGAACTTTGGGCGAATGAATCCGAATCGAACCGCCTGCAATCTCATAACCATTTAAGGTTAAATCATAGCCGCGACTCAAGGTGTTGGATGGATCAGAATCTAATTTTTCAAGATCTTCTTCCCGGGGAGCTGTGAAAGGATGATGCATGGCAATAAAGTGATCGGCGTCCTCGTCATATTCGAACATGGGGAATTCTGTAATCCAAACCGGTTTAAAATCATCTTTATTTGTTAATGATTCACGTTTTGCAATTTCGACCCGAAGATGTCCAAGTGCGTTGAGAGTAATTGCGGATTCATCCCCAATCATAAATAAAATATCGCCGTCTTTTACGCCCAATTTTTCACACATGGTTTTTTGGAGATCATCGGAAAAGAATTTTGATATTCCACCAGTAAATGCGCCGTTGTCTCCTTTCATCCAAGCCAAACCTTTGGCTTTATATTTTTTCACATAATCTGTGAAGTCATCAATATTCTTCCGGGAATATTTGGCACCACCTTCTACCACAATTCCTTTCACTTTTTCAGCAGATTTGAATGCATTGAATTCTGAAACATCGGTGAATTCTTTTACATCCAAAAGTTTCATTCCATAGCGCAAGTCTGGTTTATCAGAGCCGTATGTTTCCATAGCTTCTGCCCATGTGAGTCTTGGGAATGTCGATGGTAATTCAACATCACGAACCGATTTGAATACATGGCAGGTCAATTCTTCCATATGAGCAAAAATATCTTCCTCATCGATAAAAGACATTTCAATATCGATTTGCGTGAATTCCGGTTGGCGATCTGCTCGCAAATCTTCATCTCGAAAACATTTTACAATTTGAAAATATCGGTCGTAATTGGCAATCATCAAAATCTGTTTATAAATCTGGGGAGATTGCGGTAACGCATAAAATTTGCCTTGGTGAATCCGGCTGGGAACCAAATAATCCCGAGCGCCTTCTGGCGTGGATTTCATAAGAAATGGCGTTTCAATTTCCATAAAGTCTTGACCGGACAAATATCCGCGAACAGCTTGATAAGTGTCATGACGAATCATCATATTCCGCTGGAGCTCTTCCATCCGAAGTTCAAGATATCGGTATTTTAAACGCAGATTTTCTTCAGCACTATCCCTATCTGACAATACGAAAGGAAGTGGTGCCGATTCGTTTAACATAATATAATCGATAACGGCTACTTCGATTTCGCCGGTTTTCATATTCGGGTTTACAGCAGATTCTACTCGATCTCTCACCGTTCCACGAACTGACAAGACATCTTCCATAGACAATTTTTTCACCGCTTCAAAATCGCCAGAAAATGAGTCCGCATCAAAAACAATTTGCGTTTTACCGTAACGATCACGGAGATCCACAAAGACCACTTGACCATGAAGCCGGACAGTATTCACCCAGCCGTTTAAATTAACTGATTCCCCACTGTGGGATTTTTGTAATTCGCCGTTTGTATGTGTCCGTTTAAACATATTGTCAATTTTAAAAGTTGAGAATTATGGTATTTGGTATTAAAAATTTAAGTTTTTTAATTTTTGTCATTCTGATGACCGCAGGAAGAAGAATCTCAATCAAACTCTGGGAGAGAATTTTATGTTTGGGATACTTCATTCGTTCCTCATTCAGCATGACAACCTTCTAATAAAATTCTAATCGATAATTTTTCATTGCATGACATCATATAGTTTATAAACAAAAAACTCGAAACAATAACCGTTTCGAGTCTCTTATTTCATCTTTCAAATTTAAAATAATTATCTTTTTGAAACTCGTAATCGGTTAATAGCCCGCATCAAGGATGCTTCAATTCGAATATCATCCATTGCTGAATTTTGTTCAGATTTACGTTGTGTGGCACGTTCTAAAGATTTTTCTGCTCGTTCCGCATCAATTTCGGATGCTGTCTCCACGGATTCAACCAAGAGCTTTACTTTATCATTCATGATTTCAGCAAAGCCGCCACTCGTAGCTAAGAATTCATCTTTGCCATCTCGTGTTACTTTGATTTCACCCACCGTTAAGGCTATAATACCTTCGCGATGACTTGCCATGACGCCGAATGAACCATCTAGTCCAGGACAGCGAATATAACTCACTTGCCCTTCATCCAGTTCACGGATTGGTGTTACAATTTCAAGATTGAAATTGCTCATTATGCAGCAGACTTCTTATGTTTTTCGAAAGCTTCATCTAGAGTTCCAACATAAGCAAATGCATTTTCCGTAAGTTCATCCGCTTCACCATTCAGGATAGATTCAAATCCGGAAACAGTATCTTCTAGACTCACGTAGCGACCGGGAGTTCCCGTAAATTGCTCCGCCACGAAGAATGGTTGAGACATAAATTTCTGGATCTTTCGAGCCCGGGCAACTGTAATCTTATCATCATCTGATAATTCGTCCATTCCAAGAATTGCAATAATATCTTGAAGATCTTTATATTGCTGAAGAACTGATTGAACTTGGCGCGCCACATTATAATGACGGTCACCAATAATTCGTGGATCAAGAATTCGGGATGTGGAAGCCAATGGATCCACAGCAGGATAAATACCCAATTCTGCAATTTTACGTTCAAGCACAGATGTAGCATCCAAGTGAGCAAATGCCGTTGCAGGCGCTGGATCAGTTAAATCATCCGCTGGTACATAAACTGCCTGCACAGAGGTAATTGAGCCTTTTTTCGTTGATGTAATCCGTTCTTGGAGATCTCCCATTTCTGTAGAAAGCGTTGGTTGATATCCAACAGCAGAAGGCATACGGCCTAATAGCGCAGACACTTCCGAACCCGCTTGAGTAAATCGGAAAATATTATCAACAAATAAAAGTACATCACGCCCTTCTTCATCTCTAAAAAATTCGGCCATAGCCAAACCACTCAATGCCACACGAAGACGTGCTCCAGGTGGTTCATTCATTTGACCAAATACCATGGTCGTTTTATTAATCACGCCTGATTCTGTCATTTCGTTGTAAAGATCGTTTCCTTCACGAGTCCGCTCACCTACACCAGCAAAAACAGAATATCCGCCATGCTCGGTTGCAATATTTCGGATCAATTCCTGAATCAAAACTGTTTTCCCTACACCCGCACCACCAAATAAACCTGTTTTCCCACCCTTAGTATAAGGCTCCATTAAATCAACTACTTTGATTCCTGTAACCAAAATTTCTGTGGATGTTGTAAGGTCTTCATGCTTTGGAGCTGGACGGTGAATTGGATATTTCTTTTCCGTTGGGCAATCGCCTTTTTGATCAATCGTATTTCCCAAGACATCAAATAATCGTCCTAGAGTATTTTGACCCACTGGAACCATAATGGGATCACCGGTATCAACAGTTACATGGCCACGAACTAAACCGTCGGTGGAATCCATGGCAACTGTACGAACAACACCATCTCCTAAATGTTGTGCAACTTCAAGGACCAATAATCCGTCCTCTCCGCGATCAACATTCAGTGCATTATAAATTTCGGGAACATGGCCGGCTTCAAATATGACGTCAACCACCGCTCCCATTACTTGTGAAATTTTTCCATTCTTTGACATAAGGTGATGTCCTTTTTGGGTTAACCTAAAGCTTCTGCGCCACCGACAATTTCCAACATTTCTGTGGTAATTGAAGCTTGACGAGCTTTATTGAATTGTAATGTTAGATCTTTAATCATATCATCAGCATTAGTTGTGGCATTTTCCATGGCCAACATTCGAGCTGCTTGTTCACTGGCATATGATTCAAGTAAATATTTCCACATCTGAACATTCAGATGTCGTGGAATTAAAGATGTTACCAATGCTTCTTTCGAAGGTTCATATAATCGATCATGAGCCACTGCTTCTGATTCTTCATACAAAATAGGGAGCAATACTTCAGATTTTACTTCTTGTTTCCCTACATTGATGAAATAATTATAGACAACATGAATCTCATCTACCTTGCCGCTGGTGAAATGGTCAATAATGCTACGACCAATGGTCATGGCACTATCATATTCCATATCTGCCCAAAAATCAACATGACTGGTAATAATGTTATATTCACGTCGTTTAAAGTGGTCCCGGGCTTTTTTTCCAATGCAGAATAAATCTACATTTTCTTTTCCAAAAGCGTCTATTTCTTTTTGAGCAACCTTCAGTAAATTGGTATTAAATGCACCAGCCAATCCACGGTCAGCAGATACAATAACGTATGCTTTCCGTTTGATTTCGCGGACATCCAATAAAGGAAGCATATCCCGTTCTACATCCGGTAAAAGATGCTGAATAACTTTCGTTAAGGAATTGCTATAAGGCCGAGAATGTTCCATCCGCTCTTGAGCACGACGCATCTTTGCAGCCGCAACCATCTTCATGGCTTTGGTCACCTTTTGGATGCTTTTAACCGATTTGATTCGGTCTCGAATGTCCTTCAGATTTGCCATGGTTTAAGTGGCGTTGAATCCTGCTTTGTAATCCACAATCGCTTTTACAAGTGATGCTTCAGTCTCGCTGCTAATCTTACCTTCATTCACAATAGATGCGAGTGAATCAGCTGCATTGGCGTCCAGATATTCAATTAATCCCGTTTCAAATTCTAATATTTTATCAGCGGGTAAATCATCTAAATGTCCTTTGGAAGCAGCAAAAATAATCGCCACCTGTTTTTCAACATTCATGGGAACATACTGGTTTTGTTTCAAAATTTCTACCATTCGCTCACCCCGTGTTAATTGAGCAAGTGTTGCTTTATCCAAGTCAGACCCGAATTTTGCAAAAGCTTCCAATTCACGATATTGTGCTAAATCCAATCGGAGAGTTCCGGCCACAGATTTCATTGCTTTAATCTGAGCATTTCCACCCACACGAGACACAGACAACCCAACATCAATAGCCGGACGAATCCCGGAATTAAATAAATTTGTTTCAAGGTAGATTTGTCCATCTGTAATTGAAATAACATTCGTTGGAATGTAAGCTGATACGTCACCTTCTTGCGTTTCAATAATCGGCAATGCCGTTAAAGAACCGCCACCCAATTCATCGGATAGTTTAGACGCACGCTCTAATAAACGACTATGAAGATAGAATACGTCACCCGGGAATGCTTCACGTCCTGGTGGACGACGAAGAACCAATGACATTTGGCGATAGGCAACAGCTTGTTTTGACAAATCATCATAAACGATGAGTGCGTGTTTTCCATTATCGCGGAAATATTCACCCATGGCAGCACCCGAATAAGGTGCAATATATTGAGTTGGAGCTGGATCAGATGCATTGGCTGCTACTACCGTTGTGTATTCCATGGCGCCATTGGCTTCCAATTCTTTCACAAGCGCAGCAACAGTAGATGCTTTTTGTCCAATCGCTACATAAATACAATAAACAGGATTATCTGTTTTATGTGTGTAGGCTTGGTTTATGATAGCATCAATAGCTACAGCAGTTTTCCCAGTTTGACGGTCGCCAATAATCAGCTCTCGCTGTCCACGACCGATGGGGATCATGCTATCAACAGCTTTGATTCCGGTTTGTAAAGGTTCTGTAACGGGTTGACGAGCCATAACACCCAACGCTTTCCTTTCTACGGGAAGTGAATGGGGCGTATCAATTGGACCTTTTCCGTCAATAGGTTGCCCCAATGGATTCACAACACGTCCAAGCATTGCATCTCCAACGGGAACCTCTACCACACGGCCGGTCCGTTTTGCCAAGTCTCCTTCTTTCACCAGTCGAGTTTCACCAAAGAGCACGAGACCCACATTGTCTTCTTCAAGATTCAATGCCATCCCGAATACACCATTCGGTAGCTCAACCAATTCAGAACTCATTACATTTTCAAGACCGGAGACACGGGCAACACCGTCACCCACTTCCAAAACTTCTCCGACCTCAGCTACATCAACCGAACCATCGAATTTCTCGATTTGGTCACGGAGTAACTGGGTTAATTGATCTGTATGTATATCCATGTTTTCCTAATTTCTTACGACTGCAGCAACTCAGCTTTGAGCGTTTGCAATTGATTCTGGACAGTCGCGTCCAGGAATGTGTTTTCGATTCGAAGTCTAATCCCGCCTATTACAGACGTATCCACATCTAAAGTCAAGTCTGTATCCTTTCCAAGAATCTGATCCAATGCTGATTTTAGGGATGATTTCTCATCACTACTGATGTCATTGGCTACAGTTCCTATAACGGAAACGATATTTTTTGCGGCCTTGTACCGACGATTAAACATGTCTGTTATATCTCTGAAAATGGCTGCGGATTCGCTTCCTTTTAAATAAGAAAGTAATTCGCTTACCAAAGGATGACCTGCGTCGCCCATTACTGCATTCAGAATTGTAACTTTCGCCTTACCTTTGATTCTCTTGGATTGAACAAAAGCTCGAAATTCGGATTCTGTTTTTACCAATTCGTTCACCATAATTAAACTACGGTGAACTGGTTCTAACACATTATTCTGTTCGGAAACGGAATACAGTGCGTTGGAGAGGCGTTTTGCTGATTGTTTACGCGTCATAGCCTTTTAGATGCTTAATAGAGTCTTCAATCAAAGATTGATTGTCTTCTTTAGACAGATTCTTTCTAATAACCTTTTCAGCCACACGCATAGTAAGATTCACAACTTCTTGGCGAATTTCACTAATAGCTTTGGCTTTCTCAACTTTGATCTGCTTCTGAGCTTCGTCACGAATTTTCTTCGCATCTTCACCCGCCTGAATCATAACATCCGCCTTTATCTTTTCAGCTGCAGATTTCGCTTCTACACGAATGGTCTGAGCTTCAGAGCGAGCTTTTGCCATAATTTCTTCAGATTCAACATTGAGCCGTTCCAGTTCAGTTTTGGCTTTTTCAGCATCTTCTAATGAAGATTTGATGGTGTTCTCTCGAGATTCCAATGCCAAAAGCAGTGGTTTCCAAGCGAACTTTGCCAAAACAAAGAACAGGATCAAAAAGGTCAAGATCGTCCAAATGAACAGACCCGGATCTAATTGGACTAATGGGTTCGGAGCGCTTGTACCCCCATGAGCCTCAGTAGACTCATGAAGGTCATCATCTCCGGGAATTCCCAAAAATTGATCCATAATTATTTATGATTTCCTGATTAAAGAATCAGCATTAAAAAAGTGAACACTTCTGCGAGAATCGCAACACCTTCAAGAAGAAAGAGTGGCAAATTTACAGCAGCAGTGATCTTATCAGCAGCTTCTGGCTGACGAGCAATACCGTCTGCAGCCGCAGCAGCAAATTTCCCGATTCCTAGTCCTGCGCCTATTACGATTAAACCCATACCAATTGGTAGATACATAGTCATTTTGATTTCCTTTTTGTCGTTTTAATGATGTACATTAATTGCCATACCGATAAATACTGATGTCAACAATGTGAAGACATAAGCTTGAACTAATACAACAATAATTTCTAATCCTGATATAGCGGCAGCCATTGGGATTGAAATAAATGCTACCCCAACTCCAGCTACCGTACTTTGAAACATTTCGCCAAAAATGGCCATAAGAGATAAAAGAGCCAGCAGGGCAATATGCCCGCCGGTCATGTTTGCAGCCAAACGCATGGTTAATGCGAAAGGTTTTACAAATAATCCCATTATTTCAATGGGAATTAAAATAATATAAACGGGCCAAGCTAACCCGTGGGGTGCCAAATTTTTCCAATGATTAATAAAACCGTGAGCCATAGTTCCAGCTACCATTATTGAGAAAAAGGTAATGGTTGCTAATCCAGCAGTCACATTAAAATTAGCCGTAGCTGTTACACCACCATGGAGTAAATGATTTATAGTATTATGTGAATCCCATGCAGGTACACCTAAGATAAAACGATTAATTACACCCAATACATCAAAAATAGGAATCATACCAATTCCATTGGCAAATAAAATAAAAAAGAAAAAGGTCAATATTATCGGCGTCCATGTCATGACCCATTTAGGGCCCACATTTGGTTTTACAATCGTATCACGAATAAACTGAACAATGCCCTCAATGGCGTTCATCCAACCTGATGGTGTGGATTTGCCACTGGATAAAAATTTTCGGACAGGGATAATAATGGTGATACCAACTAAAACAGCAACAAACCATAACATAAAAACATGTTTGGTCACGGAGAAATTGACTCCAAATAATGTAGGGAGATGTAATAAAGGATGTGAAATATCTGAATTGGAAACGTGGTGAATAATATTGGGTCCCACTTGCTCCATCACACTTTGGGAAGCGCGTCCAGCTTCAATTGCACTCATACTGCTTTAGATAAAATTGGGTTAAGAATTAAATTATTTTGAAATGTCTTTTATAATGACCGCTTCTAGAGCGTGAAGCCCTAGAAAAAAGCCTGCAAAACTACAAATGAAAGGTACCGGTTCAAAATCATAAAGTTTAAATATTATGAGAATGGTTGCACCATAATAGACCATCTTAATTGCAAATCCTATTGCTAAAGATTTGGTGACGTGTAAAGGACCTTTTTCAGCTCCATTTATCACAAAATATATAGTGACAATCCCAGCCAATACTGGAAGTATCCACCCCAAAAATATTTCAATTTGATATTGTGGGAAAAACCCCGCTAATAATCCTAATATCCCCGCAGAGGCTATTAATCCATATAGAAATAATTTCATTTTTTTTGTTTCCAAATAGTTTTAGCTAAATGATAAAATCCTGTAATTAACCCTATGCTTAACCCCACTAGAACACCTTTGGGTTTTGTTTCATTTATTGAATCAAAATATATTCCCAATAAAATGAATATTAGGACAGAAGCTAACAAAGTATATGATGCAGATGCTGCGGGTCCAGACTGAGTAATTATTTTCTGAAAATATTCCATAGAACGTGCAAAATTGGCTCCAAATTGTTTTTCTTTTTTGAAAGGCATTGTATTAATTCGCTTTATTCTGAGACTCGCCCAGCAATATCACATTTCCCCTCAAATTGTGCACCATCTTCTATGAGCAGTTTTCGGTAGATAATATCCCCTTTTAGAACGCATTTTTTTCCCAATATTACTTGTCCATCAGCTACGACATTTCCAACGACAGTCCCCCCAACTCTAATATGGCTCCCCGAAATATTCCCCTGAACTAGTGCATTTTGTGCTACTCGAACAGGACCGTCAGATACGACATCACCATGAACCTGACCATAAATAATGATACCTTCGCGAAGTTTAACAGGACCATCTATCCTTGCATCCGCACCAATCATGGTGTGAACATTTTGAAAATTGATCTTACTCATCTAAAGAAGTTAAATCCATTTCTCGGTATTCCGGAAAATAGATCAGTGGATCCATCGCTAAGAATTCTCGCCAAACTTCAAAATGTAAATGGGGGCCCGAAGAAACACCAGTATTTCCAACTAGGCCAATTACTTCACCACGTGTGACTATGTCTAACTGTTTCTTGAAATTCTGTTGATTATGACCGTAATGTGTAAAATAATCATTACCATGATATAGAATTAGCATATTTCCAAATTCGTAATTCCATCCTGAATAAACAATAACTCCCGAGGCTGCTGCTAAAATTGGTTCACCTTTTTTTGCAACAATATCAATGCCATGGTGTGTCTTTTTGATAAACAATCCTGCTTTGCCAGATCTTTGACTAACGTAACCTTGAATAGGTGCCACAGATGGTATATTTTCAATAAATGAGACTTGGTTTCCTGGCGAAGAAAGGGCACCTGTGATTGAGTCTAATACAACCGGACGATCATCAAAATCAAACTTGGATCCTAATGAATGACGAATTAATTCATCCATTTGCTTTAACCGGCCTAAATCCCGAGTTAGTTCCAAGACTTTTAATCGTTCAGCGACTAACTGGTCATGTCTATTTTTTATTTCTGAATAATCTGCTAGTTTGGGAGCATAATAAAATATTATTCCTAAAACAGAAATAATCAATAATGCCCCAATTAAAAAACCAGTTCTAATAGCATTTTTTGATAAATGATAGGATTTAGAGCCGGACTCATCATCCGGGATAAACATGATTGTATATTTATCCGGTTTCACAATATAATCAGGAAATAGAATTAATCAGGTCTAAAATGCGCTCAAGATCATTGTTCGAAAAATATGAGATTTCAATCGTCCCACCCTTTTTTCCAGCTTTCAATAGCACTTTGGTTCCCAATATTTCGATTAGTTGGTTTTCCAATGCTTGAACCTGAGGAGCCTTTTTAGTTAGAATAACCTTCTTCCTTTTGGGTGGCTCAATTGTGGATTTAACCAAGTATTCAGCAGCACGAACACTTAATTCCCTCCGGAGAATTGAAATCCAAATCCTATTCATTGCTGGACCTGTTTTGGCTTGAAGAATTGCACGTGCGTGACCTGCAGAGATTTCCCCCATTCTTAAACTTTTTCGAATATCTGGGGGGAGTTTTAATAATCGAAGAGAATTAGAAACAGTGACGCGCTTTTTACCAACTGCTTTAGCAATAGCATCATGGGACATTTCAAATTTAGAATTCAAAACGGCGTAAGCTTCTGACTCTTCTAATGCATTTAGATCTTCACGTTGAATATTCTCAATTAAAGCCATTTCCATCATTTCTGCATCATCTTTAACTGTAATGATATAGGCTGGTATAGTTCTTTTTCTACATTTTTTTGAAGCACGCCAACGACGTTCACCAGCAACCAATTCAAATCCATTTTCTACTTCTCTGACTGTAACTGGCGTTAGCACCCCTTTTTCTTTAATAGAAGCAACGAGTTCATCTAATGCTGATTCATTAAAATCTCGGCGAGGTTGATTCGGGTTGGGTCGAATATTCTTTATTGGGAGTTCCATTACACCTGGCTTAGTGGTAATGGTTTTAACAATTGGTTTCTTTTGGTCTGATTCTGGACGAATGAGAGCTTCTAGCCCTTTACCTAATCTATTAACTGACACGTTGGAGTATCTCCTCTGCCAAATTCATATAATTTTGAGCACCGGTGGAATTGGCATCATAAAGTAGTACGGGTTTTCCAAATGATGGTGCTTCACTTAATCGAACATTACGATGAATGAATGTTTTAAACAATTTATCCTTAAAAAATCCATCCACTTCTTCAACAACTTGTTTGGATAAATTTAATCTACTGTCATACATGGTCATAAGAATACCTGCGATTTCTAATTTTTTATTCAAATGTCGTTGAACCAAACGCACCGTATTTAATAATTGCCCGAGTCCTTCTAGAGCATAGTATTCACATTGAATCGGAATAACTAATGCATCAGAAGCCGTAAGTGCATTCAGTGTTAATAGCCCTAATGATGGTGGGCAATCAATAATTATTATGTCATATTCTTTTTGAATTTTCTTGAGTGCTTTCTGAAGTTGATACTCTCGAGCCATTACACTTACTAATTCAATCTCTGCACCCACTAAATCATTTGTTGATGCAATAAGATCTAAATAAGAAAAGGATGTTTTGGTAATGGCGTCTTTCATCCCATCTCCCTTTAGCAAAACATCATACACCGATCCATTCGTTTTTTCAAAAAGATCTGACAAACCGGTAGTTGCGTTGGATTGAGGATCTAAGTCAATAAGGAGTGTACGTACTTCGGTTACAGCCAAACTCAATGCGACATTGACTGCAGATGTGGTTTTACCCACACCGCCTTTTTGATTTGTGAATGCTAATATTGTAGCCATAATAAAAACGAAAATTTCGGGCACGGAATTTAGGTTAGGATTCAGATTCGTTTGATTAAAATTAAATGAAAAACAAAAAATATGCCATACCTACATTTCGTTTTACCAGACTAAATAGGAAACAAAGTCATTCTATAATTTCTTAATCGACCTCCTATTATCTTGCATTACGTTATAACTAATAATTTGATCTGAATTGACCTTAAATTTCCGATTCAATTTTGAAGGGTATTTCAATTAAAATAATGAAAGCACTTGTTAAAAAATCACCGGAGCGTGGCATTTGGATGGAAGATGTTCCAACGCCAGAATGCAACACCAATGATGTAAAAATTAAAATCACTCATACTGCAATTTGTGGTACGGATCTTCATATTTATAAATGGGATGAATGGGCTCAAAGAACTTTGCAACTTCCTCTCGTCACCGGACATGAATTTTGTGGAATCGTGGAAGAAATTGGCCCAGGTGTTACCCATTATAAACCGGGTGATCGCGTTTCTGGTGAAGGGCATATTACTTGCGGATATTGTAGAAATTGCCGCGCCGGAAAAACTCATCTTTGCCATAAAACAATTGGAGTTGGTATTCACCGTGATGGTTCATTTGCTGAGTATTTGGTCATTCCAGAATCCAATGTTTGGCCTATTCACGATGATATTCCATCGGAGATTGCTGCATTTTTTGATCCTTTTGGAAATGCCACCCACACAGCTTTATCGTATGAAATGGTAGGTGAGGATGTTCTTATCACTGGCGCTGGACCTATCGGAATCATGGCAGTGGCAATCTGCAATTTTGTGGGCGCTCGTAACGTTGTCATCACCGATGTGAATGATTATCGGTTGGATCTTGCTCGTAAATTGGGCGCAACCAAAGCAATAAATGTATCGAAAGAATCCATTACAGATTGTTTTCCAGAACTCAATATGGTCTCGGGTTTTGATGTTGGTTTGGAAATGTCTGGGAATTCAAATGCATTCAAAAGTATGTTGGGGCATATGTATCATGGCGGACGAATCGCGCTGTTGGGATTGCTCCCAAAATCCACACAGATTAATTGGGATGACATTATTTTTAAAGGGCTTAATGTGAAAGGTATTTATGGCCGTGAAATGTATGAGACTTGGTATAAAATGACACAGATGCTTCGGAGTGGTTTGGATATTTCGCCCATACTAACTCATAAATTATCCGTAAATGATTTTCAGGAAGGATTCGATATAATGGAATCTGGGAACTGTGGAAAAGTTGTCTTAGAATGGTAAAAGCAATTCAACGCAAAGACGCGAAGTTTTTTTTATATAACATTTCTTTGCGACTCTGCGCCTTTGCGTTAGGAAAATAATGACAAATTCAAAAAAACATTACACCGATATCCTTTCCCAAATAAAAGCGGAAGGTCTTTATAAAAAAGAAAGAACTATTACCACACCACAGGGTGTTGATATTGCCACAGAACAAGGCGGTGAAGTTCTAAATTTTTGCGCAAATAATTATCTGGGACTTGCAAACCATCCGGACATAATTGAAGCGGCTAAATCCGCCATGGACAACCACGGTTTCGGTATGGCTTCAGTTCGGTTTATATGCGGTACGCAAGATCTCCATAAGGAATTGGAATCCAAAATATCCGATTTTTTCGGTACAGACGATACCATCCTTTATACCTCATGCTTCGATGCAAATGGGGGATTGTTTGAAACTATCTTGGGCCCAGAAGACGCCAT
>Ga0066369_10000052_pt1 | contig 38890 bp, 36 predicted proteins | sample Knorr_S7_td_Bott_FD_70972 | JGI IMG/M metagenome (GOLD analysis project Ga0066369, IMG submission 70972) | Marine microbial communities from Southern Atlantic Ocean transect - Knorr_S7_td_Bottom_ad_4513_LV_A | ecosystem: Environmental > Aquatic > Marine > Oceanic | place: Southern Atlantic... | reverse complement strand
ATTCGACCCGACAGCGACCATCAGTGATGAACTGACCGCTCTCATGCTCGATTACCATGACGAAATGGATGCTGGCGATCTGCCACTACCCTCAGCCATTTTTGGGCCCGTTGAAGAACAGTTGGCAGTACTGATAGAAGAAAAGGTACCGGTAATCAGTTTTCATTTTGGACTTGAGCCGCATCATGTCGAGGCTATTCACCAGGCAAACCTGAAGGTGATTTGCAGCGCCACCACGATTGCCGAGGCAAGACATCTCGAGCAGGCAGGTGTGGATGCCGTCATCGCACAGGGTACTGAAGCAGGCGGCCATCGCGGAACCTTTATTGGCGATTATCGACAGGGTTTAATCGGTACACTGGCACTGGTGCCGCAAGTAGTCGACGCTATCAATCTTCCCGTGATCGCGGCTGGCGGCATCATGGATGCCAGGGGTATTCTCGCCTGCCGGGCACTCGGGGCGAGTGGCGTACAACTCGGGACCGCTTTTCTTGGCTGTCCCGAGGCAGGAATACCCCACGCCTGGAAGCATGCGCTGCTCAATTGTGCACCAGAATCCACCACCGTCACGACGGTGATGTCCGGCAAACCTGCTCGCGGCATTCGCAATCGCTACATCGATGAGGTCGAAGCATTAGACACGCAGATTCTGCCCTACCCTTTGCAATACTCACTATCCGGCGCCCTTCGCAAGGCAGCAACCGAACAGGACAATCCGGATTTTCTCGCCCTGTGGTCAGGCCAAGGGGTGGGCATGATTAAAGAGATGACGGCGGCGGCGCTCATGGATTATCTGGTTGAAGAAACAAAAGCACTAGCGCAAAAAATGTCTCGGCCCTAGGGAACGTCTGATTAAGAGGTTCCCCTAGGCCGGAATTTCGTCCAGTATTCGTTCAAATTCCACCCGTTCCAGTTTCCTGAATATTTTGTCTATCCAGCCTTGCATCACTTCAGGCCCACGATCTTTGCCCATTTCCAATTGTTCCTGGAATAGTATGGGTGCGATTTTGTGCACCATCGACAACATCCCTGCCTCGTATTGCCAACGAAGCCGTGCGGGAGAAATTTCAACACCTAGCTTAAGCAAACCCTGTCGATAGTACTCAATCATCTCATCTGTTTTTTCTTCTGTTGTTTCCAGCGGCAAAGCAGCGCTAAGAAAATACGCTAGCTCCATGCCCGCTGAACCAACCAACATGGTTTGCCAGTCAAATATCAGCACCTCGTTCCGCTTGTCATCAAAACAAAGATTATCCAGACGAAAATCACCATGCAGTAATGTGCGGGGTTGTGACCCAAGCTTCTCCGTCAGCTCAATCCCATTGGCCTTCAACCAGTCAATCAGCCGGACCTGTCTTTCCGTTAGGTGGTCCTTGTTTGCTTTCGTGAACTTGCCAATTGATTGTAAAAACATCAGCTGCATGATCTTGCTGGAGATATCAACTGGCGCAATCCAGGGCATGTCTTCCAATTCGTCACTACCCCAGAATTGAGCATGCAACTTCGCCATCGCATCCAATGCTGCTTTCACGTCGGTTTCCGAACAGCCTGCGAGTTGGTCACCCAGGCGATGGTGACTGACATCCTCGATCAGTAGAACATAGCGCCTGGGGGTCAAGCCGACGATCCAGGTAATGATAATCGTGATGATCGCCACCGCCCATAAGGGAAGGCGATTCAAATTCTTCAGTCGTTCCAGGATGACCCGGGGATCATCAACTGCATTCAGCGCACTGTAATAGTGCATGGGCGAGCGTATTTTCAGGGTCGGTTTCAAATCCCGATAAAACCTGATCTCCTTTTCGTAGGCGCCCATCAACTGGCCCAATCGGCGATTTTTCAGTGCCGTCGGGATTTTTAATACCATGGTTTTCGGGGCGTCCACGTCTTTACTTGAGTATTCCAGAGTGAGTATTGCGATTTCCCCGAGAAAGCCTGTTTCCTCTCCGATAATGGTGTGGGTAAACCCGGTAACCTGTTCATCCCCGAGCACACCCCCCTCTCTGAGTGCCATGGTCAGCCATTCGGCATTGATATCCTTGAGACTAAAGGGAACTTCTTTTTTTAATATCATTAAACTGCTCTATTAAGTTGTGGCCGTTCTATTAAGTTATGGCCGCGGCACTAAAATGCGTTAAGCCGTTCAAACATCCAGAAACTCGCTGTGCCACCAATAGCATAGACCATCGACAACTGCGCCCATTGAAATTGACGCTCTTTGAGTATTCTTCTTACGAAGTAGCCTAATACAAGAATTACGCCAATGAAAATCAACTGTCCCACTTCAACACCCAGGTTGAAAAATATCAGCGCGGCAGGGATAGCATTTTCAGGTAAACCCACCGACGCCAGAGCATTGGCAAACCCAAGCCCATGGAGCAATCCAAAACTTAACGCGACCAGCCAGGGCCATTTCTCAACGGTTCTTGTCGCCCTGTCTTTTCTGCTTCTGAGTATTTCGCTGGCAAGAAAAACAATACTCAGCGCAATGACCGCCTCAACGGGCTGTTGGGAGACATTAATAACATTCAGTGTGGCGAGCGCCAGGGTGACACTATGGGCGATTGTGAACGATGTGATCGTGACAACAAGCAAGCGAAGATCTTTCACGATAATGACCAGGGCCAGCACAAATAATAGATGATCAAAGCCCTCTAGAATGTGCTCTGCACCAAAGAAAAAATAAGTCATTGCGACTTCCAGCAGCGTCGCAGCTTTCGGGATGAGTTGATCTGAGTCTGCTGGTGTCAGTCGAATAGTACTGCTGGTCTGATTGCGCCATTGCAACTGCACCAGCACATCGGTATTGCTGATTTCAAGACCGGTAACAGCGATACGCCTGCCTTGTAGTCCGCCTTCACAATGGCTATACCATCTTTGAATCGTGGCGCCGGGGACAACCCGGGTTGTTGGTACTGAGCGATCTTCACAGATCTCTGGTAACACTACCTGCATAGTCCGATCGTTCCTGTCTTGCGGGACCTTCCAAAGAATCGAAAACAGCTCTGCTGATTCTTCATTTATTTCGAGATATCCCGGTCTGATTTCATCCGCTGATAAAGGCATAGAAGACACAATCGACAGCAACAATAAAAAGATTCGCACCAGTGTCATGAACTATCCAGGCTCACGCTGGACAGATCCACTTCATACTTTCTCCGCAGGCTCTCCATAAACACTTCCCGCAGCTCAAATTCTTTCTGCCGACGCCACTCTGCTGCGACACTTTCTCGAATGTTTTCAAGTGACGGCAGAATGGCTGGGCTGACGGATTCCACTCGAACCACGTGTACCCCCATGGAAGACTCGATCGAGCCAGCCCATCCGGATGGAGAAAGACTAAAAACCTGTTCGGCAAAATCAGGGCCAAAATCAGCCGAAACCTTTCTCTGGGTAACCCTCACGAAATCAGTAGGAAACCAGGCCCGGTCGCTCAACCCTTCAGGATCAGACTCTGTGTTCTCATTCAGCTCCTTTGCGATGCTTTCCGATCTTTCTCGCGCCATAACCCGGTCGTTTTCAGTGAGGAATACCTGTTGAAACGAGATCTTCTGCGGGATTATAAATTGTTGTTCGTTCTCTTCCAGGAACAGGTCAAGCTCATTGTCCCCAGGTTCTGGCACAGGCACCAGATCGCTAAAAAGAAATTCCAATTTCTGCGCCAGTCGGCGCCTGACGATCTGGTCATTTTGGTCGAGCCCAAGTGACAGCGCCTCTCTATACAGAATCTGCTCCCGAATGAACGCGTCCAGCAGCTGCTGCTTCTCGTCAATGACTGGCGGCCTACCGAGCCGTTTTCTTGCCTGGGCGACCAACAGATCCAGATCTCCTTGCGACACAACAATGGTGTTAGTCGCAACTGAAGCTTCATTATTAAGAAATCCGTAAACGATAAACAGCACAAAACCTATCAAGAGGAAATGGGCCAGGGGATCTTTAAGAATTTTGGTAATCAGCATTTTCAATCAGCCGACCAACAAGAGCGGCCTCTTCAAAGTCGCTCTTGTCAGTGATCAAAGCCTGAGTTTATTTATTTCTTCGGTGTAAACCAGATTGGCGATGTATAGGCACGTTCAGTTGAGCCCTGTTTGCGTCATCGCGATAGATCACCACGCGATGCAGGTTGTTCCCGCTGACCAGGGAAGTCCATTCATAGCCGATAAACGCAGTAAAATTGCCCGGATCATTGGCGGCATCAGCCGCCTGGACCAGTTCATCCCAGGCGTTTTTATAGATGGTGGTGCCTGGCACGGATTTTAGTTCTTCAGGGAACTTGTCCTGGGAAAAGGCAACAACCAGTTCAACCGCTGCAGCAACAGCCTCCTGGCCGCCTGCATTGATCATGTTATGCCAACGTCGCCCTTTCTCACTGGCCATCACAAATGGTGCACCAGCCTGAAGTTTTGGGAAGAGTCCCATATTGTCCGAATGGTCAGAAACAACCAGAAAATCGAGCGGTCTGGACAATCGTACGGGTTGGCCGCTGGAAGATATGATTTCGTGACCTTTAGCAAAACGATAAGAATCGGCTGGCATTAGTCGCGTGCCAAATGCGCCTGCATCAAATGAAATGGCCGTGTGAAGATGGGTATCACCCCACAGCGGGCGAGCGGGAAAATTACGACTTGCATAAGGTGAATATGGCGTTTGCCGTACTGCGCCACTCAAGGAGTCCTTGTCGTCAGTGACCAGTCCACCGCCTGAAGCCGAAACGTTCATACAGATCCCCAATGCCAGGACAGCGAGATACATCTTGCTCGGCTTATTCATCTTTCTCACTCCGTTGAACTCAGTTTGAGTGTACGCCGATTGACACACCAAGACACTTGCCTTAATGGTGAACCACCTTTCCGCTCGAAATAATCTCCTGACAGGTATACAGTGAATTGACCTCCTCCTTCGGTGTTTAGCGTGGCCAAGCACAAGAAACTCAAACACGAGGCAGAACTCCTGAAAGAGGGAATCCGCCTGGGTGTGCGCTACGGGGAAAAACGCGGTGTGGTGGAATTCGAAGCAACCGATTCCCAGCATGAGAAAATTGAGTACATCTACCGCCTTCTGGTCCACGACAACCTGATACAGCCACTGGCAAAACTGGACGTGTCTCAAAAAGCAATGGCACATAAAGTCGCGCTCTGGGCGTCAAAACAGTTACCGGGCGATCATCCGCTGCTGAACTAAAATTCGGGTGATTCACAAACGGTCACAATCTTTGAGCATCCACATCATCCGCCGGTAGTTCAATCTCTTGTCATCTTGTAAAAAACTTCGGTTACTTAGGAATCTTGCATTGACACCCGGCGCTATTCATCCAATTCTTCAGTAACACTGAGGGACATCTGTAATGCCACTATCTGAAGCACAGTCCAGCGGACAAACCGATGAGTTACTGGACGATACCATTGGCCGACATCTGGACAAAATTGTTGCCCGGGACCCTGAACACCCGGCTCTGATTATTCCCCATCAGGGCATTCGCTGGAGTTACGGTGAATTACAAACTGAAGTAAACAAGCTTGCCGGGGGGCTGCTCAGTTTAGGCATCGAATCCGGCGACCGGGTTGGCATCTGGTCACCGAACCGATACGAATGGGTGCTCACGCAATTCGCCACCGCAAAGATCGGCGCCATTATGGTTTGCCTCAATCCGGCCTACCGTTTGTATGAGCTGGAATACGCATTGAACAAGGTTGAATGCAAAGCCATCATCGCTGCGGAAAGTTTCAAAACCAGTTACTACCTCAAGATGCTGAATGAACTTGCCCCTGAACTTGATGGCTGCAGCCCGGGCAAGCTGAAAGCAAAAAAACTGCCTCACCTGACGACTGTCATTCGCATGGGAGAAGAGAAATCGGCCGGCATGTTCAATTTCGCCGAAGTCAGCAGTATGGGTGGTGACAAACAAGCCACTCAGCTGGACCTGCTGGCTGGTTCATTGAGCCCGTTAGATCCCATCAATATCCAGTTCACCAGCGGAACTACCGGGACCCCCAAGGGCGCAACCCTGACCCACAGGAACATTCTTAACAATGCCTATTTCGGTGGCCTGAGCATGCACTTTAGCCCGGCAGACAGACTATGCATTCCCGTGCCAATGTATCACTGTTTTGGCATGGTCCTCGGAACCCTGGTCTGCGTTGCTCACGGCGCAACCATGGTCATGCCGTGCGAAGTGTTTGAACCTGTCGCCGTGCTCAACGCGGTAGAGCAGGAAAAATGTACCGCCTTGCACGGCGTGCCCACCATGTTCATCGCAGAACTTGATTTGCCGAACTTCTCCGAATTCGATCTCAGCACGCTGCGAACTGGCATCATCGCAGGCTCGACCTGCCCCATCGAACTGATGAAACGACTCATCAATGATATGGAATTAACCGAGATCGTGATCGGATACGGCCAGACCGAGTGCAGCCCGATCAATTCAATGACAGCGATCGAAGATTCACTGGAGGCTCGAGTAACAACCGTGGGCCGGGCGCACACAAACTGGGAGCTGAAAATCATTCGAGAAAATGGCACGACCGCTGGCATTGATGAGACCGGCGAGGTGTGTTCACGCGGCTACGGGGTGATGCAGGGCTACTGGAACGACCCAGGGAAAACCGATGACACTATCGACAAAGACGGCTGGTTACATTCAGGCGATCTGGGTGAAATGGACGAAGACGGCTACGTGAAGATTACCGGGCGAATCAAAGACATGATCATCCGCGGCGGCGAGAATGTGTACCCTCGTGAGATTGAAGAATTTCTCTATACGCACCCCAGTATTCAGGAAGTCCAGGTGTTTGGTGTACCCGATGATAAATATGGTGAACAGGTAGCCGCCTGGGTGCAGATCAAGGAAGGCCAGTCAATTACCGAAGAAGAACTCCGGGAATTTTGCAGCGGTCAGATTACCCATTTCAAAGTCCCGAAATATATCAAAATGGTATCCGAATTCCCGATGACCGTTACCGGGAAAATGCAGAAGTTTGTTATGCGAGAAGAATTCGCGAAGGAACTGGGACTCGCTTCATGAGTCAATGGAAAAAATGACGGACATTATCGAAAATCTAAAAGAGATCCTCGGTGAAGATGGGGTCATTGACGGCGCCCATTTACAACGCCAGACCTCCTACTGGAATTCATCGCCCGCCGAGGCACTCGCCCTGGTTAGACCCCGATCCACAGGGCAGGTTTCAGAAATTCTGCGGCTATGCCATGAATTCGGCCAATCAGTTGTCACCCAGGGTGGTATGACCAACTGCGTTGAATCCGCAGATTCCAGTAAAACTGAAATTATCCTGTCAACAGAACGCTTCAACCAGATTGAGTCAATCGACCCGACCCAGGGCACGGTTGTTGCGGGTGCCGGCGTGGTACTTCAGAGCCTGCAGGAAGCCTGTATGGTCCAGGATATGTTATTCCCATTGGACCTCGGTGCACGAGGCAGCTGTACGATCGGCGGTAATGCCGCAACCAATGCCGGGGGTATTAACGTGTTGCGATACGGCATGATGCGCAACCTGGTCCTGGGGATGGAAGTTGTACTGGCTGATGGCACTGTGCTCTCATCCATGAACCAGATGCTAAAAAATAATACTGCCTATGATCTGAAGCAGCTGTTTATCGGTAGCGAAGGGACTCTGGGTATTATTACTCGTCTCGTACTGCGAATTTTCCACAAACCAAAGTCCGTTGATACCGCTCTCGTCGGCATGCAGACCTTCGATCAGGTAATAACATTTCTGTCACAGGCCCGGCAGGAATTGGCAAGTGACCTCTCCGCCTTCGAAGTCATGTGGGGCAATCACTATCGGGGTGTGACCGGAGAGGACGGCCACCGCTCACCGATGGAACGTGGTTATGCTTACTACGTGATTGTTGAATCCGAAGGTAAAGATCCTGTCGGTGACCGGGAACGCTTCAACAACATGATGGAATCGGGTTTTAATGCGGGCACACTAAGCGATGCCGTCATACCTCAGTCGGAATCTGAACGACTGGCTTTGTGGGAGATCAGGGAAAATTTTGAATCGGTTCTCAAGAACGAGCCTTGCTTTCTCTACGATGTCAGCCTGCCAATTGCTCACATGGAAGAATACGTTCAAAAAGTCGACGCCAGACTAAATGGACTCTGGTCCGGCACTGAGGTCTACGCACTGGGGCACATCGCCGATGGTAATGTACATTTCTTTATTCACCCACACGGCGAAGGCGATTTACTTCACCAACAGGTCGATGAAGTTGTCTATGGTGAACTACGACAATACCAGGGCTCAATTTCCGCGGAGCATGGCATAGGCAAAGAAAAAATGCGCTGGCTAATACAAAGCCGAACAGAGGAAGAAATCGCAGTGATGAGATTAGTAAAACAAGCGTTGGATCCAAAAAGTGTTTTAAACCCAGGGCGGGTACTACCACCCCAGGACTGATCGCAGCACTATCAAATCGCAATGCCTCCGAACTAATCTGGTAGTAATAAATGATGAAAAAAATCGCCAGCCGCTGCCATCACCTTATGTTTTTGTGGGCAGTGTCTTTTCCAATATTTGCACTGGAACTTGAACCACGGCGCTGGTTGCACATTCCTATTGATACAAATTTTCTGGGCGTAGGTTATGCGCATACCGAAGGTGACATAAATATTGATCCCATTTTGCGTGCTGAAAATGTCGAAGTGGATTTGGATGCCACAGCAATGAAATATATCCGTAGCTTTGATTTTCTCGATAAGACAGCCCAAATTAGCCTCGCACAAGCCCATATCAATGCCACCTGGACAGGTCTGCTTGATGGAGTTCTGACGGAGGTACAACGTGTCGGCCTGTCCGATACCATCCTCCGATTCGCGATCATCCTGAAAGGCGCTCCACCCCTGAAGGGCAAAGCCTACCGGGCCTATCGAGCCGGGCAAAAAACCGAGACGATCATCGGCGCGGGTTTATCTATTCAACTGCCGACCGGTGAATATAAAGAAGACAAGCTCATCAACCTTGGAACCAATCACTTCACCTTTCGTCCGCAGTTAGGTGTGGTACATACACGGGGTAACTGGTCGGTGGAACTTACCGGCGCAGTCTGGTTGCACTCTGACAATGATGACTTTTTTGGCGGAAATGAGCTTGAACAAGATCATCTGGTGTTCCTGCAGGGGCATCTGAATCGTCGACTCAAGAGCGGTAAATGGATCGGCCTGGGTCTGGGATATGCTGAAGGCGGAGAATCCACCATCAATGGCATCGACAAGGACAACAAGAGGCAGGATCTGGTCTGGGCTTTGAGCTACGGGTTCACGATTACCCCTCGCCTTGGCGCGAAACTGGTCTATGTCGGCAACAAGACTAACCAGTCTACTGGCTTGGATAGCGATTCACTGGTGTTCTCACTTTCAACCTTCTGGTAGATATTCTCTATCTCCGCTCTCACCTCGATTATGTAAATCCAGGCTTACAATTTTATTGACAAGAAGGCTTGCACTCAGGTTCTCGATAGAATCGAATAGAGGGTATCAAGAAATGGTAAACGCAGGCTCTACGGACACCCATAATCGCTTTGCTGTTAGAATTGACGGGCCCCAGATCGCGATACAAGCCTACATTGCGGCGCTGAAGGAAGGTAACTACGACTATCAGCGAAACCTGCGTCCACACGATGAACTTAACGACATCATGGACGCATTAAAAGATCTCAGACCGACCCTGATGGAAAGAGACAAAACGTTGGTGGGGTCTAAATGAAAATAACCCCGAGAACCCTCTCCCACGGTGGGTTCACGCTGATTGAACTACTCATTGTTATCGCCATCATCGGCATAGTTGCTGCCATTGGGATTCCTGCATATCGAAGCTACATCGACACTGCAAACATGAGCAAGGTTAATTCCGCATATAACTATGCAATTCGCCTCGTTCAGCAGGAGTTCGCCAAGGATATGACCAAAAGGTCACTTGGTATTGTGTCTGGCCTACCCACCACGGACGATCAATGGATAGATCTAATGGATAGAACCGGCGCCGCAACGGCACCCGGTGGTGGTCCAATCTACATTTCCGGCGCTTGCAGTAGCAAAGGTTAAGGCAAAGGTAAAGGCGGCTCGGTAGACCCGGCTGAAGTCGGCGCTGCGACTATCGTATACGACCCCTCGAATAAAAAAATAGAGATAAAGCGCCCCGCCTATCGCAACCTCACGCCTTACACAGCCCTCATAGATCAATCATCAATAGATATCACCGAAGATTAATTGGTGTCAGCGGGATATCTGCCTACCCGACTGTGTTATTGAAACAGATCACCCAGCCATAACAGTAGCGAGGTTAAAAGTTGCGCGATGAACGGTGGCTCAACAAGTTCTACGATGGTCCCGTCTGGATCATAGAATGCAATGATACTGCTGGAAGAGTCGTTACCTGAACAGCAGGGTGTTATCGGCGAGACAAATTCAACTCCCTGGGCTTTGAGTGCCGCAACGTCGGCAACAATATCCGTGGTGGAAAACGCCATGCGATGAATGCCGAAATGATTGACCGGAATGTCATAAGCTCTTTCGGGGTCATGAGGCGTGATCCATTGCACGATTTCCAAAGTCGAACCATCAACCTCATGAGTGACGATAGCGCCATCAATCTCATAGGGCTCAGTGAATCCCATGGCGTTTGCAACCTCGATGGAATCAGTCGTCGCCAATTTTTTTGTGGATCCGAACCCCAGCATTTGATACCAGGCCCGGGAACGCTCGAAGTCAGTCACGTTGACATTCACCTGGCCAACATCAACGAAATGGGTCGTTTCGGTTTCTTCATCATCACCGTCGATTTCAATCAGCTCGTAGTGGGTACCGTCTAAATCAGCGAAAATGGCAAACTGTGTGCCGTCTGACCGGAAGGTTGGCGCTGAAATGAACGAGACACCGAGAGCCTTCATGTATTCATAGTCAGCAGCAATATTCGTGGTACGAATTGCTGCGCGGGCCATCCCCAGATGATTAAGCTTCGCGTAGGGCGGCTCTTCGTTTCTTGGAATGGTAAATTCAATGAGATCGATCATGCCGCCGGTAAAGCCACCCACTCCCACCAGTTCACCGTGTAATAGATAACCGCCAGCAGTTTCACCCTGGCTGCCATCATAGGAAGTCGGTGTTTCGATACCAATGGCTCGAGCCATTTCCTGCGTGTTGGTGTCTGGAAACCCCGTAAGTGTTTCGAAACCCAACTTGCCATAAAACTCTCGCGCCGCTACAAAGTTACTGACGTTGGTATTGAAGTGCACTCGCGACTGAACGTGCAACTCAACGTTCGCAATTTGCTTGATGCGAACTGAAACCGATGTGCCCGCGAGTCCGTTCAGCCTAACTGTCAGAGAATTGCTGCTGACAAGAGAAACTGGAATCTCCAAAGGATTCTCAGCGCTAACACTCTCGGCCGCCACAACTTCTGATCCATTAAGTTCAACGGTCACATCAACTTCATCGCCAGCACTCGTAACAATCAATCGAGCCGGTCCTGGCACACCGAAAAATGATGCCGGATCGATAGCGGGCTCTTCAATACCATGCCGGGAAATATGTCGAGTAAAATCAATTTCGACCGCACTGGCCTGAAACGGCCACACCATCGCAAGCAGCAAGCCAGCAAAAGCAAGCTTCGTGAAACATAGCTGATTGCGATAATTCAGATTCATGACGAAGCATCCGGCGATGAATCATTTTCCAGGGCAGCAACCAAAGCGTCGTCGCACCATTTTGAACGCTGGGTGAACAAAAAGAAGCAAAGCGATGCCAGTACCGCGTGAATAACCTGACCGGCCATCTGATCGCCTGCCAGGGTTAAGGATACGAACAGGCCACTGTGAAAGGTGAGCAGCATACCCAAAATCGCCGTGACGGCTTTCATGTTGCTTCGATAAGGCCACACCCACAGTGATGCGCTGGCAATAGCCACCGCGGCAAAACCGTAGTGCATGGACCACATCCCACCCTGCCCTGCAGCAGAAATGCCTTCCGGGCCACCAATCAACGAAACGGCAGCCATTGCCTCGGTAAGGAAATTAAGTACTAGAACAATATTAAAGAGAATTTTCATCATGTTGGCCTCGTTCAAGGAACTTCTGATTAAGAAGATCCCAACAGTTATTTTTGGAAATTACCCGGGGCAAGACGCACCACCACCGTGCCAGAGACCAGGTCATGCAAACAACGCCTGTGCTTGCTAAAAATAAGCAACTGATCGACGATCGGCACCAGTGCAATCCACGGGACGATTGCCATATACAATAACGGGAAAAATAATGCGCGAATACCGATGAGCTTCCACAAAGGTGCCGGCGTGAAATTGTATTGAACCCCCTCACTGCCCTCCGTCGGCGCTGTTGCAACAACGATGGTGATACCCAATAACCTCTTTCCCAGGGTCTGGCCGCGACGCATGAGGCCATAACCGTTCAGAATCAGATAGCTCACCACAGCCAGCAGCAATACGTGAAGCGCCACCCAATTAGTCGCATAGTCCTCGGCATCTTCCATCACATCTGTAACCATCACCAGCACCATGGTCAACGAAGGCACCAGGACCGCGTCGATCAGGGTCGCCGCGAGTCGACGAAATCTACCTGCCAGATACAAGCCTTCACTCACACTCTCAGTCATCGTCTGTCTCCAGCTGGAAAACCAGCAAGGCGTTACCACCGCGCTGTTGCCCAACATACCGGTAACCGGAAGATACAATTAGAAGATCATCTGCAATCATCGGACCGTGTGCATCAAAGGCACCACCAGAGGTGGGAATGCCATTGACTGATTCGTACTCGCGCCAGGAGTCAAAGGACCAGAGTAGCTCCCCGGTCCGGGCTGAAAAAACTTCCAGGATGCCATCCATGTTTCCGGCAGCCACAATATCGTTAGCCGCAATGATCGCGCCTGACAAGCCGAATTCACAGACCTTATCATTGCAGCGGGACTCTCGAGCATAGGTCCAGCGCACCTCGCCTGAATCAATATCCAAAGCATACAACCCCGGAGCAGCCTCCCCTGGAGCGGGGAAACCCATGACCTGCTTATCGCTGATGGGCACGAACACAAGGCCTAAAGCCTCGTTTGCTGCCATACCCCAGTGCACTCCACCAATAATGCCGCCGCGACCCAATTTAGTAGTCCAGACACGCTCCCCGGACTCAGGGTCCATGGCATGAACATCAGCCGACTTCTGCCCGGCAACCAGTAATTCACGACCGGATTGAGTGCGCAGCAGCATGGTTGGCGCGCCAAAATCGACATCCGGACCCATTGGATCCGGGCAGTTTGGATGGTTGAGCTGTGGGAAGTTACAGGCCGCCGTATAGGCATCATTCTCCGTGTACTGCTGTACCCACGCTATGTCGCCGCTCAACGCATCCACAGCAAATATCGCGTCACTGGTGTCAGTAGTGGGATGGGTGTAATTCTGCCCGGTGCCAAAAAACAGCCGGTTTCGCGCCGCGTCAAAACTTGGCGCCGCCCATACCGTCGCGCCGCTAGGCCCATATTCCTTCACAAACAGGAAGTGGCTACCGGTAACCTCAGCCTCGGCTTCGATGGTTGGCAGATACCAGCGCTGCTCGCCAGTGCTGATATCAAGAGCCGCCATACCGCCGCTGGTCGTACAACATCCATAGAACGGATTCATTGCAATTCCAACTTCCATCGAGGAAATCGGCACGAATACCGTATCGCCGATCACCAGCGGGGTTCCCGAATACACAGGTACCGGTTCATCGCTGACGATCGCATGCCAGACAAGCTCGCCATTGGCCGCATCTACCGCAAACACACCCCTGGTGCGATCCGTAAAGATCAGGATGTGCCGTTCACCAATCTGCCCCTGCAAAATGGCGCTGGCGATATCTCCTTCATGTTCAAAGAGCCAGCGCTCGCACCCCGTTTCACGCGCAAGAGCAACCAAGCCGCGTCCACCGTCGCCAACAAAGATGGTGTCCTCAGTCACCAGCGGATAGGACCGTGGTGCGGGGTTGGCCAATCCATAGACCCACTTCAGGGCCAGCTTTGCTGCATTACCGGCATCAATCGAAGATTTCGGCTGATATCGCGTGTTGCGCTGGTCTATACCCCAACCCGCCGCGTAGGACGATGTTAAATGCGGTACAGTCTCGACATTTTCACAGCTGGCACCAACCTGCCAGGCACAAAATCCGAGCAAGAACGCCAGGTAACGACCCACCGCTATCTTCCTGTTAACACTCATATGGCACTCATAAGACATTTATTAAACAAGGCTTCATCCAATTCTCTTTCTGACCGGAATTTCAAGGCGGCATCCTATCACCTCATTTCCCCAGTCGGCGGATCACCCTGACCCGAATGACCCCGCGAATTCCCCGCAATCAATGGGAACAATTTCAGTTGCGGCGGGTCCCGTCAATTACGCTGGCCTTGAACAATCTGGTTGAAATGCATCCCTGTGCCTCGTTAGACTCAATCTCACTGTTTTATGCCCGATTCCCAGACCGTCCATGGCAAACCGTGATATCCAGTTCTTTATTCCGCTCGCTGGTATGACCCTGGCAAATGCAATGAACGCCATGAGCCTGGCAGCAGAAAGATTCGAAACGGAAATTGAACAGGGTGCCAGCCCGGATGAAGCGCGAGTCACTGCCATGACAACAGGCATGATTCCGGTCATTAACAGCCTCTTCGCGGTTGGCCTGGTGGCATTGCCCGGCATGATGACCGGACAAATACTTTCCGGCATCTCCCCCCTTATCGCTGTTCGCTACCAGATCATGGTGATGTGCATGATGTTTGGCGGCTCCGGTATCACTGCCGCCTGTTATCTCTGGTATGTGAGTCGCTTGTCGATTCCCAGTTGATCAATGCAACGATTCATCAGCACTTCATGCCCGCAGCAGAATTCTAGTCCTCAACAAAATCAACGTTATGGGCCACGTCGTATTCGTACCCCTTCAGCATGTAGTTCCAGTAAAGCACCGGGAGTGCGATGGTCTTGATGTACCAGTAACTCCTGCGAGACACTTTAGGCGACAGCGGAATGGTTGGTGTGACCTGACCGCCGTAACGAAATTCAGCCAACATCATTTTGCCATAAGCGGTTGTCAGCGGGCATGAAGCATAACCGTCATAGGCGGCTGTCAACTCGGCACCAGATCTTAACGACAATAAATTATCGATGACCACAGGCGATTGTTTGCGCACTGCCGCCGCGGTCTTGGAATTGGGCGTATTGGTGGCATCACCCAGGCCGAAAATGTTTTCAAAGCCGTTACTCTGAAGGGTCTCCTGATTGACGTCCAGCCAGCCTGCATCGTCCGCAAGCGAACTTTTTGAGATACATTCGGGCGCTATTTGCGGCGGCGTGACATGCAACATGCCGAATTTAACCTCTGTCTCCTCGCCCTCTTTTGCAAAAGTCGCGATCTTGTTCGCGCCATCAACCCTGACCAGGTTGGAACCCATAGTGAAATCCGCACCATACTCTTCCATCACTTGTAAAAGCGCCCTGGCAAAATAGGGCACACCGAAAATGCCAGGTGTTGCGGTATGGAAAACCACGTCTCTGGCCGGTCGACCCTTCTTGCGTAAATAGTCTGCCGCCAGGTAAACAATTTTTTGCGGCGCGCCAGGACATTTGATCGGCATCGGCGGCTGGGTGAACACAGCGGGGCCGTCGCCGGGACCAAGATTTTGTAACGATTCCCAGGTATAGGCAGCATGCTCAGGGCTGTAATTAGAACTGACGCTGTTCTGGCCGAGGGTTTCAGCCAGCCCGGCCACCCTATCCCACGCACAGACCAATCCGGGGCAGATTACAAGCTGCTCGTAACCAATAGCGCTGCCGCCTGCGAGCACTACTTCATTTCTTTCCGGGTCGAAGGCATCGACTCGGTCCCTGATCCAGTTGACGCCATCAGGAATAAGACTGAGCTCTGCCCGCGTATTCTGGCCAAGTGTCTGAACACCGGCACCAACGAGCGTCAATGCCGGTTGATAGTAGTGGATCTGGCTGGGCTCAATGAGTCCAACGTTCAATCCAGTCTTACGTCGCTTCAGTGAAGCAGCGACGGTAATACCTGCCGCACCACCACCAATGATCAGCACATCAAATGTTTGACTCACATCCAGGCTCCCATCTATAGCTACTCGATTATTCGAACGCTAAGACATCTCCAAACTCTATTTCCCCTATTCACAGCCGTAATGCACCGCCGTTCTATAAAGATCACCAGAGCGCGCAGGACTAGCCTTCGCGCGTTTTTTTTGCGCGAGCACGCCGCGAAGCTTCCTCCATCACCCATATCTCACCTTCTGTTTTGGTGACGTTGAGATGCATTTCATCGATTTTCCAAACACCGCCTTCCTTGAGTAGTCGATTGTCGTAATAGCCAAACATGGTATATCGTTTTGTCTCGTCGCTGTCTGGTTCAATGCAAATCCAGTGTTCTGCTCGCATGACCGCCAACACCCTCCCGGTAGATGCACTGTTGGTGGTGATTCTGAAGTTTGACATCAGGTGTTGAGTGACACTCAGCTCGGCAAATATGCGTGCCTGGGCTCGAACGACTCGCTCGGTCGCGACTCGTTGCGGCGTCTGATGGCTCCAACTGCTGAGATCGAAAAGTGTATTGTCAGTAAATACAGACCGCCATAGCTCCCAGTCTCTGGCGTCAAGACCCGCACCGTAGCACGCAATTAATTCCATAACGTCTAATCGGTCTTCAATGGTTGTCACAGCATTTACCTCGGATTACACAGATGCGGGTTCCGTTTTTGATTGGTAGATGGCGACAGAAATCTACGGTTAGGTATAGTAGCGCGCCACACTAGTTGAATTGTTAACATCGAACAGGTCCGGTGACATTTTGTGGCGAACAACTCGTTTGCACGGCCAAACAGATATTACGAAGGGCGTGAGATCCTCGCCAGTTGGCCATTATCTTTAAAGGTGAGGACATAACGATTACCCTTCATTTCATACACCCAGGTGTTGCCAAATCGCTCAGCGGGTTCGCCACATTTTTTCAAAACCTCGTACTTCCCGGGGCCATTTCTGCCACCATCCTGGATCAGATGAACGCCGCAACGAATGGTTCCCGCAGATGCGGTTGTCATACACCCCAGTGCGAAGAGCGTCACCATTGCTAATATAAAATGTTTTCTAATCATGACATTTTCTATCCCTGCGCCCTTAAGTGGTGTTAAGGAGTTATGACCTTAAGATTGGGGAGTAGTGCAATACCCTGTCCTGTCCGGACAATACTTCCACCGCTGATGCCCTCAAAACGCCCGAGACCTTCAACGAGCCGAAACTCCCCGCGACAATCTCCAGCCATACCTTTGCAATCCAATTCCGCATAAACGACATCCTCCGAGGACACAGTAATTTCACAATTCCCCGTTGCAGTCGATTCTCCTGTCTCCGGGTTAATCCTCTGGGAGACAGGGCAAACAGCGAAGGCTCCATCCAGATCACCTTTTTCGTTCTCGACATAAAGGATGCCCTTCATCACTCCCTGAAACATGATCTGATTCTTGCCTATGGTGTAGATGCTACCTTCTCCCTCCAGTGCATCACAGCTCTTAGGTTACGCTCTTCTCCATATGAGTGACTACAGGATGGGATCAACAATATTCCTATTGCTCTGGCCAGGCTATATTTCCCAACTATCATGCGTGCTCCCCTAACTAATTTGAGCCAACCTGATATGGCTCACGACACTTCTTTATTGCAACAAACCATTTCTCGGATAGGCGCCCGTGTGCTATCCAACAACGCAACGGCGGCAATGAACCGAGTAATTAATGAACAGTTTACAACAACAAAAAGTTTACTGGAACGACTTAACAATACCTGATTAATCCCCAACCCTAATGATGGCTCCCCCATGCTGACTTATTTTCAACCGGGTGATGCACCGGTATTCACCGCTGAGTTTCCTATCGTCGGCGCGGCCAGGGGCAGCTACTCGGATAGAGGTTTGTTGTTGCTGCAGATTGGAATGAATATTGGTTCTGGACCAAGATGAATCGGTCCCGAAAGTAACCTGCAATAAAACTGGACAGGCTAGCGAAAACAATCCCTCCTATACCATGGTTCAATCCGGGTCCGTGACGCAATACCAGCTGAACTGGGACTAGCCGATTCCGAATCGACTACTTACAAAATCACCACATTTAATTCGCCTTTTTCAGCAGTGAATCGATACACTAGGCCCGCATTGTATTAATGATATGGAGAAATTGACAATGAGAATACTTCTGACGTTTTCAGGACTTCTTTGCGGAATGTGTTTGGCAGCAACAAGCATGGCGGCAGAAGAACTCATGATATTTCCGAATGACGGTCAGTCCAGCGATCAGCAGGAGGCAGACAAGTTTTCCTGCTATGGCTGGGCTAAAGGCCAATCAGGTTTTGATCCCATGGCGCCACCAACTACCACCGCACCACCACCCAAGAAAGAATCAAAAAAAGGCGGCACCGGAAGGGGACTGATGCGAGGAGCGGCACTTGGCGGCATTGTTGATGGTTCTGAAGGCGCCAAGAAAGGCGCAGCGGCAGGCGCACTGATTGGGACATCGCGGCGTAGAAGTCAACAAAAGAATGAAGCGCAGAAGCAGCAGCAGTGGGAACAAGAGCAGGTGGCGATCTACTCAGAAAACCGCAACCGTTACAATCGAGCCTACAGCGCCTGCCTCGAAGGCAAAAACTATACCGTCCGCTAACCGGTCCAAAGAGGGAACCAGATGCCAGAACGCATAGCCAGGCAAGTATTGCTCCTGTTAATCACCCTGTCCGGGGCGAATTTTGTCGTGGCCCAGGAACTGATCTCATCTGGGTTTATGACAGACTACACGCAGCTGCGGAAAGTGGATGATGGTTCGGCGGACTATCGGTTTGTTGCCCCCGGTGCCGAGGACAGGCTCAATGACTATGTTGCCGCTGAACATCGAGTAGATTGCCTGATTCGGGACTGATCACGGCTAAGGCGCGACCTGCGCGCCCGTAAAATGCCCCTGAGTGCTAGAGACCCCCGTGTAGCTGATCCAGGATTTCGGTGAGTCTCCTACCCCACTTTCTAAGCCCCCGTTTTACTTCCTGGGCATTATGGGGGCTTGAGGATTTCTGCATATAGACCGATTGAAATGCCTGGCCATCTATCGCACGGGCCAGAATTTCGTTGCTCTGTGAATCCCGTAATTCAAGCACCAGGGTAGCCGAGCCGACACTTGAGATATAGTAGTCGCCACGACCAGCCCTCTCTGGCGGGACACGGGATACGACGTCAATCAGAGCTCCGGTCAGCTCCAGCACGTCAGGGCCTTCTTCGCTGGTCAGCGAATATTTTTTACTATTGCCCAATTCTTCCTGAAATACCTCTGCAACCACACTTTCGAGGCGCATTTTCTGCTGATCAGTCAGTGGGAATTCGGATCTATTGCCTGCTGTCGCCGGATTGGCAGATCTCACTGCACGGTATTCAATTCCAGCACCGACCAATTTGATCTTGCTGTATGCCGCAAGGCTGAGGTCTGGCTTCAGCCAGGCGTACTGGACAACTGAATTATCGACCCTGTGTAATCCATCAAAGGTGACTTCCGCCCCCTGACCGGTTTGAACTGTTGGTGGTGCACTCTGGCAAGCTGTAAGCATGCTAACTGCTACGAGAATGATTAGATTTCTCACATTGTTTCCCTTATATAACATTCAGAATATAGATATTTTGCTACCTTGATTTAGCCTACATTGCGGCTTTGGCAGCCGCGCGTTTTTCAGCGGCTGCATTTAGTTGCGCTGCATAGCTATTGTAAAATCTATCGGCCAGTGTTGTTAGCTCAGCACGTAACGCCGGCCAGGATTCTTCTTCGCGACCTTTTTCCTTGCCTTCGATCTGCAGTACAAGGACTCCCATCACTTCTCCGGTTCCACCGTCAACGAATTCCACTTCAAGATTGGCATTTCTGAGCTGGACCTTTTTGGCCAGCTTCTCGAGTTCCTCGATTTTATTGTTTCGAGTCGCCCCGTGTACGAGAGCGCCCATCGGCGTGTAACCTAAAAGTCCTCGTTTCTTTTTCATGATGACATTGGTGAGTGCCATATTAACAACAAGTACGCCCGGACCTGGAAGGTAAACAATTTCTGCGAGTTCCTCCAGCCGTGTAATAAAAATAGCACTAATTCGATCCGCAAACAGTTTCACCTGATCCGGCTGAATACCCTTGTACTTATTTTTTTCCGACAGGATCACATAAGGTTGCGGCATCAACAGCTTGTTATAGTTGCCCGAATTCATGTCGTCGTGGATCCATTGCATAACGTTTTTATCATCAGCTGAGACGGTTAGTGGCGGCATATTCTCTATAAAACTGGACTGATATTTGGCCGCCAGCCCCATGCTGGGCACAACCATTAACGTAAGTACGATGAGTGAAACTAGCTTTTTCATAATCTTGCTCCGTGAGTTAGGTGGTAAATATCTTGGCAGCTCCTCAAGGTTGACCCGGGAGCATGGGTCTTGGCAGGTACTGGCAGGAGCCTGCTGGCTTCAGTGACATCATTCGCTCCAGATCTCGATGTGACCGATCCGGTCAGGGTGGCGTCTGGTTGCCCAGGACAACAAGCCAACCCAGCCAAGTATGTTGATCGCTTCGACCTGGGGATGACCACCCTCCTGTGCAGGCAGGAGACCGCAGGATTGACTACCAATACGCGACCTGAAGTATAGCAGTCAGAACTAACCTCATCTCGTATTTATATGTAAGGATTTATTTACACTTTGCGGTTATGCAACGCACGGTAGTAGATGAGTTGGTTTGCCATGCATACGGTGACGCAAACCTATTGCCTGATGGGGCTGAAACAGAAAAAAATCGTGTTGATGACTTCGATATCAGCGGCAGTCATGTACCGCACGACCGCAACCTGGCAGAATTTTATGACAGTTGATGTCGAAGAACGAACGAGGCTTAACAATACAAGAAACAAGTGATACAAGGGTTGATGGTGGAGAAGATTGCCAACTGATTTTTTACCTGTGGCATACTTTATTCGAATCAATATAATCTGAAAATAGTCGATCGAACTTGGACCCGGATATGCGGATTGAATTAACTAAATATAATCTGCCTAAGAGTGCTAGCAGACTCCCCCTCCCTGTTTACAACACATTAATAATAATCTGTCTCATCCTGCCAGCTATGGCGATGGCGGAAATAGAATCGATTCAGTCAGAGCCAGCCTCGTCAAATTCGGTCCAGTTGGAGACGACCCAATCGGAGCTCATAGCATCGGAGCAAATCCAGGCGGAAACATCCAGGGCTATCGTTCCTGACACTGATTCCACCGGGGTTAAGCAAGCCAAGAAGGCTGCGCTTTCCCTGGAAGAGCTGCGAAGATTAATCGAGCAACAGCGCAATTCCCTGGAAGATCAACAGCGGCAGATAGAGAATCAGGAAAAACAGCTGGAAAAGCAAAGACTGGAAATAGCTAAACAACGCGAGAGCATGAAAAGTCATGTCGGCGTGCTCAACAGTCTGCAGACACAACTTGATCAACTGGCCATGAAGCAGGGTCAAGAGCCCGCAATGACTGAAGAAGACAAGTTGATGCTCGCCAGACTGCAACTACTGGAAGAACAGGTGGCAGCCATCCCGGAGGATCCATCACTATCCATGGAAATCCAGCCTGGCGCCATTCCCTTGCCCGGGACTAACGCCTCATTGAAAATTGGAGGCTTCGTCAAAGCTTCTTTTATCAAGAGTTTTGACCCACTCGGTAGTGTAGATCGGTTCATCGTGGGCAAAATACCGGTGACGGACTCGAATGAGTTCGCCCATGACGAGTCAGACATTTCCGCAACGCAATCCCGAATAAATCTGGATCTCAGGGAAAAAACCGCGGTCGGAAATTTACGCGCATTTATTGAGGGCGATTTCAAAGGAAGTGGTGATACCTTCAGGCTGCGACATGCCTATGGACAATTCAGGGACATACTGGCAGGCAAAACCTGGAGTGTTTTTTATGACCCGGTCGCCCACCCTCAGGAACTGGACTTTGAAGGCGTCAATGGACAGGTGATAGTCCGCAATGCACAGATCCGCTATTCTCCATCGCTTGGGAAAGCCTGGGACCTTTCCGTGGCACTGGAAAGCCCTGACGCCGAAATAGGCAGTATCGATTTCAATGGTGAAAACAAAATTACAGAGGCTGACGGTGTGAGCAAACGGCCGGATTTTTCCTTCAGTGTTCGCCGGAATTTTGACAGGTTCTCGCATGTCAAACTATCGGGGATAGTACGGCAAGTATCAGCACGCTTTGTCATTCGGGACGAAGCAACAGACTCTGTCATTCGGGACAAAACGGAATCAGAATTTGGCTGGGGACTTAACCTTTCCGGGGTCATCAAATTTCCGAAATTTGATGAGAGAGATAATCTGAAATGGCAGCTCACCTATGGCGAAGGTATCGGCAGATACATCAATGATCTTAGCTCCGTGGGCGGCATGGATGGTGTTTTTAATCCGCAGGGCAAGATAAAAACGCTGCCTATTGTGGCCGGTTATGCGGCTTACCAGCACTGGTGGACCGACAAAACAAGATCGAGCTTTCTGGTCAGTGGTGTCTGGGTCGATAATTATTCCTTCCAGCCTGACCATTCCTACTACAAGACAGAACGCATTAGCGGCAATATCACTTACTCTCCTGTTCCCCGATTTGATCTCGGGGTTGAACTCATATGGGGCAGGCGAACCAACGAAGATCGCAAGCGTGGCGATGCCATACAGGCGCTTTTGGTAGGTCAGTTTCGTTTTTAGGCTTTTATCGCTCGGTCGCAGGCCTGGTATCCGAGCAGCAGCCCGATCTCAGCGGCCTAAAGAACATCCACAGGTTCATAGCCCCGGCCAAACAAATCAAATCCCGGAACAAGTTCCGCAATCGTCGCGATGACTATGGGGCTTAGCCAGGCAAGGGTCGTGGTACGGACAGGTGTCGACCAGACGTAACCATGCCAATTGCACTCAGGGTTGCCAGCGCAGGCAGATACAACCAGGATGGGATCGAAAGCACTGGACCAGTAGTTATTGCCCTGACTACCAGGAACCCTGTATCTTTCTCTACCGTCAGAAATAATTAACAAAGTACAACAACGGAGTATCGAAATGACAACTGTTCAGGTCGTAGAAGGCATTGAGGCCAGTGCCAGTGATGTGTGGAATATCCTCAGCGATTTTGGTGGGATCAAAGTTGGTGGACCCATTGAAGCTTTTGAAATTGAAGGCGAAGGTGTCGGCGCTGTGCGCACCATTACCACAGGCGGTGGCCAGGTGATCGAACGCCTGGACCAATTCGACGTAGACGCTCTCACATTCGCTTATTGCATCGTCAATGAGGACAACCCGCTGCCGGTCTCCAACTATTCTTCCATCGTCAAAATTGCTGCCGATGGTGACAAGAGTTGCACAGTAGAGTGGACCGGGACCTTCGAACCGAAGGGCGTCGATGAAGAAACTGCCTCCAAGGTCGTCAGGGGCATTTACACCGGCGGGATCATGGGGGCACGAAAAGCACTGGAGGCATAACAACCCTACCTTTTTTGGCGCTGACCGATGAAACCGCATCGTCTATTGCAACTAACAGGTTTCTGATCGAAAAATCATCCGGTAATTCAACTCAGGGGTAAGCTTCCTGCAGGTATTGTACAAGCGCCTGCCCGCTATGAACTCTCAAACTGTCACACAATTCATTCTGCTCTGTTGCCTGTGCAAGACTACGCTCAAAGCCCGGGATCAGTTTCTCATGGGTCTTCATGATGCCCTGCCACTCAGCATTGCGTTCTGTCGAACAAAACGATGACGCCAATGCGGGAACAATGGACGGTCGTCGATGCTCAGGTATCAGTTCGAAAACTTCAGCAGGATTCTTTTTTATCCATTGATAGGTCAACTCCATCGTTGCAGTTCTGGCTAACTGCCGGGCAATGATCCTTGTCAGTTCGGTGCCTTTAAAGCGCCTTGCCAGTATCGCTTCCTGCAATATGGATACCAGCGCCGGGTCCTCCACCCTGGCAAGCGCGCCAATGGCCGATCGTCTGAAAGCAGCATCGTCCGAAGCTATCGCCTGATTCAAAAGCTGAATGAAGAAGGCTTCACCCAGATCCTGTACACCAATGGATAATCCTGTTTCCAGTTGCCCGGGCGCTATTGCACGGGGATCTGCTTCCTGTTCGAAACCAATTCGTCGTTTCGCTTTCTCGACCTGGGATTTGCGAAGCGAGGGGTCCTTGGCAACAATTAACATGAAACGTAACAATCGTTCATAGAGCATTTCGGAACCGGGTCCATCAGTTGCCCGAACAGCTGCAAAGCGAGGACCGACCATTTGCCTGACAGCGTATTCAAACAAGGGTGCCTGTTCATTTGAAACGATACTGGAAATCTGCTCCAGGTACGCCGTTGTTGAATCGGTGACTTCCCACGCGGAATGATTAACGAGCGCAGACAGTCCATCCACATAGGTTTTGACAGGAATCTGACCTGACCGGAATGCGGAATCCAGACTATCGAGCAGCGCCAATGCTTCGGCAGCAGGCAGGCTAAAAGTCTGGTCGATCAGATTGTTCCAACCCGCCTCCTCCAGCGTGAAACGAAAATAGCCTCGCCCGCCAGCATTCGGATGCACATAGGTTGGACACGCACCCGGCAGCGGGAAGGATTTGAATTTATCATCCAGCAGAAAACAGGTTTGACGGGTAATCTCCTCGGCCCCGGTTCTGACGCAAACGGGAATCTGCCACTGATTCGCATGCTCCTTAATTGATGAACCCAGGGGTTTGTAGCGCGACTGGCTAAGTTTCAGCGTTACGTTTTCTTCACAATGAAGCTCTGCGTGGATCGTGGGAACACCCGCCTGGGAGATAAACGATTGAAAGATGGGTTCTATCTCACTCAGTTCTGCTCCCTGCGCCATGGATTGCATGAACTGTTCTGCGTTTGCATTTTGTTCTGCAAATCGAGCCAGATGATGGCGAACACCATTTCGAAAATTTTCTTCGCCGGCATAATGTTCGATCATGTTCAGCACACCACCACCTTTGCGATAGGTGATGTCATCAAAAGATTCGATGATGCGCTCATTGCGTGTGACCACCTCCCGTACCTGCCTTGCAAATGCCAATGAGTCGTTGGCCATGGCCTCCTGTGCGCCTTGCTGAACAGACTGGTCAAATTCTCCCTCGGGCCAATACTCATTGGCGATCTTGTTGGCCATCCAGGTGGCAAAAGATTCATTCAGCCATATGTCAGTCCACCAGTCAGGCGTGACAAGATTGCCGAACCACATGTGAGCAAGTTCGTGGGCATGGACGCTCACATAAGCGCGCCGCTGATCCAGGGAAGAGTCTTCGTTTAACAATATCAAGTACTCGGCATAAATGATGGCGCCTACATTTTCCATGGCGCCGCCGAATCCTGCTGGCGTCGCAATCAGGTCCAGCTTTTTATAGGGGTAAGGGATGCCAAAGTATTCTTCCAGCAGCCGGAGGATATCGGCGGTATGTTCCAGCGCGAAGATGAGTTTTTCGCCCTTCCCCCGGGCGGCAATACCACGCAACGGCAGTGGCCGATTGCGGATACTGTTCGCCGGAACATCATCGTAGGAAACAACATCATAAGGCCCAACCACAAACGCCAACAGATAGGTTGGCAGCGGTCTGGTCGTGTCGAAGGTGTGTCGCATCCACTCACCATCGCGTTCTACGCCAGACTCAGGGGTAGTGGTGATAACTACATCACCGGGCCTCGCCAGGATCGTGATATCAAATGGCACCTTAAAACGGGGTTCATCAAAACCGGGGAAGACCTTTCTTGCGGCAGTGGGCTCAAATTGAGTAGCGGCATAATTCAGATCGCCTTCTTTCACCGAGTAGAGCGCATTAACGGTGCGATTAAAGATTGCACTGTATTCGAACATCAGGGTTGCGCGACCTTTGTGCAGAGTCGAGCTGCTCTCTAGCAGGGCAACGCCCGAATCCAGTTTCTGATCGTAACTGACCAGAATCTCGCGATCACCCTGCCTAACCGCAGCACGAGTGATCAGCAGGTCCTTGCCATGCAGCCAGATGTGTTGAGTGTCCTGCCTGATTTCCACATCGATTTGCGTCCTGCCCGTAAACGTTGAAGCACTGGGATCAATATGAAGTTCCAATCGGTAGGCCAATGGCGTGACGGAATTGCTTAACTGTCCAACTGGCGCTTCTCCTGGTTCCGCAGGCTTTGTTATAGTCCTGGGTTGATCGCAGGCGGCGACTAAAAACAGCAACAAAATGAGCAGTGCTCGCGCCATGATTTCGTGATTCCTGACGGTGTTAGGCGCTGACAATATAGCCTGTGTTTTCTCTCTGGGCCAGAGTCAGTTATGCTCGAACATCGTCCGGTTTATGGAGTAGTCAAATGGCAACAGTACGAGGCGCCAACATCATCGCCGAATCGCTTAAGCAGCAAGGCGTCGAATATATGTTCGGTATCGTCGGCTTTCCCGTGGTGCCCATTGCCGCGGCGGCACAAAAAGCCGGTATTACCTATATTGGAATGCGTAACGAGCAGGCAGCAAGTTACGCTGCACAAGCCGCGGGTTACCTTACTGGCAGACCGCAGGCATGCCTTGTCGTCTCGGGCCCGGGCGTTATACACGCGCTCTCGGGTCTGGCGAACGCTCAATCAAACTGCTGGCCCATGATCTTGATTGGCGGTGCCTCGCCTGTCAGCCAGAATGGTCGGGGCGCCTTCCAGGAAGAAAACCAGGTAGCCGCGGCTACACAATATTGCAAATATGCTCACGCCGTCGAAGACGCACGGCGGATTCCGTTTTATGTCGAGCAAGCCCTGCGAACTTCTTTCTATGGGCGCCCGGGACCTGTGTACCTGGACATGCCCGACGATGTGATCCTGCAGAAAGTTGAGGAAGACCAGTATAGAGCGGCAGCGACTATCCCCGATGCACCAAGACCCCAGGCCCTGGATGAAAATATCGAAGCGGCGTTAACCCTGCTCGAATCCGCGGAACGCCCGCTGGTGATAGTTGGCAAAGGCATGGCCTGGTCCCAGGCAGAAAGTGAGGTGAGAGAATTTATAGAACGCACCCAGTTGCCCTTTCTCGCCTCTCCCATGGGTAAGGGCGTCGTGCCAGATGATCATCCACTGTCAGTTGGCGCCGCAAGAACCCTTGCGCTTAAAGAAGCAGATGTCGTGTTCACCATGGGTGCGCGGTTTAACTGGATTATGCACTTTGGATTACCGCCCAGATTCTCGGAGAAAGTCAGGGTGATTCAGCTGGATATGTCGGCTGAGGAGATTGGCACTAATGTGCCGACAGAAGTTGCTCTGGTCGGCGATGGCAAGGCTGTTGTAGGTCAGCTGAACAGGGCCCTTGAAGACCGGCAATGGTTCTACCCTGCAGAAACTGACTGGCGCAACGCACTGGCTGCCAAGGCGAAAGACAACCAGACCGCCGTGCAGACAATGATTGACGATGACAGTGCACCGACCAATTACTACCGGGCCTTCAAAGACATATCGGAATGGTTGCCTGACAACGCCGTGATAATAAGCGAAGGTGCCAACACCATGGATATTGGCAGGACCCAGATGCCTAACAAGCTGCCCCGGTCGCGCCTCGATGCCGGCAGCTATGGCACGATGGGCGTGGGCATGGGTTTTGCGATTGCCGCAGCGGTGGTACATCCTGACAGGCCCATCGTGGCGGTAGAAGGCGATTCGGGATTCGGCTTTTCCGGTATGGAAGTAGAAACCATGTGCCGATACAAGTTGCCGATAAAGATCGTCATGTTGAACAACGGCGGCATCGGCGGCGGTATGGACGAATTACCCACCGACAAACCCATCCCTGTATCAATATTGACGCCACGGGCACGCTACGATCTGATGATGGAAGCCTTTGGCGGCAAAGGCATACTGGTCGAGGATCCTAAAGATTTGCGGAACGCACTTGATGAGGCCATGGCGTTTGAAGGTCCGGTACTGGTCAATGTCATACTGGATCCCAGGGCCGGACGTAAACCGCAAGAATTCGCGTGGCTCACAAAAGATGAATAACAAGGAAACCTCTGACTAATTACGACGCTGACGCGATTGCGGCGTTAAGCTTAATCGGACGTTACCCAGGCAATAATCCCAGCAGGGAGTTCACCATGAGTGCTTTAGAAGGTTTAAGAATTCTGGATTTAACCCAATACGAGGCAGGACCATCCTGCTCCCAGGCCCTGGCCTGGCTTGGGGCGGATGTCGTCAAGGTAGAGCGACCAGGAACCGGAGACCCAGGCAGGGGCATCATGGGTGACAGCAGCGAATACTTCCTGATGTGGAACAGCAACAAGAAGAGCGTCACCCTCGCGCTTGAGACACCGGCGGGCCGGGAAACCCTGCTGAAGATGCTGCCGAACTATGATGTCATCATGGAAAATTATGGCCCCGGTGTCGCCGAAAAACTGAACATCGACTATGACGCGATCAAAGCCATTCATCCGGAAATCATCTATGCCAGCGTAAAAGGTTTTGGCAGTGATGGCCCCTACGCTGACTACAAGTGCTTTGATATGGTTGCCCAGGCTGCAGCCGGTGCGTTTTCTATTACTGGCGAAGCTGATGGCCCACCTATGAGACCCGGGCCCACCATGGGAGATGCGGGCACGGGCACACAACTGGCCATATCAATCCTCGCGGCCTATGTACAAAAAGTCAGAACCGGCAAAGGACAAAGAATAGAACTCTCCATGCAGGAGGCCATGACCTATTACCTTCGGACTGCGGTCTCCCAATCTGCCGGTGGCCAGAAGGTGGCACCCAGAACAGGCAATGGAGATTTACCCACCATGAGTCTCTACCCTTGCTCTCCCGGCGGCCCCAATGACTACGTTTACATCATGGCCGTCACGCCGCCAATGTGGCGAGCCCTTTGTGGCGCCATTGGCAAACCTGAATTCGTCTCCGACCCGAGATTCGAACATCAGCAACAGCGTTTAGAAAACCGTGATCTTCTGCGAGGCGAAATCGAAGCCTGGACCCTCAAACGCGACAAGCATGAGGCCATGCGCCTGTTGGCGGAAGCAGGCGTTCCGGCAAGCGCAATCATGGATACAGTCGATCTGTTCAAGGACAAGCATCTCAATGCCCGCGGCTTCGTAAAAACCATCGAGCACGAAACTCTCGGCGAAGTACGAATATTAGGTTGGCCCGCCAGATTGTCAGAAAGTGAAGTGGAAATTACAGCCGCCGTCCTGCTCGGCAAACACACCGAAGAAGTCGTTGCCCAGGATCTCGGCCTGTCTGAAGCAGAAGTCGCCGACCTAAAGCAAAAAGGCGCGTTTGGTTAGGCAAATCGAGAGGCATCAGCCAGAAACCGGGCGTTATTTCAGGCTTTGAATGCGAAGGTGTGTTTTATACCCGAGACGAGTTGGCAGAACTGTAGCTTTTCGGATCAAACACCTGCGGCTTTATAGATGTGCCTCATGGCAGGCTCTCAGGAATTGAAACCTGGTTGCCTCGACGCACTTTCAATTCCTGCGCAATCTCCGCGTGCTTCTCTCTCGACAATGAATATTTCAAAAAGAGCAGCAGCGCCGCCATGCTAAAGACAGAGGTTGCCGGACCCTGGAACAGCCCGAGATTGAAGATGACGCCAGCGTCGACTTCACCGGGCACTGCATTTTTGGGAAACGCGATGAAATCCAGCGCAAAGCCACCGATCACCGTGCCAAGCGCGACTGCGGCCTTGCCCGCAAAAGCGCGCGCCGAATAAATGATGCCCTCCTGCCTTTCGCCGGTAACCAGTTCCAGTTCATCTGAGATATCAGCAAACATGGAATTGATGGTGATGTAGATCACGGGCGAAGCAACCGCCGCAATGAAAGACACACCCACCAGCAACGGCACTATCGACCAATGGCCATTGTCAGGCAGGATCCCCAACAATCGCAGCACAATCAGAATGTTGACGGTAATGATTGTCACCGCCGCTCCAATGATTAGACACCACTTTTTGTCAAACAGTCGGGCGGCATAGGCCGCAAGCAAGGCGCCCAGTGGCAAACCCAACAACACACCCACCGGTATCAGCCGCAACTGATCGGTTTCCAACCCCCAGAAATGAATGCCCATGAAGGGAGTAAACACGGCTTCAACCGAAACCACGATGGTCAGCAATAACAATCCAACAAATATTGTTCGATACGAGGGGCTGGAGAAGGCGACGGAAAGTTCACCAAACACGCGTGCAAAACCAAAGGGCTGAGTCGATGACGTTGCCCTAACAAGCCTCGGGATTTCCCCGCGGGTTCCCCAGACGCACACGATAATTGCACTGAATGCGATGACCGCAGCGGTTGCCGCCATCTTCGGATAACCCGCTGCGTTATACATGCCGTTAGGCAGGTCGGGCTGGGGCGGGAAGACAAACGTCAACATCGAGAAATAAAATCCGTAGCCCGCAACGGCACCGAACAACAAACCAACACTGAACAGGGCATTGCGGTCACTGTAACCAGTCGCCAGCTCCGCGCCCAGTGCCAGGTGGGGAATGTGATAAAGGGTGAGAAAAGTGCGCACAGCTATCGCAAACACCAGGACCCAACCGAAATAGAACATCTCGCTCATGCCGTCAGGCGGGAAGAACAGGAGAAATAAAGTGATGCCCATAGGCGCTGCCGATGCCAGCATAAAGGGATGCCTTCGGCCCCACCTCGATTGAAATCGGTCTGACACCGAACCTACTACCGGATCACTGATCGCGTCGAAGACTATCGCGATTGCCAGCGCAACTGCAGTCAGCGTGGCGGATACGCCGAGAATCTGATTGTAGTAAAACAACAGAAATGAATTGAAGGCAGAGTTTTTAACGCCTTCACCAATCTGGCCGATTCCCCAAAATATTTTAACCCGTGTCGGCAGCTTTCGCTCGACAAGGTCTGACTCACCCTCTAGTACCGCTACCACGTATTCCCCGAATGCATAACCAGGGTGTCAATGTACCTAAAAGCATAGGTTGAAGTACACCCGTGACTGGTTTGTCGACCGAAACAGGAGCAGATGGGGTCAGCGACCTAGAAGATCGCTACAATGGAAAAAGCTGTCACTAGCATTCTGCGTCTGCATAGACCACGCAAGAATTTTCCCTGGAGGTACTACCATGAATGAAGTTGAACAAATCAGGAATCGACTGCAGGCTATTGCCAGCTATATTGACTCAGGCAATTATCGCCCCGGTGGCTGGCAGGCAGTCATTGCTGATGCCGACGAGTTGCCTTTAGATGAAAAGCAAGACCTGGCGCCGGAGGTTACCAAGGTGAGTCGCCAACTTCACCAGCGGCACGGGTTTGTTTGCGTAGGATTCCGGATAGGTTATGCGGTGGAGTTGATACTGCTGATCGCTGGAAGCTTTGCTATCGCCGCCGATTCGCTGGTGACCAACCTGATCGGCATTTTCTGTTTCGCGCTCTGCCTGCAACCCTTGATCAAGATTTCCGTCGGCCTCATGTTAGGAGTTCGCTATGATTATGCGTACCTCTGGTACATTGAGCCGAGATTCAAGATGCAGTATGGCTCCTATTTTTTGCTCACCCATGGGCAAAGGGTGCTACTGAACCTGTTGGGCAGCACCGGGACACCGATTGCGATGTTTATCGGCTTCATCATTTTGACCCCGCACAATGAATGGCTCGGTCATGCTGCATTGATCCTGTTTGTATTGGCAACCCTGATGCAGGTTGCTGCTTTCATCGCTGAATGGATGGGAGTTCGAATGCTGGGACCATTCCGATTAAGCCAGTTAACGACACCGGCTACTGCAGCAGCTGAGCTTAAAAAACTTACTCGAAAGGTCTAGGACAGGAAGCCATTTCGACCGGCGTGCGCCAGGTTGTTTAAGCATTTACCCTGGCATGCGCGAGATTTACTCCGGAACTTTACTCCGACCCCATCTATTCCATCTATTCAGAAATCGACCCCTCGGGTAAAAGCACCATCGACCCGCACATTGGCGCCATTGACCCAACTGGCCGCCGGACTCGCCAGAAAGGCGACCACCCGGGCGACTTCTTCTGCCGTACCCAGGCGTTTGGCTGGATGCTGGTCACGGTCGCGTTCATACAAAGCCGTGGCATGTTCTTTGATGTTGTCCCAGGCCCCACCTTCAATAAAGATAGGACCAGGTGCAACCGTGTTGGCACGAATTCCTTTTGGTCCCCACTGCTGAGCGAGTTGCGCCATGTGCCGAATTGAGGCGGCTTTCATGGCGCCGTAGCTGGCGCTGATAGGCACGTCGTGATGCTCGATGCCGGTGATGGAGGCAATTTGTATCAGGGCCGCCCTGTCAGATGCTTCCAGGAAAGGTTGTGCGCCTTCACTCATGCCGACCATACCCAGCACGTCTATCTCAAAGTTATTGCGCCAGGGTTCCGGACCACCGGGAGGCTGGCCGCTGGCGGTGGCATTGTGAACAACAATATCGATGCCGCCCATCTGTTCAGCAGCGTCCTGCATCCACTTTTTCGTTGCATCGTAGTCAGACACATCACACACCTGCCCGATAGCCGTGCCGATTTTGGAAAGCTCCGCGACCGCGGCCTCAACAACTTCACCACGCCTTGCGGCGATGCAAACACTGACGCCTTCACGCAGTAATTCTTTCGCGACTGCCAGGCCAATTCCCTGGCTGCCACCAGAAATAACCGCCCTCGCCCCTTCCAGACCTAAATCCATCGTCTTCTTCCTTTTCGTTACAATACGGGGACAGTGTACCCATTTCGACATCAACCTGAGAGTCGCGCCCTGCCTATATTCAGTCTTCACCCAGCTCGGCCCGAAGGCCTTCCACGACTCCTGAGAATCGCTCACGATTTTCCTCACTCAGTTCAGAGAGAATCTCATGAGCCCGCAGCAGTCTTTGCGCGCTCTCTCGCGCAGGCAGATCCTGTTTTACGGCAACAGCTTCGCAGGGTGGTTGGGCACCCTCTTCGCTAATCGAGTGAAGCACATGCTCAAGCCCCAGCTCTTCGAACAACCTGCGTACTTCCTGACTGGGGCAGTGTACGGTCACTTCCGGTCCACCGGCGACAACCTCATGGGCAACAATCTCATGCAGAGTCCCGAGGAACGCACTATCCAGGAGCGTGCAATCGGCAAGGTCGACCCTCAGTAGCCTACCCGCATCAAGCGCTTTCTTGGCGAGACGCCTGAATGCTTCACAGTGCAACCAGGTGCCTCGTCCGCGAATAGCCAGCTGTGTTTCTGCCTCATCCTCAGCGAGCCAAAGGTTCCATATGGGCGCAGTCGCGCCGGTCGTTTCACTGGAACGCTGCACTTCATCACCAATCGGATCATTGTCGAAGCTCGATACGCCATCTTCGACCTCGAACAAAAGCAGGGTGACATCGTCACGCCCCCCTTCAATGGTATTTTCCCGACCACGGCGTTCGACCTTTTGAAATTCTTCACGGAGCGTATCCGACGCCACTTGCACATCGCTACTCACGAACGGTGCCAGCACTTCCAGAAGTTCATCGTCACTAGCCAGTTCAAGCCCGTCGATCAAGCCGTCGGTATAGAGCATCAACCGATCTCCCTTGTGAATAGTGAGGTGATGTTCGGTAAAGTCTGCGTCCGCCACGAGCCCCAGCGCCGGGCCGGTTCGATTCAGCAAAACTATCTCTCCACCTGCCCGTCGCAAGAGGATGGGCGTATGTCCCGCCGACGCTGCCTGCATTTCACCAGTCTGCGAATTAATCAGAACGTATCCGGCCGTGATGAAAAGCCCTTGCACGCGCACATCATCCGCCAGTCGAGCGTTGACCCGGCGAAGCGCTTCAGCAGGTGACAGCGCACTACCATCATCGTCGCACATCTCCAACACCTGCTTGAACAACACAGAGAGCATCGCGGCGGCGACACCATGGCCCGCAGCATCAGCGACATACAGGGCAATTTGATCATCATTGAGAATCGCGACGTCATACAGATCACCACTGACGTTCATGCCCGGACGGTGCAGAACATTTACGTGGGCACCAACCAGGCGAGGTGGATGGGCTGGCAGCAATGTTCTCTGGATCACCCGCGCCCGTTCGAGATCGCTACGAATAGTCGCTGACTTCAGCTCCACTTCATGCAGCCTGTCAATCAGTTCGAGGCTGTTCGACTGTAGCTCCTCGATCCAACGGGCTTTCTCGTCGACTGCGGCTTTAAGCTGGGTGGTGCGCTCTGCAACCCTTGCCTCAAGTTCGGCATTAAGTTTACTGACCTCAGACTCGGCGCGTACTCGGTCACTGATGTCTCTGATGAATGCGCCGAACGCAAGGGAATCTCCGCTGCGAATGACAGAAATCGTCAGCTCGACCGGAAACTCCCGTCCAGTTTTGTCCCTGGCAGTGATCTCAATACGTTGATTGAGGATGGGGCCTTCGCCCGTTTCCAGGAAGTGTTGATACCCCTTACGGTGATCGTTATGAAATCGTTCCGGAATAATAGTCTCATACAGGGTTTTGCCAATCGCCTCCTCAGTGGACCAGCCAAAGACAATCTCAGCCCGAGGATTCCAGTCAGTGATGAGCCCATCCCGATTTACGATCACGATCGAGTCGAGTGCATTGGCGATGATATCCCGGGTACGTTTTTCACTCCGGCGCAAATCAAGCTCAACCTGTTTGCGCTCCGAGGATTCAAGCGCAAGGGCGGCAAGGTCAGCCAGTGATGCCGCGAACATCTGCTCGGCGGTGGTCCAGGCTCGTGGCTGGCCGACGTGCTCGTGACAGATAATGCCGATCACATCGCCTTCGGCATGTATCGGCGCATCCAGCATAGAGGTAATGCCGTGCGCATCGAGATAGTCCTTGGTGAACTCCATGGTGCGAGGGTCAACGCGAGCGTCGTTCGCGACAATGGTACGTTCCTCGTCAAGGGCCTTAAAGTAGACCGGGTAGTCCGCAGCCGCAAGAATGTCACCTGAGGAGTGCTTGTCCGGGGAGCGCTCAAAGTGCTCAATGCACCGCATATTCGTATGGTGTTCATCGAACAGCCACACGTTGACGCGCTCAATACCCATGGTGTGTGCCGCAGCCTCGGTTATTTCCTGAAGCGTGGACGCCAGGTCACGTTCCCATGACTTTCGTTTCGCCAGCTTCATCAACACGCCGTAGTACTGAACTAGATCGCTATCGTCTCGGGACATAATGTACCCTCCGTCGCAGATTGCCTCTGTCAATACGGTCTGACCTAGACACTCTACCCCCGGAAAGCAAACATGACCAGATGGTATGGGGGGTGAACATTTGACGCATAAAAAGGGAGGCAAGCCCCTCTTTCACAATCACTCATGGCAACTACGAAGCATGCCGTTCAAGTGCAGCCACTAAAGCAGACTTAGAGACTGCACCAACAATCGTCTCTCCAATAGGTACCCAGGCGATGAGCGGACTCAGCACCAGAATGGCCAGGATGACAAATACGCCTTCCATGAATCCGGACCAGCGCGTGACCCCTCCGCTTGAAACATTCACCATGGTCGGTCCCATCGTACCGGCGCCCGCCAAGCATGCCGAACAGGGCGCCCTGGGCCGCCATCGAAGGATCAATGGATGAGTAGACAAGTACACCGAAGGCGATGACCGATGGCAGGGCCACGAGCATAGAGGCAAGTCCGCCCCAGAGATCGGATGTCGGGAAAGGCAGCGACCGATGTGTATCCTGAATCTCAGTCACGGGTGAATATTGACCAAAAGATTGATGTTATGCTGATTCTACCGTGAGTAGTCAACTATATTCCCCCGATGGAGTCGCACTTGTCAGAACAAACGTCCCTTATTGAAGCTATGTACCACTGTCGCGCCATGCGCCGCTTAGAAACTCGCGAAGTTCCTGAACAGGATCTGGTCAAGCTAATTGATGCCGCCAATCAGGCACCTTCTGGATCGAATTCCCAGAACGCCCGCTGGATAGTGGTTCGCGATCCAAAACAGAAGCAAAAACTCGCAGACCTGAATCGCAAACATGCAGAACCCTACATTGCGCCACAACTGGCGAACCCGCCCAGTGGTAAACACAAGCGCCTGCTGGATGCAGTCGTCTGGCAAATAGATCACATGCACGAAATACCGGCGTTAATCGTGGCCTGCTTTGACTATCCAGAGAAAGTAGACGGCCCTGGTGTGTACCGTAGTGCAGGTTCTGTCTGGCCGGGTGTGCAGAACCTGCTGCTGATGGCACGGGCATTAGGGTTGGGCGCTGCGCCGACGACCCTGGCCTTGCGAGACCAGGACGCGGTCAGGGAAGTGTTAAACCTGCCGGAAACTTTTGCTGCACTCTGCCTGGTGCCGGTTGGCTATCCAATGGGTAAGTTCGGCCCGGTAACACGCAAACCCGTCACTGAAATTATGCGTTTCGATCAGTGGTAACCGTCATCAGACCCGCGCGGTCTTGAGTTCGCAGGCCTTCTGCACGAAGATGACCACAAAGAGGACAATCGAAATGAACAAATATCACCTGGTCAGTTCAGTCACCTGACCCTGGGTACAGCGCGCCGTCATTGTGCTGCGTGCTAAAGATGTCGAGTTCGACGTCACCTATATTGACTTAAGGGAGAAACCAGACTGGTTTCTCAAGATCTCCCCTCACGGCAAAGTACCAGTGCTGTCGATTAACGATTCACCCCTGTTCGAATCAAATGCCATCGCAGAATACCTTGACGAAGCCAACAGTCCGCAGCTGCATCCGACAGATCCCATCAAACGCGCCAGAAACCGTGCGTGGACAGATTATGTGCCGGATTTTTCCCGCCAACTGGGGAAAGTCAGCTATGCCAAAACGAAAGAAGATCTGGATGCTGCGGTCTCAGAACCTCCAATAGGTCTGCAGAGGTTGGAAGACGCGATCAAAGATGAACGCGACAACGATGGGCCGTATTTCAATGGTGACCAACTTTCTTTGGTAGACGCATCTTACGCACCCTTTCTGCAACGGTTTTCGCTAGTCGAAAAGATCCTGCAGACCGGTCTGTTAAGCGCATACCCCCGGATTCAACAGTGGACAGATGAGCTGCTGGCAAACGACTGTGTAAAGAACTCCGTGGCGCCGGAATTTCAGGAAGTATTCCAGGAAGGTTTGCGGCGACGTGGTGGTTACGTGGCAGAACTGATGCGCTGATGCGCGAGGGTCTTTCACTGCAGCACGCCCCGTTCGATCATTGACTCAATCTTCCCTGAATCAACCCCGAACTCCTCAAACACCTCACGTGTATGCTGCCCAACATCTGGTGCCGGGCCCCTGACTTCAATATCAGCATTTCTGATCTCAAAGGGTGCTGATACCACCTCTATGGCACCGGCTTTCTCATGAACGATGACAGAAAATGCACCGCGCTCCCGAAGGGCAGGGTCTTCAATCACCTCGGTGACCAGGGCAATGGGTTCCCAGATCAGCCCGGCGTTGTCCAGTTGCGAGCGCCAGTATTGAAGGTTCTGACTGGCAAATAAATCATTCAGTTCCGGGATGAGAGAAGGTCCATGCTCCAGCAGGCCAAGGGTAGTCTGGAAACGCTCATCGATTGCCCAGTCATCCCGGCCAAGCATGGCGCAGAACTTTGGCCAGTAATGCAGGGCGAAAGGCATGACCATGGTGAACCAGCGATCGTCGCTCGTGCGATAGTAATTCCAGATGGGGTTACCCGGCGCCTTCTGGCTGGTTTTGTCGACGTCAACGCGATCATACAGCGCCGTTGTCACATCACTTGCCATTGCCCAGACGCCGGTACGTTGCAGCGTCACCTCAACATACTGGCCTTCGCCGGTTTTGTCCTTGATGCGCATAGCCGCCAGAATGGCGGATAGCAAGTTCAATGCCGTGATTCGGTCGCCATAGCCACCACGAGACAGCAGCGGACCATCATCGCGGTCCCCAAACATGGCCATAGCGCCACTGCGCGCCCAGAAGGCGGTCTGGTCGAACGCCTGCCGTTCGCTGTCTGGCCCCTTGGTGCCATAGCCCGACACCACGGCATAGATTGCGCCAGGAGACAGCACTTTGATGTCAGCGTCAGTCAGCTGGTAGCGCTCAAGACGGGCCTGGGTAAGATTGGTGAGGAAGATGTCCACATCTTTTGCGAGCGTGCGGACCATTTCCAATCCTTCCGGCTCTTCAAGGTTGATACAGACACCCCGTTTGCCACGGTTGTCGAACTGAAAACAGGGATGAACAGAGTCTGCACCCAGCAGTGAGTCATAGAGTTTTCGATAGCTGTCGCCGCCTGGCGGTTCAACCTTGATCACCTCGGCGCCCATATCTGCCAGCAACGCAGCGCAACTGGGCGCGGCCAGCCAGCTGGCAACTTCAAGTACCCGTATTCCTTCGAGCGGTGCGGTCATAGCAGGGGTTCCTGTTTATTCTTTGAGTTTTTTTGAATGAATACCGGGTAATCTAACATCGATTGTAACTGGGATGGACCATAGGGATTTTTCTTACCATTGCGGCTTGACCTGAGGAAATGGATAAACCTAAGTTAGCTGACGACCTACGTCGAATCACTCTGGCCACTTTTCATAGCAAGGAGGACTGACAGTGGATGATAAACTCAGAAGGAGAACCCGAACTCACATAAAACGTGGTGAGGGCAGTATCCCGCATATGTATCTGGACACCGTGGGTAAGGTGACAGTCGGCGTGGGTAATATGCTCCCGAATATTGAATCGGCAATGGCACTACCCTTTGTTCTGGAAGACAGTGGCGAACCAGCATCCCGGGACAACATACAATCTGATTTCGAAAATGTGAGTGAACAACAACAAGGGATGCTTGCCCATCGCTACCGCGATTTCACCAAACTGGTGTTGACTGAGGAAGGTATAGACACA
>Ga0066369_10000050_pt1 | contig 39302 bp, 40 predicted proteins | sample Knorr_S7_td_Bott_FD_70972 | JGI IMG/M metagenome (GOLD analysis project Ga0066369, IMG submission 70972) | Marine microbial communities from Southern Atlantic Ocean transect - Knorr_S7_td_Bottom_ad_4513_LV_A | ecosystem: Environmental > Aquatic > Marine > Oceanic | place: Southern Atlantic... | reverse complement strand
ATCCTCAAGTGCTCAACATCGCTGACTCGGTCACCAATCTTCTGACCCTGCTGGAAGGCAGCCTTGGTGGGGAAATTAAAATCTCTGCTGATGCCGAGGCTGATATCTGGAACAATTATCTGGACGAATCGCTGCTTGAAAACGCGCTACTCAATTTGGCACTAAATGCCAGAGATGCGATGCCACAGGGTGGCTCATTACAAATAAGCGTGGCGAACACTAGCCTAGACCTATCAACGGCACAGCAATTTGAAGTCGACCCAGGAGACTTTGTGAAGTTATCTGTCGTCGATGACGGCATCGGAATGGATCAATCCATTATCGACATTGCATTTGAGCCTTTTTTTACCACAAAGAAAGTAGGTCATGGAACCGGCATGGGCCTCAGCATGGTATTTGGTTTCGTCAAGCAATCAGGCGGACATATCGAAATCAGTTCAGAACCAGGTAGCGGTACAACGGTAACGTTGTTTTTCCCGAGATCCAAAGAACACGCCAGCATTGCCGAAAGCGAAGTCTCATCTCAGAATCTGCTTGATGGGAAAACAATCCTGTTGATCGAAGACAACGACGAGCTTCGCCATATTGTAAAGCTACTGTTAAATTCCTTCGGTTGTCACGTTATTGAGTCAGCAGGCGAAGAAATAGGTGTTGTTAATGAGCCGCTTGACCTTATTCTTTCAGATGTTGTATTGCCGGGTCAGAAACAAGGCCCGGAAATGGTCGCATTGGTCAAGGAGCGTGTCCCCCACGCACGAGTGGTCTTTATGTCAGGCTACCCAAGAGATCGATTGTCCGGTGAGTTACTTTTAGGTGATAGCGATCTCCTAAAAAAACCTTTCTCCAGAGATCAGCTTCAACAAAAGTTGAATGATGCACTCACGTCATGACGTTCGATCCTGATACTCCGGTCGCATGAGCCTGGGTGTTTTACCAAGATCATCCCGGTAGCCGGTGTGCAGTTCCTCAGCGGTGTCTGCGACGATGTACTGACAAAGGTTTTTCCCATGGTCAGACAATCCTTCAAAAACGTGCCGCGGCATACAGGTCCTCAAAGGCTCACGGTACCAGGGTGCCCAGTATTCAACATTGGGAATGGATCGAACCTCATTAGACAGGTTCGGTGTTCCGCCATGCCATGCCCTGATATCTCTGATCAGAACACTGCCTGCGGGCGCTGGGCACACGGTTGATAACTTCATCCATTCAGGTTCATCCACCAGACGTGGCAGCGAGTCTCTTGCGTGCTGCGTACCAGGAATCTGTCGGGTCGGGCCGTTCAGCTGCGTAAAATCAATGGTAAGAAAATTACACGCGACACTCGGCACTGGCAGGTCCCGACACGTCAGGATACCTCGATGGTCAAGAAAGGAGCCCGCGATCTTGTCACCGTGGCTGCGCCGATCCCCTATATCAGAATGCAATCGTTGGTAAGCCACCGCACCAGGAAGACAAAAATCGCCAGCACCACCTCGACACAAATAGGTCGGCGCACCAAATATTGCTGTCACAATAGGTGTCACGGTCGGCAAATCAACCAACATCGCCCACTCGGGGTAATGCAATAGCTGACCAGTCAGGCTGGCACTTCCGAAAGAGTAACGATGAGAGCCTCTGTTACCCTGCCGATTTTTGTCGAGCCTCATTATATCGTGAATAACCCGATCACAGCCTGATCGTAAAAATTCCAGTTGCGCAATATCCAGGACATCACGAACAACAACAAAACCGTCGCGATGGAAAAGTTGTGCTGCTCTCTCCACTTCATTGGGCAAAACTACCTCAATACCCTTAATCCCGTTATTTTCCAGCAGGTAGGCCCGAAGCTTGTTGAGATCTTCTGAATCGGGATCGACGCCGACCCAGCCAAGATCATTAAGCAGCAGTTCTTCAGTGTCATTATCAGGTTCGAGCACCGGTTCCGTCACGACAATCCCCTATCGCTTACTGGTATATTGAAACAGCCAAAAATTCTCAAGGGCAATATAGTTTTGAAATTCACCAAATTCCTTTGTGCATTTTTTTAGTTCATCCAGGGTTGGAAAGTTTTTGAGTACGCGATGCGTGGACCCTGAATCAAGCGTCCGCCTTTGGTAGGTATTTCCGTGCAGGTCTTCGCTATTGACTGGTAGCCGTTCACCCTGAACGCTTGAATTGTCAATTAACACCACCACGGCGCCAGGCTCAAGGCATTGAGACAGCGAACAGAAAAATTCATTCAATCGCTGTTTAGGTACATGGGAAAGCCACAGTCCCGCGAATGCGCCGGTAAAGCTCAATCCTTCATCCACCAATCGGTCCAGATGATAGGCATCAAGAATTCTCTCCTCGATTTGGCAGCCAATTTCACGCCTGGCCAATTCACTAAGCTGAGCCTGTTCGCGATCAGTCACAAGAATCGATTTCGCCGACTTTGAAATAAATTGAGTCCAATAACCGGTGCCAGCCGCCACCTCAAGTATCCTTCTACCCTTCAACACCTCGGGTATGTGGGTTTCAAGGAACCGCAGGTCCGACTGACGTTCTGGATAGTGATACACCCGATCATAAACCGGTGCTCGCTCTTTATAGTAAGCCGCCATTTCATCCATGGTGATAAGCTTAGCTGATAACGTCCGCAGTGCCGATTACTTTGGCTTATAAAAAGAGTCGCTTTTCGCTATGCTTTGCAGCTGATTGAAATATTGAGCCCCCATGCACCCTGGTAATTTTGATCCAAACAGTATCGCTTATGTCATGGCGAACGCAGAAACACAGGTGAGTTACGGCGAGCTTGAATCTGTTTCCAACCAAATTGCACACCTGTTCCGAGATCTCGGGTTAGTACGTGGAGACGTTATTGCTCTGTGCCTGGAAAATCATAAGGCTTTCTTTCAAATCTGTTGGGCGGCATATCGAACCGGCCTCTACTTCACCGCAATAAGTTATCGGCTTCAAGCCGACGAAGTCGAATATATCGTCAATGATTGCGGTGCGAAGATGCTGATTACTTCAATCCATCTTAACGACACTTTCGATCGGCTCAAAGACTCGCTCGCGAACAATCCCGCCTGCTACATGCTGGATGGCACAGTACCAGGTGCTGAATCTTTTGAAGAAGCAATCCGCGATAAGCCAACTCATCCGGTTACCGATGAATCCTATGGTCAGAGTTTGCTCTATTCATCCGGCACGACCGGCAGACCAAAAGGTGTAAAGAAGCCGATGGTTGAAATACCCTGGGGCGAAGAAGACCCGGTTTCGAGTTCGCGGCGAACCCGATATGAATTTGACGAGAAGACCATTTACCTGTCACCTGCACCGCTCTATCACGCCGCACCGCTTGGATTCACCATGAACGTTTTACGCTACGGTGGCAGGTGCATCGTCATGGAACAATACGATTCGCAGCGAGCGCTTGAGCTGATACAAAATCATCATGTGACCCATAGCCAATGGGTTCCTACGATGTTCGTGCGAATGCTGAAACTACCGATTGATGCCCGCTCACACTACAAGCTGGATAGCCACAAGATCGCCATCCACGCCGCTGCTCCCTGCCCTGTTGCTGTCAAAGAGCAAATGATCGATTGGTGGGGGCCGATCATCTACGAATATTACGCAGGAACAGAAGGGAACGGATCGACCACGATCACCTCTGAAGAATGGCTCGCCCACAAAGGATCCGTTGGACGAGCTTCCGGAGAATGCAAGATTCACATCATCGATGATGAGGGTAACGAAATGCCCATTGGTGAGACCGGCGGAGTATATTTTGAAGGTGGTGGGAAATTCGAATATCTGCACGATGAAGAAAAGACCAACGCTTCCTTGAGTTCCGAGGGTTGGTCCACGCTTGGAGACATCGGACATCTCGATGAAGAAGGCTACCTGTATCTGACGGATCGAAAGTCATTCATGATCATTTCCGGAGGCGTCAACATCTATCCTCAGGAAGCAGAAAATGCGCTAATAACCCATCCGGCCCTTATCGATGTTGCTGTGTTCGGCATCCCAAACACCGAGTTTGGTGAAGAGGTAAAAGCTGTGGTGCAACCGGTGGATTTCGAATCAGCAGGTCCGGAACTGGCATCCGAACTCATTGCTTACGCACGCAGCAAGATTTCACATATCAAGTGCCCGAAAAGTATCGACTTTATGAAAGAACTGCCACGCCATCCCACTGGCAAACTCTACAAACGACTACTAAAGGACAAGTACTGGCCATCATGATAAATAAATTATTCGATCTATCCGGACGAGTCGCTCTCATCACTGGTGGCAACGGAGGCATTGGCCTTGGCATGGCTGAAGGGCTGGCATCTCAGGGCTGTGAAGTCGCTATCTGGGGAACCAACCCGGACAAAAACGCCGCAGCACTTAAGACCCTGCAACAATACGGACCCAAAGTATCAGCATTGAAGTGTGATGTTGCTGATCAACAGGCAGTTGAAGATTGTTTTAAAGAGTCCCTCAAAACCCATGGCAGGGTTGACGGCTGTTTCGCGAATGCTGGAATCGGCGCTCGACCCGCGCCATTCGATGAGATGGAAAAGTCCGAATGGGATCGCGTGATGGCAGTAAATCTTGATGGTGTCTTCCACACTTTTCGATGTGCCGCGAAACACATGCGTCAACGAGCAGCAGATGGCGACGGGTTCGGTCGATTGATAGCCACTGCCAGTCTCGCTGCCATATCAGGCCAGGCGCGAGGCGAACACTACGCTGCCACCAAGGGTGGCCTCATATCAATGATCAAAGCCCTCGCAGTCGAGTATGCTCGCCACAATGTCACCGCGCATACCATTTTACCTGGGTGGATTGAAACGACTATGACCGAGCAAACTTTTAGCTACGGTAAGTTTGTAGACAATGTCATGCCTAGAATCCCGATGCGGCGATGGGGAAAACCTGAAGATTTCGCAGGGATTGCGGTCTATATAATGAGTGCCGCCAGCGCCTATCACACGTCAGAGACCTTCCTGCTCGATGGTGGCTATGCAAACTTTTAGGGAACCTCTGATTAAGAGGATATTTTCGTCAGAACAAGTGGTCCGGCACACCGGAAGAGGCGAGCGGAGTAAGATCACGACTCTGACGCAGTTATGGCGGAAATAGTGATGCGGCATACCGACCTTAATCAGACGTTCCCTAGGCAGGTCAATGACTGCTGCATTTGAAGGTATTCGGATCCTGGATTTTACCCAGGTACTGGCAGGTCCATTTGCCGTCATGCAACTTGCGCTGCTCGGCGCAGAAGTCATCAAAGTTGAGCAACCCGTAACGGGCGACCAAACTCGCGGTCTGATGAATGAAGGCAAGGATGTCGGCATGTCCCCGTCTTTTATGGGCATGAACCTGAACAAGAAAAGTCTGACGCTGAATCTTAAGGATGACGCAGCCATCGATATCATTCGCAAGCTCATAGCCACCACCGATGTCCTCGTCGAAAATTTCAAGGCTGGCACAATGAGTCGTATGGGGCTGGATTTTGAAAGCCTCAGAATAATAAAGCCCGACCTGATCTATTGCTCTATCACCGGCTATGGGCAATCTGGCCCAAAGGCCGGTGAGGCGGCTTACGATGGCGCAATCCAGGCGTCGAGTGGCATGATGTCGCAGACAGGTCATCCGGAAACTGGCCCAACCCGAACCGGCTATATGCCTGTCGATATGGCTACCGCCCTCAATACATCGTTTACGATTGCTGCAGCCCTGCATCGGAAACTCATCACAGGTGAAGGCCAGTACATCGATGTCGCGATGTTGGATACAGCAATCGTCATGCAGGCAGCACAATTTAGTAATTACCTGAACCAGGGCAGTCTTGTAGGGTTGCGTGGTAATGCATCACCGACAAGACAGCCGACGGCGAATGTTTTCTCGACACAAGACGGTCATATACAGATAACAGCCCTGCGACAATCCCAGGTAGAGAAACTCTTCTCAGAACTTGGCCTCTCTGACCTGCTCAAGGATGACGCATACGCCACGCCCGAAGCTCGCGTCAAGCATCCCACTGAGATTGATTCGGCTATATCCGGCGCCTTGCAAAGACAGACAACCAGGCAATGGATGACACAACTGGCACCGGTCGGAGTGCCTGTAGCCGAAGTTCGTGAGCTACCTGATGTCGTAAAAGATCCACAACTGGAAACTCGCAATGCCTTTGTCACTTTACCTTCACCATTAGACCCGGATAAGGTCATCACGCTCGTTAAAGCCGGGTACACAACAAACACTGATGGACCGGAAGTTCATTCCGGTCCGCCATTACTCGGTTCTCACAACGACGAGATACTCTCATCGATTGGTTACGATGACAAAATGATCTCCGCGCTAAGAGAACAGGGTACTATTTAGTAACAAACAAGCTAATGGCAAAAAAGTTAATGGCAGACAAGCCGATAAATTTTCATCAGTCAACGAGGGCGATTGCCACTTCCGGGCAACCTGATCGAACACAGTTTCATGTTATCGCTGAAGATGGCTATGAAGCCGTGGTCAACCTGGCAATGCACGATTCAGATAAGGCACTGATTGATGAAGGCAGCCTGGTTACTTCCCTGGGCATGCATTACTTTCACATACCCATACCATTTGACGAACCCACTGCAGAACATTTAGAGGAGTTCATCGGTCTTATGAGTATCCTGTCAAAAAAACAGGTATGGGTACACTGCGCGGTGAACGCTCGCGTGTCTGCATTCATGTTCCATTATCTCACCAAGGTACTGGATATTCCGGAAGAAAAAGCATCATCACCATTGCTCAATAAATGGCGGCCAAAGATGGATCCGATATGGTTGGAATTCATGGAGATCACTCATGACGAAATTGGTTTGTAGCCTAATCCTGTGGCTATCGGCCACGTGTATTCACGCCGAGGTCACCAGCAAGGGGAGACCGGTTTTAAGCTGGAAATCGTTGGTAATGATTGGGAGTTTCTTAATGGCCTGGGCACACTCGCCCTGGGGTTGAGTTATTCGACAGACGATATCGAACCATCAGAAGCCACGCTTTTTATTCGCGTTTCCGATGAAGAGAAAAGGAGCCGATCCTTCTCAGCTGCCTGGGCGCAGATTCTCAACAAGACCTCTCTCTTTCAGGCCGGTCTGAGTATCACAAAAAGATGGGGCTTACGCATTTGGATTGAAAGGGGTGTTCAATCAAGACGACTGGGCAATAGACCTTGCCGTGGAGCGCTATATCGCGAGCGGCGACTACGGTCTGAATGATCCGAAAATTGAACACCCGGCTTTGCTCAGTTTCAATCTGGTAACCCTCGGTGTCAGTTATCGATTCTGAAGCTCGGCCACATATTCATCAATTCAAGGCCATGGGCTGCCCTTGCGAGATCCGAATTGGACTGCCCGAGGGCGGTGATCCCTCGCCCATCATTGACGCCTGCATGATCGAAATTCGTAGATTTGAAGCCAAATATTCACGTTACGATGCCAATAGTATTGTTAGCAAGATCAATCAAGCTGCGGGGCAAGCTGCCGTTCGTATAGATGATGAAACCTGCAAGATACTCGACTATGCAACGGTCTGCTTCGAGTTAAGCGACGGCAAATTCGATATCACCTCGGGAGTCCTCAGACGGGTATGGAACAGCCGGACCCGGGCAATTCCATCGGACCAAGACCTTGAACAGGTCGTTGCGGCAATTGGCTGGGAGAAAGTCAGGCGGGAGAAAAACACAATCTTCCTGCCAATATCAGCAATGGAAATTGACCTTGGCGGTGTCGTCAAGGAATACGTTGCAGATGCGGTCGTCAGTTTGCTGCACGACCGGGATATTTCATCCGGATTCGTTAACCTGGGCGGTGATATCGCCATCATCGGCCCCGGTTTGGATGGCACTCCGTGGGAGATCGGGATCTCTGATCCGGATAGACCTGATTCCGCTATCGCGAAGATCAACCTTAACGAAGGTGCCATTACCACCAGTGGTGGTTACGAGCGCTATATTGAGATTGACGGTGAAAGATTCAGCCATTTACTGGACCCGACAACGGGTCGTCCTATCAAGAGCCTGCTGAGTGTCAGTGTCATCGCTGGGCAAGCTATAGTCGCCGGCAGTATCAGCACCGTTGCGCTGCTAAAAACGCAAGAAGATGGCAAAGCCTGGCTGACGAAATGTGAGGCCCCTTACCTCGCGATCGATATGAATCGAGAAATTTCAGGCACCATTTTAGCTTCATCAGGTTTTAACCCGGGTTATTGAAGGTATCCGCTTCCGGATATTCAAACGTACACACCCAACTACCATCATTAGCGCTGTAGGCCTTGCCTGAAGGAAACAGGTAGCTGTCCGATACATCAAACCAGGCCCGCGCCCAACCCTGAAAGGTGCCCTGCGAACGAACTCCATCAAATTGATAACGATTGAGTCGCGCGAAGCTCCGTCATTGCAGCATTGAGGACTCGAAACGCTGACCGAGTAAATACAGCCAGCAACAATCCCGCAACAATCAAATCTGGCCACGCTGATTGTGTCAACCATACCGCGCCCACGGTCACGATCACGGCAAAGCCTTCGACGACATCATTTTTTGAGCATTCCCAGACGGACATCATGTTCACATCATCGTCCCGGTGTTTCGACAACAACATTAGACAAACACCATTCGCCAGCAGGTTAAGAATCGCCGCCGCGCCCATCACAGGAACCACAGGTACATCCAGATGGAATAACCTCCAGCTAATCTGCACGGCCACAGCGACAGCGGCCAGCATGATCAGGCTTCCCTTGAACATGGCAACTCTTGCTTTTGCCAGAACACCGGCGCCAACAACTAGCAAACTCAAGGCATAAGTGAGCGCATCACCCAGATTATCCAGTGTGCCGGATAGCAACGCCGACGAATGGCTCATCCAGGATGCATACACCATCCCGGCAAAGGTCACCAGATTAATTACCATGACGATTATCAGGACTCGGCGTTGATCAGATTCAAGTGCTGTCGCATCAAAACCAGACTCACAACAATCAGCCATTGGATCCCTCGATATATTTGAATTAACGCTATTCTAACGTTAATGCACCTCATCCTCGACGACACTAACAGATAACGCTACCCTAACGATCCAAGAGGAGAATCTACTCATGATCAAAATTTATGGCGTAAAACCGAGTAACTACTACAGCCTCGCAAAAGCCATCCTATTGGAGAAAAACCTGCCATTCGAAGAAATCCCTAATCCACCATCCCAGGATGAAGAATTCCTGGCGAAGAGTCCGATGGGGAAAATGCCAGCAATCGAGGTTGATGGTGTATTTATCTCTGAAACGCTTGCAATAGCTGCCTGGGCTGAACGGATTCAACCAGAGCCTGCATTGTTGCCTTCCGACCCCGTGGCTGCAGCCAAGGTTATGGAGCTTTGCTGCCACCTGAAGCTGGATGTTGAACTGGTCGCCCGCAGGCTATTACCAGCCGCCTTCTTCGGCGCGACAGCTAGCGACGAAGTGAAAACGAGCACAGAGAAGGACCTGAAAAAAGGCATGAAGGCAGTGGCGAGAATATTCCAGGGACAACCATTCGCCGCTGGTAGCGAATTTACCCTCGCTGACCTTTACACTTTTTACACGTTTGGACTCGCATCTTCGGTTGTTAAGACGATCTTTGAAAAAGACTTGCTGGATGGTTACCCACAGATATCAAGCTTGATAAGCGAACTTGCCTCTCGCCCGAGCATTGCGCAAGTCGAAGCAGACAAAGCTGCGTGACACAACACCTCGAGCAAATCGGTCTTGACACCATTGATGCATTCCTGAACTCCTGGAATAGCCGAAACGCAGAGCAATGGGCGGATTCTCTAAACTACCCCCATGTCAGGCCCTCGCCTTTTGGTCCCATCAAGATCGCACCAACTCGCGAGGACTATATCGCAAGGGTCGACTATCAAAAGGTCATTGAGAGCGGCTGGGATCACAGTGAATGGGATTACCAGCATCTACTGCACCTGTCTCCACGAAAAATTCACGTGGCTGGACAGTGGAGCCGATACTCCGTCACTGGTGAAGCCATCCTCAGCGCACCCATCGTCTATGTCTGCACACTGGTCAACGATCACTGGGGAGTTCAGTCTCGTTTTGGGGCAGATTTTGTCGACGAGAATACCGATACCACCGAGATGATGTCACGTGGATTGGGTCTTATTCAGGATTTCGTCAATAACCATAAAAATCGTAATCAGCAAGTCTGCGCCGAACTGCTCAACTACCCGCACTACAGCATTGGCATCGGCGAGCTTGATACGACAAATTCACCAGCAGAGTTCAACCTGACTGACGGTACCATGAAGATTGATTCATTAACGGCCATCCAGACAGGCCAACATAGTCTAAATGCCTCAGTCGATCTTCAACTTTCATTGAATGGAGAAACACAGATGATCCAGGGCATTGTCCATGTTAATGATCGTGATGGTCATCTCGGGATTCAGGCCTGGTCGTGGCTTATCGCCCGTGACTAAAGGAAGCTGCCTTTGTGGCAAGGTAACCTATTCTATCTCGGGGCGAATTAGCGATGTTGTGCACTGCCATTGTGTGACCTGTCGGAAAGCCCACGGTTCAGCATTTTCCAGCGTTGTATCCGTGCCGGTATCAGGGTTCGATATCAGTGGGAGTTCGAATCTGACTTCCTATGAATCGTCACCGGGGAAATCACGATATTTCTGTCGCCATTGCGGCACGCAAGTCTACGCAAAAAGAGAGGGTAAAAATAACATCATCCTCCGATTAGGGTCACTGGATTCTGATTTGCCCGGCAAGGAACTAGCCCACACCTGGGTGTCGGAGAAAGCGCAATGGTACGATCTGAATGCTGACTTGCCCCATTACAAAAAAGATTTCTGCAATTAGTGTGCTCTTGTTTAAAGCGCTACAATAATGCGATGTCCGTCTACTCGGATCCCTAAATGAACTGCTTCGCTCGCATTTTTTTGAGCAGCCTCCTCTTGCTGTCATCTGCAGTCACCGCCGAGTTGACAAGCTCTGAGCGGGCAATCAAGGCACAGGTCCTAAAGAGTGGTTTTACCCCGGATCTCGAAGAAATCCAAAAACACGAACTCGGTACCCGAGATAACCCTGTTAGAAGCAATGGAGCAAATGCTCAACTCGAATACATCGAAAATCTGGATTGCGACAATGGTGCGATTCCTGAATTTCGACATGACGCCAGCGAAGTCACTGGTCCATACGGTCACGCACTGGATAAATACACACTACGCTGCGACGGGGATACCGTCGAATTGTACGAAATCTACCTGGACCCCTACCATGACGAACTGGAAACACGACCAATAAAAGGCTTTACCACTTGGCTTTAGGTATAAGAGCTTCCCTAACTCGATGGAAATGAAAAGTTCGACGATTCCCTTAACGATGCAGACGGCCAGCGCTGGGTTATGGTTTTTCTTCTGGTGTAAAAACGCACCCCGTCTGGACCATAAGCAGACAAATCACCAAAAAGTGAGCGCTTCCAACCACCAAAACTGTGATAAGAAACAGGCACAGGCAGAGGCACATTGATGCCCACCATGCCTGCTTTGACATTATCCGAAAAAAATCTTGCCGCTTCGCCGTCCCGGGTAAAAAGACAGGTCCCGTTACCGTACTCATGGTCATCAATCAGTTGCATGGCTTCCTCAAGACTATCCACGCGAACCACGCATAATACCGGACCAAAAATTTCCTGCTGGTAGCACGCCATCGTGGACTGCACATGATCAATCAGAGTGCCTCCCACGAAAAAGCCCGTGTCATCTGCAACCAACTCCGGCGATCTGCCATCTACCACAATCACGGCACCCTCAGATTCGGAACTGGACACCAGGTTTACGACACGATCACGATGCTCAGCGGTGATGAGCGGCCCGAAATCGTTATTTGAATTCTGAGAGCCACCGACTTTTAACGTCGCCATCTCACCTTTCAATTTGTCAACGAGCGCTTCTGCAGTTGGCTCGCCGACAGCTACGACTACGGAAATCGCCATGCATCGTTCTCCTGAAGAACCAAATGCGGCACCCATGAGTGACTGCACCGCATTATCTAAATCTGCATCCGGCATCACCACCGCGTGATTTTTCGCACCGCCCAATGCCTGGCATCGTTTGCCCGCCTGGGTTGCTGTTGCGTAGACGGACTCCGCTACCGGTGTGGAGCCGACAAAACTCAGTGCCTGAACGCGTGAATCTGCAAGCAACGCATCCACTGCCTCTTTGTCACCATTAACCACATTCAACACACCATCAGGCAATCCCGCTTCGTGCGCCAGTTCTGCCACGAATATCGCTGCCGAGGGATCCCGTTCGGAAGGCTTCAGCACAAAGGTATTTCCGCAAACAATCGCGAGTGGGTACATCCAAAGCGGCACCATCACTGGAAAGTTGAACGGGGTAATACCCGCAACGACTCCTAACGGTTGGAACTCGCTCCAGGAATCGATTCCCGGACCTACATTCTTGCTGAATTCACCTTTTAACAGTTGCGGTGCAAAACAGGCGAATTCGATGTTCTCGATGCCCCGCTGAACCTCACCGGCTGCATCGTGTGCAATCTTGCCGTGCTCACGACCAATTATCTGAACGACCTCATCAGTATTTTTTTCCAGCAATGCCTTAAAACGAAACATAACCTGAGCACGCTTGGCTGGCGGAGTTGATCGCCACGCGGGAAATGCTTCTTCTGCAGCATCTACGGCAAGGCGGGTTTGATCCGCCGAAGCCAAAGCCAGTTCAGCTTCCTGGCGCCCAGTAGAGGGATTGTTAAGCGGCAAGGTTCTATCCCGTCCCGCAATGCGGTTACCGCCAATAAGGTGTCCAACGGTTTTCATGATGTTCTCTGATTCTTCTATCGAGCGGGGAGTCTGACAGCGCATTCATCACGCTGTCAATTTCCCGTGAAGGCTAGTATCTAGTGGTAACCGAAAAGACTTCCGTCTGCAGGTCATACAAGAGCACATCACTGTTGTACAGTAATCCTGAGACGCCAAATACCAGAGGGGATTCACTAACGCTGGTGGCAAACACCATGCCGGTGCCACACAGTGGACAGTAGGTCACCACAAAATGCTGGTCGCCCACAACATCATTGATCACTTCATGCCAATTCAACACCTTGATCGGATAGGCGCGCGCCTGACCTGAGATCACGACACCCAGCACCCGTTCATTATCTTTCAGGTAGCTTGCTTCTTTGGCAGACAAAAACTCTGGATTGTGAATCGCGGCAATACCATCTCGTGGTGGACCACCCTTGCGGATCTCGTCCTCTGGAATAAGCGCTTCGCTGAGTTCGAATCCATTTTTCTCTATCGCCGCGACATCAAGCGCCATCAGAACCAGTGCGAACCCCAGGAATTTTTGTATCTTCATCATAGATAAACCAGACCCGATCAACGCGGGGATTCTTTCAGTTCGAACAGAGCACAGGTATGCTTGTCCATTCTTTAAACAGGACCCACCCATGACAGTTATCGTTGCAGGCTATTTTGAATTCGTGGACCCGGCAGAAGTCCCGGAAGTATTGCTATCGGCTCGACCTCATATTGAAGGCGCTTTATCAGAAGAAGGCTGCATCGCTTATTCCTGGACACAAGATCACCTGACCCCGGGTCGAGTCTGGGTCTATGAGGAGTGGAGTTCACCGGAAACACTCGATGCACACCTCAATACCCACTGGTATAGAGATATGGGTGCCCATCTTGCAAAGTTCGATCGAAAGCCGATGACCAACGTCATCAAAAAGTATCGAGTCGATCATGAAGAACCCGTCTACGATGAGACAGGTAAGGCACGTGGAGACTTCTTTACCGCTTAGTTGGTATAGCTGACGCCCATCCCGGCTCGCACGTCATTGTTAATGCCATAGGGCGCAATAGGATACCGCAATCCATTTTTGGAAAGGGCGTGCAGGCCGGCAATGGTCCTGGGCAGGAACTCAGGCGGGATGGCCATCAAGAGTTCATCGTCCTGGACTCCGCCGTAACGTCGCTCGGCAAAACAGGGTATCGACAGGCTGGGCTCTCGAGTTTGCAGGGCTCTTCCCCATGAGTCTGCGCAAGCTGATTCACCGACACAACTAAACTCGAGTTTTTTATACCCGGTCCATTGCAATCCGTTAATGAAAAGAATCATTTGTGCCGGGGTAGCGTAGATTAAACAAATGTCTGGAGGATTGAGTCGACCCGAAGCAAGAGGGCTTACTGCCATGGCCTGGTATTGGCCATACTCCAACACATCCATCGACGCCTGGTGTGACGCTGCTTCGGTTTGATCGGAATACCATACGCCCGCCATGCGATCACCTGACAACCACTCGTCGCTTCTCGGGTGCAACCCTATCACTGTGCCGCACTGCGCGCCCACCAGATCATCCATCGTGATACCCACCGTCCAACCATTGCGACTAGCCTGGCCTACAATCTGGTCTGTGGTATGCACATCTTTTGGGCGGCGAATGCGTGGCACCGCCTCCATTTCCTCGACGGTTTTATACATCTTCATACCAATGGGGGTTGTTCTGAGTCGTAGTAACCCGTTGAGTTCCGCAACCACATTGGCGCCGTCAAATTGCTGGTCTGAGGTAATGACTGAGTCGGACATATCGCCTTTTTCCCTGATTCGATAGCCTAAGGTACCATGAGGCATACTCGGATTGGAGTATCGACGATGTTTCGCTCATCGCTCCGATCATAGTCAAAGCGAATGCGGATGAGGCTAGCCTTGCAGTTAAAAAATTCAGGCAGCCTCTAAAAAGGGTTTCATGGTTTCGAACGCTTTTACCTCGACCTGGCGAATCCGCTCCAGTGAGACGCTGTATTTTTCAGCCAATTCTTTCAGGCTGGTTTTCTTGCCCTGTAACCAGCGAGATTCGACAATATCCCTGGATCGATCATCGAGTGATTGCAATGCACTCATCAAACCGACTCGATTCAATTGGGACTCTTCCTGATCGGCTACAACATGCGCTGGATCTTCAATCTCGCCTTCAGTTAAGTAACCTGACGGACTGGCAACAAATTCATCATCATCGCTGACGGTTACCGGATCAAAACTCGTATCAATATTGGCCAATCGAGACTCCATCTCAACGACTTCTTCTGGCTTAACACCCAGATCCGCTGCAACCAGATTGACTTCTTCACCGTTAAACCATCCCAGGCGCGCTTTCGCCTTGCGCAAATTGAAGAAGAGTTTTCGTTGCGCTTTGGTCGTGGCGACCTTGACGATCTTCCAGTTTTTCAGGATGTATTCGTGTATTTCCGCCTTGATCCAGTGCACAGCAAAGGACACCAGCCGAACGTTATGGCTAAGATCAAATCTTTTTACTGACTTCATCAGGCCCACATTTCCCTGTTGAATCAGATCCTCGAGTGGTAAGCCGTATCCACCGTAGCCTCTCGCGATATACACGACAAATCGAAGATGAGATAACACCAACTTGCGTGCCACATCCAGATCTTCATGCTGCTGAAACTGGCGAAACAGGTCACCCTCCTCTTCAGCGGTCAATATGGGAATTTGCTGAATTGAATCCAGATAGCTCTGCAGTGAACCGGTACTGAGTATCGGGAACTGGTTGATTTGAGCCAATGCTGTCATTCAGATTCTCTCCTGTTTTTCTTTTGGTTACAGTAAGTTAGAGGCCAAAATGGCCTGGTAGTTCCTTCAAGATAAGGGCGAAATGACACTTTTCAAGGGCCTAATTGACTTAGGGAACGTCTGATTAAGAGGATATTTTCGTCAGAACAAGGAAGAGGCGAGCGGAGGAAACTTGTTAACATGCTGTAAGTTAACAAGTTTTTGAGTACGACTCTGACGCGGTTATGGTGAAAATAGACCTTAATCAGACGTTTCCCTAAATCAACAAGTTAAGCGCGCAACGGGCAGGTTATATTCATATACCCAACATATTCTATGAGTGAATGACTGTTTTACCGGAGGGAGCGCCGATAGAATGCAGTTATGACCGCATTACAGACAAATGCCTCGGAATTTAACCCGAATACACTCAATCTCGTGAAAGTCGCCAGTTATGACCGCCTCATCCGCGCGCCGCTGGAAAGAGTCTGGGAAAACGTGCTGGATTGGGAGCACCTGCCCTACCTTCACAAAACATCTTTTAGTTATGTTGAACTGGACACTGGCGGGCCCTGGGGCTGGCGGACATGGTCCGACGAATCACATAACGATCATATTGAACTCTGCATCGCCTCCGATGACAGCTACGTCGCACGAAGCTACCAGCAGGGTCATCAAATATCCGAAATCTGGACGAGGTTGACGGAGGATAATGGCGACACTGCGATCAACGTCGAATTTCATATTCCGGACGTGTCGAATGATGATGTCGATAAACTTGGCAACATGATGATTTCTCTCTACACCAGATTGTGGGATGAAGATGAAGCCATGATGCGACAACGGCATATTCGACTCCACGAGCATCGATCCGAATCAGCGCAGCAACTTCTGGGATCAATCATTGAACTTAAAAAGAGATTGTCCAGGGGCGAACGCATCATCTTTCAGTTAAAACAACGAGAGTTTCAGTTGCGAGAACACGAGGGTGAACTCATCGTACATGCAACTATCTGCCCTCACCGGCTCGGTCCCTTAACAGATTGCGACCTGTCGAACAAAATCTTGAGTTGTCCCTGGCATGGCCACCAGTATGATCTCGATTCCGGGCAGTGTGTTTTCCCGCCCGGCGCCACCTGTAGCCTGTCAAAAGCGCCCGACCTGATCGAAACAGATGGAACAATAACCGCCCGACTGGGTTGACGATGCCCGAGTTACCCGATCTTTCCAACTACATAGAAGCGCTGATACCACGCATTGTTGGTGAACCGCTGATGGGTATACGAATTTCCAACCCGTTTATCCTCCGTTCGGTGGACCCTGGCGTCGAGGAAGTCTGCGGCAATCGAGTCGAGAATTTGTCACGCCTGGGCAAACGCATCGTCCTATCACTGGAAGGCGAATATTTTATTGCCATTCATTTGATGATCGCTGGTCGGTTTCGATGGTATAAATCCGGAGCCAGAATTCCCGGCAAACTGGGGCTAATGGCATTCGACTTCCCCACCGGCACACTGGTACTCACAGAGGCAGGTCAGAAAAGACGAGCCTCCGTATATCTTGTTCGAGGCAGGCAAGGGCTTAGTGCGCTAGACCCTGGTGGCGCCGATATCTTCGAAATCAGTCAGGCGAAGTTCGTCGAGTGCCTGACCCGTGAAAACCACACAATAAAGCGATCCTTGACCGATCAAAAATTTCTTTCCGGCATTGGCAATGCCTATTCAGACGAGATTTTGCATCACGCCAGGATTAGCCCAATGCGCCAGACCCGACATTTTTCCGACGAACAATGGCGGCGTCTTTATAATTCAACCAGAACCGTGCTGGATAAATGGGTCTCTAAACTGCGTGATGAAACCGGAACAAGTTTTCCAACCAAGGTAACAGCCTTTCATCCGGATATGGCCGTGCATGGCAAGTACAAAGCCCCTTGCCCGGATTGTGGCAAACCCGTACAACGCATTCGCTACGCTAACAATGAATGTAACTATTGTGCGAACTGCCAGAATCAAGGCAATTTGCTGGCTGATCGCAGCCTGTCCCGTTTATTAAAAAAAGACTGGCCTAAGACGCTGGAAGAACTCGAAGAGATTGCGAGGCCAAAGTAAACCCGATAGGCTCATTTGATCTAACTTCATGTTGTAACAATGAGTAACGATCTGAACGATCTCAGCCTGCTGATCGACTCCAAAGTGCCGATTCTCGTGATTGAGTCCTATGAAGAGCCACGAGTGCTCGAAGTCCTCACCGGGCTGGCGATTAATCGAGCGTTACCACTATTCACCTGGTCGATTACAGAAGGGCTAAATAGACTGGGTTTCGGCGAGAAGCCGGAATCCATCGATACACCTGATGCCACAAACGTACTGCAAGCTTCGCAGATGTTGGTGGCCTTAAAAAGCTCAAAGAATGGTTAGCCAAGCGTGAAGGCAGTTTCCTCGACGCGCCAGCTGAAGGTCTGGATGCGCCAAAAGGTATCATGCTGTTAGGCGTGCAGGGCGGTGGCAAGAGTCTCGCGGCTAAAGCAGTCGCCGGGATGTGGTCATTGCCGCTTCTGCGTCTCGACTTCGGGGCTCTTTACAATAAATTCTACGGTGAAACTGAACGCAATCTTCGGGAAGCACTAAAACTCGCTGACATGATGTCCCCCTGTGTTCTCTGGCTGGATGAAATAGAAAAAGGCGTTTCGACCAGCCAGAATGACTCCGGTATTTCGGGTCGCTTATTAGGCACTCTGTTGACCTGGATGGCAGAGCGTAAAAGTCGCGCATTTATTGTCGCAACCTCAAACGATATTACCCAGCTACCGCCAGAACTGGTTCGCAAAGGCAGACTGGATGAGATCTTTTTCGTCGATCTGCCTAAAGCTGATATCGGCGAAGAAATTTTTCGTATCCACCTTGAAAAACAATCTCAGGATCCTTCTCATTTCAACCTGAAAACGCTGGCAGAACATTCGGACGGGTTTTCTGGTGCAGAAATTGAACAGGTCGTGGTCAGTGCCTTGTACAGTGTTGCTGCAAGCGATGCGGAACTGAATATGCCAACGCTTACCGCTGCCATCCACGAAACCAACCCGCTATCCGTTGTTATGGACGAAAAAATCCGGCAACTGCGTTCCTGGGCACAAGAGAGGTGTGTATTCGCCGATGAGTAACGTAACTATGCCAGTCGCAGCGATTGACTGGGACAACTGGCAACCTGAAGAAGTGGCAACGCTACTGTTTGTTTTGCAGGGTGATTCAGTACTTCTCATCAGGAAAAAACGCGGCCTGGGTGCGGGAAAAATCAATGGTCCCGGTGGCAGGCTCGAGCAGAACGAAACAATACTGGAATGTGCGATACGAGAGACAAACGAGGAGCTCTTGATCAACCCACTTAATGTAAGGGCGGCAGGCGAGCTATTTTTCCACGCAGAAGATATGCCGCGAATACACGGCCATGTATTCGTGGCCACCGATTTCGAGGGCACCCCGTCGGAGACAGATGAAGCTATACCCATCTGGTACAAATTAGATGAGCTCCCTTTCGATGAAATGTGGGACGATGACAGGCTCTGGCTGAGCGAGGTGCTGGCAGGGAAAACCGTACAGGGCTATTTTACTTTTATCGAAGAAACCCTGATCGACTTCAAGGTAGATTTTAGCTGAATCCGGCTATTTAACCATCGGCTATTTGACGTTGAACCCAGAGTGGTTTTCGTGTTTCTATTTATCCCCATCAACTTATCCCCTTCAATCAGGCACCAGCTTATGTACGAGATTCCCAAGATCAGCGTCGCCGTCGAGCTTTTGCTGGTCAACAATGAGACCATCACAGGCAACATGTTTGTAACAGAGGATATTGTGTCCGCCGGTGGTAACCCGCTGGTGGAAGAATTCCTGAACGAAGATGGTGATCAATTCTTCCCTTTTGAATCCAGCGCTGGTGTCTATCGGTTGATTAACAAGCAGCAGGTTGTTTTTATTCGAACCGATCAAACGGACTCGGAAACCAAAGAAAAAACACCGATTGAGCCCAAAAACCTGGTTGCGCACTTGACCAACGAGCGGACCATTTATGGATTGGTTTATCCAACGCTTGCTGAAGAATCCCGGGTGTCAGATATTATTAACGAAAATGTAGACTTTATTGCGATCTATCAGGACGGATTAAAGATCATCATCAATCGCCGTCACGTCATCTACGTTAGCGCCAACTAGAACTCTCCCAGGGGTGTTCGATTAGAGGGAATCGTTCGCATCCCCCTCTACAGAGCAGAACTTCGGTTCCAGGTCCAGAACCATCAGGAGCCGACCAAAGCCAATAAACTGGCCAATCATCATGCCTAGCTCCACTATCTGATCATCACCAAAATGTTCATGCAAACGATCAAAAAACGCGTCGTCGATACTGTGATGGTCCAGCGCCAATTTGTCCGCGTATTCCAGCGCCATCCGCTCACGACCAGTAAAGTCATTGGTTTCCTGGTCAAGTTGAGAGATTTTTTCTTCCGTTAAACCGTGATCTGCACCCTGCAGAAGTCTGGCGTTTAGTCAGGTGAAGCAGTCATTGTGTCGAGCGATTTGTAGCCGAACCAGCTCAATCAGTTCAGCCTCAACGGTTTTGCCTTCCCGTGCAGGCATATAGAACTGGAAATAAGCATCGAACATGTCCTGCCGATGCGCAAAACCCCGGAGGTTGGAAGTATCTACACCCTTTTCATCCAGAGACTCAACCAGATCCCGAACCCTGGGCTCCAGTTCATGATTTTCCTTTAGTGCTATTCGCGCCATTATTTATCTCCTGGTTTATGCAAATATCTCGTCAAAAAAATTCTGAATCGATTGCGTGGCACGTCGATCAGCATCCGGGTTGTAGACCGTCCCGAATCCGGGATCATTTGCCCCAGGATTCGTGAACGCATGCATAGTGCCACCATAGGCATGAACCTGCCAATCAGCACCTGCAGTACTCATCTCGTTCTCAAAGGCCAATACCTGCTCGGGCGGTACCATCGGATCGTCCTGGCCGTGCAGGCAAAGTACTTTCGCAGAGATAGTTTCATTGGGTACTTCACCGGGTGAGAAAATACCGTGAATACTGATAACGCCGCCGACATCCGCACCGGCACGTGCCAGTTCCAGTACACACATGCCGCCAAAACAATAACCCATTGCACCGACTTTACTGGCATCAACTTCAGCAAGGCCTCTTACCGCACCCAGTGCGGCATTCATGCGGGCTCTAAGCGCCGCCCGGTCACCAGCGAGAGGATTCATCAAAGCTGAGTTCCCTTCAACATCACCGTCTGCTCCGAAAACCCCTTTACCGTACATATCAAGTGCAAATCCGACGTAACCGAGTCCAGCTATTTCTTCTGCTTTTCCTGTCGCAAAATCTCTACGACCGGTCCAGTCATGGGCAATTAATACTGCCGGCCGTGGTCCTGAAATGGTTTCATCGAAGGCCACATAGCCCTCCAACTGGGTATCACCGTCCTGATAATCAATGGTTTTTGTCTGCACTTTTATCTCCTGCGATCGGGTCTAAATTCCAGCCAGTTCTTTCATTGCGATATCTGTCGTAAAAAAGACCTGGCCTGTCATATTGCTATAAAAACCTGTTTTCTTGAGCTTGTCCATCACCGGCCCTTTCACCTCGGCGAGGTGCAGGGTCACGCCGACTTCAGCCAGATTCTCCGACACCTCTTCCAGCATCTCCAGCCCGCTGGTGTCGATGAAATTTGTTGCGGTGCAAATAAGCAAAACGTGTTCAATTTCCCTGGAATCTGCTATCTGATTGAAAATAAACGTTTCAATATATCTCGTGTTAACAAAATACAGGCTTTCATCGACGCGCAGTGCGAGCACGCTCAAAGCAGTTCTTACGTCATGCCTCTCAATATTCCTGAAGTGCTCAGAATCGCCTACCCTGCCCACAACGGCAATGTGGGGCTTGCTGCTGCTTCGTATGAGCAGCACAAATGAAATAGCAATTCCTATCAACACACCGGATTCGACACCCAGGCTCAGCACTGCTAAAAAAGTAAAGGAAAACGTGACCGCATCGGTCCCGTTAAAACTAAATATCTTCCTTATCGCCGTAATATCGATGAGCTGCCATGCTGATATCACAATAATTGCGGACAATACGCCTCTAGGCAGGTGATAAAAAACCGAAGAAAACACCAGGATAGTAATCATGACCAGCGCCGCTGTAACCAACGACGCCACAGGCGATACAGCGCCAGATGAAAAATTCACAATGGTGCGAGCAAAGCTGCCGGCTACAGGAAAACCGCCTACCAACGAAGAACCAAGATTCGCCACACCCAGACCTACCAGTTCCTGATTAGGATTGATCTTGTCCCGGGATTTACTGGCCACTGCGGTGCCAATGCTCGTGCTCTCCATAAAAATAACCATGGCGATCAATAGAGCTGATGGCAGCAGGTTCTGGAGCTGCTCGACTTCCATTATCACGATGTTGAGATCAGGCAACCTGGTTGGTATTTCGCCCACAATCGGCACACCTGCAGTCGTATCAAGTGACAGGAACTGGACTGTGAGTACTCCGACGATCACAGCGTACATGGGTGCACTTTTCACGAGACTGTCGACAACAGCACCAGCCAGATTCAGTCTCTGCAGTAAAGGACCAAGAAGTGTTTTACAAAATACCAGAAGTGCAACCGCACCCATGGAAACCCAAACGACGGACGGGTTAAACGTCGGAAATTCTGTAAATAAATACGAATATACACCGACAATGCTGGTGTCTTTTGACGAGGCCAGCCCGATCATCAGCGGGAACTGGTTACTGATGATCAGGATCGCAGCTGCGGTAATGAATCCAGTTACAACTGCATGACTCAGAAATGAGATGACTGACCCAAAATTAATGACGCGAAGCACAATCAACACCAGACCTGTGACAACACATAGCTGCACCACAATTTCGCTATAGCCAGCTTCACCCGGTAACGCGTAGGTAGAGGCGGCTTCCATTGTCATCATAGCAATAATCGCAGTGGGTCCGACTGCCAGCGCCTTTGACGATCCGAAAATGGCATAACACAGCAGTGCCATCATCGCTGCATATAAGCCGGCCTCTGCAGGCATCCCTGCCAAAAACGCATAGGCGATAACCTGGGGTACGGTGATAAACATCACGACCGTTCCCGCGACAACGTCAGACCTCAGGTGACCCAGGGAGTATTTAGGACCCCAGTCCATCACCGGGAATATCACGCCAATTAATTTTCTCAAACTATCCATAAACGACGACCGCAATCACCCGGATGTCCAGCTATGCTTTTGCATTTTTCCATCTGCCCACCTGACGACGAGAGCGCGATTGACCAGTGTACGCAACCGCAACACAAAATACTTTACTTTTAGGTCGGTTGACCTACAATAGGTCAACCGACCTATATCAAAAATCAATGCCACAACCCAGAACAACAAGCACCCGACAAGAAATCGTTGATGCGGCGACTCGTCTATTAATCGAGGAAGGCGCAAATGGTTTCTCCGTCAGGAAAGTAGCCCGATACGCAAAGATCAGCCTTGGCAATCTGCAATATCATTTCCCGAACAAGAATCACCTGGTGCACGCGTTGTTCGATCAGGTGAAAGACAGGGTGCTTGCTGGGGCTGGCACGCAGCAGGATGAAGAAGGTCAATTATTTGCTTACATCGACGCTATTCTGGCCGAATGGGACACAGCTGAAGGTTCCATCCCGATTTGGGAACTAGGCTCATTGTCAGCTCATGATGCAGAACTTGCCGACATGCTCTACGAGCTATATCAACCATTCAGGAAACATCTGTCCCGATTTATTTCCAGCGTGGATCCTCAGCGTTCACAAAAAAGCTGCGATCATCAGGCGACCTGCATAGTCGCGATGATAGAGGGTTCCGGTCTGTTCGATGCCTACAGTCGCAGTCATCGAAACGAGTTTCGTGGCATGAGAAAACAACTTCGTGCAACCATCAGGCACATTATTTTTACTCCAGAGGTAGCAGCATGAGTATGGATTTTTCATTTATAGGTGAGACAGTAAATGAATCAACTGCCCTGCCAAAAATGTTTTTTACTGACCCGGCCATATTCGAATTCGAAAAAGAAAGACTATTCAAAGACGATTGGGTCGCCGTCGCTCGAATCGATCAGTTGAGCAATCCCGGTGACTACATCACCTACGACCTGCTGGGTGATACCATTATCGTTGCCTGCGACAAGAACGGCACCATCAATGCTTTCTCGAATGTCTGTCTTCACCGTGCCTGCTCAATTGCCGAGGGTGCTGGCCAGAAAAAGAATCTATTTACCTGCCCTTATCACAAATGGACCTATGAACTCGACGGCAAGCTACGCGGTTCGCCGAACATGGAACAGGCAACCCAATTCAACAATGATCTAGCCCTGCCCTCCCTTGCGGTTGAAATCTGGCAGGGTTGGGTTTTTGTTCATGCAGGAGACAATCCCGACCCATTGGCACCCACGCTCACAGAATTCTCGGAAAAACTGGCACCCTGGAATCTATCAGACCTTAAAATTGCAGGCGTACTGACGTTCGACTCGCCCTGGAACTGGAAAGTACTGCTTGAGAATTTCATGGAATCCTATCACCACATGGGGCACACAAAGAGTCCCTAAATGGCCTCTATCCGCATTCAGGAACCTATCCGGAAGATACCAGAGGCAACTATACCTTGCTCGAAAATCCTTCGATCGATGAATCTATATCCCCTCCTTTTTGGGTTGGGCTTGTTTACCCGTCGATGATATTTGCCATGACCCGCAAACCAGGCGCACCCGTCGTCGGCTGGTATCAGATGATCATCAAATCCGTTGACCGATTCGAACTGAAAATTCACGTGCTGGTACCGCAACAAATGATAGACGACGGTAGCGCAAAGGAGGCACTTGCGGCCTACGATATGATTCATCATGAAGATATTCCCATGTGCGATGGTGTATGGAGGGGATTACACAGTTCCCAATACTCGCCTGGTCGACTCAGCTTTCTGGAAGGCTGCATTTGGCGTTTTCATACCTATCTCAGGGACAAGCTTGGGCCTCTTAACAGATTTAATTGACCCAATTGATACTTACCCCTAATATGGCCCCGCCTTAGATAAGGTGCTCCGATTACAAGTTCATCAGTTATTAACGTGTAACCAGAGTGAAACGGGAAGCCAGTCAGAGTCCAGCCGTTAACTGGAATGACTCAAATCTGGCGCTGCCCCCGCAACGGTAGACGAGGAACCTGATTCCAGGGAGCTCTCTGATTCATTCAGAAGCTCTCTAGCCACTGTGCTTAGCATGGGAAGGCGAACCAGGTGTTATCAACTCGTAAGCCCGGAGACCGGCCTTATCTATCAAGCAAATCCCGCGGCGGGCGGAATGCTATTACTCCTCCGCAACGGATAAACATTATCGCAACACCACTCGGGTGTGAGTGTGGAGGATTCTATGCAATCAAAATTGCCATGGGCGCTATTTGTAGTGCTCTTTTCAACCCAACCTTTCGCCGAAGACCTTCAACTTGAAGATCTGGAAACCATTACTGTATCGGCAACCCCGATCAACATAGACGATGCGGGTAGCGCCGTTAGCATTATTACCAGGCAAGACATTTTGAATCGCAATGCGGTGTCCATTCAGTCACTGTTAAGCGAGATACCAGGTTTTGCGGTGAGCCAACTAGGCGCTCAGGGAAGCGTCAGCCAGTTACGCGTTCGCGGCGCTGAAGCAAACCAGGTCCTCGTGCTGGTTAATGGTATCGAAATGAACGACCTGTCCCAGGGCAGTGAGTTCGACTTCAGCCAGATATCAATGAACGACATCGAACGAATCGAAATTGTCAGGGGTCCACAAAGTGCACTCTGGGGCAGTGATGCTTTGGCGGGTGTAATCCATATCATTACAATGTCTGAAGTAGACTCAACCTTATACGACGCCAGCCTGGAAGCCGGTTCGTTTTCCACACAACGAGCAACTTTTGCAGTACGTCATGGCTCTGCGCGAAACCAGATAAAGTTCTCTGCAGACTACCTCGATTCCGGCGGCACCAATATTTCAAGAGCCGGGAGGGAAGACGATGGCCTGGAAAACCTGACGCTCAGTTTGAGCGGTAGATCGACCCTTAACGACGAAATCAGTGTTTCCTACACTGTCCGGCACACAAACAAAACCACGGAATTTGATGAATTCGATTTTTTTACGACTGGTTTACCGGTAGATGCGGACAACGAAACCGAATCCGACTACCTGTACGCGGGCTTTAAAATCTCTCACGATATTAGCGACAGGTTCGATCATTCGCTGAGTCTGGCCCGTACAGATACCGATAATGAAACCTCCACGTCCAATCCGGTTAACACCATTACACGCGGTACCCGGGACGCCATAAAATACCAGCTCAACTACATCGAAGGCTCAAACCGTTTGTCCGTTCTCGCCGAACACGAAATCGAAGAGTTCGAACAACGCGGTGAGGCTTCCTTTTTCGGTGATCCCAACCAGTATCAGGATACTGAAACCGACAGCTTTGCTGCCGAATATCGATACGACGGGGACAGGTTCAATTTCTCATTGAGCGCTCGACACGACAACAATTCTGATTTCGATAACGCTGAATCCTGGCGCGCAACAGCCAACATTAAACTCACCGGTGTGACGCTATATGGCTCAGTCGGTGAAAGCATAAAAAATCCGACATTCAGTGAGAGATTTGGCTTTTACACCAACTTCATTGGCAATCCGGACCTCGAACCAGAGGAATCCCTGCACTGGGAACTTGGTGCTCGAAGCAGTTTCCTCGATGATAAACTCGATGTTGCACTCACTTATTTCAATGCGGACCTGGAAAACGAGATCAATGGGTTTGTTTTCGATTTCAACTCCGGCGGTTTTACTGCTGACAATATAGATGGCAAATCGGAGCGTAGCGGCGTGGAATTTGAAGCGGGTTACTCACCCAACGACAGAATTAACCTGAAGGCAACCTATACCTATGTTGATACAACACAGGAAGATTTTGCTGGAAAGGATGTTACCGAGGTTCGCAGGCCCGAACATAGTGGTTCCCTTTCCATGAATTACCGATGGCCCCGCGCCAACCTCAATTTTGTCGTGATTTATACGGGCGAACAGGATGATGACTTTTTCCCACCTTACCCGCCCTACCAGGAGAGAGTTGAGCTTGATGCCTTCACACTGGTCAGCCTATCGGGTCACTACAAGGTGAACGAACTGGTGACCATGACTGCGCGACTGGAAAACATTACCGATGAGAACTATGAACAGGTCATTGGATTCGAGTCTCCAGGCTTTGGAGGCTATCTCGGCCTGCGTCTGAACTGGTAACCAGGTCATGAATAGAATCGTCACCCTGCTTCCGAGCGCCACAGAAATAGTCTGTGAGCTCGGACTCAGGGACAAGATCGTCGGTGTCACCCACGAATGCGACTACCCACCTGGTATCGAACTGCTTCCCCATGTGACACGAAGCAGCATCGATCATCATGCGCCGAGTAAGGTGATCGACCTGGCGGTACGAGACCACCTGACCTCCAGTAATGCCCTGTACAGCCTGGATGAAGCCCTGTTACAGGAACTAGCCCCTGACCTGATCGTCACACAGGCCCTATGCGAGGTCTGTGCGGTATCCGAAGATGAAGTGCTATCAGTTATCCAACAACTACCGGGGAATCCACAGCTGATAAACCTGGAACCGATGACGCTGACTGAGGTACTCGATAGCATTTCCCTCGTCGGCACCATAGCCGGATGCGAGAAGACCGCAGCAGCCTATCGACATTCCCTCGAAACGCGAATCGAAAAAGTCAGGCAGATAACATCGGGCTTAACCGAGTCGGAAAAACCAACCGTTGGATTCCTTGAATGGATTGACCCACTCTTTAACGCGGGTCACTGGACTCCGGAAATTATCGAATATGCCGGCGGTATCGATAGTTTTGGTAACAAACATCAGCCATCCCAGACCCTATCAGATGAAACGCTTATCGAGGCTGATCCAGATGTACTGATTATTGCCCTATGTGGTTTTGATGAAGAACGGGCAACGGAAGACCTGGAGCTCCTGAAGTCCCGCATCGATTTCGAGGCGTTAACTGCCAGCAAATCCGGTCGGGTTCACGTTCTCGACGGAAACGCCTATTTTAGCCGCCCTGGCCCAAGACTGGTTGACAGTCTGGAGATTCTTTGTCAGTTACTACATCCAGCTTTGTACAAGGGAATCTCTGACGTTCGCTAGCACACAAATCTTCTACGACGACGTTTGAGTTTGCCCTGCTCATTAATTACATTGAGCGGCAGACTCCATCATTATTCATACGAGAACGCTATGCCTTACAAATGTTTCACCGTCTCCATCGAAAATAATATTGCGCAGGTCGTGCTAAACCGACCGGAAAAAAGAAACAGTATCAATGCCGATTTCTGGCGAGAACTTCCTGAAATTATCAAAGACATCGACTATGGCTCCAAGGCGCGAGTCATCGTCTTGTCTTCAACAGGGCCGCACTTTTGCTCAGGCCTGGACATCACCTCATTTGGCGCGGTAGGGGAAGCGCCTGCTGGTGATGAAAAAAAGAGAAAGTTACAGGCAAGCGCTTCCTTTTACGACAACGTTCTTCACTTGCAAGAATCTTTCAGTTGTCTTGAAGAAGCGCGAATTCCTGTACTGGTATGCATTCAAGGCGGTGCAATAGGCGGCGGTGTTGATCTCGCGACTGCCTGTGACATTCGCTATGCAACGCAAGATGCCTTCCTCACGATATTCGAGACGAACATTGGTATGACCGCCGACGTTGGCACCTTCCCAAGGCTGGTGAAGCTTATCCCGGAAGGTTATGTTCGAGAAATGGCCTATACCGGCCGCCGGGTAAGTGCGGTTGAGGCGAAATCCATGGGGTTGATCAACGAAGTTTATCCAGATCAGGAATCCATGTTGAGCTCAGTTATGCTAATTGCAGCAGAAATAGCTAGCAAAGCACCATTAGCCGTCTATGGCTGCAAGCGAATGATCAATTACGCAAGAGACCACAACACGGCAGACGGACTTGACTATATCGCCATCTGGAATGCCAGCATGTTGCAACTGGATGAAATTCAGGAGGCGATGTCTGCAAACGCAGAAAAGCGACCGGGCGATTTCGCCTCAATACCGCCAAGCAGACGTACAAAATAACAATCTAATCTGCAGTCCGGTTTACCCTCTCTGTGAAAAAATAGAGCAGGCCCCCAATGGCGATGATTAGTAATCCGGCAATACCCTCTTCCGGGCGATTGAACAAAATGTATGTGAGCGTCCATGCCATCAACACGAGAAAGATGAGCGGCGTAACAGGGTAACCCCAGGTTTTATAGCCATCTGAAACCTGATTCCTTCTCCTCAGGATGAACACTCCTGCGACCGCAAAAAACGTATTCAGGCCCATGACAAACCCCGAGAAAACCAGTACCGACTCGAACGTCGCTGTCAATATGAAACCCAGAGTGGCGACAGACTGGACAACAATCGCCACTACCGGAATGTCGTTATCGTTTCGCCTGGACAAGAATCGAAATAACCTGAAGTCTTCACCGATGACCTGTAATACCCGGGGACCCGCTATGATCATGGCGCTGACTGTAGATATCAATAAGGTCGCCAGCACAACACCCATAATGGCGCCGCCACTTTCTCCAAAAGCGTGCCGCGCAACAATAACCCCAATCTCGATCTTCCCTTCCATGGCCGACATGGGCGCTGCATAAAGGAAGACAAAATTTAACATCAGGTATAAAACGGCAACGACCACAGTGCCAACAATCAAAATGATCGGGATATTTATTTCAGGTTTGTCAATTTCGTCAATGATGTAGGTAGCCGCATTCCATCCTGTGAAGGCATAGTTCACATAGATAAGAGAAATGGCAAAAGCACTGCTGGTTAGCAAAGTCGCATCTGCCGCGACTGGCAGCAGATTTACCGATTGGGGAGTTTCAACAGACCAGGAAACCATGACGACAAACAATAGAACCAGGAAGACTTTAATGATGGTAAACACTGTCTGCACACCACCGCTGGCGGTGTGCGAAAAAGCATGTACGACCGTTAAACTGACCACCAGAGTCACTGCCATCAACGTCGCTGACAATCCATCGACGCTGGCTTCCAGATAAGCGCCGAATGTCATCGCCGCCAGGGCGGTGGGCGCCGCAAAACCAACAGTTGCCGATACCCAACCTGACACAAATCCGGCTGCCGGATGGTATATCTCGGAAAGAAAATTATATTCGCCGCCGGATCTTGGCAGAGTCGACCCGAGCTCTGCATAAGTCAGAGCGCCACAAAGTGCGGTAATGCCACCCACCACCCAGAGCATCAGCAGAACAAAAGTAGATCGAATATCTAACAGCTGAAAACCGAGACTGGTAAATACCCCAGTCCCAATCATATTGGCAACGACAATGGCAATCGCTGTTGTAACGGAGAATTTATGGCTGGACATTGGTGCAAACTACTTGATGACCGTTGACTGTACACGACTTGCCAGGGAACGTCTGATTAAGAGGATATTTTCGTCAGAACAAGTGGTCCGGCACACCGGAAGAGGCGAGCGTAGTAAGATCACGACTCTGACGCGGTTATGGCGTAAATAGTGATGCGGCACACCGACCTTAATCAGACGTTACCTAGACGGGTCAACGACTCATAGAGTGGATCGCCAAATTCAACGGAGATGTGATATTGACGGCACCAGAGCTTATCAGCCAACCAGGTGAAGTATCGAGCGACTGGCTAACCCGGGTGTTACAGGATGCTGGCATCGACGCCGAGGTTACCGAATTCACAGCAACGAGCATTGGGACTGGTCAGGTCGGCGATAATGTTCGATTCGCCTTAACCGGCCGAGGCGACCTGCCACCAACAATTGTTGGCAAGTTCGCGTCACCGGATCCTGTAAGCAGACAAACTGGAATAGACACGCTCAACTACAGGCGAGAAGTCCACTTCTATCGCCACCTGCAAAAAAAAGTCTCGATCCAAACACCAAAAATACTGTTCACCGATGTCGATCACCAAAGCCATGAATTCGTCATTGTCATGGAAGATCTTGCCCCGGGTATTCAAGGCGATCAACTTGGTGGCTGTGATGCTGATCTGGCGGAGCTCGCGATGGTACAGCTTGCACATCTTCACGGCCCGGTATGGGGAGACACTGGTCTGACGGATGACGAGCTGATTACCGACAACACCGCAGACAAGGGTGAACAAATAAAATTGATGTACGACGCCCTGGCACCGGGGTTCATTGATAGATACAACAACCGCTTAAGCCCCCACGAAATAGAGATGGTTGGTCTTGTTGGCGAGAACCTCATCCGCTATGTCTCTAATTACCCAGGTGACCTAACGTTAATTCACATTGATTACCGCCTCGACAATATGATGTTCGGTGGACCCTATCCTCTGGCTGTTGTCGACTGGCAGTCACCAGCCCTGGGATGCGCACTGAACGATACAGCCTATTTTATGGGGACTTCGATAAAGGAAGATAGAAGATCCAGCGTTGAAGAATCACTTGTCAAAACTTATTTCGAAACCCTGTCTGCCTACGAAGTTTCCCTGACCTGGGAAAACTGCTGGCACTACTACCGACACTACGCACCCGCGGGATTGATCATGGCTGTCATTGCTTCAATGATTGTCGGCGAGACGCAGCGAGGTAACGATATGTTTATGGTGATGGCGAAGCGCAGCGCGCACATGTGCCGGGAATTGGAATCTATAGAAGCCATCAAGGCCAGGCCTAATAGATAATCGCCAGATATGAGAAGTAGGCTGCGAGGAAAACGCCTCCCCAGACTCGGGTGATCGTTCCTTTTAACAATACAAAAATCCAGAGCACGACCGCACAGGCAAACATTATCCATACATCGAATCTAAGGAATAGCGGATCAACAGGAATGTCAGTCAATAATGAGGTAATCCCGAGGATAGCGAGGATGTTAAACAGGTTGCTGCCAACGACGTTACCAATCGCCACATCTGAGCTCTTGTGAAGTGCGGCAATGACGGTGGTACTGAGCTCTGGTAACGAGGTACCTAAGGCAATCAGGCTGAGGCCAATCACCGCTTCGGAAACTCCCCAGGTTGATGCCAGACCGACACCGCCTTCCACGACCAGATCAGCTCCAAGGGGTAACGAAATAACGCCCAGCACAATAAATAAGGTAATCGTACTCGGATAAGTCGGCAGGCCGAGACCTCGATCCATCTCTTCTTCCGGGTCATCCATCGGAATAACTGAGGCGCCCCGGGTTGCAGCGATAAGAAATCCAAAAAGCACAACAAGCAAGAAGATGCCTTCAAGGAAGGTAATCGGCTCAAACACACACATCACGATGAACATCAGAGAAACCGCAACCATCAAACTGGTTTGGCGAGATAGCCCTTCCTGGCCGCATGAGATCGGATAAATCAACACGGGTACGCCAAGAACGAGCAATATATTGGCAATGTTACTGCCAATGACATTGCCGATGGCAATTCCCGGATACCCTGACAAGGCAGAAAATGTCGAAACCATCAACTCAGGTGCTGACGTACCCATCGCCACCACTGTCATACCGACGACAACTGGAGGGATGTTGCTTTCCTTGGATAATCCCAGGGCGCCTCGTACGAGCAGTTCACCGCCCATTAATAAATAGACAAAGCCACCAAAGAGTTTAAGGAAATCAAGAAACTCAGGCATTGTTACTTTGCTGATCCTCTAGGTTACTTTGCTGATCCTCTATATGCTCGAGAAACTCATTCAAAGACCTAGCAAGATAGGCGATTTCATCGTCCCCTTTGACTACTGCACGCAAGCCTTGTTCACCATGCCTCATTCGTTCTACCACGACGGCCAGTTCCTGTATCGGCCTCGCCAGGTAATACCCGAGCAAGGCACCGCCTATGATGGCAAACGCCGACAAGGCAATCCCTATATCAAACAGTGACTCCCTTAAACCCTCCGCCCTCTTCTCTTCCTCGCTGATGTCGACCTTGACTACCAGGCCCCAGCCAAGTTCTTCAAGGTATCTTGTCGCCAGCCAGACCCACTCGCCACGATAGTCCTCATGAGCCTCTGCAGGCACTTCCTCATCGGGAGTGAACACCGTGCGCATATCACCCGAGGCCGCTGCTTCCATCTGTTCCCCTTCAAATCCCTCAACTTCATGACGAAGTGGATTCAGAACCACCAGCCGTTCATCTATCTTCATCACCACAAAAGCTTCGCCGGTTTCACCCAAACCGGTGTAGTCGCCGGTCACGTCAATGACGTCACCGGCATCAATGATTAACTCTATACCGCCAATCAGCGCGCCATCCAACCGCACCCCGGTATTCATCGCCACTCGCAATCCATCACTGGAAAGGAAAGTACCGACATAGGTAATATCGTCGCCAATGGGTACTTTGGAATGTTTAACCGTACTTCGACCAAAAGACGCGATTTCATTGCCGTCTATGTCGAACACGATCAGCTTGTCGATTTCTGTAACGGCGACGGTAATTCCCTGAATGATTCGCTCAATGGCTCTTAGTGCTTCCGGGCTGTCGGTCTCGACATACTCACGAATCGAATACCGAAGTTGGGTTCGATCCCTCACCAATCGCAGATTGTCTTCCCAGCTGTCGTAGACCTTGTTGAGATCCCGTTTCTTGCTTTCTGCAAGCGCATCGAGCTGCCGTAAAGAAATCTCCTGCAACAAGTCTGCAGAGGTGTAATAAGCAAAAGTCCCCAAAAGCATCATGCTTATAAGAGAAACAGAAACCAGTGCAAGCGAGAGGCGTGTCCGAATATCCACTAAAACAACCTGTTAACCAAGCTGCCAATCATTACATGATGCAGGTCTTGTTTGAAGTCGGAGGAAGCAGGGATTTTTTGGGCCATGGTATGAACGCATTTTTGGTCGGCGCAGTCTAACGCAGCCGCCAGCTACTGAGAAGAACAGCCTTCCGCCTGATAGATAGCCATAAACCAGTAACCGGGCGCCCATAATCACAGAGATGCAGCGCGGTCCTGTCAACAAGCGTCAAGTGACCTGAACGACACTGATCAGATTGCTTTCAACGGACTTCCGACCAATGGTACGTAGTAGCCGTATGGCTATTAAGCTGACGATGGCAGAGCCGCCCAACCATAGACTGGCGCCTTGCGGGTCAGCAGAGAAATTACCCACTTGATACAGGCAACTTGCTGTGACATAGGCCACGCCCGTGGTCCAGGCAAAAGTCAGTAGCATCCATTTCATGCCGGATTCTTTCGCCACAGCAGCCAGGGCAGCGACACAGGGGGCATAAAGAAGCACAAATACCAGATAGCAAAATGCAGAAAACTGATCTCCAAACGCGGAGGCCATATTTGTCAGTGTCGACTCAGCAACACCATGGGATAGAGCCGCGTCTTCGATGCTGGCACTGGATTCAAGCCCGATGCCCAGTGGATCACCCAAATTAACCAAAAGATCCGCGGCGTTATCTTTGATGGTAATCAGTGCTGCCCATCCAGCAGCATGGATATCTGGCATACCCTCATCAACGTCATTCTGTGAGGCCTCGGAACTGTATAGCGCATTGAGTGTGCCAACGACAGCTTCCTTGGCAAACAAGCCGGTAAACAAGCCTACCGTCGCTGGCCAGTTTTCTTCTTTCAGTCCAATTGGAGCAAATGCAGGCGTTATGGCCTTACCAATGACCGCAAGCACTGACTGCTCACTGTCTTCATTACCAAAGGAACCATCCGAACCAATTGAATTTAAAAAACTCAAGCCGATAACGACTAGCACAATGGTTTTACCTGCCCGGAATACGAAGCCCTTTAACCGGAACCATGTCGTCAGCAGTATGTTCCGCAACACCGGTCTATGGTAGGTCGGCATCTCCTGGAACGACGGCGTCGTCTCATCTTCAAACATTTGTCTCCGAAATATCCACCCGGTGAACACAGCCATGGCGATACCCATCAGGTATAAACCGAACACCACGTTCTGCCCATTAGTTGGAAACAGAGCGGTGGCAAACAGCGCGTAGACGGTAAGACGAGCACCACAGGACATAAATGGCGCCATGGCAATCGTCAGCAATCGATCACTCTCTTTGCCGAGACTTCTTGTTGCCATTATCGACGGGACATTACATCCAAAGCCGACAATCAGCGGCACAAAGGCAGTCCCCGGTAATCCGATATTTGCCATCATGCGGTCGACAACAAAGGCCGCTCGCGACATGTAGCCAGAAGATTCCAACAGGGATAAACACAGGAACAGCCCACCGATAACAGGAATAAACGTTGCTACCAGCTGGATCCCGCCGCCCAGGCCGTCAGCCAATAGTACGATAAGCCACCCTGGTGCATGCAGCGATTCGAGCGCCCATCTCGGCATGTCGACCACCAGGGCACCGAACAGTACGTCAAAGAAATCAATAAATACCGCGCCAAAGCTGATGGCTACTGTAAACATCAGATACATCATGGCGAGGAATATCGGAATACCCAGCCATTTATTTAATACCCATTGATCGACTCTCTCGGTAAACGTGTGCTGAACGGGTACCATCTGAACCGCACCATTGACGATTTCTTCTGCTCGCTGGTAACGCTTGATGATCTTGTCACCCACAAACTCACCGTCACCCAGCGCTTCAACATCAACACCTTGTTCCAGCTCAAACAATCCAGCTAAAAGTTCCTCTATGCCTTGTTGCTGGGACGCGATAATGGGTGCAATGGGAGCCTTGAGCTGTTCACTCAATACTGACGAATCCACCGTGACACCCTGCTTCTCGGCAACATCCAGCATGTTGACCGCGACAATCGTGGGATGACCCAGTTCCAGCAACTGCTGGGTCAAAATGAGATTCCGCTGAATATTGCCTGCGTCAATGATGTTGATAACAACATCAAAATCACCCTCGGTCAGAAAGTCGCGGGCAATTTGCTCATCCAACCCAAGATAATCCTGCTCCAGTGAGTAGATGCCTGGCAGATCGATGATTTCACAACGTCTACCCTGGTAAACAAAGCTTCCCGTTTTTCTCTCAATGGTGACACCCGGCCAGTTGCCAACCTTCTGGCGGGAACCAGTGAGAACATTGAATAACGTGGTTTTGCCGCAATTTGGATTCCCAATCAGTGCAATTTTAAAAGCAGTCACGCCAGAACCTCGACGATCACCAAACTGGCTTCTTTTTTCCTGATACTCAGCAATGTTTGACCGACTTTCACTTGCAGCGGATCGCCAAAGGGAGCGACATGGAGCACGTCGACAGACACGCCTGGGTAGAGCCCCAGCGCATACAAGCGACTTTGAAAATCGCGATTTTCATCGGCAGCGCCAATAATTCGGCAGCGGCCTGCTGGCGCTACATCTGCAAGTGTCATTAAAAGGGTGTTTCTAAATGATGATGAGAATTATTATCATTTAGGAAGAGAAAGTAAAGTAGACATTTTGCTAGTCAAGGCCCGTCAGGTTACAACTCCGCACAGATATGACCGCCATCCACGACAACCGTTGAGCCAGTCATGTACCGGGAAGCATCTGAAGCCAGTAACAATAAAGGCCCGTCCAGGTCTTCGAATTCGCCGTATCGACGCATCGGAATACCTTTCACGAATGACTCTGATCGCTCACTTTCGAGCAGCAATCGGCTGACATCAGTCAGGATATACCCCGGCGCCAACGCATTGACCCTGATGCCGAACTTTGCACCTTCGAGCGCCAGTACCTCGGTTGCCTTCACCAGTGCTGCTTTTGAAACTGCATAGGGAAACTGGCCCTTGATCGTTCGCCAAGCGGTGATCGATGCCACGTTAATAATATTACCCGACGTCTGTTTGTTTCGAGTGACAGCCTCCGTATACATTTTCGAGAGGCGCCACACGGATTTGAGATTGGTATCGAACACATAATCCCAGTCATCTTCATCAATCATGGTGTAGGTTTTTGCACCCGACTCCACACCAGCGTTGTTAATCAACACATCAATGGGGCCGAACTTCCGTTCGGCCTCACTTAAAAAGCTGGCACAAGAATCCGGCTGCGTCACATCCAGGGTGATGCCGACGGCCTCGCCTCCAGCACTGTTGATTTCCTTAACACGCTCAGCAATCTTGTCAGTGCGCCTGGCTCCCAGGGCAACCCTGGCACCGGCATCAGCCAGTACACCGGCAAAATGATGACCGAACCCCGACGAAGCGCCGGTTACCGCAACGGTTTTATCTTTCAACGAAAACAGATCCACAATTATCCTCTGGCTAGATGCAACGACAATCCTATAGTGGAGCAAATGCCACACAGCTTTACAACAGAAGCCACAAAGTAGTGCTTTCCACACTTTGGCGCCCCACCCCAATTAGTTATCTTATTGTTTTATAGGGAGTTAATCTTGTGGCATCCAAATTGCACCCTCAATTTGGAGCTGTGCATGATCCAGTCTCCTTCCACCGAGAAAAAATCAATATGACAAGTAAATCATTTATGGATCAGGACCAAACCCGCATCAACGAGCTGAATAAAATGAAACGGCTCGCAACGGGTCTTCTTATCCTGGTTGCCCTTATTTATGCAGGCACAGCCTATTTCGAACCCAATTACTATTGGATAGGTTATTTGAATGCTGCCTCTGAGGCGGCAATGGTGGGTGCCATCGCGGATTGGTTCGCTGTGACCGCTCTATTTGCGCATCCACTCGGCCTGAAGATTCCTCACACGGCCATTATCCCGTCCCGGAAAGATGACATCGCGAACCAGTTCGGCACATTCGTTCAGGCAAACTTTCTTTCAGAAACGGTCATTACCGAAAAACTCCGTTCCATGAACCTCAGCCGCCGGGTCGCTGCCTGGATAGTTGAACCTGACAACGCCCGGGCCATCGCGGAGCAGGTAACCGCGGGTCTTGCAGGCGTGGTAAAAGTTATCAATGACGATGACATTCAAATTCTCATTGAAAAGAAAGTTGAAGCAAAAATTCGCACCACCTCTTTTGCACCGATCATTGGCGATCTGCTGTCTTTCATTACTTCGGGTCGACGGCAGCAGGACATGTTCGAAAGTGTAGTCAGCATGGGATTGTATTTACTTGAAGACAGCGACAAAGACATTCGTATCAGGGTCGAGCAGGAAACACCCTGGTGGTTTCCTGGCTCAATCGACAAAGCTATTTACGTCCGAATCGTGCGATCTGTCTCGAAAACGCTCTATGAGATGCAGGTGGATATTTACCATCCCATTCGCGTGCGACTGGTCGAAATGATCAATGAATTCATGAACGACTTGAAACACTCAGAAAGCATTCGTGAAAAAGAGATTGCCATCAAAGAAGATCTACTCAAGGCGCCCGCTATCACTGAATTTACGGGAAGCCTATGGAAAGACATCAAGGATGTGCTCATCAAACAGAGCGAAAACCCGGATGCCGAGTTGAAAAAAACCATTGAACAGTCAGTGATCAGTTTCGGACAATCTATTCTGGAAGACGAATCGCTGGCTGACAAAATCGATGGTTGGGCAGAAGACAGTGCCCGATACCTGATTGATACTTACGGCCACGAAGTTGCCGCATTAATTTCCGACACAATCGAGAGCTGGGACCCTGTCGCCACTTCCACACGTATAGAGGCACAAATAGGCAGGGACCTTCAGTTTATCCGCATCAATGGCACGGTGGTTGGTGCCCTTGTGGGTTTATCTATCCATTCTATTCACGAGATGATCGAGATTTTTGTGTAACGATTTTTGGACGGATTCACCGTCCAAAATATTGGATTCGGGAGCAATTCAGTCTGAATGCAGTTTTATCGCATGCAGACTGAAATGCGGGAATCGTCGACACGAAGTGTTGATAGACCTCGAATCTCCCACAGATTTAATCGAACGTGACTTCCTTGGCACCCTGAAACCTCTGTCTGACCCACAAATCTCCATCACAAGCAGCCAATGTCTTCGATTAAAAACCATCCTCCACTACTTGCTGACTCGATTGGAATGTTGGCCTGCCCACGAAGTTTTTCAAAGTGATTATTAAGTGGAGATCGAAGGTCAAGATCACAGGTAGCATCATCAATTAACTGCAATTTCCTGAATAATCGATCCTCAATATCTGCTGGTACTTTTTTTCCGATCTTATCTGAAAGATAAAAGTCCTCTAGCCACTTATGCTTGAAACTCTTGATCGACTAGCATCCCTTTCTATTGGCACGTTGTAACGTACATGGTTACTACACAAATCCATAGGGCAACTCGAGAGCACACCAATTCTTATAGGACTTTCCGCCATGTTGGTGCTGGAGATCAAATAGGGTGGGTCGACCAGGAAGCTGGCATCAGCTTTGGTTGGGTCACCAACTACCATGACGGCAATCAATTTCGCCTAGCTGAACTATCGGTAATTCTAACGAAGCGGCGCGCCAGATGGAGGACTATTTCCAGACTCAAGCGCTTTATATAACCGATATATACTTTAAATATCAGTAGCTTAGGAGTATAATACTGTATATATAAACAGTATTAATTGGTAATCCATTTTATGTTCGAAGAAGCCTCTTCCCCGCTCAATGACCCAGTTTGTAGTCACTTATCGATTGAACAAATAATAAGCACTAACCGGCAGAGAAGAGCACACTGCGAATCTCTTGAATTGGAACTTACCCGGCTCGCCGGACACATCAACGCGATTA
>Ga0066369_10000049_pt1 | contig 39312 bp, 35 predicted proteins | sample Knorr_S7_td_Bott_FD_70972 | JGI IMG/M metagenome (GOLD analysis project Ga0066369, IMG submission 70972) | Marine microbial communities from Southern Atlantic Ocean transect - Knorr_S7_td_Bottom_ad_4513_LV_A | ecosystem: Environmental > Aquatic > Marine > Oceanic | place: Southern Atlantic... | reverse complement strand
TTCTAATTTAGCACCTCCAAGAAGTAATAATACATCCAATCTATCAGAATTCTCTTTAACAGGAACAATTTGAATCAGAGATTCTTTCAAGGAAGGAAAACGTTTTCGATTCCATGCATTATAATCATTTTCTAAACGCTTAGCAGATACAATATTAAGAACAGATTCAGGAACACGAATAACAACAATACTCAATATGATAGATTCATACTGGAAGGGAGAAAGCGGAAAAAATGCTGCGTCATCTAGTATATTTTTTAAATTGTCATAAATTTCATAACTTCGACCATAAACATAAACCGGTGAGAAAGCTAGAACTTTGAGAGACTTTGCAATTTTCCCAAGATTATTTATTGCATGTCCATTACTAGTTAACAAACTAAGAATTCTTGGAACTAGAATTTCGTATCCTAATTTTTTACCTGAACGATCTATTCCAACCATTTTGTTAAGTGCATTACCTTGTAAAACAATAAGCATATCACCTGAAGTCTTTTGATTTTTTACTAAACGAGAAATGCCACAATACGCATTGAATTGTACTTGATCAGTATCATTATTAGATGGGAGAGAAGCAAGAACTATTCGTGAAGATTTAGGATTAATATGTTTAATCTTTTTAATTAAGGGAAGGGTAAGTCCTGAAACTAGTGTTTCTCCAATGGATCCAGTAATAATAGCAGTCTGTTCGTCAATATTATTATTAATACCAACCCGACGAATTTTATCTTCAAATTTATCAAATTCAGAAAAGGTATTTTCGAATTCACTCCAAGTATTGATATTAGAATCATAATCTTCATCGATTAGATAATAATTAGAATCATTAGAAGTAGATTCAGTCAAATCATTAGAAGTAGATTCAGTTGAATCATTAGAAGTAGATTCAGTTGAATCAGAAGAATTTTTTTCAGAATCAATAAAATCAACTAATAAATGATTTAATCGTTCAGGATGAATAGAATTTTTAAATGAAAGAAGCGTCTGTGAGCCAAAATCCCCAATACCAAAGTTAATTACTTTATGAAGATTTTTGACTTTAACCGAATTAAGATTATCAATCAAAAGTGAAAGTTCTTTTTTAAAATTTATTAAAGGAAGATTACAAGTTGCACATTCTTCTAAGCCACGAACATTCTTGTGACCATCAGGGCATAAAATAAAAGAATTATAAGAAAGTTTTCTAGATATAGGACGAGTCATCACAATGTATATCATATAAGAGAATAAAAATAATCTGGTCAGATAGGCATAATTCCTATTAATTATTAATTAATAGTAAGATATATGAAACGACAAGACAAAGATATTGAATATCAATCAGTAATACTGGAACAAAGTAACAAGAATGTAAAAGGTCGTTTAATGATAACAGGAAATAAAATTTTATTTCAGAAAAAAGTGGGTTTAATATCAAAAAAATATGAGACTGAATTTCAGACAATAATTGAATCAATAAACAAAATCGAAAAAGAAGGTTATTCGAAAATTTTAATTACAGATAAAGAAAAAAACATTACAGTAAAATTTATTTTAGATACACCAGTTGAGGCGAATGAAATTAGTGATAAGATTAATAATACAATAAATCAATTAATTCTTGATACTGAAGAAAAGAAGAAGGATGAGATAGACCAGAGAATCAATCTAGCAAATTATTCAACCTATGTTTATGATATTACATTAGAATTATGGACTGCAATTAGTTTGTTATTCATAATTATGAGAGAAACAATAAACAATAATTGGGATGAAGTTGATAGAAAGGTGGAAGATTTCAAAGAAATAGTAGCAGAATTAGAGAATAATAAAGTGAATATTAATGGTGAGGCAAAAAATATCATAACGTCAATTAAAAGTAGAGATGATTTAACAATAGTGAATTCAATCAGAGTGTTGATAAAAACATTAGGCGAGTCGTTACAAGGTCCTGTACCATATAGTGAATGGAGAGAAATTAGTTCAGTCATGAAACCAAGTTGGGAGAACTTACAATTTTTTTATCTCTTTACGGTTGCAGTATTTGAATCATATTATTTTGAGAACATGAATATGGATGAAGAGAAGAAATCATCTAAAGCAAATGTAATTAAATACATTCCAATAGTGAATGGACATTTTTCAGATCAATTATTTGATAAAACAAAATATTCGACAAAAACACTTAGAGAAAGAAACGATACAATTGAGCAATTAATAGATGAAACTACTGATAAATTGCAAGAGTTGTTAAAAGATTCTTTGAAGAAAGCAAGTTTGTTAAATTAGGGTCATTTATTTTTCAATAATGTATTTTTAGATGTGTCGAAGGTAACATTGGATTTACCATAAGCAAATAGTTGCAAGTACTGTACTGCGTATTTACTCCTTACAGGCAATTGCCTAGGAATAACTTTTCCTTCGATATTAATTAATGAAGAAATTAATGGTTCAATATTAACATAATTTAAGATAAATTCATTCATAATGAGGTATTTCTTGAGTGTAGTGGCTTCATTTTCAATAATTTTTATACCATATTCGATATTCGATAATCTATCAGACAAATCAGTTTGTGTCTGATCGTCAAGTCGTCTGAGAGAAGATTCGATTTCAGAAATCAGTTGTGTGTCTTTACCCCATTGAAAATCTAAAGGAACACGTGTATCATTACGTTTTTCAAATTCTCTCAATAATCGTAATAATTCGCCAATAACAGTATGTGTACCTGTTTCAAGAAATTGTAACATAGACATAACATCAGGCAGATATAGAATTCCGTTAAAGGTAGAAAGTTGCTCATAATTGATCTGAATCTGTTTAGCAACATCAATAGTTTCAATGTCGGTTGGAGTTTGACCCAGAGATTCATTCAATGGAATTACATTATATTCGTGCATTTTTAATGAACGTTCAATTAAATGTTTAAGATTTGTAATTGTTTTTTGCATTACTTGATTATAGCGTTTATGAAGCGAAGAAATTGTAATAAGAAGAGTATCTAAAGCTTGTGAGCCTTTTCCTTGTTGAATGAAGTTTTCACTAATAGAAATAGAAGTGAATTCCAGTGTGTGGTCAAATTCTTTTTGTACAACAGTAACAAGACTTTCTGCAACACGAATAGTATTTTGAGATACCTCCAGAAAATAGTCGTTCAATTCACGTTGATTATTTAAAACGTCGTCAAATGTAATATCAGAACTATAAGATAAATGATCAGAGTTTATAGGTGGAAGATTAGCAATACCAAGTTTTTCAAGCTTAGTTAGCATATCTTGACATTTATCAAGTTGATCGTTATGGTAATTGAGGACCTTAAGGTGTAATGAATCATTTCCAGATATTTGAGAATCAGAAAAAACGCGAATTTTCTCAGATTTTTCTTTGAGTCCCGAATAAGAGAGTGTATATAATCCATCAAGAGTAATAGAAAGTTCTTCTTTGAATTCACCAAGAGAGGTTATTGCATTACCAATATCAATACCAGGACATATTTCCTGAATTTCCTCTAGTTGTGAACCAGAATCATCAATACCACTGAGATAATTGTTGCATTGTTCTTTAACTAATTCAGTAAGTTCAGCACCTTCTGATCTTCTAGAGAGATTAATAGAGGACAATGACATTGCAACACCGATTGTACCCGCGGCAAGAATAGATTTGAATGAATTAGATGAATTAAAACCCGTAGAATAGTCAAAAGGAATTTGCATGGCTTGTAAAGGAACAATAAAGAAAAGTGTGCCAACAATAAGAGTAATTACATAAGAATAACTGGGCAATATACTTAATTCAATACCACGTTCATCCATCCACGGCCATAGTTTATCTAGAATAGATATAAAAGAAAGAGACAAAATCATAAGGATTGGAATAAATAACAAAACAAGATTATCGATTAGAACAAACAGATATGAATTAAAGAGGTTGTTTTGTAGAGAAAATAAACCGGAAAGAGATTCACTAAGAGCAAATTCATTAAAAGAGGGTAACCTAGGACGAGTTTCATAAACAATTTGTGAGAACATAGGCATAGTAGAATCAGATATAAGAGAATAAATTACCTGCGGCCTAGTATTGAGATTAATTGATAATATTTCAGCTAATCCAAGTGCATTAAATGGAATAAACATAATTAAGAATGAAAATAAAAGTCCAATATTTTTTGAGAGATTATTAGTTTTTTTAATTACTGCATAAACAAGCATAAGAGGGATAGAAATAAAATAATATGGAGTTAGGAATAAAGTTCCAGCAGTTAAACCAAATATTAGAGTGAAAATATTATCTGGGTCATTTAATGCTTTAGCAATAAAGACGCTAACAACGAAGAGACTAAGTAATAACCACCAGAAAGGTATTGATGTCTGATAAAGATAAGCAGGAATAAACAGAATAAATGAGATTAGAAATCCAGAAGTTATTGACCTGAATCCAATAAAAGCAGAAAGAATTGAAATAAGAAATACAATAGGAATTGGATATAATGGAACAGTGTATAGAATAATTAGACTAAATAAGAAGATTGAACTAGCAAATATAATCTTTTTTAGATTTTTACGATATTGTTGTTCTCGTTCAATAGCATTATCGATATCAGAAGATGGTCGGAATCCAACTTTATCAATTACAGAAGAATTGATTAATTTAGACAATTTTTATCTCCAAAACATCAGAGAATTATGAACTGGTATCCTCAATCCGGGAAGTGCTTTTAAGTTTATGGTCAGAAGATACATGAACACCTTGTTCTAACAAATAGGAATGAGATAAGAGTCTTTCTCCTCGAGTAGTTTGATGATACAGGATATCCATTTCTTTGAATGTTTCTAGATCTTGAATTCTAGCTTTTGCAGCAATAATTAGAAATCTCATAGTCCAAGGATCCGTTGAATCGACTTCGCGTATGTAAATACTTTTGGAAGCGTCTTGTTTTACATAACCAGATAACATAGTCTTAGCTTCATCACTCAGGTCTTTATCCCATAAACCACGAGGACTTACTACGGTGAACCACAGATAATCAGTTCTGTAATCAGCAGTTAGACCCATTGTAGCAGGAATTCTGAATATACCAAGGGCTCCAGAGAGATATTCCTTAAGATGTTGTTTATCAATAATTTCGTTGAGCATATTCTCTTGTGTAAGAGATGCTTCATCTTCCAGAAGTATACGTTGCATAATTTTTAGTTGCTCGCCTTCAGTTAATTCAGCAACACGATCATAATAACCGCGATCTCGCATAGACTCATTCATTTTCTCGTAATAGGTATTTTGAAGAGTTGAAGCTTCAGTTAATAATTTTCTATATGAAGAGGCTACGTCAAATTTTCTTTCAATGTTTTGATATGCAGAAAGTTTTGACTGGATAGTTTGACGTTCTTCAGTAATCGCAGTGAGTTGAGAATCTATAATATTTAGTTCATGCTCAAGATCTGATGCTTTACCTTGCATATACTTCTTTTTTGGACCTAGAAATCCAAATCTAATTTTCTTTGCTTGTCCACCTACTCTGCCTTTTTCTTGTTCACGACTACGTTTTTTAATTGTAAGGTTTTCTTCTTCAACTTTTAGTTCCTCTGTTCTTTCAGTTGTTAGTCTTTTCATAACTTGACAATCACCGAGTCGTGCGTCAAGAGTCTTAACTTCAGTTTCAACAGGAGACAGTAAAGAAGACAGAAGTGCAAAGTTTATGACAAGTTCAGGATTACTAATTCGTTCTACTGCAATTTTCATTCGTTTATGTAGTTCAGTTTTTTCTGATTTGTCAAGTGTTTTATTAAGTTTATCCGCAAGATTACTGATATTAAGATATAATTGTAAACCAGTAAGATAGTGATCAATAAGTACAACTAGATTAATAGTATCGGTAATAATTTGATTTTGTCTTGGAGTAAGTTTTTGAGCACTAGGCAATGTATTGCGTAAGTCTTCGGTTAATTGCTTAACTTTATCTTGTAAAGTATTATAGTTTTGAGACAAGTTACCACTAAGGGATACTAATTCTTCTGATAGAGTTCTTATCCTAGCTTCTACAGTACCATCTGCAGCATCCAATCCTATTGATAAAACGGATCTGGACAAGTCATTTACTAAAGTACGGGTAGCAGTTTCTGCTCCACGAATATGCATGAGCAATTCGGCATCCATAGAAACCCCCTCTCCAAGGAAGCTTTGGACGTTTTCTTCAAATCTTGATTCTTCATAGATATTTTTCTCGATAGAGATGCCTCGATATACTGCTTTTAATTCATTGTACGATGAATTCATTACATCGATGAGTCCTTTAGATTCTTCATTTCCTGAGTAAATTTCTAATTTTTCTTTTCTTAGTTCACGTAAACGGTCTAATTTATCAAGATATATTTTAGTGAGTTCAATAAATTCAGCAACTGGATAAGAAACTTTCAGTGTAGAAATTACATTGACCCATTTTCCGCCCAAATCTACATTAGAACCAATATTACTAAATAAATCTGCCAAGTCAAAATTCAGAGATTTCATCAATATATCAACTATAGCCTCATCGACTAACTTACGAGCGTCAAGTACACTTCCAGTTCTACTATAAGCAGGACCAAGAGACATCATAAGAAAAGCCGTAAACGGATTTTTATATGGTTCTCCATAAGTGCTAACAATATTATGATTTAGAGATCGATCAATAGCAAATTCATGTTCAAGAAGAGAAGAATAACAAGAAGCGCCTTTAGCAGGAGGGTCATCACCACTACAAGGGAGAATAGCTAATCCAATAATTGGTATTCCACTACCTATTTTTTTTCTCAGATGTCTTGCAAAGTCTAATGCAGTACCACTACCTGAACCGCCACCAAGGCCATAAATCAAAAATATAATTGGCTGAATAGTAGCCGTAAAGACCTGTTCTTTAAATTTATCCATATAACCGTCGACAAGTTTGAGATGATGATAATTCAATCCATAAATCGCTTTAGATAAAGCGCGTTTTCTTCCAACTCCTCCCGCAAGCGGAGGAATTTCCATAGCCGAAGAGAGCCAAGGTGTATAATGTTCAGGTACAACTGCACCTTCACGTTCAAGAAAATCTGGATATGCTTTAATAAAATCAAACATTGATTCCGGAGTAGGGAATTTCATAGTTTTACTTTCAAGATGTATTTTATCAGCAGGAATTCCATTGGTTTTTAGAGCGTCAGATAGATTCTTGTAAGCCATATCAAGACTACGTATATCATGATCTGCAACATCTAATGCAAGCAGTGAAATTTTGATTCCGTCGATTTTCAATAAGGGAAGTAGATTATCGTGATTTTGTACAAATGATTCAATTACATTTGCGCCTGTGCCTCCTAAGCCAACAATTTGTATGGAACTAGTATAATCTGAAGCCAAAGCAATCACTATACTAATTCTTTAAGCTCCCTTTTAATTGTTTCAAGGTCGTCAGATAGAGATTTATCAATTCGAGATGCTTTAATTAGTAAAAGATCTAATTTGTCTGCTTTTTCAGAAATACTTGAAGACAGATAAGAACTAGAAGATCTAATTCGAATAAATAATAAAGCAAATGCAATAGTTGTAATACCAAGTATAGCACTTGCAATAATAAATAATGTAGTTGTGCTAGGTGGGGCAGGATAATCTGAATCAGGGATGGTGTTAAGAAGTTTTATTGCATCGTCGTATAATCCAAAAGTAGTAAGATATTCCGCTTCTGAAACTATTTCAAGAGCTAAAGAATTATATTTTCCTTCCATAGATATTGAATCTAGTTTTTCTAATTTAGATTGTAAAAGTACATCATAAGAAATAATTGTTTGATCAGTAATCGTATATGTACGTTCGTCAAGAATTTCCATAGAATCAAGAGACATCACGAGTAGAGGAACAAGTTCAAAAGCATGAACGGTTTTATCCATATCAACTACATCTTTTTCAGTTATTGATTCAGGAATTTTTCCATCTAAAGTAAATTGGGCAATTCCTTCAACTGCTTGAAATGTAATTGATTGAGAACCAGGAGTCCAGACAGAAGTATCGACACCTTGGTAGTTATTATTAAGAGTCCAAAAAGAATTTCCAGACTTTTCCATACTGGTTGTTAATAAAATATTATCAGATAATGTAGCACCAATTTCTATTTCAAAATTTATAGTATAAGAACCACCAGCAACAAGAAATTCATCAGTGACATCATTACCATTTGGATCAAGAACGGTAAAATTTGTCAGAACAGCAGGAGCTTGAGCATAGGATATAGGTAAAAGAATCGCTGAAAGAAATATCGAAATAATCAAAATACTGAATTTATGATTAGTCATTAAGTGCATATAGATATTATTAATTATTCAAATATATATATTCACTAGATTTCAAGCTAGAGAAAACTACTTTTTTTATTAATTAGAAGAAAATGCCTCACTAATTGCAGAGTTTACATCTTTGGCAATAAAAAAAGTGCCAGAGGGAGTTTGAGATTTAGAATTAATCAATAAATCAACCACACCGCCAGTATTCGCTAGAAGAATAACTTTTTTATTAAAATTCATAGCCATCGAAAGTTCAGACAGAGTACCCCAACTTCCAGCAATTCCTATCACAACGTCAGCTATACTTACAACAAAAAAATTTCTCATTTTACCAAGAGACGTATTAATAATTATATCAGTATATGGATTAGCATCAGATTTATTTTCATTTGGTAGTATTCCCACAGTAATACCATTAGATTTCTTTACTCCACGAGAAACAGATTCCATTACACCACCCATACCACCGCACAAAAGAATTCCATTATGTTTTCCAATTTCTGAACCAAGATTTTCTGCAATATTAATAACAGATTGAGATGTAAGTACATTACTGCCGCATACAGCGATGCGTTTTGGTAATGATTTAGACAAGATAATTGCCACGGCAATAGATTAATGGATCAAGATTTTTACTATTTAATGTTTTAATTTTTCCGATGAATATATCATGATCGCCTGCAGGAATAATTTTTTCCACAGTACAATCAATATAACCTAAAGAATTTACAATAATTGGAGAACCGGTTATCTTTGTTGTAGTTTTTACACCATAAAATCGGTTTTTGTTATTTGGGTCAGAAAATATTTTACTAAGATTTTTCTGTTTTTTATTAAGTATATTGATAGCAAAAATTTTACTTTGTTTAAGAATTCTATTAGATTCAGTTTTTTTATCTATACAGATAAGAACGAGTGGTGGATCCATTGATAAAGAGGAAAAGGCATTTACAGTAAGCCCATGACGCTTATTATTAAGACAAGTAGTTACAATTGTAACACCAGTAGCAAATGAGCCAAGTGTTTTTTTGAATTTATTCCTAGAAACAGTCACAAGTTCTTTTCGTATTTCAAGAATATATAATTATATACAACAAGGCTTTTTTGATAATAAGGTATTTTATAATACAATGATAGATTGCATAAAGTGTAAAATGAGTAAAGAATCCATCGAAGTGATGAATTTTAAGGGAGATTTAGGCGTGGAAATTCAAGAATCAGTTTGTAATGAATGTTTTTTGGAATGGGAGAACGATATGCAGATGAAAGTGATGAATGAATTTAAATTAGATTTATCGAGTAAAGAGCATAGAGATTTTCTAATAAAGAAAATGAAGGAATTTTTAACTTTAATAGAAACTGAATCATGAGATACGTGAGCGTAAAACGTTCAGTGCAGAACCTTGTTTAAACCATTCAATTTGAGAATTGCTATATGAATGAATTAGAATGATTTCTTCACTAGTATCATCCTCATGATTAATAATTCCAACTAATGTTTTATTCTTAGAGAAGTTATTCAAATCTTTAATAGTTATCTGGTCAGATTGTTTGATTTTATCATAATCTGTTTCATCGTTAAAGGTCAACGCAAGAACACCTTGTTTCTTTAAGTTTGTTTCATGAATACGTGCAAAGCTTTTAGCAATAACGGCAACACATCCTAGATGTCGAGGAGACATTGCAGCATGCTCACGACTACTACCTTCGCCATAATTATGATCGCCAATAATTAACCAAGGAATATCATGGGACTTGTATGAACGAGCTATTTCAGCAAATTTACCAACATCATTAGTTAGATTATTAATTCCAGTTCCAATATTTTTAGTAAAAGAGTTAGAAGCGCCAAGTAATAGATTATCACTAATATTATCAATATGACCTCTATAACGTAACCAGTAACCAGCAGGAGATATATGATCAGTAGTACATTTTCCATTTACTTTAGCAAGAATTGTAATGTTAGAATATTTTTTTGCATTCCAACTAGAAAATGGTTCTAAGAGTTGTAATCTTTTGCTGTCAGGAGAGATGGTAACATCAACTTCAGGATTAGAACTAGGAGGTATGAAAACATTTTCAGGTGAAATAAAACCATTTTTCGGAATGTCTGTAGATTCAGGAGGAGTTAATTTGAATTCATTACCTTGATCGTCTACCAGAAAATCTTTCAGTGGATTAAACGACAATCGTCCGCTTAGAGATAGTGCAACTACAATTTCAGGACTAGCAATAAAATTCATGGTTTCACGACTTCCGTCGTTTCGACCAGGGAAATTTCTATTAAAAGAAGTTACAATAGTATTTCTGATATTTTGAGCTTCAGGTCTATTCCATTGACCAATACAGGGTCCACAAGCGTTTGCAAGAACTGTAGCGCCAATAGATTCAAGATTATCAAGTTGTCCATCTCTTTGAATGGTAGCTCGAATTTGTTCAGAACCAGGAGTAACTAAAAGTGGAATTTTTGCGGTTATTCCATTATTTTGTGCTTGTTTTGCAATGTCAGAAACACGAGACATATCTTCATAAGATGAATTGGTGCAACTGCCAATTAGTGCAACTGCAATATTATCGATATAATCATTATCAATTACATCTTTAGAGAGTTGAGAAATTGGTCGGGCAAGATCAGGAGTATGTGGTCCAACAACATAGGGTTCTAGATCCGATAAATTAATTTCAATAACTTTATCAAAATATTTATTAGGATTTTTTTCAATGTCACTATCTGCACAAAGTAACTCCAAGTATTTTTCAGCAATATCAGAAATGTATTGACGATTAGTAATCTTCAAATATTTTATCATAGAATCATCAAATGGAAATATAGAAGAAGTAGCACCTAATTCAGCACCCATATTGGTAATAGTAGCTTTACCAGTACAGCTAATGGATTTTGTTCCAGGTCCAAAATACTCTATAATAGAATTTGTTCCTCCGGAAACAGTAAGAATAGAAGCTAGGTAGAGAATTATATCTTTAGCAGAGCACCAACCACTTAGTTCTCCGGTAAGATGTACACCTATACGTTTGGGAAGAAGAACTTCCCAATCGAAACCAGCCATAACTTCCGAGGCATCTATTCCACCAACTCCGATTGCAAGCATACCTAAACCGCCAGCATTAGGAGTATGTGAATCGGTTCCAATCATTAAACCTCCAGGAAATGAATAATTTTCAAGTAGAACTTGATGAATTATTCCAGCTCCAGGTTTCCAAAAACCGATGCCGTATTTACGACAAGATGATTCAAGGAATTGATAGATTTCATTATTTTCATAAAGAGAATGTTTAGTATCGTCAGATGCAGATGTACGGGCTTGTATTAGATGGTCACAATGAACTGTAGTAGGTATAGAAACATCCGTTAATCCAGATTGCATGAATTGTAAGATAACCATTTGTCCAGTAACGTCTTGCAATGCAACACGATCAGGTTTGAGAAAGATATAATCTTTACCAGTAGTGTATGTTGCGATAGAATCATAATTCATATGTCCGGCAATAATTTTTTCAGAAAGAGTCAATGGCGTAGAACTAATAGATCGTAATTTCTCAATATTGGTGCTCATTTTATCGTAAATGGCTCGGATTTGTTCAGAATTGTAATATCGTTGCATCAATAGTCACTAAAATTATAGTAATTTCCTTCTAATAATAATTTTGCATTATTAAATACTCGTAAAAGTTAAATGAGTAGAATTAACGTAATATCATACATGTCGATTACTGAATATTTCAGCTGGCAGTCTTTTCTTTTAATTCTACTTTTTATATTGTCAATAGCGATGATTTTTATCTACGAATATCAAGTTAATAAATCAAAGATTTCACAATAGACAAGTATTTTTGTCAAATATACCACACTAGAGCTAACAGCAAAAACTGACGGATATGAATTTATGCAATGTTAGAGATATCTAAGGTCTATCATGTCTAGTCAAGAATTTAAGAAATCTATAGAAGAGAAATATATTAAAATTGGATTTGATAAATTAACATATATTCAAAAGAATTCCTATTCTAAAATAGTAAAAAAAGAAAATGTTTTACTGATTGCTCCAACTGGTTCAGGAAAAACAGAAGCTGCAATAATACCTGTAATAATGGGAAGTATTAATCACAAGAAGAAGAACAAGGTATCTGCAATATATATTACGCCATTGAAAGCACTAAATAGAGATATATTTAGACGAGTTATAAAATATGCAGAAGATGAAGGATTAAGAGTAAATATTAGACACGGAGACACTACAAGATTAGAAAAACAAAAGATAACTAAAGAACCCCCAGATGTATTGATAACCACACCAGAAACATTAGGTATAATGATTGGTAATAAATCTACAAGAGAGATACTGACAGATACAAAATATGTAATTATTGATGAGTTTCATGAATTAATTGGTAATGAAAGAGGAACGCATTTGACATTATCCCTAGAAAGATTACAAGAATTAACACCTACTAAGATTGTAAGAATTGGTTTATCAGCAACATTAGGAAATGTGAGCGCTGGATTACAGCTACTATCTGGAGAAGCTTACAAGTCAACTGCGGTGCTAGATCATACAAAGAAAGAATATGATATTGCAAACAAATACATTAAAGGAGATTTATTTGAAGTAGCGCGTGTTATTCTGAAAAGAGTACGAGAGACAAATAAAGCAACATTATTATTTACTAATACGAGAGTTGAAGCTGAAGCCATAGGTTCAATTTTGAAAGCAAAGGAACCTGAATTCCCAATTGAGATTCATCATGGTTCATTATCAAGAGAAGCGAGAGAAGATGCGGAAACAAGATTGAAAAGTGGACAACCAATATTAGTGGTATGTACGTCATCTCTTGAACTAGGATTAGACATAGGCAGTATAGACAATGTTATGCAATTTGGATCACCAAGACAAGCAATTAAACTAATGCAGAGAATGGGAAGAAGTAAACATAGAACTGGCGAGACGTCGACCGGAATTATTCTCACGAATCGTATTGATGACGAATTAGAATCATTAGCGCTGATTGATAGAGTTAAACAAAAGGATTTAGAAGAGATAAGCATTCATGAAAATTCACTAGATGTGCTATGTCATCAGATTACAGGCATGTTAATGGAAAATGGAAATATAGAGATAGATAAAGTAGTTAAGATAACAAAAAGAGCATATCCTTTTAGAAATACAGGAAGAGAAGAAATAATCGAGACCATTAATTTGTTAAATAATCAAGGAATAGTCAGATTTGATGGCAAAACAATCAGAAAAGGCTATAAGATTTTTGAATACTATTATAATAATTTGTCAACAATACCAGACTCAGTTCAATTTGAGGTAATAGATATTTCAAAGAAAAGAATCATAGGAAGATTAGATCAGTTATTTGTAGGAGAATATGCAGAACCTGGTGAACCATTCATACTAAAGGGAAATTCTTGGAGAATAGTGTCGATTGATGATGACAAAATGATAGTATATGTAGAACCCATGTTCTCAGAAGTGTCAAGAGTGCCTCATTGGATTGGAGAACTAATACCTGTAGAATATAAAACTGCGCAGAGAGTTGGAATATTGAGAAAAGAAATTGGGAATAATAATGAGAATAGAATTAGTGATGAACAAAAACAAGTTATTGGTGATACAAAAAATACCTTAGGAATGATTCCAGATGAAAAGACACTGGTGATTGAACAGTCAATTACAAATAAGTCAATAGTGATACATTCATGTTTTGGTTCTAGAGTTAATCAAACATTATCTACATTACTATCAACCATAATATCTTCAAAGAATGGTTATTTAGTAGATTCAAAATCGGATGCGTATAGAATATCACTATCATCACAGGGTAAATTATCTCAAGAATACATAAAAGAAACGCTAAAACAAGAAATAGATTTTAAGAGTATACTAGAAGTTGCTGTAATAGGAACACATCCACTTAATTGGAAAACCTGGCATGTTGCAAAGAGATTTGGAGTTGTAAGCAAAGATTCAAAATACGATAAACGAGCTGCACGTCTTATAAAAGAGAGATTCAAAAATACGCCACTAGATAGAGAAATAATGAGAGAATTAATTCTTGAAAAATATGATTTAAAAAATACATTAGAGATAATGGAGAAAATCAAACAAGAAATAATTACAATTAAATATGTAAGAGTATCAGAATTTTCAGCTTTAGCAAGACCAATATTAGATTATGCTAGGACGTTTGCGGCACTACCATTAACAGTTGAAAAAAGTATTATTGAATTAGTAAAAAAGAGATTAGAAGAAACAAATAACAAACTATTGTGTTTAACTTGTGGTAATTGGGAGACAGTGATTAAACCAAAAAATTTAATGAATGTAGATATTAATTGTCCAAGATGTAGATCAAGAATTGTTACACGAACATATGTATCAGATATGGAAATTGGAAAAATTATCAAAAAGAAACAGAAAAAGAAGAAATTAACGCGTGATGAGAACATATATTATAGAAAATTATGGAAAGTTTCATCATTAATACAGAATTATGGTAAAGAAGCAATAATTACACTATCAGCTTATGGAATAGGTCCAGATACTGCAGCAAGGGTATTAAGAAATAAAACAGATGAAGAGGACCTATTTAGAAAGATATATTTTGCAGAAAAAGTTTATGTAACTACAAGAGGATTTTGGAAAGAATGAAAGAAGAAAGAAAAACATATTGTATTTCCCATGGAAAAGATGTTGACGGAATAGCATCCGCGTCAATAGTGAAATTAGCAAATGGTGGAAAAACATTTCTTGTAAATTATGACAAGATAATAGAAACACTAGAGAATATTCCAGATAATGCAAACGTGTATGTTTGTGATTTGGGCATGAATGATTCGATTTCAGAGAGATTTATTGAGGAATGTAACAGAATAACAAAAAAAGGTAAATTTACCTACATAGATCATCATATTTTGAAACCGAGTACAAAGAAAAATATACTAAAAGCAAAAGTGAAATTAATACATTCGAGAAAAGAATGCGCAGGAGTACTAACATATGAATTATTAAAGAAAAAAGTGCCAAAAGAAGCGGCAATATTAGCTTGTTATGCAGCAATAACAGATTATATGGATCATCAACAAATCGCAAAAAGTTTGATTAGTAACTATGATCGTCAATTAGTATTACTTGAATCGACAATGTTAGCATATGCATTAGCATATGATGGAGCAAAACCACAGTTTGGAAATAAGATTGTTGATGCATTTCAAGAATTGAGTTTTCCACATGAAATTAAAGATGTTCCAGAACTAGCGAATAAACAAGCAGAAAGAATGAAGAATATAATGAAGATAGTTAATAAAGAAGCAAAATCTTACAAGAATTTTGCATGTATGGAATCAAGTAATCCGACAATAGGTTTGGTAGCAAACATGATTATAGGTGAATTAAATGTTCCAGTAGCATTTGCATATAGACATAATACTATAAATGGTCATTATGAAATGTCATTTCGTGCAAGATATAATTCAAAGGCAGAATTGGGAAAGATAGTAGCTAAGATAACACCAGAACTAGGAGGAATGGGAGGAGGTCACAATAAAGCGTGTGGAGCTCGTATTCCCGATAATAAACTAAATAAATTTATCAAATTATTTTCTGCTGAATTAAACAAATAATCACGGTGCAGGTTTAATAAATCCTAAATCCATTTGGCTACGTGTAATATTACGAGAACGCTTAATGATCTCTAAGGCATTTTCATAAACTTCAGACTTGTCTAATTTAATTTGAGCAACTCCCTCTTCAATAGCTTTCATTGCTACTGCTGCCGCTTCATGAGCAAATAATTCAAGTGCGTCCATTGTAGGAACGATATGAGTCTCAGAGAGGCCTGTTTTTTCCGCATAAGAAGCAATTTCAGATGCTGCGGCCAAACACATTCCATCAGTAAGTTTTAGTGCTCTAACATCTAGAGCACCTCTGAATAATCCTGGAAAACCTAATGAATTATTAACCTGATTTGGAAAATCAGATCTGCCAGTTGCAACTATCGCAGCTCCTGCATTTTTTGCATCCCAAGGCCAAATCTCAGGTACAGGATTAGCACATGCAAAGACAATAGGACTATCCGACATTTCTTTAATCCAAGACCCTTCAATAACCCCTGGACCAGGTTTAGATAGTGCAATACATGCATCAACATCTTGTAAAGACTCTTTTATACCACCGGCGATTTGAGATTTATTAGTTGTTTGAGCAATATTCCATTTTACAGGATTATTCTTGAGATCTTCACGATTAAGATTAATAATACCACGACTATCAACTACAACAATATTATTAATATCTACGCCGGCTTTAGCTAGAAGTCGGACTAATGCAACATTAGCTGCTCCACTTCCAATTAAACTAATCTTAAGTGTATCGAATCTTTTGTTGACAAATTTTGCAGCGTTGATCATACCTGCAATAACTACAAGTGCAGTACCTTGTTGATCGTCATGCCAAACAGGAATAGGTAGAGTTTGTTGAAGTTCAGAAAGAATATCAAAACATTTTGGACTTGCAATATCCTCAAGATTAATTCCACCAAATGTAGGGGCAATAATTTTACAAAATCGAATTATTTCATCCTTATCTTTAGTGTCTAACATTATTGGCACGGCATCAACTCCACCTAGATATTTGAAAAGTAGAGCTTTACCTTCCATAACAGGTAAACCAGCTTCAGGACCTATATCACCTAATCCTAAAACACGTGTACCGTCACTAACAATTGCAATAGAATTTCCCCGGTTAGTATGTTCAAAAACTTTTTCTTTATTATTACTAATATCTTTACAAGGAGCTGCAACTCCAGGGGAATACCATATCGCAAAATCATCAAAAGATCGAATAGAACATTTCAACATTGTTTCAATTTTACCTTTATAAAATGGATGTAGTTTTAGAGCGTCTTCTCCAGGTTTCTGAGCGGCTTTTTCTAGTTCGCTTCTATTTTTTTCTGGCAAATCAATTAAATTAAATGTTTATGGCTTTTTATCTCTTTATGAAGTTACATCTATAATAACAATTTAACATTATACATATAAACCGAGATAAGTATTCTCAAACTATCTTGAAAATAGCAATAATTGGATTAGGAGTAGCAGGTTCATATTTATTGCACACATTAAGTAAAGAACACGAAGTACAAGGATTTGAAATGCAGAAAGCAGGAGAATTCAATGCTGTTTGCGCGTGGGGAGCGGCAAAAAGCGAAATGGAAAGAATTTTTGCACGGATAAATATTGATTTCAATGATTATGTATTTTTCAATGGTAGTAATATTAACTTAGAATTAAAGGGAAAAATAAGAAAAGTGGGATGTAAAGGTCTTGTTACGTATGACAAACATCAATTAGAGTTAGACTTGACAAAGGGTTTGAATGCCAAATATGGAGAGAGGATAACACCAAATACATTTCCATTGGATGAATACGATCTGGTAATCGATGCTACCAGTCTACAAAGAGTAATGTTACCAAAGATTACTGATCAACTACTTGTACCATGTGTAGAATATATGATAGAATATGAAAAGTTACCTTATGATGATTTTTATGTAAAGCCATTTAGTACAGCAAGCGGATATTTTTGGTATTTTCCATTAATGAAGAATACTGCATATGTAGGAGCAGGAGATTATTATCGAAAACATATGGAAGAATTAGATAATTTCAACAAGAAACACGGTGGAAGAATAATAAAGAAAATAGGGAGACCAATCAGATTATCAGCGCCAGAAGTATGTCAGCCATTTACACAAGGTAATGTTGTTGGAGTTGGAGAGGCAATAGGTACTGTATTTCCATTAATTGGTGAAGGAATAATCCCTAGTCTTCAATGTGCTGAGATATTACATAGAAATATCAACGATATTCCAGGATATGTGGAAGAAGTAAAAGAACATTTCAAAGTATATTCTGATGTATACAAAGTAATTAAATTAAAAATGAACAATAAACTTAATCTATATACATTTATCTTGAATTTCGGTGCTATTTGGACCACATATCGTACAATGAAAAAACAAGAAGAGAGATTCGGTTTAGAAGTGAGAATCAGGGACATGGCCGAGATATTGCTAACTCAGTTGTAATCTTTATATCAATGTAGTCTCTAATTAAAGGTATTAGTTATGATATACGAAAAGTATTATTTAATTGGTGTTAATTCAATTGCCCGAAACCATAGTAAAATATTTAGCAAAACTGAGTTTTGAGATAGACGGAGCAGTAGATAAAGCAGACATTATTGGTGCAATATTCGGCCAAACTGAAGGCCTATTTGGACCAGAAATGAATCTTAATGAGCTTCAAAAGAACTGGAAAGTAGGAAGAATAGAGATCATAATTGAATCACAAAATGGTAAAGCCGGTGGATCAGTTACTATTCCAATGAGTACAGATATATCTACCGTTTCTTTAATTTCTGCAGCAGTAGAGCAGATTGATAAAGTAGGGCCTTGTAGTTCAAAATTTAAACTATTATCAATTGACGATGTCAGAGCAGTAAAAAGAAATGCGATTGTCGAACGTGCAAAAGAAATTTCTAGAAATTGGGCTTCAAAATCATCTAGTGAAGGTGAAGATATGTTAAAAGATATATCAGAATCAACTATTCAAAAAGGAAAAATATTGGCATTCGGTAAAGATGAATGTCCAGCAGGTCCGGCTATAAACACTTCTAATGAGATAATCGTTGTAGAAGGAAGAGCAGACATATTGAATTTAATGAGAGTTGGAATTGAGAACACTATAGCAGTAGAAGGAACAAATGTCCCACAAACAATCGTAGAATTAGCAAAAACAAAGAGTCTATCTGCATTTCTTGATGGTGATAGAGGAGGAGATTTGATACTAAGAGAATTGAGTAGTGTTGTGAAATTAACAAAAGTATCTAGAGCAACAAGAGGAAAAGAAGTAGAAGAACTCACTCCAGTAGAATTACTAGAATGTCTAAACAAATCAGAAGGATCCGATAATACAAAAGATGGAAACGGCTATCAGAGACGAGAAGGTGGTTATCAGAGACGAGAAGGTGGTTATCAGAGACGAGAAGGTGGTTATCAGAGACGAGAAGGTGGTTATCAGAAACGAGAAGGTGGTTATCAGAAACGAGAAGGTGGTTATCAGAAACGAGAAGGTGGTTATCAGAGACGCGATAACTATCAGAGACGCGATAATGATTCATGGAATAGAGATGAAGCTCCAGTAGAACAGAAGAATTATTCTGAAGTTGAGGAGATTCCTGTAGAACTTGTTACTAAAGCAAAAGAGATTCTAGGAGAATTAGAAGGTAGTCTAGAAGCACATTTGTATGATTCAAGTTTGAATGAAGTACTGAAAGTACCTGTAAATGAATTAGTGAAAAATCTTGAAGATAATTCAAATTCAGAGCACCTGATATTTGATGGAATTGTTACAGAGAGATTAATTGAGTTAGCAGATTCAAGCGGCATAAAATCAATAATCACAAACAGGATAGGAAACATAAAGAATAATAAAACTTCTTTAAAGATAATCACATTCAATCAAATAAGATAAACATGTTAATTAGTCGGCTAAGAAAGAAGCCTGGAATAGCTGTCGTAACACCTGAAAGTACAGAAGATTTATGGATACTAAGGAGAGTTCTGAAAAACGGAGACATAATTACTAGTCATACAAAACGAGTAATAAAAAATCAGAAAGAATTTACAAGACCTGACAAAGGAGAAAGAATAACAGTAAAATTATCAGTACAGCTAGAGAAAATTTCAATAGATCAAGTGTTAGAAAGGATTAGAATATCAGGAAAGATAACAGAAACGACGGATGAATCAATAAGTAAAGGCTCGTATCATTCAATGAACATAACATTAGGGAATTCAGTTGTGATTTCAAAGAAGATATTTGAGGATTTTCAAATAGGATTATTGAAAAAGAGAGTCAAAGCATCAGACAGATACATAATAATCACTTTAGACAGGAGGCAAGCAGGAATAGGTCTAGTGACAGGAACTCATTTACGAGTATTTCCAGATATTTTATCAGGACTTGCTGGAAAATTATATAAAACAAAAGCAACATATGATGGATTTTTTGATGAATTAATAAAAAATGTAACAAATATTGACTCGAATAATACAAAGATTGTTGTAACAGGGCCAACAGAAGTAAAAAGAGCGTTTGGAAATTACATAGAGGATAAAAAACACAAAATTCATAAAAAAATTATAATTATTGATGGAGTAGATTTAGCAGGCCAAGAAGGAGTGTACATGGCTTTAAAACACCCATCAATTAAGGAGTTTATGAAAAACTCGGAATTATCATCAGCGACTTTAGCAACTGAAGATGCAATAAATAGAATCTCTAAGAATGATAATAAGGTATTTTATAGCTTTAAAGATGTGAAAAAAGTTGCTGAAATGGGTGCAATTGAGAAGGTAATGATATCAAGTAAAGTTTTTGAGTTAAGTGATGAAGATCAAGTAATATCATTACTCGATGGGATTGAAAAATTTAATGGTCAAATATATCTATTAGATAGTTCAACAGAAGTAGGTAAACAAATAGATGCAGTCGGAGGAATTATTGCATCATTAAGATATCCAGTTTACAATGTAGATTGAATCATCCAATTAAGATACGAGTCATTGACATTGTCTAATTCAAAGTCAATAATTTCAGGGATATCGTATCCATGTCGATCAGAAATGAAATCACGTAATTTAGAAATATTAGAACTAGTTGTCTTAAAGATTACAAGAAATTCATTAGAAGATTCGATAGAATTTTTCCAAGAATAAATAGAATTAACAGGCACAATGTTTGCACAAGCAGCAAATTTTTCATTTATTGCATCATGGGATATTTCTTTTGCCTCTTCCAGGGTAGAGAAAGTTGAGATGAGAATAATACATTTCACAAGTTACTTGTGGTTAAACTATTGGATAAACTTAATTCCGAAGACTATTGAATTAATTCGAATATACCTTCACGAATAAGTTTTATTGCAACAGCTCCAATCAATAATCCCATGATTCGTGAAATTGCCTGAGTTCCATCTTTACCTAAAAATTTCAACAGGCCTGAACCGAGTCTTATACTACACCAACATACAAAAATTGAGATTATTATTACAAAGAATTTTAGAAATAAGCCAGACATAACGAGAACGAGGCTTATGCTACCAGGGCCTGCAAGAATTGGAATAGCAAGAGGGAATACTGCAAGATTAGTTTCAGAATTTTTGTCTAGATAATTAGTATTACGACCTAGTACATAATCAATAGAGAAAATAAGCAAGATCAAACCTCCAATTAGTTTAAGATCATTCATAGTTATTCCAAGCAATATGAGCAAATATTCACCAAAGAATCCAAAACCAAGTAATATGAATGTAGAAATAATAACAGATTTATTAACAGTAGAAATACGTTCTTTCTTAGACAATTTACTAGTTAGAGAGGAGAAGATAGGAATATTTCCAATAGGATCCAGTATAGCAAGAAGTGTAATTAGTGATTGTAAAAAAAGTATTAGATTAATATCCGCTATAGATGTCATATATTCATAGATAGATGCCAATGAATAAATCTATTTAGAAGAGACAGTCAATAGAGAATTATGGATAATGTTTGTACGAAATGTTCTGGAAATCCCGTATATTTTAGAAGATACTCGGGGGAGAGATTATGTTCGGAATGTTTTTCCAGTTCAATTATTGAGAAGGCAAGAAAAACAATAAAAAAACACAAGATGTTGAAGTACGGGGAAAAGATAGCAGTAGGAGTATCAGGTGGAAAAGATAGTCTTGCATTATTAGACATTTTAATAAAAATGCAAAGAGAAAATGAATATGAATTAGTTGCAATAACAATTGACGAAGGAATTAAAAATTACAGGGAAGAGGCGGTTGAGCTTGCAATAAAAGCGTGTGAAAAATACGATGTAGAACATGTCAATATGTCATTTAGAGAATTATTTGGATTCACACTAGATAATGTTTTAGAAAATAGAAACGATGTTAAAAATACATCTTGTTCTATTTGTGGTCCATTAAGAAGGAGAGGAATTGAATTGGCTGCAAAGAAAATTGGGGTAAATACTATAGCGACAGGTCATAATCTTGATGATATGTTACAGACTTTTATGATAAATCTCCTAAGTGGCGATGTTTATAGAATTAAACAATCAAAACCATATTCAATGCCAAAAGAGGGTTTTGAATTTAAGAAGATTAAGCCATTTATGGAAATTTATGAAAATGAAATTGCATTTTATAGTTTCCAGAACAACTTACCATTTCAATCAACAGATTGTCCACACATGAATGAGAATATTAGAAATGAATTAAGAGACGTAGTAAATAATCTTGAGAAGAATCATCCGGGAATAAAATTTAGTTTAATGAAATCGATGGAAGACATAACAGAGAATATTGAACTAAAACCAAAGAAATTAGTCACATGTTTGGTCTGTGGAAATAGTTCGTCGAGCAGTCCTTGTAGTGTATGTAAAACAATCAGTTTATCAGAAAAACTAACAAAATCCAACTCATAATCAATAATATTACCACTAAGTAACAATTTGTTACTAACTTTCATAGGGAGAGTTTTATATCAGAAATCCCTAATTAATCTAAATGAGTCATGATAATCCAGAAATAGGGGAATTCTTGGATCTTTTAGGCAATAATACTAGGCGGAGAATATTAGAGTCACTGACGAATGAACCCAAGTATTTTATACAATTATCAAAAGAGATAGGGGTTAGTCAACAAGCAGTTTTAAAACATTTATTTTTACTAGAGAATTTTGGCCTTATTGAATCATTCAAAGCAAAGAGTAATTTAGCTGCACCGGATAGGAAATATTTTCAATTGAATAGATCAGTTTATTTGAGTATTGGAATAACAGGAAATTCCATGGAGATTAAAATGGAGAATATTAAAGGTCCAAATAAAATCAGATCGAAAAATAATATGGCGATTGAAAGCAAGGAGGTATCTATTAAAAAGGATAAAGAGATAACAGATATTTTGAAAAATACTAAACATAAACTAGAACTTCTTGCAAAGAGAATGCAGGAATTAGAAGATGAAAAAATACATCTACTGAAAGAAAAACAGCAGATATTAGAGATTACTCATCAAGTGATAAGAGAATCTTTAAAAGAAGATTTAGCCAGAAGAATATTATATTCAAACTTAATTTCAAGAGAGATAACAGATATAGAAGAATTGTCCGAAACATTAAACACTCGGGAAAAAGAGATTAAGATTGTCGTAAAGAGTTTAGAAGATAGATTTTCAGTAGATTTGATTTAATTTACTGATCAATTGGAGATACTGTAATAGAAGTATATCCAGGAAGTTTTGAAGAAGCGGTTTTTAATGCACGTTTAGCTTCTGGAATATGTTTTTCATACGTTCGAATTTCGTAAATAATTGATCCGATATTAACACGTGCAGCGTGACCCATAGGTTTGCCATATGCATTTCTCATGCCTTCTTGGAGCCGATCAGCACCTGCAGCGGCAATCATTTTATTCTCACTAATAATAGTGTGAGGGTAGAGTCTAACAGATAATTGATAATTAGTTTCAGGAACAACTTTATTCATTTTTTTATTAGCGCCAACTCGTGCTGCTTCAAGGGCATTATCACGAATCTGACATTTTTCTTTGGAGACTAACTGAATTTTTACTTCATAATCAGAATTACGAGCTCCTGTTTGAAAACGTGCAATCCTTACATTAGGAGTGCCAGGAGCGTATTTTTTACTCAAAGGCATGCCGTTTGCAACCCGATAATTTCCACCGTGCATTATATGATATTCAAGATTAAAGATATAATTAAGTGTGTTTAAACAATTGGGGAATACAAGATGGATAGATTTTTGGTAATACTAGTGAATGGATATCTATCACAAGCAGAATTAAAAATAATATTATCAAAGGCTATGATTAAGTTTAAAATAATAGAGAATAATGAGATATTTGTTATTTTAGAAGTTGAGAAGGCCAGCGAGTTATTGAAATTAGGTGGAATATATAAAGTGGGTGAAATAATTTGCGTGAATAATTCATTAGAAAGAATATTCGATGAAATTGAACAGGATGGAACATTAACCAATTTGGAAGATAAACAGCAATGGAATGTTAGCTATTATTCAGATGAAATGATGGACATCGATGTATTTAATGAGATACAAAACAATTTTGCAGGTTTGATAAAAGAGAGTTCAAAGAAAACTAAATTTATCAAAAATAATATGAAATCAGATAATTTTATAGAATTATCTGTAGATAAAGAAAAAGAAGATGCAGTAAATATACTAGTAGGAAACAGCAACAAGAAATACTATATTGCTGAAAACAAGATTAGTATAAAGTCAATAGATTTTATTGACAGAGATTTGAACAGGCCATATCAAGATTCAAGAATTAGTTTGTCGCCAAGAACAGCAAGAATTTTAGTGAATATATTAGGATTAGAAAATGGAAGTACTATTCTTGATCCATTCTGTGGAACAGGTACTTTTTTGATGGAATCAATAATACAAGGTTATAAGGTAATTGGAGTTGACAATAGAAAAGAATGTGTTTTTGGTACAAAAAAGAATCTATTATGGATAATGAAAGAGCAGAATCTAAGAAACAGAATGAAATATGTAAAACAAGATGATGCAGAGAAACTTTCTTGTGTCGAAACATCAACAATCGATGGAATTGTTACAGAACCAATTTTATTACCTCATTTTAAGAATAGTCCAAATTATGAAATAGCTGAAGACGTGCTGAAGAAATCGAAGAAAATTTATGAGAAGTCATTGAGGGCCATGTTTAGGGTTTTAAAGAATAATGGAAAAGTATCCATAGTAACTCCTAGAATCAAGACAAGAGATAACAATTATATTACATTTAGTTTTCGAAAAATGGTCAAGGAATCAGGGTTTATTTTAGACAATAGACTTGATGAACAGCCATTTGTGATGAAAGCATCAGGAGATCAAAAAGTTTTAAGAGAGATATGGCTATTAAAAAAGAATTAAAATTTCTTTTCAAGATGTAATTTAATTTTTTGAGCAAGTCCAAGTAAGATACTATTTTCTCTAGGGGATGGTTTTGAACGTTTAAGAATATTAAAAAAGCTAGTTTGGATCAAAGTAATTTTGTGAGAAGGTAGACCGAGGGTTTTTACTATATCAGAATATGCTTCGACAGTTCGATTGATTTCAGTTTTGTTAGCAATATCACGATCTATAAGTTCATAATTTGTCAATTCATATAATAGTATAGAGAGTGCGTGACTGATATTCAATGTAGGATATTCAGAGTTTGTAGGGATATGAATGATAAAATCAATTAATTGCATTTCTTTATTGGTGAGTCCGGTTGTATCGCGTCCCAATATAACACAAATTTTTTTACCCATTTCTTTTACGGATGAACGAATGTCTGAAACGGGAATACTTTGACGTGGACTTAAACCTCTTTGACTAGTTATAGCAGTAGTAGCAATTAATGTATCAAAATCATTTAAATCGTCGAAGTCAATATGTTTAGCATTTTCTAGAAGATCTACGGCATGAGATGCAAAAGGTCTTGCTTCTTCCATATTAACTTTTGAATTAACGATTAATAATTTGTTAAAACCAAAATTCTTCATAATTCTTGCAATATAACCAAGATTAATGGGATATTGTGGCTCAATAAGGCAAATAGAGATTTCATCATTATAATTAGACATAGTATAGAAATTTCACAATTCATAATTATTTATCAAATAATTATTCGTTGTGCATAACTTCAATAATGTATAATTCTTCAAAAAATAGTTTCTTTTTTGCAACTATATTAACAGAAGCAGATTTGGAAAGAAAATCGATATATTCGTGTATTGGAGTAAGATTAGATTGAAGGAAGAGGATTTTACCAGATTTTTTAATCAAACTTAAAGAGAGTTTAATCCAATTATCAGTTATTTCTAGACCCGTATTACCACCATCAGTAGTTATATCAGTATAAGCGTCACGAGGAAGATACGGGGGATTAAAAACTATTAAATCAAAAGTTTGCGAGACAAACATAGACGGACCATCTCCTAATACTAAATCAACGTTATCTGCTAGGTTGAGTTTTTCCAGAGACGAACTGACAAAAGATAAAGATTCAGGATTAATATCAATACCAATAACAGTGTTATTTTGGTTGGAAAGTGTTCGTAAGATTATGCCAGAACCAATTCCAATTTCCAGAACATTCTTATTCTTAAAGGTAAGAATAGATTCACATAATAAATCACTGTCGTCTGATGGTTGGTATATACTCATGGTTTAGAATCATCAATTATGAGCTGTGCCAGAGACACAATAATATCTGGTGTGAATTCATGAATCCTTTTAGATAAATCGATATTATTATTGCAATAATTTATAATATCTTCATTATTAGTTAATCTATTTAAGACTGAACCGAGTTGTTTACGTCTAAATGAGAACAATTTTTTAATCATTAGAATCTCAGATTTGGTAAGAGTGTTTTTTGGTTGTATTAGAGCAAGAGTTGAATACACTTTAGGTGGAGGATGGAAATTTGAGGGAGGAATTATTTCAATAGAAGTAATATTAAAACAATATTGTGAAACAACGCTAATGGATCGGTAGCTACTAAGATTTATAATAGATAGTAATTTATCGATAAATTCTTTTTGTAATATAACTACAGCACGTTTGAATTGTTGATTAATTAACCAATAAATAAAACGTTCAGATTCAGAATATGGCAAACTGGAAACAAATATATCGAATTTTCCTGTATATTTCAGTCCGTCGATATTCAACAATGTAAGATTATCATATTGTGAGAGTTTATTTGTACATAAATTATACAAATCCGAATCAATTTCAGAAGAAACTACCGATTTTGCTTTTTCACAAAGATTCTTTGTAAGAATTCCATGACCGGTTCCAATTTCATAAACAGAATCATCAGAAGTGATTAAGGAGGAATCAATAAATTTTTTAATAACGTTATCATTAATTAGAAAGTTTTGGCCATATCGATTAGTTAATTTCATATATAGACGTCAAACTAATTACGAACAAATAGATTCAGTTTTGCATCGCCAGATATTTCTTCTATCAATCGTTTTGCAATCAATTGTGCAGGTTCTTTAAGCTTTATACGATCGCTAATATCAGAAAAAGAAGTAAATGGTCTATTTTCACGTTCTTTCAAAATTTGGCTAAGGAAAGTCTTACCAATACCAGGTATCATTTCCAAAGAATGAAGTCTTGGAGTTACAGCATGAGAATTATTAAAATAATTGACATAATGACTTTCATTATCGGCTACAATTAATTCTAGTATATCTGGAATAGAAGTGCGTGATTCAGTAGTCAATGTATCATAGGATAATTTACCAAGAACGCTAAGTATTTTGGATCGTCCGTCTTTTCCAATGCTAAGTTTTTCAGTGATTGAAAATTTTTCGTCATCATTACCAAGTAATTCAAGTAAGGTGAGTCGATCTAGACCAATAGCTTGAATGATTGTGCCATCTCTTCCTTTGATAAGTGAAGAACGACTATTTGGTCTGTAATCCAAGACATAAGCAAATTCTTCATATTTTTTATTGTGCATTTGTGGCATAAAGTTAACCTCGTAAAAGTTTTGATTTAATTAATTATAGGATGATAGAGCAGTGTAATAAAAAGTTAGTAATTGAAAAGCATTCATTCCTATCATTACAACATATACTTACTTTGGCTTTAAACTTTGTTGATAAATAATCGGAGATTTATGCATAAGCATTTTGCGTGATAGAAAGTATCTTATCAAGTTCTTCAGTAGGAATGAGTTTTTTCCATGCACTAGTAAAAACACGTAATTCAGGAATAGTTTGTGGATTTACATTGAGAATTTCATATGCTTGTTCAAGAGTGACATAATCTGAAGAAGCGAGTTCTTTAGCAGCTTTATCTATCGTCTCATAATCGCATTCTGGGAAATTTTTTACATAGTCAAAAGTTCTTTTCTGAATTTGATCAGCATCCTCTAAATCAAGTTTAGAGAGAATGTCTCTTACTTGAGCAAGACTGATTATTGTGGTATTTATTTTTTTCATAATATTTATGCGCCTTTTTGTAATTTAATATGTTCAAAACGGGTAATAAGTTTTTTAGTTTTGTTACCTACTTGAACGTCAAGCTCCATAGATCGTTTATTGATAGTTTTAACTATGCCAACATATCCTTGAAATCTACGATGTGGCATTCCCTTAACTTGTGCTGGATTAATGTTAATAATCACTCTATCTTCAGGTTGATAATTAATCATAAGATAGCTTAATCCTGAAGGTCTCTTATGACTTAATACCGAACGTGTTTTTCTTCTAAAACCTGCATGTCTCATGTCAATTCTCACATACTATATTTTATCTTCATTAATAATTTTTGCTGTAACTGATGCAATTAGACCGCCAATGATAGGAGCTATCCAATATATATGATGGCTTTGTAAAGCACCTTCTACTCCATATATATAAGAGATTATAGCAGGACCGAATGAACGTGCAGGATTCATTGATGCGCCAGTAATAGGACCGCCTGCAAGAATATCAATTACAATAATCATCCCGATAGCAAAACCATGCCAACCTGCAGTAGCTTTTTTGTTTACCGCAGTATTAAAAATTACAAGAACTAAAAAGAAAGTTAAGATAATTTCTACAATTAAAACTGTAGCGTCAGATATTCCTACGCCAGGTAGATTTGAACCTAGATTGTTTGATGTAATACTGCTAGGAAGGATAAGTGCATGAGCAATAGCGGCGACAACACCTGCAGCAAGTTGGCTAAAGATGTATGCAATGCCATTTTGTGTATCAATTTGTTTTCTATAGATCATAGAGATGGTTACAGCAGGGTTGAAATGGGCACCAGAAACGTGACCAAATGAATACACCATTACTGCAATAACTAAACCATGAGCAAAAGCAATTTGAAGAAGATCTCCGTTAGCATATGCTATTGCAAGACTTCCAAAGAATACTAATGCAAAAGTACCAATGAATTCAGCAAGACATGCACGAGAATTAATATCAACTTTAATATTTTTTAAGTTAAGAATTTCTTTGTTGTTTAATTTAAGTTTTCGACTCTTTAGTACCATAAATAATCAGATCAATTAGAAACTGGATAAACTATTTCTCCACCAGCAGGTGAAGGAAAAGCTTGTCTTTTTGTTTCAGAACCTTTACTAGCCCAAAAGATCTCCGCAATTTTTCGGACAGATTCAAGAAGTTCTTCAGCAGCTTCTAAACTAACTTGTTGTCTTGCCTTTGATGCATTTTTCATCGCTTTCCAGAATAAATCATGTAATTCAGGATATTTTTCAAGATGTTCTGGTCTAAAATAATCAGCCCAAATGATTCTAAGTTCATTCTTACAACTTTCTGCATGAGTTTCTTTTACAGACATATACCTACCTAATTTAGTTTGGCTTTCTGAATCATCACCTAAATCGGCGATTAGTTGGTTCATTCTAACTACAGTCAATGCGTCTAATTGTGCTGTATGTGGATCATATATTCCACAAGGAATATCACAATGAGCAAATGCGTAATTTGTAGGATAAACAATATCAAGTAATTTATTTTTCATAGACATATTCATGATAGAATATTCAACATACATACTTTAAAATTTAACTATATGAATGGAATGAATAATGGGAATATTACCATTATCGACAATATTAACAGGGTTATTGAGTAGATCTACCTGGGTAACTAAGAGAATTCTTCTACCTGTTTATTATCTTACTGCAAAGAGATTCACAGTAATAGGTCAAAGCATGGAGCCAGTAATCAATGAAGGTGAACAGGTATTCATAACAAAGACGTATTACAGATTGAATAAAATAAAAAGAAATGACATAATTGGGTTATATAACAATCAAAAAATCGAGATAAAGCGAATAATAGGTATGCCAGATGATCGATTATTGATAAACCAATATTCACTAAGCGTAAATGGAACTGAAATAATCAATACAAACAAGATGCAACACGAGATACAGAATAAAGAGATAATATTAAGAAATGGAGAATTTTTTGTAGTTGGTGAGAATTATACTAAGAGTGTTGATTCAAGAATATATGGGCCAATAACAAAAAATCAAATAATAGGAAAAGTACTATAGAGATAGAATTGGAAAGAGAATTATCACATCCTAAAAAAACAACAAACAAATATAGTATAAAAATACCGGTACTAGGACTTGGTGTATGGGGAGTACCTAAGAATAAAACAGAAAAAATTGTAACGACTGCGATTAATCAAGGATACAAACATATTGATACAGCACAGATTTATGGTAACGAGAGAGAAGTAGGAAAGGCAATAAGAGAAAAAGATGAAATTTTTATTACTACAAAATTATGGGAGAGTAATTTTGGATATGAAAAAACAATAAAAGCTTGCGAAGAAAGTTTATCAAAGCTAAATAAAATTGATTTATTTTTGATGCATTCCCCACATGGACCAGAAATAAGAAAAGAAACTTGGGAGGCAATGCAGTACTTGTTAAAGAATAAATATGTTAAAGCAATTGGAGTTTCAAATTTTGGAATACATCACATTAAAGAGATATTGTTGTGGGCAGATATTGGACCTTGTATGAATCAGATAGAATTATCGCCATTTCTTCAAAGAAGAGGATTATCTAACTTCTGTAAAGAAGAAGGAATAGTAACAACAGCATATAGTCCATTAACGCATGGAATAAGAATACATGATGAACGCTTAATGGAAATTGGAAAAATTTATAGAAAGTCAGCAGCACAGATATTGATTAAATGGAGTTTGCAAAAAGATAATGTAGTAATTCCAAAATCAACAAATAAAGAAAGAATAAAAGAAAACATAGAGGTATTTGATTTTACAATAGAACAAAACCATATGGAAATTTTAGATGCATTAGAAGAAGGGTTTGCAACTTGTTGGGATCCAACTATAGATCCTTAATAATATAAATGAAAAGTTATCCAGCACATTTAATATTGTTCTGTTTACAATCAATTCTATGCGGGGGTCGCCCAGCCCGGTCAAAGGCGTTAGGTTGAGGGCCTAATCTCTCAGGAGTTCATGGGTTCAAATCCCATCTCCCGCATTATTCATAGAGATAACATCAATAACATAACATTTATTGGAGTATTCATATTCATGGCGTATTGAAACTAGGCGATATTGTAGGTTATTCTATTAGAGCTATTAAGGAAAGGTATCTCAGATCAGCTCTTACAATTTTAATGGTATTACTTGGAGCAATGCTACTTACAGGATTGAATGGACTTGGAGAAGGGTTCAATTATAATATTCAAAAAGAATTTGAGGCATTAGCCCCAGATGTAATAACATTAACCCCATCTCCAATAATTAGTGGGCCAGGAGATGATCCAGATGAGCCGGATCCTGCGCCGCCGGTTGAGCTAAATTTACTGACATTGAAGAGTGTAGAAAGGCTAGACGGGGTCGTGGAAGCAATACCGAGTTTTAGATCAGGTTTACGAATAGAATACAATGGAAAATCCCAAACTACTTCGTTTATTGGAATTAATCCACAAAAGTTAATCTATGTTTTACCAGGATTGGAATTTTTAGATGGGAAATATACAGATCCAAGTGATCCAACGGGAATATTATTAGGTTTTACCGTGGCGTATCCTGGAGGTTTGGATGGAGAACCATTCGCCGAAGTAGGTAATTTAGTTTGTGCAAAGACAGGCAAACAGGAAGTTATAGGCGGAGTAGAACAAGTAGTAATAGATAAGAAATGTTTCGTAGTGCGAGGCATTCTGGATGAAACAGGAACGGTGTTCTATGATCAATCAGTATCAGTGCCATTAGCTTCGGCAAATAATTTCTTGGATAAGAAAAATATATATGATACGATTTTCGTAGTTGTGAATCCAGAAGTTGGAAATGATGCAGTAACTGAAGACATAAGGGAAGTATATGGAGATGGAATAGGCATAACAACACCGGCGCAGATTCAGGAAACAATTCAAGGATTTGTAAGTAGCTTCAATATCTTCTTGAGTAGTATCGGATTCATATCATTACTTGTAGGAGGAGTTGGAATTGTCACGACATTGTATACATCAGTGACAGAAAGAACAAAGGAATTAGGAACTTTAAAGGCGTTAGGAGCCACAAATGGAAATATAATACTACTTATTTTATTCGAGGCGGTTGTAATTGGAGTAATAGGAGCATCTGCAGGGTTATTAGCAGGATACGGACTAGGTTGGGTACTAACGCAATATGGATTTGGTGCTCAATTTGGAGATCTGGTTCCGATATTTTTGGTACCGGCGATGATCAATGTATGGTTAACCGCAGTAATTTTGAGTATACTTGCAGGAGTATATCCTGCTTGGAGAGCATCGAAGATGACACCGATGGCGGCACTTAGAAGAGATTAACGGGTCAAGGATTTTACTAGATTCTTATAATTTTTTTTAGTTGATTTACGTACGTCAGAATATTGTAAATACAAGAAACTAGATGTAAGAATTATTAATAACAGCATAAGCAATATTGTTGATGAAGAAATTAATACATCAATACTTTCGGTAGAAACAGATGCTTCAGCTACATTACCGGAATAGGTTCTTGATAAACCAAAATGTGAGACTTGAAGATTATATTCGCCTCCTGGAACTAAATCAAAATGAACTTTTCCGTTATCGTCTGTTTGTTTTAAGACTTTTAGCCCGTTAGGCATGGTAAGTAAGACTTCTGCATTAGAAACAGAATATCCAATTTGATCACGAACAGTGAATGATAAATCGTGTAGCGAGAGTGGAACAATCCAAGATTTGCCAGCTTCAGGAATAAAATTACGAGAAGAGATTGGAGAGAAAGATAATCCTTGATAATCGATATTCGTCATAGTATAAATGCCGTCAGATACCCATAGATTGGAATACGATGTAAGTGATGAAACGATTCCATCAGGATTTATTATTTCTACAGTTGAAGGAAGATCATCCAGTATAGTGTTTTGTGTTGCGTCGGTGAATAACAAAGAAATTAGGAATTCATGAACATAGTTAATGTGATAAACATTTGGATCGTCAACGGGATTAATTATTTTATCGTCACTAGTCCATTTTTCACCTGATTTTCCCAAGATTTGTTGTTCAATATTTAGAGGAGTGACCGAATCAATCCAATTAGACCAGACAGAAGATGAAGTATCAGTATATGTTTGGCCTTGTGATATATAGGTGATAGTAGTTGGATGGTCTGAATTTAATCCATGAATTACAATAGTAGGTTTGATTTGTTCGTTATAATTAATCTCTACAGCTAGATGTGAATCTACAGGTATTGAATTAGAATCAATAATCCATTGATAGAGGGGTTTAGAAGAGATTATCAAGGGTATAAGAATGTCAGAATCATCATCAATCCACAGACTCAATTTATCATTTAGATTATGATTTTCTGAATTACCAAGGAAAGATACAGAAATAGGAATGTTTGTATTGGTATTTTGACTTATAGAGACCAACCACTGATGATTATAACCTACAAGATGATCAACAGGTTGGTCCACTTTGATTATGACATTGTCAGTTGTAATATAACGTTCACTAGGGCTTTTCTCAATAATACGTGGAAGAACGAGAGAACGACCGTCGTCAACCCAATCACTCCAAGAATCTTGTATTTCGGTTTGAATTACTTTACCGCCACTATTAAATGAGAAATTAATTGGTGAATCTAATCCAATTATACTAATACTGGAATAATATTGACGAAAATACGAAACTTCGAGTGTTTCGTATTGGACAACAGTCCACTGAGTTTCTTCAGCTGAATGAAAACGTTCAGACGAGTCTATAGAGATAGTTTGATTGACTTTGAAGGTACTACTATCGTCAGCCCACATAAACCATTGGTTATTTGTTTCTTGAGTATATGATTTTCCTAGAAAGTCCCAGGTTACAGTAGCTGGATATGTTTGATCCAAACCGTCAAGATCAAGCTCCATGAAATGAGTGGTACCAATATAATTTAGAGGAATATTCGATTCAAGACTATAAGTTGTTTGAGCAGATGATAAAACATCAAAAGCTAGAATTGACATAGTGTAAATACCAAGAGGAACGTTTTCAAAAGCTAGAAGAATTGAATTTGAATACCAGAAGTTTCTACCAGATGCAACAGGTTGAAAGTTTTCTTCGGGATCATAAACTTCAGAGATATCATTTTCATAAAGAAGCAAACCTAAATCGTCAATGAGTGCAGGGTGTGAAAAAAAGATTTCCATTGATTGATTAAGTTGAGTAATTTCAATAATATACCAATCAGCTTGCCAAGTTTGTATTGGACGTGAAATAGTGACAAGAGGACCCATTTGCCCAAAAGCAGGAGAAACTACCGGGAAGATAAATAATATAATTGTAAGAAGTAATGCAAAAGCGATTAGATTCTTCATGATTAATTATATTAGAAATGATTATTACATATAACTAATATCAAAAAAAATGATTTTATTATCACTATGAGTGACATGCTACATAATGGTTTTTCTTGATTTCTATTAATTTAGGATGTTTTTTACTACATTTATGAGATATATTTTCCACATGTAAATCGAATACATGATTGGATTTTTTATTGTAAAAAGTACATCGAGGATGGAAATCATCCCTAGAGATCACGTTACGCATATTAAATAGATTCTTAGGATTAAGAGTTGGAATTGCTTCAATTAGTGATTTAGTGTAAGGATGTAATGGATTTTTTACAACATCGTTGGATCTACCTTGTTCAACAATACGACCGAAAAACATTACAGCAATACGATCAGAGAATTGTCTTGCAGTAGCTATATCATGAGTAATATATAGAAAACTAAGATTCTTAGTTTTTTGAAGATTATTTAATAAACCAAGTATTTCCAATCTGCTAGAGGCATCAATCATTGAAACGGGTTCGTCAGCTACAATAAACTTAGAATCTAATATCAAGGCTCGAGCGATACCAATACGTTGTCTTTGACCACCCGATAGCATATGCGGGTACTTTTTAATATAATCTTCTGGAGGAGTCAGATTAACGTCATGTAAAACTTTAAGAATTTTTTCTGAATGTAGATTTTTTTCCAATTTATGAATAATTAGTGGCTCTTCAAGTATTTGATAAACAGTCATGAAGGGGTTAATTGATGAATAAGGATCTTGGAATATAGCTTGAATTTGTTTTCTGAATAAGAAATCATTAGTATTATTATTAATTATTGAACCTTGGAATTTGACTTTGCCGTTGACAGGTTTAATAAGATTTAATACAACACGTCCAAGAGTTGTTTTACCGCTGCCTGATTCTCCAACTAAAGCAAGTGTTTCACCACAATTAATTTTAAGAGATACATCAGAAACAGCGGTAAATGGTTCAGATGATAACAATCCTTTTCTGACCATGAAATCAACTTTAATATTTTTTAAGTTAAGAATTTCTTTGTTGTTTGATTTAATTTTTCGACTCTTTAGTTTAGAAGATAATGTAGGAACACTTTGAATTAATTGTTTGGTGAAATTATGCTTTGGATTATTAAGAACATTAGCAAGAGAATCATGTTCTACAAATTGTCCATCTTTCATAACGGCTAGATTGTCACATAAATCACTAGTAAGTGCAATATCATGGGTAATAAAAATCATAGAGATACCCCTAGTCTTGAGAGATTTAAGAAGATTCATAATTTGTGATTGAACACTAACATCTAGTGCGGAAGTAGGTTCGTCTAAGATAATTAAACCGGGATTATGAACCATAGACATGGCAATAATAACACGCTGTTTCATACCGCCACTAAGTTCATGTGAATATTTAGAATATATGCTATCAGATAAACCAACAAGATTTAGTAATTCAGAAACAGTTGTTTTAGCAATTGTTTTATTTTCGCCTGAATTTACAAGAGGTTCAATTAGTTGGTCACCAATTCTAAGAACTGGATTAAGAGAGTTCATAGCTCCTTGAAAAACCATAGAAATTTCTTTCCATTTGATTGTTTTTCGGAAATTTTCATCAGAAAGTCTATTAATTTTTTTTCCGTTAAGTGTAATTGTGCCGCTGAATTTTGAGATATTATCAGGTAATAATTTGATTAATGCTAGGGCAATAGTAGTTTTACCACAACCGGATTCACCAACTATTCCTAAAGCTTCGCCAGATTTTATTCGAAAAGATACATTATTTACAGCTTTTATGTTGCCTTTGGTTACTTTATAATTAACATTAAGATTTTTAACAACTAGTGTTTCATTTTTGGATTTATTGTTTTTTAATATCATATTAATCACATTTTTTTAAGTTTAGGATTCACAACAGGTTCAAGTGCAAGAGCAATGAAAACAAAAATCATTGCAGTGATTACAATCAACAGTCCAGGAGGAAGTATCCACCACCAATAACCAATATATACACCACCTGTACGAAATCCATTTTCTAGAATCTGGCCCCAAGTTGGGATAGAAGGATCACCCAAACCAAGAAAACTTAATGATGCTTCTGCAAGTATTGCTGCAGGGGTAAAGAAGACTAATTGTGCGAATATAAATGGTGCAAGTTGTGGAAAGATATGTCGATACATTATTCTCCATTTTGATGCGCCTAAAGATTTTGCAGCTTCTATGGATTGGCTGGAATTCATTTGTAAGACCATGGATCGGATAATAATAGTTAATCCAGGCCAACCGAATAATACAAGAATTGTCATTACTAACCACAATTGTGGACCGAATATGAAGATGAGAAAGAGCAATACAGGTAACAATGGGACATTAGAAAGTGTATCAGCAAATCTTTGAATTATAGTATCTGTTCGACCTCCTGTATAACCGCTAATTATTCCCAGAGTAGTTCCAATAAAAGTGGTAATAGTAGACGTAGTAACACCAATTAATAATGCAATAGGAAATCCAAATAATAATCCAACAGAGAGATTTCGCCCTAGTGAATCTGTTCCAAGTAGACCATAAGAAGAACCACCCAATACAAATCGAATTTTAGAGATAGAATCATTTTCGTTGTTGACAGTAAATTTAACTATTAATTCATATTCACCTGGAAGAATTTCCTCGAATTGAAGAGAATCGAGATTAGAGAATATTACTTTTTCATTTGAACCAATAATTTCATTAATGGATATTTGTTCATTTGAATTATCTCGTATATATTCAACTAAATTTGAAGAAACCGATTTATCTCCGCTTAGATTTATCCGAAATGGGGAATCTGAATAACGTACATAAGGGCCTTCTTCACCTGGACGTGGAGGCGAGATAATTTCACGGTATATTAGAATTTCTCCATTATCAGGTCTCAGAATGGACAATGTAATAGTAGGCGGACGGTCATGATATACAACGTCGTACAACGATAAAGATAGAAATGTAGGAGAGATATTGGAATCATAATTAAATCTATGAGTGTAAGTTCTCACTTCTCGATTAGATATAGAAACTGTATCTACAGGAGTAATAAAATCAATTATTTGATGGTCGACATTGTCATCTCCAAATATATTAGTCCATGTAGGAGGTGCAGATTTAGGATAGTCGGACCAATATACAGGGTTACTCCACACAGTAGTGCCGAAATCAAGCGGGTAAGTAAAAACAACAAAGACAGAAATCAAGATGAAAATTATCAGAAGAACAGAACCCATCTTTCCAGAACCACTTGAAAAGAATACCTGTAAGTTTTCACGAGAATTATCATTCATTTATATCTCACCCGTGGATCAAGAACAATGTATAAAATTTCTAAGATAAAACGTGCAACAACATAAAGAAGTGTAAACATAAACGTTAAAGCTACAATAACAGATTCGTCAGCTGCAAGAATAGCTTCATAATACAATCTACCCATACCAGGCCAACCAAATACTGTTTCAGTAAGAATCGCACCGCCTAAAGAACCAGTCAAACCTAAAATGAGACTAGTTACAATTGGTGGCGCAGCCACACGAATAATATGACGTCTCATAACTAGGTTTTCAGATAGACCTTTTGCACGTGCCACATTCACAAAATCTTCTTGAGAGATGTTAAGAACCATAGTTCGCACAGCGTAAGACCATGATCCAACAGAAACAATAACTAAAGTAAATATTGGCAATATTGCATGTACAAGCCGATCAAGAAATCTTGCTAGTGGTTCAGTTGGTGGAGGTACACTGAACATTCCAGAAGAAGGTAGAATTCTTAATTGGAAAGCAAATAATATTATAAAAATTATTCCAAGCCACCAAGCAGGCAGAGCATAAGAAACTGCAGAGAAATATGATACAGAACGCTCTAGACGAGAACCAACTTGAGTTGCTATTTTGACACCAACATACAAACCGATTACAGATGTTATAATTGTCGCAGAAGTAATGAGAATAATTGTATTTGGTAAACGTTCGAGAACTATATCACTCACATTATTACTTCCTGAAAAACTTCTTAATGTACGAGCCTCTCCAAGATCTAGCGTAAGGATACGAAATACCATGTCAGGTAATCGATAATACCACGGCCGATCTAAACCATAAAATTCAATCAATTGTTCACGTCTATCTTCAATAACTTGCTCAAGTTCATTTGGATCACGAATATTTTGTGATAGAGACTGTCTAAGTCCACGTAAGTCTTCGCTAACAGTAGCAGTCAGTAATCTATCTGAATATCCAGTTGCGCCAAGTACTATTACACAAAGAAAAAGAACTGTGATTAATACAACAAGTAACGATAAGCCACGAATGATTAATATTTGAAGAAGAGACATGTACGTTGATATAGTTTTTAATTCTAAGTTTTATTTGTCTTTCTTTTTGTTTTAGCAGTGAATTTCTCAGCAGCGGGTTTCTTAGCAGCGGGTTTCTTAGCAGCGGGTTTCTTAGCAGCGGGTTTCTTAGCAGCGGGTTTCTTAGCAGCGGGTTTCTTAGCAGCGGGTTTCTTAGCAG
>Ga0066369_10000044_pt1 | contig 40796 bp, 37 predicted proteins | sample Knorr_S7_td_Bott_FD_70972 | JGI IMG/M metagenome (GOLD analysis project Ga0066369, IMG submission 70972) | Marine microbial communities from Southern Atlantic Ocean transect - Knorr_S7_td_Bottom_ad_4513_LV_A | ecosystem: Environmental > Aquatic > Marine > Oceanic | place: Southern Atlantic... | reverse complement strand
TCTTTAGATATTATTTGTGCAGTCTTTTTTAAAGAAAGGGCTCGTTTCCAATATCCTAATCCTGCCCATACGTGAAGGAGCTTTTTATCGGATGTTTTTATCAAGGAGCTAAGAGTTGGAAATTCTTTTAAAAACTCTTTATATTTGGGCAAGACTCTTATGACTTGAGTTTGTTGAAGCATAACTTCAGACACCAGTATTTTATAGGGATCCTTTGTTTTTCTCCATGGCATATCCCTTCGGTTCTCTTTATGCCAAGTTAAGATAAGCTTTTGGAATTTTGGTATGGTCATATTTCTATTATATCTCTATTCTTTCATGAAATTAAGTTTATGAAGGAGAGAATGGACAAATAAGGGTAAATTGGGTACAATCTGTGTATTATGGAGCGTTACGATCATCAAAAAATAGAGGCAAAGTGGGCTAAAATCTGGGAGAAAAATAAGACGTGGAAAGTGGATCTTGCCAAGGCAAAAAAGCCCTACTACAACCTAATGATGTTTCCCTATCCTTCTGCTGAAGGATTACACGTAGGGAATGTGTATGCTTTTGTCGGATCTGATATTCATGGACGGTTTGCGAGAATGCAAGGCAATGATGTGTTTGAGCCCATGGGATTTGATTCTTTTGGTATTCATTCAGAAAACTTTGCCATAAAGCAGGGAACTCATCCAAAAGAGCAGACTACAAAGAATATTACACATTTTACTAAGCAGTTAAAGCAACTAGGAAGTCTTTTTGATTGGGAACACTCTGTTACTACCTCAGAGCCAGAATACTATAAATGGACTCAATGGCTGTTTTTACAATTGTATAAAGCAGGGCTTGCACATAAAAAAGAAGCACCAGTTGAATGGTGTCCTTCTTGCAAGACCGTATTAGCAAATGAGCAGGTAATTGAAGGAAAGTGCGAACGATGCAGCACTGAAGTAATTCAAAAAGAACTTGAGCAATGGTTTTTTAAGATTACCAAGTATGCAGATAGATTACTTAAAAATTTAGAGTGGATTGATTGGTCTGAGAAAACTAAGATTGCGCAAAGAAACTGGATTGGGAGATCAGAAGGAACAACTATAAAATTTAAAGTTGTTGATTCTAAGTATGAAGTTGAGGTTTTCACGACGCGTGTTGATACGCTTTATGGCGCAACGTTTATTGTTTTAGCGCCAGAACATCCTATAGTAGATTCTCTTAAGAACGTAAAAGAGGTTCAAGAATATGTAGAGAGAGCAAAACAGAAAACTGAATTGGAAAGAAAAGCTGAAGGAAAAGAAAAAACAGGAATTTTTTCAGGCCTTTATGCGATAAACCCTCTTAGTGAGGAAAAGATTCCTGTCTGGATTGCTGATTATGCCCTAATAGGTTATGGAACAGGTGCTTTGTTTGGAGATGCTCATGATGAGCGTGATGTTGAATTTGCAAGAAAGTATAGTATTCCACTCAAGCCCACTATAATCACAGGAGATAAAGAGAAAGATGAAAAGATTTTAAAGCTTAAAGAATGCTTTACAGGTTATGGCACCTTAGTGAATTCTGGTTCGTTTACAGGTTTAAGCTCAAAGGAAGCAATAATAAAAGTGAGGGAATGGCTTATCAAGAAAGGACGGGGTGGTGGGAAGGTAACGTATCATCTCCGAGACTGGCTCATTTCTCGCCAGCGATATTGGGGTCCTCCTATTCCTATTATCTATTGCGTGAAGTGTGGCACGATTCCAGTTCCAGAAAAAGATCTCCCAGTATTATTACCAGACGTAGAAGATTTTAGACCTACTGGGACTGGAAAGTCTCCCTTAGCTTCAGTTACAAGCTTTGTTGAAACCACATGTCCTGAATGCAAAGGACCAGCAAAAAGAGAAACAGATGTGTCAGATACATTTTTGGATTCAGCTTGGTACTTTTTTCGCTATCCTTCAGTTGAATTTGAAGATGAACCTTTTGATAAGATAAGAACTAAAAAGTGGCTCCCTGTTGATATGTATATTGGAGGGCACGAGCATGCGGTGCTTCATCTTTTGTATACCAGATTCGTTACCATGGCACTAAAAGATATGGGACATATTGAGTTTGAAGAACCTTTTTTAAAGTTTCGTGCTCATGGATTAATTACCAAAGAAGGAACAAAGATGTCCAAGTCCAAGGGGAACGTAGTAAACCCAGATGAATACTTTAAAACGCATGGAGCAGATACAATCCGAACATACTTAATGTTTATTGGTCCTCTTGCTGAAGGTGGAGATTGGTCAGACAAAGGCATTGTTGGGATTTCAAGATTCTTTAATCGTTTGTGGAATTTTCAAGAAAACTTTAAAGCCCCAAAACAAGAGAGTAATGAGCTTGAAGTTGCACGGAATCAAACCATAAAGAAGGTGACTGAGGACTTGGAAGGTCTTCGCTATAACACTGCCATTGCAGCTTTAATGGAATATTCAAATGGGTTTTTAAAGAATCCTCCAACAAAAGAGCAATTCAATACGCTCTTGATTCTCCTTTCACCTTTTGCTCCTCATTTAACAGAAGAATTATGGGGAAAGCTTGGTAATAAGGGAAGTGTGCATGAACAACCTTGGCCAACATATGATGCAAAAGCATTGGAGGAAAAAATTGTTCGACTTGTGGTACAGGTAAATGGAAGAGTAAGAGACATTCTGGAAGTTTCTCCTGGCATCAAAGAGAAAGAAGCCGTCGCCTTAGCTTTAAAGCAAGAGAAGATAAAGAAATGGTTCCCCACAGGAAAGCCAAAGAACATAGTATTTGTGAAAGGAAAATTACTAAATCTCGTATCATACTAACCTCTTGACAAGATAGTAGGCTTGCTCCTTAACAAGAGTAAGGAGTTTTAATCTTGTTAAAAAGATATTTGTATGTGTGGCATTGTAGGTTATATTGGAAAGCAAAAAGATATTCGCATTGGAATGGAGGCGTTAAAGCGCTTGGAATATCGAGGGTATGATTCAGCTGGTATGGCAGTGTATAACAAAGAGAGAAAGGAAATCGATTCGATAAAAGCCGTGGGTAAGGTTGCTTCTCTTGAAGAAAAATTGAGAAGCACAAATTTTGAAGGGAGCCCATTTTTGTTCTATACAAGATGGGCGACACATGGGCAAGTAACAGAAGAAAATTGTCACCCTCATGCAGATTGCACAGGAAATATATGGGTGGCTCACAATGGGATTATTGAAAACTATCAACAGCTAAAACAAGAGCTTTTAGGAGAAGGTCATGTTTTTCTTTCAGAAACAGATACCGAGGTTCTCCCTCACTTAATTGAAAAGTTCTTTACAGGAAATTTAGAGGATGCAACAAGAAAAGCATTATCTTTGGTTCATGGTGCATATGCCTTAGCCATTATTGCAAGAGATGATTCAGAAAAACTGGTCTTGGCAAAATATTCTGCCCCCTTGCTTATTGGTTTGGGAGACGGGGAGTATCTTGCGGCCTCTGATCCCTCTGCAGTTATTACCCATACCAACAAGGTAATATATCTGGAAGATGGTGAGCTTGCGATTCTTACACCAAAGACTTTTTCTATCCAAAACTACCAACAAGAATTGGTTGAAAGAGACGCTGAGGAAATTGAATGGAGTCTGGAAGACGCAAAGAAGGGGGGATATCCTCACTTTATGCAGAAGGAAATTATGGAACAACCAGAGAGCATCATCAATTCCCTGCGAGGAAGATTGCTTCTGGATACAGGAGACGTAAGGTTGGGAGGATTGGAACAGGTTCAAGAAAAACTCAAGAACATTGAGCAGGTGGAGATTTTGGCTTGTGGTACGGCCTACCTCTCGGGATCGGTAGGAACATATATGCTCCAAGAGTATACTGGCATGCCAACGAAGGCAGATATTGCCTCTGAATTTCGTTACAAAAAGCCTATTATAGATAAAAAGACTGCATACTTGTTTATTTCTCAATCAGGAGAGACTGCAGATACTCTCGCTGCTCTAAAAGAGGTAAAAAAGAAAGGCGGGCTTGCTCTGGGTATTGTGAATACAGTTGGCTCTTCCATTGCTAGAGAAACTGAGGCAGGAGTGTATAATCATGCGGGCCCTGAGATTGGAGTAGCATCCACCAAGGCTTTTACTTCACAACTCACAGTATTGGCTTTACTCACCCTGTTCTTGGGAAGGCAACGAGGCATGTCTTTTACTATGGGTCAAAGAATCGCAAAGGAGATAGCAAACCTTCCGGTGCTTGTAAAAGAAACTCTGGAAACGACAAATGCCATTATGGAGAAGATTGCAATAAAGTATCAAGGCGCAAGGGATTTTCTCTTTATTGCAAGAAAGTATAACTACCCTGTTGCCTTGGAAGGAGCACTAAAATTAAAGGAGATTTCATATATTCATGCTGAAGGATACGGGGCTGGAGAGATGAAACATGGTCCCCTTGCAATGATTGATGAGAATTTTCCAACCATTGCCTTATGCCCTTCAGATTCTGTGTACGAAAAGATGATTTCTAATATTCAAGAAATAAAAGCAAGAAAGGGACCAGTGATTGCTATTGCAACACAAGGCAATGAGGATATTAAAACTATCGCAGACGATGTGATATATATTCCCAAAACCTTAGAGATGCTTACCCCCATCCTTTCTGTTATTCCGCTCCAACTCTTTGCCTATTATATGGGAATATTGAAAGGATACGACGTAGACAAACCAAGGAATCTTGCAAAATCAGTAACGGTAGAGTAATTTCTCCTGGAGGTAGCCTGATATCAATTTAGAGGGTCAGTTACCCAGCTTAAGAATGCGTTTTGCTTCAAGAAGATTTTCTGGAGTAGTAATAGGAATCCAGCGACTCGAAATAACATAATGCAAAGTCTTTTTTTTGAGCCATTTTCGAATATAGTCAGTAAACTCATACTCTCCCCTTGAAGATTTTTTGATATTCCATTGAAAAATTAAGGGATCCAAAAAATACATTCCTACGCTTACGAGGTTTCCAGTAGGGTGTTTTGGTTTTTCCAACAAGCTTATAACTCTATTTCCTTTTGTTTCTATTACTGCATAGCGTTCAGGGTGTTCTGTTGTGGCGACCAAGATTGAAGGATACTTTCCTAGAATCTTTTTGATATCGCGCTTATCATACAGATCATCCCCATTTATGAAAAGACAGGGTCCTTTTAGAAATGGGAGTGCTTGTTTTGCTGCGTCCCCCGTACCCGATTGCTCTTTTTGCCACGCATAGGTGATTTTTATTCCCTTGTAATTATCCCGAAAAGATTTTTGAATGAGCTTTCCTCTGTATCCTACTACCAGAATCACTTCGTCCACGATTCCGTGTAGTTGTTCGATGGTGTGTTCTAAAATTCTTTGCCCCCCAATTTGCAAAAGTGGCTTGGGAAGTTTTGAGGTTAAGGGCCGCATGCGCGTACCCTTGCCCGCTGCGAGAATAACTGCTTGCATATCTCTTGTTTATACACCTTTTTCTAAAAAAGAACAGGGGCTTGACATCTTTGTTTGCGTGCTTCTTAGTGGGCGTAGCTCACTCTTTTGGAGGAAAACACGATGACTGCAAAGAAGCTTATTCAGGAAATCCCATACCTTAAAGCACTTGAGCAGTTTGCTCGTGTGATTCCAAGAAATAATTTTTCTTCGCTTCGTATTCTCACAGAACCAGCAGAGATAGAAGCTTGGGAAAAGGCAACGGGAGACAAGGCTCGCGTATTTGTCTTATCTACCCCCACCTCTCCTATAGTTATATTCCTTCACCCTGTTAAAAGGGCAGATGGGAGCTATGGGGTTTATCACCAGGTGGCGCGCTCGGAGATATACAATGGAAAAGGGATTGTACTGTTCCCATTGTGGATTGACAACGATGGTGTAAAGCGCGTGGTTATGGTTAAGCATCAGCGTCCCACACTCCATCAGCATTTTGGGGAAGGATGGGAGCTTGAAGTCCCTTCTTTTGGACAGCGTATAGGCAAGACTATTCTGGAGTCTATTGAGGAAGAGGTTGTTGCTGAAGGCAATCTATCTCTTATCGGAGAACCACAAAGACTGGATTCCCGTGATTCGCCTGGCTGTCCGATGCTCCCTGGTATTACTTCAGAGATGTCTGAGATTTGGCTGGTTCATGTGACTCCTAATTTAGGAGAACCTCGTGAAGACCATGAGGGTATCTTGGGAAGAGTTTTTCTCACCAAGGACGGGTTCAAGGATGTTCTGTGTAAGGGGATCGTGGAAATTGATGGTAGAATCTATCTTACCAATTTATTTCACAATCTCGTTGCCGCGTCTTTTGCAGAACTCAAAGGGGTCTGGTAAAAACCAGCCCCCTTTTTTTATGCTGAGAATAAGGTAATATTGATTTTATGAGCAATAAGAAGATTCTCATTACGGGAGGTGAGGGCTTTATAGGAAGTCATTTAAGAGACAAACTCGTTGAAAACGGCAATAAGGTAACTGTCGTTGACAATAAAAATAAAACTGGTTTAGACATCTGTGATCACAGACTCTTCGATGTGTTTGAAGATATACAGCCAGAAGTTATATTTCACTTTGCAGCCCAAACAAATGTGCGAGTATCAAATGAACAACCCGCACAAGATGCTAGCGTAAATATTATGGGGAGCTTAAATGTTCTTGATGCAGCTCGCAAAGTTGGCGTAAAGAAAATCGTATTCGCATCGAGTGCTGCGGTGTACGGAGAAGCATCCACATTTCCGACCCCAGAAGATGCAGCTCCTGATCGCCCCTCTCCATATGGCATAGCAAAAGCTACTACTGAGAAATATCTTGCTTATTACTCTCAAAGCTTAAATCTTCCATTTGTTGCTCTGCGTTTTGCGAATGTATATGGTCCAAGGCAACACTCTACTGCGGTAATTGGTTCATTCTTTGAAAGCATTTTATCTGAAAAGGAGATTTCTATTCATGGGAATGGAGAACAGACCCGCGATTTTGTCTTTGTCGGCGATGTTGTAAGAGTAAGTATTCTTGCTGCGCAGAGTAGCGCGATTGGGGCATATAACATTGGAACCGAAAAGGAAACTTCTCTGAACGAACTATTAAAGATTATTGAAGACATTACGCAACGCAAGGCGAAGGTATATTATGAACGAGAGAAATCTGGAGGCCAGCAGAGAAGTTCTCTTTCAATTGGAAAAGCAAAAAAGGAGTTGAAGTGGGAGCCATCCTATACCCTAGCGCATGGACTAGAAGAAACTTTTGAATGGTACAAACAACAGCTTTCTACTTAAAGTTCTTCTGTTTGACAAGAAGCATAAAGAGCGTAAGATAGGATAATAATTGAGTAGTTTTTTATGTTAGTCAGGAGGGTGCTCATTTCCACATTCCCAGGTAGAGGTTTGTCTTATTTTTGCTACGGTAGCACGATGAGGCAATGCTCTCCCCCCTCCGCATTTTTGAGGATCTTTCCTTCCGGGAGGTTCTCTTCCTGCTTCACTCTCCTTAGTGGGAAAGGGAGGGTGAAGCAAAGCACTTTTTAGCATTTTTTCTGGAGCGTGTTTTGCCTTAGCGCTCTCCAGGGATATCCTTCTTAAGGTGTTACTCTGCCCAAACAGGGAGGGTGACACCTCATACAGCACATTCGAAGGGCTCCTCATGAGCTTTTTTCTTTTAGTTGAAAAACTGATATACTATGGAATGAAAGTTATCGTACTCTCAAAAAAGAGTTTTAAAAAAGAAGTTAAGATTGCCTTGGATGTTTTACAAAATGGAGGAGTTATTGTTTGCCCCACAGATACGGTCTATGGATTGTTGGCAAATGCTACGAACAGAAAAGCCGTGCAAAAAGTGTTTTTAATAAAAGGAAGAGAAAAGGGGAAGCCTCTGCCAATTTTTGTAAAAGACATTGTTATGGCAAAAATCCTTGCAAAGGTTTCTCTTTTGCAAGGAAAGTATATGAAGAAGGTTTGGCCAGGAAAGACAACCTTGATTTTAAAAAGCAAAGGAGTGTTGCCAAAAGAAACCGGAACAAAAGAATTTATTGGTATTCGTATTCCAAAGCACAAGTTTATTCAGGCAATCTTAAAAGAAATAGATATTCCCTTAACAGGAACTTCAGCTAATCTTGCAAGGAAACCTTCTCTGGCTGATAGTAAAGATATAATAGAGGTATTTGACAGAAGAAAGCATAAGCCAGATATAGTCATTGATGCAGGAAAACTCCCTTATCCTCGTCCCTCAAAAGTAATTGATATTACAAAAACAAAACCAAAAGTTTTACGCAAATAATTTTCTATGATTCTTTCTTTAAACCCACATCACTATTTTGACTATCTTTTAAAGAGAGACGTGAGCAAGTTTTATATTGCAATGTCCATTCGCAATCTGGCTTTAGGTATGGTGGTATTGTTTGAGCCAATATATCTTTATTTGTATTTTGATAAATCTTTACCCCTTACCCTTGTATTCTTTGCCATCATATATGGAGCGTATGGAGTACTCGCTCCTTTTGGAGGCAGGATAATGGCAAGGATAGGACCTACTAAATCCATTCTTGTAAGCTTGTTTTTCTACTTTGGATATTTTCTTTCTTTGTTTTTGTTCCCCGTTTCTTTTTGGTTTGTTCCTCTTTCTGTTCTGCTTATTATTTTTGGATTACTTTTGTTCTGGCCTGCATTTCATACTGACTTTGCCCGTTTTTCTTCAAAAGAAAGCAGAGGAAAAGATGTAGGGAAACTTAATGTGATGCGCCTTTTACCCATGATTGTAAGCCCTATTCTTGGAGGATGGATACTCGTGCTGTTTGGATATCCTGTGCTGTTTGCAGTGGTACTTGTGGTATTGCTCACTTCTATTATTCCATTACTGTACGCTAAAGAAACTCATGAGGTATATATCGATTCATATAAAGGGGCGTGGAAACGAGCATGGAAAAAAGAAAACATTAAAACAAGTATTGCTTTTATTTCAAATGGCCTTGAGGTAATAGTTGTTTCTATATTTTGGCCGTTATTTTTGTTTTCTCTTGCGGTTACATTTGAATCTATGGGGGCCATTGCGTCTTTTTCCTTGGTTATTTCTTCTTTGTTTATGCTGTATATCGGTAAAGTTTCAGATACAACAGAGCGCCCTTGGCTTTTAAATGTAGGGGCCTTGTGGACGAGTATTTCTTGGATTATTAAATATTTCATTGCTACCACCTTTGATGCCTTTCTTGCCCATACGCTGTATCGTCTTTCAAGATCTGCTGCTGCAGTTCCTTTTCAAACCTTTTTCTATGAAAAGGCAGCGGAAAAGGGAGAGGAAGCCGATGAGTTCATTGTAAACAGAGAGATCATTATAAATGTTACGCGTTTTATATTTTTAGGGTTGGCAGCCTTAGTGTTTTGGGTCTTTCCTTTACTGCCAATTAATGGTATTTTCTTTGGTGCAGCAGTATTATCTTTAGGATTTATGTTTGCAGGTAAAATACCAAAGTTTTCACTGTAATAATGAAAAAAGACAATTTACAAAAGCAAGATCCAGAAATTGCAGGATTCATTAAAGAAGAGTTGCAACGAAGAAAAGATGGCCTGGAAATGATTCCTTCTGAAAACCACACGTCTTTGGCAGTGCTGGAGGCTTTGGGCTCCATACTTACCGATAAATATTCTGAAGGATATCCTGGCAAGAGATACTACGCAGGAAACGATATTATAGACAAGGTAGAGAATCTTGCAATTGAACGAGTAAAGCAGGCTTTTTTGGTACCCCATGCTAATGTACAGCCTTTGTCTGGGAGTCCAGCGAATACAGCAGTGTATCTTGCGGTGTGTGAGCTAGGAGAAGTCATTATGGGTCAGAACTTAGCTGATGGCGGGCATTTAACTCATGGAGCAAAGGGAACTTTCTCCTCTAAATTCTACAAGAGTGTTCCGTACTATGTTGAGCAGGATGGTTCAATTGATTTTAAAAAAGTAATGAAGATAGCAAAAGAGAATAAGCCAAAACTTATTTGGGTAGGAGCATCTGCCTATCCAAAGCTCTTTCCTTTCAAAGAAATGGCAGAGATCGCAGATGAGGTAGGGGCGTATTTGGTAGCTGATATTGCTCATGTTGCAGGATTAGTGATAGCTGGAGCTCATCCAAATCCTGCGCCATATGTTCATATTATTACTACTACAACGCACAAGACCCTGCGGGGTCCAAGAGGAGCAATTGTTATGGTAACTCAAAAGGGCCTGGATAAAGATCCAGATTTAGCAAAAAAGATAGATAAAGCAGTATTTCCTGCTGGTGTTCAAGCTGGTCCCCATAACCATCAAACAGCAGCTATTGCTGTGGCGCTAAAGGAGGCCATGACCCCGGAGTTTAAAGAATATGGGCACCAGGTTGTGAAAAACGCAAAGGTTCTTGCAGAGGCATTAACTGAAAAAGGGGTAAAGATTGTTTCTGGAGGTACAGAAAATCACCTTATGCTTCTTGATCTTACTGCCTATGGGAAGGGGCATGGAGTATTTTTAGAAGAAGCTTTAGAGAGAGCTGGTATTACGGCAAACAAGAATACCGTCCCACAAGATCCTTCTTCTCCTTTTTACCCAAGCGGAGTTCGTCTTGGTACCCCAGCTATTACCACAAGAGGAATGAAGGAAAAGGATATGAAAAAAATTGCAGAATGGATTGTAAGGGCGTTGCAAGAAGTAAAAGATTATCGTCTTCTAGAAGATAAAAAAGAACGTGTGTTGCAGATAAAACAATTTAAAAAGGATATTTTAAACAACCAGGTTCTCAAGGATATACAAAAAGAAATTAAGGAGTTTTGCAGGAAGTTTCCTCTTCCTTACTAATTTTAAGGAAGCTAAAAAATATGGCCCATATTCTATCTGGCGCGCCTATTGCAAAGCGCATCCTTGCTAACTTAAAGAAAAAGCGAAAGAAGAATCTTTGTCTTTGCGTAATTCAGGTTGGAGATAATTTAGTATCTAAAAAATACATTGAGGAAAAAGGAAAAATTGCAAAAGAGCTTGGTGTTGTGTTTCGTTTAGTTCTACTTCCTTCAAGTATTTCCCAGGCAGATCTTAAAAAACGTATAGAGAAAATAGGTAGAGATAAAAAGGTTAGTGGCATGATTGTGCAGCTTCCTTTGCCAAAGCGTTTTAATACTCAAAATATCTTAGACTCAATTCTAAAAGAAAAGGATGTAGATGTGCTATCTTCCGTATCTTTTTCTGCCTTTGCCTTGGGTGTATTACCTATCATGCCTCCTACGGTAGGTGCCATTGCATTGCTGCTCCGCGAGACTAAAAAGAAGCTTGAAGGAAGGAAGGTTGTAGTTGTTGGAGTAGGACGTTTAGTGGGATTACCAACAGCCTTGTGGCTGGCGCATCAGGGAGCCATTATTTCTCTGGTGCAAAAGGAAACGAGGAATGCTTCACAGATAATTGCAAAAGCTGATATTATTATTTCAGGAGTTGGGAAGCCAGGCCTCATAACAGGAAAGATGGTAAAGAAAGGGGCTGTGGTAATTGATGCTGGAACTTCAGTTGAAGGGGGAAGCAGCAAGGGAGATGTGGATTTTGAGAGTGTTGCAAAGAGAGCAAGCTTTATTACTCCAGTTCCTGGAGGAGTGGGCCCCTTAACTGTTGCCTGTTTATTTCAAAACCTCTTTTTGATAAATGAATAGTATCATTATTTTTTTAGGAGAATACCTTGCCTATATCCTCATTGCAGGATTTTTGGTGTTTTGGTGGCAAAACAAAAAAAAGCACCCAAAGTTTTTATGGCAAGTAATTGTGGCTGCTATTCTTTCTCGAGGGATTATTACAGAGGCAGTGCGACTTTTTTGGGACAGGCCCCGTCCATTCATTGAAAACAATATGGCGCCTTTAATTGAACATACAGCTTCTTCTTCTTTTCCTTCGGGACACGCAACGTTCTTTTTTGCATTAGGAGCAATTTTGTATTTTTATAACAAAAAGGCAGGAATTCTATTCTTGCTGGGAGCTACAATTCTTTCTGGCGCACGAGTCCTTGCTTTTCTTCACTGGCCTTCAGATATTTTTGCAGGAGCTGCTATAGGGATTGCTTCTGCATTTCTTGTAGTGAAACTATCTAAAAGATTCTTTAAATAGTGCCTGGGGAGAGACTTGAACTCTCATGAGGTTGCCCTCGCAGGATTTTGAGTCCTGTGCGTCTGCCAGTTCCGCCACCCAGGCAAGTTTCTGGTATACTATACTGATTTTTCTTTCTTTTGTAAACTCCTACACTCTTTGTTGGAGCATTTAACTTTACCCTTCTTGGTCTCTATTAATAGGGTGCCACATTCCTTGCAGACTTCTCCTGTTGGCTTATCCCACAGGGCAAAGTCGCAATCAGGGTACTTGCTGCATCCATAGAAGATTTTGCCTCGTTTGGTTGGCTTTGCCACGATATCTCCTTCCTTACATTTAGGGCAAGTGATACCAAGTGATTTTGGTTTATTCTTTTCCAGTGGTTCTGTGTGGCGACACTCAGGAAATTTGCTACAAGCATAGAACTTACCATATCTTCCAAAGCGTATGACCATGGAGGCTTGGCATTCAGGACACTTTTTATCTTCAACAACTTCTATTAAGTCTTTTTTTTGAACTTCTTCGTATTTTTTTTGAAGGTTTAAGCTAAAAGGACCATAGAATTCTTGCAGCATAGGAACCCATTCCTTTTTTCCTTCTGCGATTTCGTCCAAGCTTTCCTCCATGTTTGCGGTAAATCCAACATCTACAATATTTGGAAAGTGTTCTGTCATTATAGTATTTACAACCTGACCAAGTTCAGTTGGAGCAAGACGGCGCTTTTCATCTTTTACAATATATCCTCTGTCCTGGACAGTGGAAAGGGTTGGAGCATAGGTGGAGGGCCTTCCAATACCGTTTTCCTCTAAAGTTTTAATAAGTGAGGCTTCAGTATATCTTGCTGGAGGTTGGGTAAAGTGTTGCAAGGAAAGAAGTTCTTGCAGCGAAAGTACTTCTCCTTTTTTAAGTAAGGGGAGCTCTGCTTCTTCAAACTGTATAGGATAGACTTTTAAAAAACCATCAAACTTTAACATTTGGCCTGTTACGCGAAAAGTATAATTTACAGCGCTAATATCTATACTGGTTGCGTCCACCAGGGCAGGCGCCATTTGCGAAGCAAGAAATCTTTGCCATATTAATGTGTATAGTTTTGCTTTAGGACCCGTAAGCAAAAGAGCCTCTGGAGTCTTTTGAACATCTGTGGGACGAATTGCCTCGTGAGCTTCTTGAGCTCCTTTAGACTTGGTTTTGAAGGTTCTTTGAAATCCCGGCCAGTACTGTGCGCCATATGTTTTTTGAAGAAATGTCTTTGCGCCGCTCAAAGAGACCTGGGAAAGACTTACAGAGTCTGTTCGATGATAGGTAATAAGGCCCTGTTCATACAATTGTTGGGCCATTTGCATGGTGAGTTTTGCCGGAAAGTGCAGTCTTTGTCCTGAGGCTTGTTGCAGAGTAGAGGTGGTAAAAGGGGGAAGGGGATTTCGTTTTACTTCCTTTTGCTCAATTTGCGTCACCTTGTAGTCTGCTTCTTTGAGGTTCTTTATAATTTCATCTGCCTCTTTTTTATCTTTAATGCTTAATTTCTCTATGGCCTTGCCATTCTCTTTTTGTAAGAACCCTCGAAAGACTTTTTTATCTTTTATAAAATCAGCTTCAATACTCCAATATTCTTGTGCAATAAATTTGTTAATCTCTTCCTCTCGGTCAGCTATGAGACGCACCACAACAGACTGCACTCTTCCTGCACTTAAGCCTCGGGAAACCTTTTTCCATAAAAAAGGAGAGAGGTTGTATCCAACTAAGCGATCCAGAATTCTTCTTGCCTGCTGAGCTTCTACTTTATTATGATCAATGCTCCTTGGATTTTTGAGTGCCTCCTCAATTGCTGTTTTTGTGATTTCATGAAATACAATACGCTCTGGATTTTTTAAATCCAACAGCTCAGCTAAATGCCACGCAATTGCTTCACCTTCTCGGTCCTCATCAGTAGCTAAAATAACTTCGGTTGCTTTCTTAGCAGCGTTTTTTAAAGAGGTAGCAGTTTTTCTTGCTTTGGTAGGGATAACATATGTTGGTTCAAAATCTTTTTCCACGTCAATACCAAGCTTCCCCTTAGGAAGGTCTCGTATGTGTCCGTAAGAAGAAAGCACCTTGTACTCTTTCCCAAGAAACGATTCAATTGTTCTGCCCTTTGCAGGGCTTTCTACTACAATTAATTTCATGTATCTCTATTCTTCATCTTTTCAACCGCTTCAGCAAGCATTTGGCAATAGAGGTTTAATCCAACAATATTCACGTTACCAGATTGTTCTTTGCCCAAAATGTTTCCTGCTCCTCGAATTTCCATGTCTCGCAAGGCAATCTTGTATCCAGAACCAAGTTCGCTGGATTCTTGCAGGGCTTGTAATCTAAGTTGTGCTTTAGTTTGAACATTGGAACCATGAAGGAACCAGGCAAAGGATTTGATATGCGATCTTCCAATGCGTCCCCTAATTTGGTAAGCCTGCGCAAGTCCCAACTTTGTTGCATCTTCTACAATTAAAGTATTTACATTGGGAAGGTCTAGCCCGTTTTCAATAATAGTAGTTGCAACCAAGATATCGTAATGCTTTTTTTCAAATTCGTCCATAACGCGTATAAGTTCTTTTTCGCCAAGGCGTCCATGAATAATTACTATCTTTGCTTTGGGTATGAGCTTTTCCAACCTATTTTTTACCATGGCAATGGTTCCAATTCTATTGTGCAGATAATACACCTGCCCTTTTCTTTTTAATTCCTGTTCTATTGCTTCTTTAATAACCTTGTCATTTCTTTTACAAACAACCAAAGAGACCGGGAATCTTCCTTCGGGGGGAGTTTGCACCATGCTCATACCCTTTAAAGAAGAAAGGGACATGTATAGGGTGCGGGGAATTGGAGTTGCAGAAAGGGAAAGCATATCCAAGGAAGTTCTTAGTTGCCTGAGTTTTTCTTTTTGTTTTACGCCAAATCTTTGCTCATCATCAATTACCAGGAATCCGAGCTTGTGAAACTCAATATCGTTAGACAAGAGACGATGGGTTCCAATAATAATATCTGTTTTTCCTTCTTTGATATATTTCAGGATCTTGTCTTGTTCTTTTTTTGTTTGTAAACGAGATAAGAGGACTATATTAATAGGGAGTCCCTTAAGGCGCTTTCTGAAGTTTGAAAAATGCTGGTAAGCCAAAATTGTAGTGGGAGCAAGGAGAGCAGCTTGATATCCTTGTTCTGTTGCGCGTACCATGGACCGCAAAGCAATTTCTGTTTTTCCAAATCCTACATCGCCCACTACGATTCTGTCCATGGGCTCTTCTTTTAAGAAGTCGTTTTCAATGTCTTTTAATGCTTGAAGTTGGTCCGGTGTTTCCTCAAAGGGAAAGCTTTCTTGAACGCTAAAGGAAAGTTCTTCTGGAGGGTTGTAGGGAGGACGCAAAGAAACTTCTCTTTGGGCATATAAGGCAAGAAGTTCTTTTGCGAGCTTCTCTACCTCATTCTTGATTCTTCGCTTGGTTTTTACCCAAAAAGGAGAACCTAAGCGAGAAACCTTAGGTTGCATAAAGCCAACATAGTGCGAGAGTTTTTTTTCCAATCCCTTGGGCAAAAAGAGTTTGTCTCCTGCTAAATATTCCAAAACATAGTAGGATTGCCCATGCATTTCGCTCATGCCTGTAAACTTTGCTATCCCATGGTCCAGGTGCACCACATACTCATCTTGCTTAAGTCCTGTGATATCAGAAAATACTTTTTGAGAGGAAAGTCGCTTTTTTAAAACTGTGCGAGAAGATTCTTCCTGTGTGGTAATATTAAGTTCTTCAAGGCTTTCAATCTTATTTCCTATAAACTCAATTCTAAGAGCATTTTTTTTGTTTAAAGGAAAAACCTCAATCATTCCCCCTTGGTGCGAGAATTCTCCCGGATCTCTTATCTCAAATACTTTTTCATATCCAAGCTCGTCTAGCTTACGCAGAAGCTCTGTTAAAGAGAAGGATTGTCCTTGCTCTAAAAAAAGTGTGTGTTCTTGGAAAAAAAGCTGACCTTTCCTTGCTTGAAGAATCTTTGTGAAGTTTTCTTCAAACCAAAGCCACCCCTTTTCCAAAAAGTAGGGGGTGATTCCCACAATCAATATTCTATCCATCTGAGTTGACAATCCCATCCAAACCTAGTTTAATGGTAAAATTAGTAAAGTCAATGAAATCCTTGAAAAATTAAGAGAAGAAGGAGGAATGACATGGACAATCAAGTAATTGTTCTTAGCGGCTCTAGTCCTTTTCGTTTGAGTCGGGCATTCTTCCATATTTCCTTAATTGCGAGGGCGGCATGGGGAGTACAGGAAGAATATTTCTATGTTTGGCCAGAAGAAAGCAATATGGAGAGGATAGGGTATTTTAGTCGCGCATTTCAGTTGGTGGAAATAAAGGCAACAGGAAATACAAAAGAAAAGGGAGATTCTGGGGCAGCACAAGAGCTTTCTTGGTTGTCCCTTAGAGAGTACGAAGAGAAAATTGCGACTAGAGAACAGGAGGAAGAGTTAAGGGAAGAGCGAGAAAAAAGGGAAAAGCTTTTTGCTTCTGATAGATATGGACCTTCCAAGAGGGGAGATTCAAGAAAAACAAGGCAAACTGGTAGACCTCCTGATGCTGAATTTTTAAGCTCACTTCAAGAATTGGGGGTAGATGAGACTGCTAAAAAATATGGGAGGCAGCCCTCAACAATTGTAAATGTTTGGGTGGGGGCAGTAGAAGGGGCAGGTGATGTTCTGAGGAATCTTTCTCCAAAAAAAAGGGGAACATTCAGAGTCAAAAAGAAGGTTTAGGCACTTAGCCTGAAACCTAAAAACCGGGATCAAATGATCCCGGTTTTATTATTTCACCAATAAAAGAAGATTTTGCATTGCATCAGCAATGCTAGGTGTGAGAAGTTTTGTTTCTGTTGATGAAAAAGACTTTAAGACAAATTTTTCTATATTATCTGGCTTTCCTTTTGTTGGCCGAATACCTATCCTTATCCTGGTGAAATTCTTTGTTCCCAGAGACTGGATAATGGAATCAATTCCTTTGTGTCCTGCTGATCCTCTATTCTCAGAAACTTTTATGCTCCCCAAGGGAATATCAATATCGTCGTGTACGACGATGAGCGTGGGTTTTGCTTTGGCAAAAGACTTTACTGCTTTGCCAGAATTATTCATAAAGGTTTGGGGCTTTGCCAAGAGTACCTTGGTTTCATTCACAATGCCCTCTGAAACAAGAGAAGTATGTTTTTTAGATAAAGTAAATTCCGGGAAACTATATCTCTTTTGTAATTCATCTATCATTAAAAAACCAACATTATGTCTGGTTTTTATATAACTCTTTCCTGGGTTTCCAAGTCCTACAATAAGATACATTACATATAATATAGCATCATTTTAAAGATGTGCTTAGGGACTGCTTTATGGAGAAAAAGAGCACTTGAATTTGTGATAATAATGGAGTATAATGAGACAATTATGAAAGGACTCCTCCAATTTATTCTTGAGGTAGGCAAGGTAGTTGTCATTGCTTTAGTTATAGTAGTACCTCTTCGGGTTTTTGTGTTCCAGCCTTTTTTGGTTAGAGGAGATTCTATGGAACCAAATTACCATACAGGGGACTACCTTATTGTAGATCAGCTTTCCTATCGTTTTCGTTCTCCCGAGCGAGGTGAAGTCATTGTATTGAAGTTTCCGCTTGATTCCTCTCAACGCTTTATTAAAAGAATCGTAGGATTGCCAGGGGAAACCGTAGAAGTGAAAGATGGTAAAGTGGTAGTGTATGGAGAGAAAGAAGAGAATGGAAGAGATGCCATTGTGTTGGATGAATCAATATATCTTCCTCTTAGTCTTCAAACTCCAGGCGATGTTCGCATTGATTTAAAAGAAGAAGAATATTTTGTTTTGGGAGATAATAGGTCTTTTTCTTCAGATTCGCGCAAATGGGGAATCTTGGAAGAAGATTTGATTGTAGGGAGAGTATTTTTAAGTGTCTTTTCTCTTGAAGCTTTTGCAAAAGAAATTATTCCAACTAAATAATATGGCAAAAAGACCAAAATTTCAGCGTCCAACTGGTATGAAAGATATCCTGCCAGAGGAGCAACCATACTTTGAGAAAATCTACCGCACGGTAGACGACATAGCAAGGTTTTATGGTTTTGGGAAAATAGATACTCCTATGGTGGAGGATTCAGAATTGTACGAAAGAGGTACCGGACAGTCCACCGATATTGTGGAAAAACAAATGTATACCATAAAAACTAAAGGAGGAGATGTCTTGGCAATGCGTCCTGAGTTTACTCCAGGAATTGTTCGGGCGTTTAATGAAAATGGTATGCTTAATCTCCCTCAACCAGTAAAGCTCTATACGTATGGACCTTTGTTTCGCTATGAACATCCTCAAGCAGGAAGGTTTAGACAATTTAACCAGGTGGACTTTGAAGTATTTGGGGAGGAGAGTGCTGCTATTGATGCCCAGATTATTCAGATCTTCTATGCGTTTTTAAGGGACTTGAAATTTAGCCATCTCATTATTGAGGTAAACTCTATTGGAGATGCTCAGTGTCGCCCTTATTATAAAAAGGTGCTGGTAAACTACTTACGTCCTCGTCAGAATTCTCTTTGTGCTGATTGTAGGAGAAGAATACGAGAAAACCCTCTTCGTGTATTGGATTGTAAGGAAGAGAAGTGTCAAAGAGTGAAAGCTCAAGCTCCGCAATTCTTAGATCACTTGTGTGATAGTTGCAAGACGCACTTTAAGTCTCTGTTGGAATTTTTGGATGAAATTGATCTTCCTTATCACCTGGACCCTTATTTGGTTCGTGGATTGGACTATTATACAAAGACTGTGTTTGAGATTTTTTCTGAAAGCACGGTAGAGCAAAAAGAAGGAGAAGAAACAGTCACCAGAAGCGCTTTGGTAGGAGGAGGAAGGTATGATAATTTAGTAAGGCTATTGGGAGGAAAAGATGTTCCTGCTATGGGGGGAGCAGCGGGTGTTGAGCGCATTGTTGCTTTAATGAAAGAAAAAGGATTTCTTGGAGCAGAGATTCCTGTCCCCAAGGTATTTTTGGCTCAACTTGGAGATTTGCCAAAGAAAAAGAGCTTAAAGCTTTTGGAGGAATTACGCAGGGCAAAGATTTCCATTACAGAATCTTTGGGACGGGATTCATTGCGAACGCAATTAGCCAGAGCAGATAAACTGGAAGTAGAATATACATTAATTCTAGGGCAGCGAGAAATGTTGGATGAAACCATTGTTATTCGTAAAATGGATACAGGGGAGCAGGCAATAGTAAAAATGGATAAGGTTGTAGAGGAGTTAAGGAAGCGTTTGAAGAAGTAGTCACATGGAAGATTGCTTGTTTTGTAAGATAGCAAAAAAAGAGGTATCCTCTGATATTGTATATGAAGATGACACATTTGTTGTGTTTAACGATATTAATCCTCAAGCTCCGCTACATCTTTTAATTATTCCAAGAAAACATATTCATTCCATTGACCATGTTGAAAAGGAAGACAAAGAATTAATGGGTAGTTTAATACTAACTGCGCAAAAGGTCGCACGTCAGCATAATCTTGCTGGATATAAGCTTCACTTTAATGTTGGCAAGGAAGGGGGACAGGTTGTAGACCACATCCACCTTCACTTATTGGCAGACAAGAAATCATGAAAAAACCTAAGTTTGAAATTGTAAGAAAAGAAAGGGAAACTAATCAAGCCCTTATTCGTCGTTTTACCAAGCGCTTACGGGATAGTGGTATTTTGATTAACGCAAAGAAATCTCAATTTAAAAAACGCCCAAAATCAGTTCAGATGAGAAAGAAGGCGGTACTGCGCAAAATAGAAACGCGAGCAATATATGAGAAAAAACAAAAGCTCGGACAAATATAATACATTATTTGATTTATTAAAATGTCTCTAAAAGACAAAGTACAAGAGGACCTTAAAGTATCGCTTAAAGCAAGAGATGAGGTTCGCTCTTTAACATTACGGATGTTACTTGCTGCCATAATGAACAAAGAGAAAGAAGGCAAAGAGGTTACAGAAGAGCAGTTTTTAGATGTGGTTTTATTTGAGGCAAAAAAGCGCAGGGAGGCAAAAGAAGCTTTTATAAAAGGAGAAAGGCCAGAGCTTGCACAAAAAGAACAAGCAGAGCTTGAAGTTTTGCTTCCTTATCTTCCTTCACAATTAACAGAGGAGGAGATTAAAGACTTGGCCGTAAAAGCCATTGAAAAGACTGGTGCTACAGATCAAAAAGATATGGGTAAGGTCATGGGAGAGCTAGCCCCACAGGTGAAAGGAAAGGCAGACGGAGCTTTAGTAGCAAAAACCGTGCAAGAGCTCTTGGCAGCTTAATTGGTATAATATAATGGAGCCTAGATTTTTAAATAAAGAGGCATGGAAAGGCGTTGCCATAGCAATTATTGCAGTTGTTATAGGGCAGCTTGTACTTGCATGGCAGTATTATCGCTTAGAGGAAAAACGTTTACCTTTAATTGAGAAGCAGTTACTTGAGCAAAGAGAAGAGATAGAAAGGAAGTCTGCAAAAGAAACTATTGTTTCTTTTCTTGATGCTTTGGAACAAGGAAATTCAAAACTTGCTCTTCGTTTTCTTACAGAAAATGCAGTGGTACAAGAGGAAGAAGGCGCATTTTCTCTAACAGAGCGTATCTTGGGACATAGAATTATACAGTTAGATCAGGTAGGTGTAAGTGAGTTTCGAGCACAGGTAGAGATTGAGAATGAAGACTTGCTTCCGCAGGTTCGATTGATGCGTATTCTTAAAATACTTGATACTTACTATATTGATTCTATAAAGATCGCAGGCTAATTGTAGTATAGAAATGACAAACCCCAACAGATTGGAGTCTGTCGGGGTTTTTGGTTGTAGCGAGATTGATTGAGATCATTGTCTTGGGGGCCGGATGTTCTCGTCAGAGACATGCACGATGATGCGTGTTCCATCTCTGAATAGACCCTTAGACTCTTCTTCTCTTGAAATTACGAACGTGAGACGATTGTCTTCTGCGGAAGTCCCGCTTTGATCGTTCACGAATAGGAATTTGATTCTTGCGGGGACCGGGATTCTCCCTCCTTGATTGATTCCGTCGTCCTCGTATAACCAGACTGGGAAGCCCTTCTCAAGAAGGAGATTGAGGCGTTGGTCTGTAATATCGGGGGAGAATAAGGGAATTGCGCTCATTAGCAGCGCAGCCACCAAAAGTAAACCAGCTAGTACTTTAGTAATTTTATTCAAGGTATGTCTCCAAGCTATATTTTTTCCCTATGAGAATTGGGAATATTATTAATATAACATAATTTAATAATTTTGTCAATACTTAGATTAATTCCTTTCTTGTCAAAAAGGTATTACAATAAGATGAATATAATGATTGAAATACAAAATCTCACAAAAAAGAAGGTACCTGTTAGCGCACTCAAGCTTTTGGCAGAACGTGTTCTTAAAAAGGAAAAACCAAGGAGCATGGATGTCTCAGTAGTTATAGTAAGTCCTCAAAAAATGCGTAAGCTTAATAAAGCATATAGAGATAAGGATAAGGCAACTAACGTGCTTGCCTTTCCTGGTGCCAAAGAAGCTTTAGGAGAGATTGTTCTGTGCCCTTCTGTGATTGCCAAAGATGCGCTAGAATATAAGATATCCTTTAAGAGGGCTATTTCTTGGATGTTTGTACATGGTCTTTTGCATCTTTTAGGATATGACCATGAAACTTCAAAAAATGAAAAGATAATGACTCAAAAAGAAAAGAAATATCTTATATGAAACAACGTATCCTTGTTGCATTAGACATTGGAACAAACTCTTTAAAGATGGCAATAGCTAAGATTAAAGAAGACGGAGGTTTGGAGATTTTGGGTGTGGTTGAAGAACCTAGTTCCGGAGTTCGAAAGAGCGTGGTGGTACGTCCAGAGGAAACAGCAAAACGCATTGCATCTTTGGTGCGCAAAGCAGAGCAGATGACATCTGTCCACATTAAAGAGGTGATAGTTTCTTTGGGAGGAAGCAGGCTTTTTGCGGTTTCTTCCCATGGATTGGTTGCGGTATCTCGGGCCGATGGCGATATTTCAAAAGAGGATGTGGATAGAGTTCTGCAAGCTGCGCAGACTTTTTCTTTATCTCAAAATCAGGAAATATTGGAGGCTTACCCTACTCAGTATGTAGTAGATGGAGAGGAAGGTATTCGAGAGCCTATTGGCATGAAAGCAGTGCGCTTGGAAACAGATGTTATTGCAGTGTGTTTGTTTTCTCCTGATTTAAAAAACCTGACTGCCGCTGTACTAGAAGCAAATCTTGAGATTGCAGGAGTGGTGCCAAGTCCTCTGGCAGCGGCTTATGGAATGCTTAGTGCTCAAGAAAAAGAAATGGGTGTAGCTGTAGTAGAGTTGGGAGCTGGAACCACATCGCTTGCGGTGTTTGAAGAGGAAGATTTAAAGCATATTGCTATTCTTCCCGTGGGAGCAGAAAACATTACTCACGATATTGCTATTGGTTTGCGGATTGAGCATGACTTAGCAGAGCGTATTAAAACCGAATTTGGAACATGTCTTGGCTCCAAAGGAAAGCGCATGGAAAAGATTGAGCTTGCCAATGGAGAAACCTTTACTTTTTCTTCAAAGTTTGTAGGCCACATTATTGAGGAGCGAGTAAAAGAAATCTTTCAACTTTTAAATAAAGAACTAAAGAAATTAGGCAAGCAAGGTCAATTGCCAGGAGGTGTGGTAATATGTGGTGGAGGAGCAAAATTGCCAAAAATAGCGGAATTTGCCAAAAAAGAGCTAAAGCTTCCTGTAAAAATAGGGAGCGCAAAAGGTTTGATTACACTCCAAGAGGACCCTGCATTTCTGGGGGTTCTTGGTCTTCTGGTAGGTAATTTGCAAGATGAAGAATCAACAAGTGTAACGCAAAAATCTTCTCGCACAGCAGGATTTTTAAAGAAATTATTAAAGTCTTTTATTCCTTAAGATTAGATGAATCCAAAAACAGTAATTAAAGTGTTTGGAATAGGAGGAGGTGGGAGTAATGCGGTGGATCGCATGGTACAGGCCAAGATTAAAGGTGTTGATCTTGTTGCGATTAATACAGATGCACAAGACTTAAAAAAAATCAGGGCACATCATAAGATTCGTATTGGCAAAGAAAGTACTAAGGGACTAGGAGCTGGCATGAACCCGGAGTTAGGAAAGAAGGCTGCTTTGGAAAGTAAAGAAGAGTTGGTGGAGGCACTTAGTGGAGCTGATATGGTGTTTTTGGCAGCAGGTTTGGGAGGAGGAACAGGAGGAGGAGCCATTATCCCCATAGCTGAAATGGCACGAGCACAAAAGATTTTGACTGTTGCGGTAGTAACCAAACCTTTCTCGTTTGAAGGAAACTGGAGAAATAGATTAGCAGACAAGGCTTTACAAGAGCTTCAAGGCAAGGTAGATACTCTTTTGGTTATTGAAAATGACCAGATTTTGGAATTAGCATCCAAAGACACTACCGTACTCTCTGCTTTTTGGCAGGCAGATGAAATCTTGCGTCAGGCGGTACAAGGTATTTCTGACCTTATTATGGTTCCTGGAATTATCAACGTGGACTTTGCGGATGTAAGAAGTATTATGAGTTCAGCTGGGCAGGCAGTATTTGGAGTAGGAAAGGCAAAAGGAGAGCAGCGTATTGAACAGGCCCTGGAGACAGCGCTTCACTCACCTTTGCTCAATATGTCTATTCAGGGAGCTCAGGGAGTGCTTTTTAACGTGGCGGGAGGAGATGATCTTTCGCTCTCTGAGGTAAATGAGGCAGCGCAAAAGATTAAAGAAAAGGTTGCGCAAGATGCCTCCATAATTTTTGGCGCTGTGTACGATAAAGGGCTTAAAGCAGGAGAGGTAAAGATTACCCTTATTGCCACAGGCTTTAAAAAAGGAATGTTTTCTTGATGCTGTTTTCTCAAGTCGTATTTGGCAGCATTCTGGCCTTTGGAGCCGGAATTTTTTTTGCCTCATTTTTTTCATCCTCATATTTTCTAATTTCCTTTCTTTTGTTTTTGTCTTCCCCGTGGGACTTCTTTTTTCATATCTCTCTTTTATTATCACAATGTTTTCTAATTTTCCTTTTGCAGCAAGCAATGTTGAGGGATTTTCTGCATGGATACTGCTTCCCTTATTGGTGCCAGCTTCTTTTTTTGCATGGAGGTTCCAAAAGAAAAAGCGATTTTTATTTCGTGAAGAAACAATGATACTATAGATGTATGAAAAAAGCATGGGTTGTTGCGGTGGACATGGGATACGGACATCAGCGTCCCGCTTTTGCATTGAGGCATATTGCATTTCGAGGAAAGGTAATCAGCGCAAATGACTATCCTGGTATTCCAGAGCTTGATCAAACGCTGTGGCGGGAAACCCGAAGAGTGTATGAGTTTATTTCAAAGTTTAAGAAAGTACCGGTTTTAGGAGACTTGGCGTTCTCCTTAATGGATAAGGTGCAAGAGATAAAGCCGTTTTATCCAAAGGAGCGTCCCTTGGAACCTCCAGGACTTCAACTCAGAACCATTTATGGGTTAATAGAGAAAAAACAATGGGGAAGACATTTAATGGAAAGATTGGATGAAGATCCAATTCCCATGATTTGTACATTTCCGGTTCCAGGGTTTATGGCAGAGCACTGGAAATACAGAGGAGATATTTATCTTTTGGTAACCGATAGTGATGCTGCTCGCGCTTGGGTCCCCTTCTTTCCCAAAGAGAGCAAGATTCAATACCTAGCTCCCAGTGAACTGGTTGCAGAACGTCTTTTGCAATATGGAATTACAAAAGAAAAGATTACTTTAACTGGATTCCCGTTACCAGAGGAGTTTACAAACAAGGAAGGATTTTCACAGACCAAAGAAGACTTGAGGAGAAGGTTGGTGCGCTTGGATCAAAAGAGTAAATATCGCACAAAATATGCCGATGTTGTGAGAGCATATCTTGGTTCGGTGCCAAGGTATCATGATGGAGCTGTTGTTATTACATTTGCTGTGGGTGGAGCGGGGGCGCAGCAAGCCTTAGGTAAACAAATAATTCAATATTTAGCTCCACTCATAAAAGAAGGGAAAGTTAAATTGTGCATGGTGGCAGCTACTCATAAGGATGCTGCTATAGGATTTAGTAAAACAGCAATAGAGAATGGGTTGTCTGAAAAAGAGGTTGAGGTGGTCTTTTGTAAAACCAAGGATGAATATTTTAAAAGATTTACTGAAGTTTTGCGAAAGACAGATATTTTATGGACCAAGCCTTCTGAACTTTGCTTCTATGCTGCTCTCGGCATCCCTTTACTTTTAAGTCCTCCTATAGGGTCCCAAGAGGTGCAGAATCAAAAATGGCTGACTCGTTTGGGATCTGCTATACCACAACTTAAAGTGGAGTATGCCGGAGAATGGATTGTAGACTTTTTAAACCAAGGATTGTTTGCAGAGGCTGCCATGCAAGGGTTTGTGGAAATGGAGCGCAATGGAGCAGCGAACATTGCAAATGTTATAGAATCAAATGGCGATTAAATGAAATTAAAGATGATGTATGTTTTATAAGAATCGCCAAAAAGGCGGTTTTTTGGTAGAGTGATGATATGTTCAGACGCAGAAGATTGTTTTTTATTATCTTAAGTGTGCTTTTTTCTGCTGTATTTGCGTTTTTATTTATAGGAGAAGCAAAAGAGGCAGAGAACATTACTTGGGGAGTTAATTTCTCTCAAAAACAGGCAACATACTTAAATCCAGACTGGAAGGAAACGTATGGAGCATTGCTTGAAGACTTGAATGTTAAAAATCTAAAGATTGCTGCTCATTGGGATATTTTGGAGCCAAAGAACCAGGAGTTTTTCTTTAAAGACCTAGATTGGCAATTAAATGAGGCAGAGCGCGTGGGAGCTAAGATACTCTTGGCAATAGGTATGAAAACTCCAAGGTGGCCTGAGTGCCATATTCCAGAGTGGGCAAACACTTTCACAAAAGAGGAGTTACGAGAGGAGATATTAGAAATGCTTGAAACAGTGGTTTTAAGGTATAAGGATCATGAAGCTCTCTTTGCTTGGCAGGTTGAAAATGAGCCCTTGTTCCCCTTTGGCAAATGTCCTTGGCGCGACTTTTCATTCTTGCAAAATGAGGTTAATTTGGTACAATCGTTGGATTCAGAGCACGAGGTCTTTGTCTCAGATTCAGGAGAATTATCACTGTGGATGAATGCAGCGCGCCTCGGAGATAAGGTGGCAGTTACTTTGTATAAAAGGATATGGTCAAAAGAGTTGCATACCTTTCTTACTACTCCTTTCCCCCCGATTTCATATCAAAGAAAGGCATGGCTCATAGAAAAGCTTTTTGGTAAAGAGGTGATAGTAGGAGAGCTGCAGGCAGAACCTTGGGTTAAAGAAGAGTTGGAAAATTCTACATTTAAAGAACAGGAAAAGACTATGAGTCTCACGCAGTTACAAAAGAATATTGCCTTTGCAAAAAATACTGGCTTAGATACTTTTTATTTGTGGGGCGCTGAATGGTGGTATCAAATGAAGAAGATTCATGGAAGAGAAGAGTTTTGGCAAGAAGCAAAGAAACTTTTTAAAACTGCAAATGAAAATCCCAATTTTTGATTCCCTCGTGCATTATTATGGGAGAACATGGTGGGCTCCCATAGTGTTAAACGACATTGGCCCGTTTCTTAAAACAGGAGAACGTGTTTTGGATATTGGCGCAGGAGGTGGATGGTCAGGGGAGCTTATCTCAGAAAAAAAGGGAGTCAAAATACAGCTTTTGGATGTGGAGGATTTTAACCGAACCAAACTTCCCCTGATGCTGTATAATGGGGAGAAGATTCCGTTTGAAGATAACTCTTTTGATAATTCCTTACTACTTTTTGTACTTCATCATTGCAAAGAACCTCTTCGGGTATTAAAAGAAGCAATTCGAGTGACGAAAAAGCGTGTTATTATTCACGAAGATACATATAGTTCTCCTTTTGGCCGGATACTTGTAAGCATTAACGATTTTATCTCAAACTCTCCTTTTTTTCTTACTAATCCTTTAAAAATGAATATGCCGTATAATTATCGCAGGGTTGCAGATTGGGAAAGAGTATTTCAAGATCTTGGGCTGCGCGTTGTATCAAAGAGAGAAACAACGCACTTTATGACAAAACATGTTCTCTTTGTATTGGAAAAATGATTAGCGTTATTATCCCAACACTTAACGAAGAAGAGTATCTTCCTGTTGCATTGCGCGCCGTTAAAAAACAGGGGATAAAAGATATTGAAATTATTGTGGCAGATGCTGGTTCAAAAGATGGAACAGTACAGATTGCAAAATCTTTTGGGTGCAAGGTTGTGAAAGGAGGTATGCCAGGGCGCGGACGAAATGAGGGCGCAAAGATTGCAAAGGGAGACATTCTTGTATTTTTGGATGCTGATGCTAATCTTCCCCGTAATTTTTTGAAAGGTTTTCTTAAAGAGTTTGAACGACGTCGCTTAGATGTAGCAGGCTGCTTAATGAAAATTCCGAACAAAAAACGTATCTATCGTGTGTTTGAAAGATTGTATAAGCTATATTTTAAGAGCACGGAAAAATTCTATCCTCATGCCACCAATTGTATTGTGGTAAAGAAATGGCTCCATGAAGAGATAAAAGGCTTTGACGAAACAATCAAGCTTGGCGAAGATTTTAAATATATTCAGGAAGCATCAAAGAAAGGGAAGTTTGGGTTTTTAACAAATGTATGGTTCCATATTTCTCCAAGAAGAGCGGAACAAGATATGGCAAAAATTATTACCCAATACTTTTTGGCTGAGGCATATATGACTTTTATTGGTCCCATTCGAACGGATATGTTTAAGTATCGCTTTAATCATATTCCCAAAGGATGGAAAGCAAAAAAGAAATCATGAGAAAGAGATTTATTTATTTAGATTACGCAGCTTCTACTCCACAAGACGCAAAGGTACAAAAAGTAATGCTGCCGTTTTTTGCACGTGAGTTTGGGAATCCTTCTTCGGTCCATCAAGTAGGACAGCGTGCAAAAGCCGCAGTGGAAGGAGCTCGCGAGCAAGTTGCAAAGTTCCTTTCTTGCTTCGCAAACGAGGTAGTATTTACGGCGGGAGCTACCGAGGCAAATAATATTGCGATTCAAGGAGTTATCAAACAGAGCTCTTTTACAAAGCCTCATGTTATTACGTGCGTAATAGAGCATGAGTCGCTCCTAGCTCCCATTGAAGCATTAGAAAAGAAAGGAGTAATTGAAGCTACCTATATTAAGGTTGGAAAAGAGGGAGTTGTAAATCTAAAAGACATAGAAAAATCACTTCAAAAAAATACTATTCTTGTATCTATCCAATATGCAAATAGCGAGATAGGCACCATTCAGCCAATAGCAGAAATAGGGAAAATGCTCAGGAAGTACAAGAAGGAAGATGCAAAGCGTCAGGTAGTATTTCACAGCGATGCTGTGCAGGCTGCATTATATCTTGATTGTAATGTAGAAAAACTTGGGGTGGATCTTTTGACCTTAAGTTCACATAAAATATATGGCCCAAAAGGAGCTGGAGTGTTGTATATAAGGAAGGGAAGCGCAATTGAGCCTCTGTTTCTTGGAGGAGGGCAAGAACAAGATATGAGGCCTGGCACAGAAAATGTAGCTGGCATTGTTGGCATGGGAGAGGCAATAGGAGAGATTCAAAATCCAAAGACTAAAGTGCAAAACATCAGGATACGGCAGTTGCGAGACATGTTTATAAAGATTATCCAGCAGAGAATTTCTACCGCAGAAGTAACAGGTTCATTGCTAAAGCGATTGCCAAATAATGTACATATTCGCTTTAAAGGAGTTGAGGGAAAGGATGTTGTTTTATTGCTTGACCAAAAAGGGATTGCGATTTCTGCTGGTTCAGCATGTTCTGAAAGATCTCAGGAACCCTCCCATGTGCTTTTGAGCATGGGATACACAAAAACAGAAGCTTCTTGTGCTGTGCGTATAACTTTAGGAAAGCATACAAAAAAAGAGGAAGTAGAAAAGACCGTGAAGGTTCTTGAAAAGGTGATTGAACAGCTCAGGATAAAGAAGTAAAATAGAAAGTGTAATATGGCACTTAATGAACTACCTCCAACAGAACCAAAAAGGATTTTTAAGCAAGATAAAAATCCCTTGCAAAAACTTGCAAAAAAACTTGGGCAAAGTGAGTTGATTTCTCTCTTGGTTTTGGTGGTTGCGATTTCTTCGTTCTCTGGTTTCACCGCAGGAGCAGTGGTTGGAGGAGTTCTATACCAACAAGTCTCAACACTGCTAACGCAGGTTGGGTTTGAATTGCCAGAAAGGACTATACAAGAAAGAGTGATAGAAAAAGAATATATTCCCCAGACCACGCAGGAGCAAAAGATTATTAATGTTGTAGAAAGTGTTTCTCCTGCCGTGGTAAGTATTATCATTACCAAGGATGTTCCAATTATAGAGCAATTTTTTGTTGACCCTTTTGAAGGTTTCTTTGGTGGACGTTCTCGATTTCAGATTCCACAATTTCGCCAGCAGGGGATAGAGAGACGTGAGGTAGGAGGTGGGTCGGGATTCATTGTTTCTCCAGACGGACTCATTATTACCAATAAGCATGTGGTGTTGGATGATGAAGCAGAGTATACGGTTTTTACCACAGATGGTAATTCCTTTACTGCTCGCGTGCTGGCAAAAGATCCTTTGCAGGATTTGGCGGTCTTAAAGATTGATCAGGAAAGTATTATTGATGCTGATGGGAATCTTACGAGAGTGCCTTTTGTATCAGTGGTCTTAGGTGACTCTGATATTCTTAAAATTGGGCAGACTGTAATTACCATTGGAAATGCATTAGCTGAGTTTCGTAATACGGTTTCCGTAGGAGTTATTTCTGGGTTGGGGCGTACTATCACTGCTTCGGGCTCTGGAAATTTTGTTGAAACCATAGAAAATGTGATCCAAACTGATGCTGCTATTAATAAAGGTAATTCAGGGGGCCCTTTGTTGAATCTGGCTGGGGAAGTTATTGGTATTAATACTGCAACTGTGCTGGATGCCCAAAATATTGGTTTTGCAATTCCTGTGAACAGAGCAGCGCGTGATATTAAACAGGTAATGGAATTGGGCAAGATAGTGTATCCTTTCTTGGGTGTGCGCTATGTTGAAATAATAGAGGCAGTGGCGCAAGAAGAAAACTTATCGGTCACGCACGGAGTATGGATTAAATCCGGCCCCGATGGGAAGGCTGCTGTTGTCCCAGGGTCAGCTGCAGAGGCAGCAGGAATTGTTGCAGGAGACATTATCTTGGAAATAAATGGGGAGCGTATTGACAAAGAGAACTCTTTGGCAAATATTCTCCAACAGTATAATCCTGACGAGGAGGTTGTGCTCAAAGTGCTTCGTGATAGTGAGGAACACATCTTTAGTGTGAAGTTGGACGAGCGCTCAGAATAGGTTGCTTTATGTTCTTTTTTGTGGTATTTTAAGTATATTCTATGAATTCAGGAAACTTTACCCATAAGGCACAAGAAGCCTTGTTTCAAGCACAAAATCTTGCTCAGGAGCGAGGACAGCAACAGGTGGATGCGTTGCACTTGCTTTTTGCATTACTTGGACAAGAAGAGAGCGTGGTATTAACATTATTGCAAAAGATTGGAGCAGATATTGATGGCCTAAAGCGTAAGACAGAGACAGCTTTAGGACGTCTTCCTGTGGTATCTGGAGCGAATCCTCTTGGTCAGTTTTATCTTACTCAAGACCTAGCAAAGGTAATGGAACGTGCTCGCCAGGAGGCTTCTAAAATGGGAGACGAGTATGTTTCAGTAGAACATTTATTTTTAGGATTGCTGGATACAAACTCTAAAGCAAAAGAAATCTTGGAACGTACGAGTTTTCTTAAACCCAGTGCTGGAGGACCAGAGGCGGTGGAGTTTGGTAGTTTAAATTACGAAATGGCTTTAAAAATCTTAGCTCAGATAAGAGGGGGTGTTCGCATTACAGACCCTGCGCCAGAGAGCAAGTATCAGGTTATAGAAAAGTATGCACGAAATCTTACCCGTTTAGCTGAGCAAGGGAAGCTTGATCCTGTTATTGGAAGGGAAGATGAGATTCGAAGATTAATGCAAGTGTTGTCACGGAGAACAAAGAACAACCCTGTCCTTATTGGAGAGGCTGGTGTTGGAAAAACTGCGGTAGTGGAAGGATTGGCACAAAAAATTATAAAAGGAGATGTCCCAGAATCTTTAAAAGAAAAAGAAATTATTGCTTTGGATATTGGAGCTTTGGTAGCAGGTACCAAATACCGAGGTGAATTTGAAGATCGTATTAAGGCGCTTTTAAAAGAGATTGAAAGAGCAGCAGGAAAATACCTCTTGTTTATTGACGAGCTGCATACGCTGGTGGGAGCTGGGGCGGCTGAAGGAGCCATTGATGCCTCCAATCTCTTAAAGCCAGCTTTGGCGCGCGGAGAACTAAGAGCAATTGGAGCTACAACGCTCAAGGAATATCAAAAATATATTGAGAAAGACCCTGCTTTAGAGCGCAGGTTCCAACCTATCTTGGTAGTAGAACCCAGCATTGAAGATGCTATTTCAATCTTGCGGGGAATTAAAGAAAAATATGAACTGCATCATGGAGTAAAGATTAAAGATTCTGCACTTGTGTCTGCAGCAAACTTGGCAGCAAGATATATTTCAGATAGATTCTTGCCAGACAAGGCTGTCGATTTAATGGACGAGGCAATGTCTTCTTTGCGCTTGGAAATGGAATCTGAACCCGCCGAACTTGATTCTTTAAAGCGGCAGATTCAAAAACTTGAGATTGAACAAGCTGCGTTTAAAGCAGAGGGAGTTGAAGAAAAAAAGGTAAAAGCAAATTCCAGAGCTTTGGCTGATTTGCGGGAAAAAGCAAAAGCAATTGAGTCAAAGTGGAGATCAGAAAAAGATGTTATTGATACCATAAAAGATATTAAGAAGGATTTGGAAGATGCAAGGTTTCAGGTGGAGCGAGAGCAGGCATCAGGGGATTCGCAAAAGGCAGCTGAGATAAAATATGCAACAATCCCGGACTTTATGAAGAAACTTCGGGGAGAAGAAAAAAAATTGGCAAGATTTCAAAAGACTAATCCTCTACTCAAAGAAGAGGTTACGGAAGAAGATGTTGCTCGTGTAGTTTCAAAATGGACCGGTATTCCTGTTATGCGATTAATGGAAGAGGAGGCAAAGAAATTAGAAAAGATGGAACATGCATTAAAGAAAAGGATCATTGGGCAAGAAGAAGCAGTGGTTGCTATTTCAAGTGCTATTCGAAGAAACAGGGCGGGGTTATCTGAAGAAAATAGACCTTTGGGTTCGTTCTTGTTTTTGGGTCCGACTGGAGTAGGCAAGACCGAAACTGCAAAAGCATTAGCTGAGTTTCTCTTTAATGATGAAAATGCTTTGATTCGTTTGGATATGTCAGAGTATATGGAACGTCATACCACTTCACGCATGATTGGCTCTCCTCCAGGATATGTGGGACATGAAGAAGGAGGTCAGCTAACTGAGAAAATAAGGAGACGTCCCTATTCAGTTATTTTGTTTGATGAGATTGAAAAAGCTCATCCTGAGGTATTTAATGTGCTTTTGCAGATAATGGAAGATGGTCGTCTTACCGATGCAAAAGGGAGAGTTGCTTCCTTTAAAAACGCCATTATTATTATGACTTCAAACGTTGGTTCGCAGCATATAGCTGAAATGTCTCCCCTCGGCTTTATGGGAGACAACATGGAAGAGAAAAAGAATTCTGTTCGAGATAAGGTTATGGCAGTCTTAAAAGAGGAGTTTCGCCCTGAATTTTTAAATCGTATTGATGAAATCATTATCTTTGACTACTTAGCAAAGCTGGAAATAAAAAAGATTGTGGAGTTGGAATTAGCCAAAGTTGCTTCGCGTATCTCTGTTAAGGGAATTACAATGGATGTTACAGAAAAAGCAAAAGAGCTTCTGGCAGAACAAGGATTTGATCCTGCACTGGGAGCCCGTCCCTTGCGCCGTGTTATTTTGCGCAAAGTATTAGATCCGCTGTCACTTAAAATTGTTACAGGAGAAGTTCAGTCTGGAGGAAAGGTGCGGGTAGATGCAGAGAATAAGGAGATTGTAGTTTTGGGTTCCATGGATTCTTTAAAAACCATGCCAAAGCGAAAACTCCAAAAAACAGCACGCTAGATGACAAGACGAATTCTTTTGTTTTTACTTCTGTTTTTAGCAGGAGCTGCTGGGGGCCTCTGGTCCCAAGCTTTTTTGCTACCTTCTTTGGCAGCAAACCCTGCTTTTGCAGATTGGCAATTTTTAAAAGATTGGAATGCAAGAACTCAAATAATAGCTCCCGTAGAGCAGATTTTTGTTCGTGAGAATGAGGCAATAGAGAGGACAATTCAAGAAGTAAAAAATACTGTGGTTGCGCTAAAGAGTTCTGGCACGCGAGCAGGTTCTGGCCTTGTATATACTTCAGACGGATTAATTGTTACTTTATCTTCCCTGGTTCCAACTGGCTTTAAGATTATGATATATCCTGAAGGACAAGATCCATTGGAGGCCCAAGTTTTAAAACGTGATGTAAAAAATAATCTTGTGCTTTTAAAAATAGAAGATATGGGACTTAAAACAGCTGGTTTTGTTGGTAATGGGGGAGTTAAGCTTGGAGAGCGAGTGGTATTACTAGCAAAAATTATTGAGGAGGGTGAAGGAACTCTAATTGTGAATATGGGGATTGTAAAGAAAGTAGAAGAAGATTCTTTATCCACTTCAATCGTGGAGAATGAAAATGTTGATGGTGCTCCTTTGTTTGACGTGGAAGGAAGAGTTGCGGGTTTAGCAGATGCTGACCTTCAAAGAAACATCTTTGTTATTCCTTCTTCGGTGCTGAGGACTTTTCTTGGACTTTGATTTTTATTGATATTGATACGCATAGTAATCTGTATAGATAACTTGGCTAGACTAAAAATGCTCAACTTAGTTAAGGGAGCATTAGATAAAAAAGAGCCCCCGGTGTTTTGTGCCGGGGGGCTTTTGTTTGCCCAAGAGAGAAGATTTTTAAAACAAAGAATATTGCTTGCTGGATTTTGCTAGCTAGAAATCATTTTTGACGAGTGTGCACGTCTGTGCATCGCCGTCTAGAAGTATATCCCATCCATTGGATGCAAGTACTGCTAGTTCTTTTGTGGTGGGGCTTGAATCCCCATAATGAAAGATACATGTTGCGCGTATATTGTGGCTCATTGTGCCTCCATAAGATACCCCTCTCTTGGTACTTAAGTGATATTATACACCTTATTTTGGATTTGTCAATGGTGTTGTAATATTGGTTTTGAATGGAAAGGAAACTTAATCTTGCTAAGGCCTGCCTGCGCAGGCAGGTGTTAATAACTTGGCCGAACCAAGGATAGAAAATAAAAAAGCTCTTGGCAATATGCCAAGGGCTTTTGCTTTTTCTGGAGATTTGCTTCTCCTTAGGAGGCCAAGCGTAGTTGATCGAGGGAAAATGACTCAGGTTTTTCGCGTCCTGGTATTCTGACTGTAGCTTCGCTATTACCAGCAAACATGATTGTTGCTATAGCACCATCAAAGCGGCCTCCATTAATACGTACTTTTCTGTTTTTGCGAAATGGGCTCTTCTTTTTGGGATTTTTACTCCGCTTATCTCTCTGTTTTACCACTATCTTCTCCACAGTATAGTATCCTTAAGGGTATACTCCAAGATATATGGTATGTCAAGGTAAATAAGGTTTTGTTGGTAATAAAAAGGGCGCCAGCAGGGGATACTAGCGCCTATTTTGGGGAAAAACCCCTAGATTAAAGACCTAAGATAGCCTCTTTATTTCCAGGGTTTCCCCTGGAGCAAGAGCTACTCGCTGTACACGTATGCCGAGCTTTAAGAGCCAGTACCCTAGGGTTGCCTTATTGATGTCCAGTTCCTTTGCAGTAGCTGAAAACCCGATGTCATTGATCATTTCTGGTAGCAACCGCTCCAATGGTTGCTGTTGTTCCTTTGCTACACGCTGCATCAATTTTGTCATTCTTATCATTATGTGAGCCTCCCTACATCAGCCTCTTCCCCACACTACCCATAGAGACCGTGGTAATTTGCTTGGTTTATCCAAGCGATGTCCTTGTTATAGTATATATTATATTTATGTTTTGTCAATGAACGGTCTTTGACCGAGGGATAGGTCTTTGGTATAGTAAAATGCGTATAATGAATGCTGACTTTTTTGTTCGTCTCATAGTAGCTACTCATAAAGTAGTTAATATCTTGCCCCGAGAGGATCCTTTAAGAGCTCAGGTGCAAGATTCTTCAAATAAGCTTTTGGTAAGCCTTATTTTGCTTGTGCAAGAAAACCCCGCTATGTCAGGGCAAAGGCCTACGGTGACCGCAAGAGCAATTCGGGAGACTGGTAAACTTGTAGCTTATTTAAACTATGCAAAACGCACAGCTGAAATAAACCCAGAAAACTTTATAATGCTGGAGCGGGAGTATAACAGGGTGGGAGAGTTTTTACGTAAGATTCACGAAAAATCAATAGTAGTAAATCAAGAGCGAGTTGTTCTGAAGCAAGATATAAGCACAAGACAGACAGTTCCTGTTATAAAGAGCAAGGAAAATACGTCAGTATCTAAAGGGAAGCTTTCCTTTAGACAATCTAGGATTTTAGAGCTTATGCGAAACAAGCCAAAAGTACAGGTTTGGGAATTACAAAAGGTACTTCCTGAAGTTACGAAAAGAACTTTGCGAAGAGATTTAGATGACTTACTCCAGCGTAGCTTTATTATCAGACAAGGAGAGTGGAATGAGATTTTTTATCAGATTCGTTAAAACTGGGGAATAACTGTGCATAAAACTAGGACATTGACTTTGTAGGCTATTTGTCCTATCATATGCGGTAGGACATTCATATAGATATGGAAGAAATAGATCAATATTTTAATCAGGTATACGATCAATATGTCAACAAGATCTATCGGTTTATATACCTGAAGGTTAGTTTAGTTGAGACGGCAGAGGATTTGTCGTCTGAGGTGTTTTTGCGCTTATACAGGCATATTCAAAAGAACAATCCTGTAATTGAGAATCCTCAGGCCTTTGTCTACCAAATAGCAAGGAATGTCATAGCAGACCATTACAGGAGCAAAAAGATTACCGTGGTATCTATTGAGAAAACCACTATTGAAATTGAAGATATTCAGGAAAGAACAAGAGAACAGGGCGAAGTAAGCTTGGAAATGGATAGGATAAAAGAGGCTATAGCAAAGCTCCAAGGAGACTATCAGGACCTTATTATCTGGCGATATGTAGATGAGCTCACTGTGCCTGAAATAGCTCAAATTACCGGCAAGACTGAGGAGAACGTGAGAGTAGGGGTTCATAGAGCCATTCAAGCCCTAAAGGGCAAGGTGGATGTTTAGAGCAAATTAGGATAGCCGATAGTGTAATACTTTCCCTTATTTTACGTCATAACTATAATGGCCTACGAAAAGGATCTCATAACAAAATTATCTCGCTTAAAGGAAATTGAACCTAGAAACAGTTGGGTGCTTTTTGCTAAGACCAGTATTCCAAATGAGGCTAATAAGGAGATAGGACAAAATCCTAGCCTTATTTACAAGATAGGACATCTTGTATCCTATGTCCGATACCTTGAAAGACCAGCCTATATCTTTGCAGTCTTGGCATTTGTGGTATTTGGAGGGATTGGGTATAAGGTTTCACAAAACAGTCTTCCTGGAGACCCCCTATACTCGGTTCGCTCTATTATTGAAAAGGCAACCACAGGAAGTGACTCTTCAGCTACCTTTAAGGTAGCTGAAAGACGCTTGGCAGACTTAAGAAGGGTAGTTGAGGGGAACAAGGTAAAGAATCTTGCTTCTGCAACAGAGGAATTTAACCTAAGCGTAGCAGAGGTTTCACGAGGTCTTTTAGCCCTTGTGGAAAACGAACCTGAAAAGGCTTTACAGGCTTCTCGAGAACTAGTACAATTGCAAAAGGGTAAAGCTCAAATAGAGCAGATTTTGGGTGCTACTATCGGAGAAGAAGAAACATCAGGATTGAAAAGCGCAACCAAGATTCTAGTTGAATCTGAGTTAAATGATTTGCTTAAAAGATCATTGACCAGTGAGCAGGAAGTATTGCTCAAAGAAGCTATTGGTGCATATCAGGCGGCAAACTACCAGAAAGCATTAGAGAATATTTGGATGATTTCCAATTAATTTATTTGAGGACGAACCCACTTAACAATCTGTGGGATTGATAATTTTTTAAAGGTCGAAACTCAAAGATAAGTCGCATAAAAATTAAAACAAAAAAACATTACAAAAATGAGTAGATTTAAGAAAATATTTGCCGTTGTAACTGTTGTTGCTATGCTTGGGATCGTAGCTGTTCCTGCACCAGCTTCTGCGTTAACCGCAGCTGAATTGCAGGTACAGATTGACGCTCTTATGGCGCAATTGGCAACATTGCAAGCGCAATTAACAGACATAGACGGAGGAGACACTGGAACGGTAAGCGTTTCTGGCATTCCTGCTGGTTTTACCTGGGACACAAGTCTTACGGTAGGATCTAAGGGACAGGACGTAATGTACCTCCAGATGTTCTTGAACTCCGACCCTGCCACGAAATTGGCAGACTCTGGAGCTGGCTCTCCTGGAAATGAAACAACTTTCTTTGGGCCAATTACCCGAAGCGGAGTTATTAAATTTCAGGACAAGTATGCTGCAAATGTATTGGAGCCTTTGGGATTGAGTGCTGGAACCGGATTCTTTGGTTCTTCCTCAAGAGCAAAGATCAATGCATTGTTTGTAGCATCACCAACGCCAAGCCCAACGCCTGGTACTCCAACCCCAGCTCCAACAACCGGTCCTTCCAGCGTACAAGTTGGATTTAACAACCCAGCAGCTGGAACATTGGGAGCATCTTCTGCTTACAACACCGTAGTTCAGGTGCAAGTAAATGGAGGAGCAAGTGGAGCTTCTGTCACATCTGTTACTGTGGAGAGATTTGGTCTTTCCATTGACACGAATGTTGACGGAGTATTAATCGTTGACGCAAACGGTAATCGACACGGAAGTGTTGTTACTTTAGCTGATGGCAAAGTAACTATTCCATTTACTGGAGATCCTATTGTGGCCTCAGCAGGAGGCTCTACCACGTTTAATGTGCAAGTGCACGTAAACTCTGCAGCAACTGCAGGAACTATTGGATTTAACGTAACTGGCATAAACGGTGACCCAACAGGTCTTCCTATAAATGGAAACCTTCAGACTCTTACTGCCACCTCAAGCATTTTGGGAGCAGTAACTATAGATGTGGTCTCACAGACCTCAACCTCAGTAAGTGTGGATATTGGACGAACTGATTATGTTTTGAGCAAGTTCCGCTTTGTTGAGACAACTGGAAACGAAGACGCGAAGATTAACAGATTGACATTGTTCCAGAATGGAACTGCAGCTGATGCTGATCTCGTAAACTTTGATTTGGTTGATCCTAACGGAGTTGTGTTGGCAACGGTTGCTGGAGCAACCAGCAAGTCGGTTGAGTTTATTCTCTCCGAGCCTTACACGATTTTGAAAGGAACAACAAAAGATTTAACCGTTCGAGTTGATGTAATCTCTGGTTCTAACAGAACTGGACAGGTTATCATTCAAAACGATTACGATCTTCAGGTAGTCGGAGTATCTACTGGCCTTGGTATTTTGCCAACAGCCGCAGGAACAGTTGACTCCGCAATTCCTATTGGTGACATCACCACTGGAAATTCAGGATACAACCTCTTGACTGTGAGTCAGGGAACTTTGACCGTGAACAAGTCAGGTAGCTCACCTTCAGGAACCTTTGGTATCGGACAGGCCAACATTGTTGTTGGTGTCTGGGAACTTCAGGCTCAGGGTGAAGATATTCAGATTCAGCGAGCTGACTATGAGCTTGGTGGAAGCTCTGACGATGGAGACTTTTCTGGAACAATTAAGTTCATGACTGACGCAGGACAAACTCTTCACAGTCAGTCAGCTGGAGCAGATGATTTGTTTGATGATGATAACGCTGCAAATGACAGTGGTGACCAAGTAACATTTTCTACGTACTACACTATTCCAGCTGGAACCGTACTTAAGGTAAAAGTTGTGGTTGACGCTGGAACCGGCATCGATGATGCAGAAACCATCATTGGTGGACTAGGACGAGTGTACTATAAGAGAATGACATCCAACACCTATGGAACTGCGTCTGACGCAAACGCTCATATCTCAACTAACACCTTAACAGCATCTACCGCAACCTTGACGGTTGTGAACAATGCTTCTATAGGTGCTGCTACTGTGATTGAGGGTCAGTCAGAGCTTCTTATTGGTTCTTTCTTGATGCAAACTAACTCTTCTGAAGGAGTAAACATCTCTACTATCGTAGTAGATCTTACTGCAGGTGATGTTGCGGTTGCAACTGGTTTGACCAACATGAAGGTAAAGCTGACAAGCACTGGAGCACAGATGGGAAGCACTATTGCCTCCCCTACTGCTACCAACAACACCTTTACTGTCTCAGGAGAGCTGAATATTCTAGCTTCCACGACAGTGCAGGTTGATGTGTATGCAAGCGCAAACACCGCAGCTTCTGATGGAGGTACCAATGACACATACATTGCTTCTCTGAATGCAGCTGATGTTACGGGAGTTGGTGCAACATCTGGATCATCCATTACGGGTCCTTCAGCGACTGTGACAGCAAGAACTTTGACTATTGTTGAATCAGGAACTGTAACAGTTGCTATGGATTCTACCGGAGCTGCTTCCAGCCGATTCTTGACCCCTGGTTTAACCGGAATTGAAATGGCAAGAATTAAGTTGTCTGCAACAGTAGAAGACATGAAGGTAGAAAGGCTTGTACTGCGAACATTGAATGGAGCAGGAAACATTGCAAATGTGAAGTTGCTTGGCACGGGTCTTTCAAGCGACCCTTCAACAGCTCTCACAGCAGGAACTGCAACGTTTACCTTTGGCTCAGGAAATGAGATCATTGTTCCTTCATATGGTTCCCGAGTAATAACCGCAGTTGTGGATACTACGGTAGTTGGAACGTTGACCGCATCAAACCTTGGAGTTCTCGGATTTAGCGCTGCTGATATAATTGGATCAGGCTCTGGTTTGACCACGCAAGAGTCCCTTTCATCTGGAACTGCGTATACCGCAGGTACGGATGCTTACTCTGGAGACGTGGGTGACGTTGTATACTGGACTGTAACAGCTGATGCTGGAACAACCACAGCTCCAGGATTTGCATTGGTAACTACGGATGATGATTCAGTGAACTTGGCATCAGCTGACCTGGATCTTGAAGGAGAAGCAACTGACACTTCTTGGGCAGCAGGTGATATTATCACCAAGCTTTCTAAGGTAGAGGCCATTCTTGGAAATGCAAACGCTGGGGTAGCTTACGCCGTAGGTGATCTGGTGTATGTATATGACTCTGATGATAACGAGGCAGGATTTGCAATCGTGACCACGGCTGTGGCTTCAGGTAGTGCAATTTCAGGCCTTGCCTTTAGCCCTGCTGGTTCAATTGCAATCGCAGCAGCTGGAGACCATGTTACTAAGATCACGAACACCAATAGCCTTACGGGTAACACCATGAGGTATGAAGAGGTGCAACCAGTGCTTACTGTCACAGGAAGTGCCTCTCTTCCAACAGGAGGAGTTACATCACCTGCCCTTGATCAGGTTGTTGGAACCATTAGCATTAAAGCTTCTGGAAGCCGAGACATGACGTTTAGAAGCTTGGTAGTAGAGAAGCTTGGTAGT
>Ga0066369_10000042_pt1 | contig 41759 bp, 42 predicted proteins | sample Knorr_S7_td_Bott_FD_70972 | JGI IMG/M metagenome (GOLD analysis project Ga0066369, IMG submission 70972) | Marine microbial communities from Southern Atlantic Ocean transect - Knorr_S7_td_Bottom_ad_4513_LV_A | ecosystem: Environmental > Aquatic > Marine > Oceanic | place: Southern Atlantic... | reverse complement strand
CCAGTACCAGTTAAAATAGAAATCACATTAAACGAAATAGATCTCAAACTTATTTCAGAAAAACTTTTATTATAAATTACTAAATATAAAAACAAAATTAATATTGAGAAAAAAATTATCTTAATAAATGATTTAATTTGAGTATCAGTAATAAATATATTTTTTGTTCCACTTAAATATTTAATATAAGCAATAAAAGGTATACTGCCCAAAATAATAAAAATCATCGCAGTAATTTCAATCTTAAAATTATTAAAATGACCAATTGAATCATTATAATTTGAAAAACCTCCAGTAGCTATCGTTGTCATTGAATGAGTCAAACTATCAAAAAAATTCATTCCAAAAATTTTGTAAAAAAATGCACAAAGAAAAGTTAAAACTAAATATATTATTATTATTCTTACGGTTATTTCTTTTGTTTTAGGTAGTATTTTTTCTGAAGCATCACTACTAGATACCTTTAATAATTGCATACCTCCAACATTCATAATTGGCATCAATGTAATTGCCATTACAATTATACCAATACCACCAAGCCATTGAAGAATTGCTCTCCAAATAAGAATTGCTTTTGGAGCTGAATTTAAATCAGTGATGATTGTAGAGCCGGTAGTTGTAATACCTGACATGCTTTCAAAAAAAGAATCAGTAACACTCAAATTTAGATCTGAAAAAATGAATGGAAGCGATCCGAATATTGCAACACTGATCCAAGATAAGGAAGTTAATAAAAATGCATTTTGTAAATTGAGCTTTCTATCATTTTCAAGATTAGATAAAAAAAATAGTGTACCAAATATTATTGTAATTATTGAAGCACTTATAAAAGATGAATCTAACTCTTCAAATATAAATTGCATAATAATTGGAAAGATCATTGATACACCAAGTATGATTTGCAAAATACCCAGTATAAAAAAGACAGTTTTGTAATTAGACATTTTCAATGCACATTATTTTATGGTAAATAAATTTCAACTCTATAAGAATTGATAAAAACGAGAATTATTTGACTTTTTGCTATTAAAACAAGTGATTAAAAAAATAAATATTGAAAAAACTAATGCCTGGCCTTTTGTAGAGGCAAAGAAAATTTTAAAAGAGAGAATAAAATTTATAGAAAAAAAAGGTAAGATAATTTTGCAAACTGGTTATGGACCAAGTGGATTGCCTCACATAGGTACCTTCGGAGAAGTTGCAAGAACAGCAATGGTCGTAAATGCCCTAAACCACCTGACGGATTTACCAAAAGAGATAATTACTTTTTCTGATGATTTAGACGGCTTAAGAAAAATTCCAGACAATGTGCCTAAAAAAGAAATATTAAACAATAATCTTCATAAGCCTTTAACAAGTATTCCAGATCCTTTTGGAAAATATAATAGTTTTGGAGAACATAATAACGAAATGTTAAAAAAATTTTTAAATAAATTTAATTTTAATTATAATTTTAAAAGTTCTAGCGAACTTTATAAATCTGGATTTTTTAATACGACTCTTAAATTAATACTCGAAAAATATCAGTCAATAATGGAGATAATACTACCAACTCTTGGTAAAGAAAGGCAGAAAACTTATAGTCCTTTTTTACCAATATGTCCTGAAACTGGAGTTGTTTTAGAAATTCCAGTTTTAGAAATTGATAAAGAAAAATCAAAAATTGTTTTTAATAATAACGGCAAAAAAATTGAATCTAGTATCTTGGATGGAAATTGTAAATTACAATGGAAAGTTGATTGGGCCATGAGATGGTATGCATTCGATGTAGACTTTGAGATGTATGGAAAGGATTTAATTGAAAGTGCAATTTTATCAACTAAGATAATAAAAAAGTTAGGAAAAACCAACCCATCTGGATTTGCTTATGAATTATTTTTAGATGAAAAAGGAGAAAAAATTTCTAAATCCAAAGGAAATGGAATTACGATAGATCAATGGCTAGAATATGCTTCACCTGAAAGTTTATCACTTTTTATGTATCAAAATCCCAAAAGAGCAAAAAAACTATATAAAGAAATTGTTCCAAAAGCAGTAGATGAATATTTAGATTTTATAGAAAAGGGCAAGACTCAAGAAGAATTGCAACTATCAATGAATCCTGCATGGCATGTCCATAATGGAAAAATGCCAAAAGAAAAAACTATCATGACTTTTTCAATGCTTCTTAACTTAGTTGAAACAAGCAACGCAGATTCAAAAGAACTTCTATGGAAATTTGTTAAGAAATATAAGAATAATATATCAGAAGAAAATCACCCTATTTTTGACAAACTAATTGGTTATGCAATTAAATATTTTAATGATGTTATAAGAAAAAATAAAAAGTATAAAAAACCAAATGTACAGGAGAAGAAAGCTCTTGAAGCATTAGTAAATGCTTTAGAAAAATGTAATGATGATATGCAACCTGAAGATATACAAACCCAAATTTATACTGTTGGAAAAGAAAATGGTTATAAAGAAAATTTGAGAGATTGGTTTAAATTAATTTACGAAGTAGTTTTTGGAGATGAAAATGGCCCAAGAATGGGTTTTTTTATTAGTTTTTTTGGAGTTAATGAGACGAAACAATTAATAAAAAATAAAATTAACTGATGTTTTCTAAAATAAGATCTTTAATATTTAAACTAGATCCTGAATTAGCACATACTTTAGCAATTAAAGCCTTAAAGTTTAGTTATAATCCAATTAATAATATTCGAAAAGATAGCTCTATTGAAACTAGCATCTTTGGAAAATTAATTACTAATCCTATTGGCGTAGCTGCAGGATTTGATAAAGATGCAGAAGTTTATAATCCTTTATTTAGGCTAGGTTTTGGTTTTGTAGAGGTGGGCACCATTACACCTTTAAAACAATATGGCAATTCAAAGCCAAGAGTATTTCGTTTAGAGGAAGATGAGGCATTAATTAATAGATTGGGATTTAATAATTCTGGAGCAGATATAATAAGTTCTAGAATTAGGTCAAGCTCACCAAATGGTTTATTTGGAATTAATATTGGACCTAACAAAGACACCAAAAATAGATTAGAAGATTATTTAATTTGTCTACGAAAATTTCATGTTCTTGGCGATTATTTAACGATAAATATTTCTTCACCAAATACTGAAAATCTAAGAAGTTTTCATAATCAAAATGAATTAGATGAGCTATTAAATGCAATACGAGAAGAAAAACAAACTTTAAAATCCGATATACCAATTGCAGTAAAAATTTCTCCAGATATTGATGAGATTAATATTGAACAAATTGCAGAGCTGCTTATTAAATACAATATCGATGCAGTTATTATTTCAAATACTACAGATAGAAATAGAGAAAATTTAAAAAATATTAATAAATTGGAAAAAGGTGGATTATCTGGAAAACCTTTAGAAAGAAAATCCAATTTATTAATAAATAGGTTTTATAAAATTTTAAAAGATAAGATAAAAATAATTGGTGTAGGAGGAATTGACTCTGGAAAAAGCGCTTATGAAAAAATTATTTGTGGAGCTAATCTAGTTCAATTATATACTGGCATGATTTATCAAGGTCCAAATGTTGCTTCCAAAATTAGTAACGAATTAATTGATATTTTGAAAAATGAAGGAGCAAAAAATATATCTGAAGTAATAGGAACCAAAAATTGACCTTGACGGAGAAGTTTGGAGCACCTATACAGTCATTAATTTTATGTCTAAAAAATGTGAACTTACCGGGAAAAAACCACTTAAAGGTCATAACGTTAGTCACGCTAACAATAAGACTAAAAGAAAATTTTTACCAAATCTTAAAAAGGTAAAATTTAAAAGTGAAATATTAAATAAAAGTCTTAGATTAACTGTATCAAATGCTGGAGTAAGATCTGTAGATAAAAAAGGTAGTTTTGATCAATATATAAAATCTGTGAAAACAAGATATTTATCTTTAAGACTTAAAAAATTAAAAAGATCTTTACTTAACAAAACTGCATAATGAGTCGTCTATTTGTAATCCTCTCATTTTTAATGGGAGTGGTTATATTAAGTTCAAATTATTTAGTTCAGTTTCCAATAAAATACTATGATTTAGAAGAAATATTAACTTATGGAGCATTCAGTTATCCAATTGCTTTTTTAATAACAGATTTAGCCAATCGATCTTATGGGAAAATCGTAGCTAGAAAAATTGTTTATATAGGGTTTTTTATAGGCGTTTCTTTCACACTATTTTTATCAACAAATTTTTCAGACTTAATTTCAGTTAGAATTGCAATTGGATCAGGAACAGCTTTTATAATTGCTCAATTATTAGATGTACAAATCTTTGATAAACTGAGAAGAAAAAAATGGTTTGTTGCTCCTTTAACATCTTCTTTTATAGGATCTACTGTTGATACTTTTTTATTCTTTTCAATTTCGTTTTATGGAACCGGAATACCATGGATTACCTTATCCTTAGGAGATTTGGCTGTAAAAATTCTTGTAGCTTTATTGATGTTGATACCTTTCAGATTATTATTAGGCACTTTTAAAGCTGCTTAAATAAAAATTTATACGATAAAATTTTATAAGCTAATTTAGCAACCAAAAAATTGTAAGAGTTGAATCCTTTAATCGGAGATAATTCGTTTATATCGGCGCCAACAATATTGGAGTTTTTTGCTGCTATTTTTATAATATTTAATGTTTCATCCCACAACAATCCACCAGGCTCTGGAGTTCCTGTTGCTGGCATAATACTAGAATCTAATCCATCTACATCAAAGGTTAAATATACTGTCTTATTTTTTATCATCTGCTTAAATTTATATAAATCCCAATTCATTTTATCTTTTGCCCAAAATATATTAATTCTTGAAGAATTCTTTTTTAGATATGGGATTTCGCTTTCAGAAATATTTCTTATACCAAAAGATATTACTGATACATTTTTATGATCAAGGCATCTTCTAATTGCTGATGCATGTGAAAATTTTTCACCATTATAGCTTTGCCTTAAATCAGCATGCGCATCAAAATGTAATAAACATAATTTTTTATGTTTTTTAACAAATGGGACGATACATCCTGGTGTAATAGAGTGTTCCCCACCAAATGTAATTGGAAAAAGTTTTTCATTCAAAATTTTTTCATTGATATCAGACATTTTTTTTAGAGCTTTTTTAATATTTTTATCAATTTTAAATGGTTTTAGAGTTTTAATTCCAATTTTTTTGTATGGCTCACAATGTAATTCTTCGTCATATAATTCTATTTGATATGAAGCTTTGATAATTTCCTTCGGCCCATTTTTTGTTCCACCTCCATAACTAACAGTTTTTTCTAAGCCAAAAGGAACAACAACTACTTTTTCTTTAAAATTAAATTTATTATCAACTCCAAGAAACCCTTTTTTATTTGATAGATAGTTCAATTTTTATCCAAAAATTTTTGAAAAGTTTTTTCTACTTCTTTTTTTCCAATTACCCTTATGAAAAGCATCGCTTGCAATTAAAGGTAAAACACTAGTTGCTTCAGCAAAAACCATTTGTTCTTTAGTTACATCAACCTTTCCCCATGAGCTTGCTTCTTTTAAAGTAGAACTGCTACAAGCTCCATCTCTAGAGTCGGCAACTGTTATTTGAACAGCGTATTTATGCATGTCCACATTTTTACCTAAAAGTTCAGCACAAATAACCGTGTCTTGTATAAAATTTTTTGGAACACCTCCACCAATCATAAATAATCCTGAACCTTTTGATCTAATTTTTATTTCTGTAAGTTCACGAAATTCTCTCACAGAATCTATTGTTAAATGTTTTTTAGGGTTTTTTTCTTGGTGCATTACTAAACCAAATCCTGCGCTAGAGTCTGTGAATGCTGGACAAAATATTGGAACTCCATTGTCATAAGCAGTTTCAATCAAAGAGTTTTTTTTCTTTGCATTAGTCTTTAAATATTTACCTATTTCATTAATAAATTCTCTTGATGTGTAGCTTCTTGGTTCTAGTTTATCAGCAATGTCGCAAATCGTTTTATCACACATCTGTAACTCGTCTTCATCGATATATGTATCATATATTCTATTGATATAATTTTTTCTTAATTCCGTATCATCTTGAAATTGCGAACCTTGATAATGTTTAAAACCAAGCGCTTCGAAGAAATCCATATCAATAATTGAAGCTCCTGTAGCAACAATTGCATCGACCATATTGTATTTAATCATGTCTCTATAAACATGCATACATCCAGCAGCTGAAGTAGAGCCTGCTAAAGTTAAGAAAATTGTACAATCTTTGTCTTTGATCATTTCGTTAAATATATTTGCAGCGCTTGCAGTTTCTTTAGAAACAAAGGACATTTTTTCCATTGAAGAGATTATTTTTCTTGCATCAAATGAAGTAATATCAATGTGCTCAACTTCTTTGCTAAGAAAATCTTTTTTGCTGTTATGACCTAAATTTTTTTTATCTGGCATTTAAGCAACAAGAAACTCTTTGTTTGCTTCTTTGTCGTACATAGTCATTATTGGATCATCTTCAACTTCATAAATTTCATCAGAATAAAAACCGTTAAACTCAGTTCTAAAGGTTATGCCGTATGCCCCAAGTTGACCTAATTCTATATAATCATTTTCTTTAATGTTGTTTGGAAGAACAAAAGGACCTTTCATATAGTCCATGCTGTCACAAGTTGGTCCATAAAAATCAAATGCAGTTAGTTTTTTTGAAATTATTCTTCCATTCGTAATTATACGAGAAGGATAAACTATGTTTGGGACTCCAGCATCAAAAAGAGTTCCATATGTACCATCATTTATATAAAGTTTTTGCTTCTTTCTTAAATTTACTCTAACAATTGTTGAACCACTTTCGGCAACTATTGCTCTACCTGGTTCACATAAAATCTCTGGTAATTTATCTAGTTTTAAATTTTTTAAACCTTTTTTAATTTCTTCAAAATAATTGTCTAAAGATTGTGGTACCAGATCTGGATAAATTGTAGGAAAGCCACCACCAATATTTATATAATTGGGGATAATTTTAGTTTTTTTAATTATATTTCCAATATCTGTAATTCCTTTAGCGTATGAAATGGGATGCATGCATTGAGATCCAACATGAAAACTTAAACCAATTTTTTTTGAGTACTGTTTAGTTAGCCGCAGCAAGCTACTAGCCTCCGAACTTTGCGCACCAAATTTCTTTGATAAATCTATCTCTGCATGTTCGTTTGAAACTGATACTCTTACAAATAATTCCAAATCTTTTGCGTAATTTGTAGATTCAATAATTTTTATTAATTCATCTTTTGTATCCAATGAAAATGTTTTAACTCCAAATTTAAAATAAGCTTCATTTATATTTTCTCGACTTTTCACAGTATGCATATATGAACATTTAGCTTTTGGGCTTATTTTTCTTATATCTTCAATTTCTTTTATTGATGCTATGTCAAAATCTTCAATTCCACTTTGTAAAATTGTTTTTAACACTTCTGAATGTGGATTTGTTTTTACTGCGTATAATATTTTTCCTGGGAATTTTTTTTGAAAAATCTTCGATGCTATTTGTATCGATTTCTTTCTGATACAATAAACTGGCCCAACCGGTTTTAGTTGACTTACAATCTCATCAACTGTTTTAAATTTTTGCATCTCATGTGCCCCCTAAAAAAATTTAACAAAAAAAATTTCTCAATATTTAACTGAAAAACTTTATATAATTCAGCAATTAAGGCAATAAATAATTAATGTAAAGTAAATAATTAGCTTGAAATGTGGAAAACATCTACCATATGATGGCCATTGTGACAGAACTAAATTCTACAAAAAACATCAAAGATTTTAAGGATAAATCATTGCTAATAGTAGATGATGACAATCCTTTTAGAGAAAGATTAGCTAGAGCAATGGAAAAAAAAGGTTTTGTGGTGACTCAAGCTGAAAGTGTAAAAAAAGGCATAGATTCATTAAAAATGACAAAACCTGCTTTTGCAGTAGTTGATTTAAGACTTAACGATGGAAATGGACTTGAAGTTGTAAAAGAAATTCAATATTTAAATGCTAATAGTAGAATTATTATGCTTACAGGGTATGGAAATATACCAACTGCTGTTTCAGCTATAAAGCATGGTGCAATTGATTATTTGGCAAAACCTGCTGACGCAGACGATGTAGAAAAAGCTCTTTTAGCAGATCCAAAATCTAAAGCTCAGCCTCCAGAGAATCCAATGACAGCTGATAGAGTAAAATGGGAACATATTCATAGAGTATTTGAACTATGTAACAGAAATGTGTCTGAGACGGCGAGAAAACTTAAAATGCATAGAAGAACTCTTCAAAGGATACTTTCAAAAAGATCTCCGAAATAGATTTAAAGATCATACTTTATCTATTTTTTGTTAGTTTTAAAAAAACATCCTCTAAATCACCATCTTCAGTTGATATGTCCAGTATTCTTGCATTATCTTTTTTAATTAAGTTGATTATTTCTTCCATTTCGATTCTATTTTTTTCATATGATAAACTAATTTCATTTTCTTTAAGAGATAAAACTTTTAAGGAACTTAATTCGTTATTACCAATTTTGGCTGACTTATCTAATTTAAAAGTAACTTTTTTTGTTTGAATTTTATTTAAAAGATTCTTAGTACTATCAAGAGCAACTAAATTTCCTTTACTAAGTATTCCAATTCTGTCACACATTTCTTCAGCTTCTGCTAAATAATGAGTAGTTAATATTATTGTAACACCTTGACCATGTAATAATTTTACATTTTCCCAAAGATTTTTTCTAAGCCTAACATCTACACCTGCTGTAGGTTCATCCAAAATTATTATAGGAGGTTGGTGAACTAAAGATTTAGCTATTAATAATCTTCTTTTCATACCGCCAGATAAACTTCTGGCGTAACTGTTTGCATGATCTTCAAGTGATACAAGTTTTAGAATTGCATCTGTAATTCTATCTTTTTTTTTAACTCCATAAAGGCCTGCTTGTAACTCTAATAGTTTTCTAGGAGTAAAAAAAGGATCTAGATTAACTTCTTGAGGTACAATGCCAATAGATGCACGAACTTGTCTTGGATTATTGTCAAGATCAAAACCCCATACATTAACTTTACCAGAAGTTTTAATAACAGTGCCAGCTAAAATATTTATAAAAGTTGTTTTTCCTGCACCGTTCGGACCCAGTAATCCGAAAATCTCACCTTCTTGCACGTCCAAGTTTAAATTATTTATAGCATGTATTGGTTTATCGCTTTTTTTTGAATAAATTTTATTTAAATTTTTAATAGAAAGTACATTTTTTTTGTCCATTAGAAATTATACATTTATAACATTCGAAAGAATTAAGATAACATTATTTAAATGACTAAAATAAAAAAAACAGATCATTTTTATTTGATTGATGGTTCAGGCTATATTTTTAGAGCATATTATGCGTTGCCACCTTTGAGCCGAAAAAGTGATGGTTTGCCAACTGGTGCTGTAAGCGGGTTTTGCAACATGCTTTTCAAATTATTAGAAGATTCAAAGTCAAATGATAACAAGCAAAAACCAACTCATTTTGCAATAATTCTTGACGCAGCAAGAAAAAATTTTAGGAACGAAATATATTCAGAATATAAAGCCAATAGATCTGAAGCCCCCGATGATTTAGTTCCACAATTTGAATATATAAGAAAATCTGTTGATGCTTTTAATTTACCTTCTGCAGAATTAATAAATTATGAGGCTGATGATTTAATAGCAACTTATGTTGAACAAATTTTAGAAAAAGGAGCAAAAGTTACAATAGTTTCATCTGACAAGGATCTAATGCAGTTGTACAAAAAAAATGTTCGAATTTATGATCCCATGAAAAATAAATTTATTTCATCAGAAGACGTTACTAATAAGTTTGGTGTAGAGCCAAATAAAGTTATTGATGTACAAGCACTTGCTGGAGATAGTAGCGACAATGTTCCAGGAGTTCCAGGAATTGGAGTAAAAACTGCAGCTGAATTAATAAAAAAGTATGGCTCATTAGAAAAATTATTAGCAAAGGCAAAAGAAATAAAACAAAACAAAAGAAGGGAAACGATTATTGAAAATAAAAGTAAAGCAATATTAAGCAAAAAATTAGTTACTTTGAAAAATAATGTGCCTGTTGAAAAAAATATTGAAGATTTTGTTCTAAAAAAAATAGATAAAAACAAACTATACAACTATCTAAGAGAGATGGAATTTAATAGATTATTGAGTTCAGTAATTTCTACTTATGGAGAGCCAGATTTTTCAGGTAGTTTAAGTGATAAAAATTTAACAAAGAAAATTGATAATCAAAAAGACGTTAATAATAAAAATTATTTTTTAATAGAACACGAAGAAGAACTTGATAAATGGATAAATGAAGCTGAAGAATATGGAGAAATTGCAATAGACACAGAAACAAGTTCAGTTGATCCACATCAAGCAGAGTTGATAGGAATTTCACTTAGTACAAAAATTGGAAAAGCTTGTTATATACCAATTGGTCACAATAATGGTTCTTGCTTAATAAAAACCAATGTTATCAAAAAATTAAAACCTATTCTTGAGGACAAAAGTATAAAGAAAATAGGCCAAAATATAAAATTTGATTTTATAGTTTTGTATAAACAAGGCATCCAAATGAATTCTATTGAGGACACAATGTTGATGTCTTATGTTTTGGATGCTGGAAAAAATAGACATAATATGGATTTATTATCTGAAATTCATTTAAATCATAAAACAATATCATTTAAAGATTTGGTCGGTTCTGGGAAAAAACAAATAAATTTTAGTGAAGTCGAAATTAAAAAAGCAATGCAATATGCTGCCGAAGATGCTGACATTACATTTAGATTATACAAAATATTTATAGAAAATCTAAAGAATGAAAAACTTACTAATATTTATGAAATTTTTGAAAAACCATTAATTAAGATTTTGGCATTTATGGAGATTCATGGAATCAAAATAGATAGTAAGTTTTTAAAAAGTTTGTCTGAAAAATTTAAAAAAAAAAAAAATGAAATAGAAAAAAAAATTTTTAAAATTTCAAATAAAGAATTTAATATAGGTTCAACAAAGCAACTTGGCGAAGTAATGTACAATGAACTTAAAATTGCATCTTTAAAAAAAACAAAAAAAGGAAGCTTTGCAACAAGCGCCAATGTATTAGAAGATTTGGCTTATAAAGGTCATGAACTTCCTAAATTAGTCTTAGATTGGAGACAGGTATCAAAGTTAAAAAATACTTACTCGGATTCTTTACCAGAGCATATAAATTCTCAAACAGGAAGAGTCCACACTTCTTTTTTGCTTGCAGCTACGACCACAGGAAGGTTGGCTTCTAGCGATCCTAATTTACAAAATATTCCAATTAAATCAGAAGACGGAAGAGATATAAGAAAAGCATTTATTGCGGAAAGAGAAAATGTATTAGTTTCAGCTGATTACAATCAAATAGAAATGAGAATTCTTGCAGACTTAGCAGATGTTAAAGAACTAAAAAAAGCTTTTAAAAATAATGAAGACATACATACTTTAACCGCTAGTCAAGTATTTAATATTGATATTGAAAAGGTTGATCAAGACACAAGAAGAAAAGCGAAGACTATTAATTTTGGAATTATTTATGGAATTTCACAATATGGTTTAGCTAAGCAAATTATGGTTTCTAATAATGAGGCTGAAGAATTTTTAAATTCATATTTTTTGAAATTTCCAGAAATAAAAGAGTATATGAATGCTACCATTAAATTCTGCAGAAAAAGTGGATATGTAAATAATATTTTTGGAAGAAGAACTCATATTAGAGGAATTAATGATAAAAATTATAATGTAAGAAATTTCCAGGAAAGAGCAGCAATTAATGCACCAATCCAAGGCTCTGCATCAGAGATAATGAGACTTGCCATGATAAGATTAAGTAAAAAATTTAATTATATAGAAAATATAAAAACTAAAATATTATTACAAATTCACGACGAATTGATTTTTGAAGTGCCAAAAAATGAGCTGAAAGAAATTAACAATGTAATTAAGGAAGAGATGACGAGTGTAGTTAAAAGTGATTTACATTCCTTTTCTATACCTTTAACAGTTGATATAAACTTTGGAGAAAACTGGGGAATACTTCATTAATTGATAGCACTTGATCAATTAGGAACAATTTAGTATTTTTATATTTGTTGGAAATGAAACAAACAATTGCACTGATTGACGATGATAGAAACATACTTACAAGTATAAGTATGGCTCTAGAAAAAGAGGGATTTAATGTACAAACATACCTTGATGGAGAAAGCGCACTAATAGGTTTGTCTAGAACACCGCCTGATTTAGCTGTTATTGACATTAAGATGCCAAAAATGGATGGAGAAGAACTGCTAAAAAAATTAAGAAAAAAAAGTTCTTTACCTGTAATTTTTTTGACTTCAAAAGATGAAGAAGTTGATGAGCTACTTGGTTTAAAATTAGGTGCAGATGATTTTATTAAAAAATCGGGAGGTTTTTCCATAAAAGTATTGATTGAAAGAATTAAAGTCCAACTAAGAAAAAAAAATATAAATTTAGATGATGCTAAAAATATTATTCAACACGGAAAATTAAAGTTAGACCCATCACAATTGGAGTGTGAGTGGGACGGAAAGCAATTGCCAGACAAATTAACTACCACAGAATTTTTAATAGTTAAAGAATTAGCAAAAAGACCAGGAATTATTAAAGAAAGATCTCAGCTAATGGACATAGCCTACAGAGAAGACACGGAAATCGAAGACAGAACTATAGACAGCCATGTAAAAAGAATAAGAAAAAAATTTAAAATAATTGATAGCAATTTTTCAGCAATTGAAACTAGATACGGCAGTGGGTATAGATGGAATGTTAGCTAATGTTAAGTTCTGTTTTAAAAAATTTATCGATATTAAAAAAATTTTTATTTATTAATTCAATTGTTTTTATAATTATTGGTTGTGGAACCATCTTTTATCTTAAAACTGTTCAGCCTAACTTAATTAAAAAAAAAACAGCAAATCATGTTCAAATAATTGACAATACCATAGATCATATCCAAAGATTAAATATTAAATTTAACGAAGATGATATTAGAAAATTTTTATTTTCAACAAGATTTTTATTTCAGAATCTAGATAGAGTTATTTTTTTTGACAAAAAATTTAATTTAATTGGTGATACTGATACGTTGGATCTTGATCCAAGGGCGTTTCCTAAAAAACCTGACATTGTTGAGCAAGAAACCTTAGATGATCAAATAAAAGTTTCTAAAAAAATTAAAAAAAAACCAAAAAAAAAAGTTGCAACTTCTTTAAAAGAAGTTCTAATTAGTTATTCAAGCTCAAAAGATTTCGGTAAGTCTTATACATATACATACGAAACTTATAATAAGTTTTTGTTAACAACTATCAAAAATGTAAACATAGATGGTGAGCATATAGGATATTTAGCAATTTCAGAAAATGCCAGCGAAATTAGAGCAGCAATAAATGAAAGAAAAACCTTTATAATCAGAACAGCTTTTTTTGTAGTTATTGTAATATTGATTTTTTCCGTTGTACTTAACAAATATTTTTTAAAACCTATAAAAAATTTAGTCAGTTATACAAAAATAATTAAGGAAAAAAGTAAACAAAAATCAAATATTGAAATTTTAAAAAAAAGGAATGATGAAATTGGCGCTCTGTCAAGATCTCTTGATGATATGACTAATGATTTATACAAAAGAATAAATACTGCCGAAAATTTTTCAACAGACCTAGTACACGAAATAAGGAATCCGCTAGCGTCATTAAAAAGTGCATCAGAAATTATTAGTGAAACAGAAGATAAAGATAAAAGGGAAAAATTGATAAAAATATTATCTCAAGATGTAGAGCGCATTGAAAGACTTATTACAGATTATTCACAAATGTTAAAAGATGAAGTTGCACTTAGTACCGAAAAAATGAATAAAATAGATTTAAAATCTATTGTTCAGTCTGTAATTGATGATTTTAATAATATTTACATAGAAAAAAGAGGCATAGAAATACATCTAAAAATTGATGGGTCTGTTAAAGATTATATTATTTTAGGAATTGAAAATAGAATTGAACAGATACTTGCAAATCTCTTGGATAATGCAATTTCATTTAGCAAAGACAATCAAAAAGTTATAGTTGAGATTCAAAAAGATAAGAATGGAAAAGTAATTTTAGGAGTTGTTGATCAAGGAGAAGGCTTTAAAGAAAAAAAATTGAACAAAATTTTTGATAGATTTTATAGTAACAGACCAGATAAATTCGGAGAACATTCAGGTTTGGGATTAAATATTGTAAAAAATTTAGTTGAATTACACGGCGGAATGATAGCTGCATCCAATAATTCAGATAAAATTGGTGCCAAAATAGAAATTTCTTTCCCAAAAGTTTAAAAGGTTGATTATTTAAATTTAAGTTGTTAAAAAACTTTTTTATGCAAGATTATAAAGTAAAAGATATATCTCAGGCAGAATTCGGAAGGAAAGAGATTTCATTAGCCGAAATAGAAATGCCAGGTTTAATGGCATTAAGAAAAGAATATAAAGGAAAATATCCTCTTAAAGGTGCAAAAATTCTTGGATGCCTACATATGACGATCCAAACAGCTGTATTAATTGAAACTCTTGTAGAATTGGGAGCTGAAGTTAGATGGTCTTCATGTAACATTTTTTCTACTCAAGATCATGCTGCAGCTGCGATTGCAAAAGCTGGTATACCTGTATTTGCTTGGAAAGGCGAAACAAAGGAAGAATACTGGTGGTGCATTAAACAAACTATAGAAGGAAAAAAAGATTGGAAAGTAAATATGCTCCTCGATGATGGTGGTGACCTAACAGCTTTGATGCATAAAGATTATAAAGAGATGTTAAAAACTATTAAAGGTGTTTCTGAAGAAACTACTACAGGTGTTAAAGCATTAAAAAAAATGGAGTCGCAAAAGACATTATTAATTCCTGCTATTAATGTTAACGACTCAGTTACAAAATCGAAATTTGATAATTTATATGGGTGCCGAGAAAGTTTGGTTGATGGAATCAAAAGAGCTACGGATGTTATGATATCAGGAAAAGTTGCAATAGTTGCAGGTTTTGGTGACGTTGGCAAAGGAAGCGCTGCATCTTTAAGACAAAGTGGTGCAAGGGTATTGGTGACAGAGACAGATCCAATTTGCGCACTTCAAGCAGCTATGGAAGGATATGAAGTTGTATTAATGGATGAAACGATCGAACGTGCTGACATTGTTGTTACTGCAACTGGAAATAAAGACATAGTGACTGTTGATCACATGCGAAAAATGAAAGATAGAGCAATACTATGTAATATTGGACATTTTGATAATGAGATTCAAGTTGATGCATTAAAAAATTATAAATGGTTAGAAGTAAAGCCACAAGTACATGAAATAGAATTTCCCGACAAAAAAAGAATTATTTTATTAGCAGAGGGAAGACTAGTAAATCTAGGCTGTGCTACTGGCCACCCAAGTTTTGTAATGAGTACTTCATTTACTAATCAAGTAATAGCCCAAATAGAATTATGGAAAAATTCTGAAAAATATGAAAAGAAAGTATATGTTTTGCCAAAACATCTTGATGAAAAAGTAGCAAGGCTGCATTTAGATAAAGTTGGAGCAAAATTGACCAAACTATCGAAAGAACAAGCAGATTACATTAGCGTAACACAAGAGGGACCTTATAAGCCAGATACTTATCGATATTAAACTGGTAATCAGATGAAAATTTCATCTATTCGCGATTTAAAACAAATATCCAATAAGATCAAAAAAAAATTGACACTCGGAGATGTTGTTTTTTTGTATGGAGAAATTGGAGTTGGAAAAACCACATTTGCAAGGCTGTTAATCAATAATTATGAAAAAGAAAAAAAACTAAAAGAAAGCGAAGTTTTAAGTCCTACTTTTAATATTGTTTTTGAATATGATGTTAAAGAATTTACGATTAAACATTATGATCTCTATCGTTTAAAGAGTGATAGCGATATTAAAAATATAGGATTATTTGAAGATTTAAAAAAAACTATCACTTTAATTGAGTGGCCAAAATTAATAAAAAAAAAACCATTAAATAGAATTGATTTATTCTTTGAGCATACTCAAGATATGAATGAAAGATTGTTAATTATAAAAACTAGTGGAAGATTAAAAAATTATGAATTTTAATAATAAAAAAATAATTTCAATTAAAGAAGATGCTTCTTTTAGAAAGTTTTATAGAAAAAAAATAAAAAAAAAAAGTTCAATTATTGTTTATGCTCAAAAAGAAAAAATAAAAAATTTATTGAATTATGATTCAATAAATAAATTATTATTAAAAAAAAAAATTTCTGCACCAAAACTTTTATCAGCTAACTTTGATAAAAATTATATTGAAATTGAAGATCTTGGAACAAAAACATTATTTGATATTTTAAAGAAAAAAGGAGCTAACAAATTTAAAATATATAAAAAAATATTAATTATTTTAATAAAATTACAAAATATTAAAGTCAAAAAAATTAAAAATTTCAAAAAAAAATTTTATAAAATTCCAGATTATTCTAAAAAATTAATTTTTTATGAAGCAAATTTATTTCTAGAATGGTATTTGCCTCACGCCTTAAATAAAAAAAAAAGGTGTAAAATTAAGAACGAACTGAAAAAAATTATTAGTTCTTTAATTAAAAAAATTCAATTACCAAATAATACATTTGTTCATAGAGATTTTCATGTATCGAATTTGATGTTTAAAAATAATAAGATTTCAGTGATAGATTCACAAGATGCTGTATATGGAAATATTGCTTATGATTTAGCATCTTTAATTGATGATGTCAGATTAAAAACGTCAAACAATATTAAAGAATTGATTTATCAAAATTATTTATATTTAAATAAAAAAAAAATAAATGAAAAAAAATTTCAAAATGATTTTGAAATATTATCTGTTTTAAGAAATTTAAAAGTTATAGGTATTTTTACTAGATTAGCGGATAGAGATAGAAAAAAAAGATATTTAAAATTGATACCTTATGCTTGGAAGTTAATAGAACATAGAATAAATAATAATGATGTTTTTAAAGATTTAAGAAAAAAATTAGAAGATTATTTTCCAAAAAAAATTAGAATCAAAAGATGAAAGTTAAAACTGCATTAATATTATGTGCTGGATTAGGCAAAAGACTTAACCCACTAACTCTTGAAAAACCCAAACCTCTTTTAAAATTAAATAATATAACTTTTTTAGAAAATACAATTAATTTGATTAAAGAATTAGGAATAAAAAAAATTTTATTAAACACTTTTCACCTTAAAGATCAAATTAGAGATTATTTGAATGATAAAAAGTTTAATATTTCAATTGATATAGTTTCGGATGGCTCTGAAATTCTTGATACGGGTGGAGGCATTAGAAATATGATTAATAATTCAAAGGAAAATAATTTTTTAATTTTTAACCCAGATACTATTTGGGACTCAAATTATTTAAAATGCATTAAACAAATGAATGAATTTTTTGAAAATAATAAGATTAAAAGCATCTTATTAGTTGTGAATAAAAAATTAAGTTTTGATAAAAAACTTAATGGAGATTTTAATTTAAAAAAAAATTTACTATCAAAAAATACAGAAAGTGAATATATTTATACAGGTTGCCAAATATTTAGTAGAGATCTATTAAATAATAATCAAAAAAAAATCTTTTCAATTACTGAAATATGGAATGAATTAATTGAAAAAAATAATTTATTTGGTTTTGATAGCAATAATAAATTTTATCATGTTACTGATTTAGAAATTTACAATAAATTACTAAAAAGCTATTAAGTCTTTTGCTCTGTTTTTATCTAAATAATGACATTTTGTGATTTCATTTTTGTCATTAAAACTAATAAATAAGGGATTTCCAGTTGGAATTTCTAATTTAGGTATTTTATTTTCTCCTAGTTTGAATAAGAACTTACATATAGCTCTTAAAGAATTACCATGTGCAGAGATAAGTATATTTTTGTTATCTTCTAATTTGCTTAGTATTTCTTTTTTAAAATAAGGAAATACTCTTTCATAAGTATCCTTAAGAGATTCTGTGTCAGGTATATTTTCTAATGGCACATCCTTATAAGCTTCAATGTTTACTGGGTGATAAGGGTTATTTTTGCTTAATGGATCCGGAGAAATATTCCACGACCTTCTAAACTTCTGTACTTTTTTTTTTCCCAATTTTTTTTTCATTTCATCTTTATTTAATCCTGTTAAAGATCCATAATGTCGTTCATTTAATTGCCAAGCTTTAATTATTTGAACGTCTTTAATTCTTAAAGTATTAAGTATCAATTTTAGAGTATTAATCGCTCTTTTTTGGTAAGAAGTAAAAAAATAGTCGATTTTAGTTTTTTGTTCTTTTATTAGTTCACCAGCTTTGCAAGCTTCCAGCTTTCCTTTTGGGGCGAGGTCAACATCAACCCAACCAGTAAATCTATTCTCTAAGTTCCACTCACTTTGCCCGTGCCTTACTAATATTAGATTGTTCATTGGTTTTTATTATAAATTTTAATATAAGACATGAAAATGAATAATAATAGCAAGTTTACAAAAAAGAGAATTATAAGCATTGCAAAGTATTTCTTTCATATAGGTAATATCCTTTTATTTATTTTTTATTTATATCCAGGAAGCATTTTTGGTTGTTTTATTTATAATGATTGTAAAATCCAACCACAATTAACAAGTAATTTTATAGTTTCTTCCAACCACGTTTATGTATTTATTATTATTTCTTTAACAGGTTTTATTGCTTATTCAAAAAAATCAGCCTTTATAAGAATAGTAATCTATCTTTTTTTTATATCAGTTTTTTTAGAACTTGCTCATATAGCAATTCCAGAGAGAGGTTTTGAAATAAAAGATCTAGCTGGAAATATCGTTGGAGTGGTTATATCATTAATTATATTATTAATATTTAAATTTAGGAAAAAAAATGAGCACTTTTGATGACAGAGGAAAAAGTTTTGAAAAAAAATTTGCATATGACGAAGAATTACAATTTAAAATTAGTGCACGAAGAAACAAATACCTAGGTCAGTGGGCTGCGCAAATTTTAGGTCACGATCAAGAAAAAGAAAAAGAATATATACTATCTGTTATAAAAGCTGATTTTGCTGAAGTTGGAGACGAGGATGTTTTTAGGAAAATTAAGTCAGATTTAAAAGATCAAAATATTTCAGATGAAGAAATAAGGAAAAAAATGGATGAGCTGAATGAAAAAGCAAAATCTGAGCTTAAGTAGTTTTCTACTAATTTTTTTTTTATTGTTATCTTCATGTTCTTCGATTCCAAAAAATACCGCTGATAGTTGCTCAATTTTTTCTGAAAGATATTTATGGTACAAGCATACAAAAAAAGCTGAGCAAAAGTGGGGAACACCAATTTATATTCAACTTGCATTTATTAAAATGGAGTCTGGTTTCGATTGGTTAGCTAAACCAGAAAGACTTAAAATTTTCAAAGTAATACCTTATAGAAGACCCTCGAGTTCTTTTGGATATTCTCAGGCTGTAAAAGGAACTTGGGAACAGTATAAAAAAGAAACAAACAATCCTTTAGCCACAAGAACTAGATTTAAAGACAGTGTTGATTTTATTGGATGGTATACAAATAAAACTGCAAAACTATTAAAGATTTCAAAGAAGGATGCTTACAGACAATATTTGGCCTATCATGAAGGATGGGGTAATTACAAAAATTATAAAAATAATCAAAAGGTAATTATTCTTGCAAAAAAAGTTGCAGAGCAAGCTAACGAGTATAGAAAACAGTTAAGTAAATGTCAGAAGAGACTTAACAAAAATAAATATATAATTTTTTAACGTAACTGTTTTTTTAGTTCTATATCAACTGCATCTATTCTTTTTGTATTTTTTGCCAGTGCAACATACATTGTTGGTGTTACGTATAATGTAAAGAATGTTGAAATTAACATTCCTCCTAAAATTGTAGAACCAACTGCAAGTCGTGATCCTTCGCCTGCGCCTGGGCCAATATTACCTATAACTAAAGGAATCATTGCAATCATAGTGCTCAGAGATGTCATGATAATGGGCCTAAATCTAAGGTCACAAGCTTCTTTAACAGCGTTTTCAATACTGTTACCACTAGTTCTTAACTGATTAGCGTATTCGACAATCAGAATACTATTTTTAGTTGAAATTCCAATAAGAATGACAAGCGCAATTTGAGAAAAAATGTTTATAGAACTGTTTAAAAACAAAATAAATACCAATCCACCAAAAACAGCCAACGGAACAGTAAGAACAATAATAAATGGATGTATAAATGAATTGAATGTTGCTGCCATTACGAGATAAGCAGTTAAAAGAGCTAAAGCAAAAATTATATACAATTCATTGCTAGTTTCTTTTAATTCTTCAGATTTACCTTTCCATGTAACTTGATTTTCAGGTGCAATTTCAGCAATGGTTTTTTCTAAATATTTGATTGCCTCGGATAATGTATAATTTTCACTTATATTTGCAGATATAGTAACCGCTCTTTGCCTATTATATCTTGATAGTTTGTTAGCAGACCCTACTTCTTTAAAACTAACCAAATTTGCTAAAGAAATTAATTTTCCAGAGTTTTCTGATCTAACAAAAATTTTACTTAGGCTTTCTTGATCTTTTCTATCAGCTAAATATTGTTGCAGAATAATTGGATATTCTTTTCCAAGTTTATTAAATTTTGTGACAGTTTTGCCACCATAAAGAGTTTCAAGAGTTTGACCAATAGATTGAGTAGATATGCCCAAGTCTTTTGCTTTGTTTTTATTTATGACCAATTTTATTTCTGGTTTGTTTCTTGAATAATCAGATTCTATTCTAGATAAATTTCCATTTCTTCTTAACATTCTTATTACTTTGGATTGGATGTTTTCCAATTCTTCATAAGTACTTCCCAATATAACCATTTGAACTGGTTTATTATAATTTGATACCCTTATTGCTTGTGGAGATATTGGAAAAGCCAGTGTTTGAGGAACTGTCACTATTCTTCCAATTGCTTGTCTCATAATAATCTGAGAATTTTGTTTTCTGTTTTTCCAATTATCTAATAAAGCAATAATTATAAAGCTATTATCACCTCCAAAACCAGGAACTATCATAAGAAATCTATCGTAAGGACTATCCTCTGTTTGTAAAAGAGGTATAAGTCTTTTTTCTACATCTTCAGCACTTTTTTGAGTATACTGAAACGAGCTACCCTCATCTGTAAAACCAATAATTAAATAAGCTCCTCTATCTTCCATTGGAAGAAGTTCTTTTTTAGCAAAGTTATATAATAATCCAGAACCTATTATGATTAATATAATAAAAGTTATAATTGTTTTTTTTTTATCTAACCAATATTTAAGTGTTTCCTGGTAGAAATTTGAAAAACCTTTAAAAAATTTGTCAAATTTTACTACAAAAAAATTTGTTTTTGGTTTCCTATCTAAAAATTTGCTTCCAAGCATTGGACATAGAGTTAGAGCAACAAATGATGAAACAATAATAGCAAAAGATAATGCAATTGCAGTTTCTCTAAATAAAGTTCCAGCTATTCCTTCTATAAAAATTAGTGGTAAAAAAACAGCAACTAAAATTAATGTTGTGGCAATGATAGCAAAAGTTATTTGTTTTGAACCTTTATATGCAGCAACTAAAGGATTTTCTCCATTTTCTATTCTTCTATATATTGCATCAGTCATTATAACAGAGTCATCAGTAATTATTCCTATTGCTAAAATAAAGCTTAACAAAACGAAAATATTTATTGATAAACCAAATAAATAAATTCCTAAAAAGGTTGCAATCAAGCTTACAGGTAAAGCGATAGCAGGTACAATTACTGCTTTAAAGCTTCCTAGGAATAAATAAATAATGATAACTACTAAAACGAAAGCAATAATTAGAGTTTTATAAACTTCGTTAATTGCTGCCCCAATGTATGTTGCCCTATTAAACGCTATCTCTAAATTTAGTCCTTCTGGTAAGGTTTTTTTTACTTCATCAACTTTTTTTTTAATTTCTTTTGACAGCTCAACCGTTGAAGCTCCACTTCTCGCATAAATTCCAATACCAACAGTTTTTAAATTTAAGGCATCTTTACTTTGAGCTCTAAATAAAGTTTTTTCTGACACAGGACCAAATTCAATATTGGCAACATCTGATAATATAACTAAATTATCTTTACCTTTTTTAATTGGTAATTGTTTTAGTTTTTCTAAATCATCATATGATTTATCTAAATTAATTGTTAAATCTATGTTGCTTGCTTCCAATGTACCGGCGGGTAAACTTACATTTTCACTTCTAAGAGCTTGTTCAACTTCTTGAATTGTTAAATTATTTGCTGCCAATTTAACCGGATCTATCCATACCCTTACACTTAATTCTCTTAAACCTCCCACCAAAATTCTACCTACATTTTTTACACTAGAAAATTTGTCCACTAAGTATCTTTCGGCATAATCTCCAAGCTCTAAGTTGCTCCAAGTTGGTGATGATAGTGCCAACCACATTGTAGTTGTAAATCCAGCAGCTTGTTTGAGTATTTGGGGTGGTTTGGACTCAGATGGTAAAGCATCAACTACTCTTGCAACTCTCTCTCTTATATCATTTGCAGCATCATCTAAATCAATTTCAGTATCAAACTCTATATTGATTGTACTTTTTCCATTCTCAGATTTTGAATCAATATTTTTAATTCCTTCAGCTCCACCAATAACATCTTCAATTACTTGAGTAACTTCTTCATCAATTATTAGTGACGATGCAGATTTGTATTCGACTTTAACCTGTACAACAGGTGGCTGTAAACCTGATGGAAGTTCTCTCACAGGCAACTTCCAAAAAACAAAAACTCCAAATACTACTAAAATAATAGATAAAACCCACGAAACTACAGGCCTTCTTATACTTACTTCGGTTAAATACATTATCTGTTTATAGGTTTAATTTTACCATTTGGTCTAACTTTTTTTAGACCTTCAGCTACAATTGTTTCACCCTCATTTAAACCCGAAGTGACTTCAAGGTAACCTTCGTTTCTTATTCCTATTTTAACTTCTGCTTTTTTAGCCAAGTTGTCTTTATTGACTTTATAAACATAAACTTTATTTCCTTCCAAGATCACACTTGTGTCAGGTATACTTAAAGAATTACGTTCATTATATTTTATAGTTATTTCTAAAAGTGCACCTGGCAATAATTCTAAATTTGAATTATCTAATCTAACTCTAGCCGCTAAAGATCTTTTTTCAGTATTAATTCTACTTGCAGTTGATTCTATTACCCCATTATAAATTTTTTCATTATTACCAGAAAATTTTATATCTGCAGGTAATCCTTCATTAATATAGGGTGCATATATTTCTGGAATATCTACATCAACGTACAAAATGGATGCATCTTCTATGTTAACTACTATAGAGCTTTCCAATATTTCTATATCATTCGAAAAATTTCTTTTTCCTACAACCCCATTAAATGGTGCTATGATATTTCTAGTTTTAAGCTTTGCAATTATATCTCCTTCCTTAACTTTTTGATTAAATTTAATTGGTAAAATAATTTCATATTTTTCTATTTTATAAGCTTTTGTTCTTATAGGAACCGCAGTTCCAAAGGTCGAAATTTTATTATGAAATTTTTTTTGGTTAACTGTTGTTACAATTATTCCTGGAGGTGGATTTTTACTAAATTTTTTTTGAAATTGCATTCCAATCATCGTTCTTGCAACAATGACCGTAGCAATTATTAAAAAGAATATTATAATTATGGAGATAATTTTAGTTGATCTTTTCATTTTCTATATTTTATCAATCCATACTCAGCCCAAGAGCCATCATAAATTTTAGGCAAATATTTATCATTAATCATAGAATAAGCTAGACTTAAAACTGCCGCTGTAATTCCAGAACCACAGGAAAATACTACATTATTCTCTTTATTAATTCCTATTTTAGCAAATTTTTCCTTAATAAGATTTTTTTCTAGAAAAGTTTTATCTTCAGGATTTATTAGCTCTCCGAAAGGTAAACAATATGAATTTTTAATTGAGCCGCTCCTAATACCTGGTCTAGGTTCTTTTTCCAAACCTAAAAACCTATTTTTACTTCTTGCATCTACTACTTGAAATTTTTTTTCCGATATATTTTTATCTATTTCTTCTTTTGTTTTAACCAGTTGTGATATTTTTTTGGCTTTATAATTTTTTTTTTCGTGATTTAAAGTCTTGTCAGTAGTTTCTCTATTTTCTTTTTTCCACTTTGAAAGACCACCATCTAAAATAGAAATAAGATTTGGTTTATGTCTAAAAAAAATAAACGTATACCAGCACCTACAAGAACTTAATACATCGGAATTGTCATAAACAATAATCCTCTCTTCATTTGTAATTCCTAAATTTGAAACAATTTTTTCCCATTCCTTTTCATCTGGCAACATATGAGGAAGTTCAGTTTTTTTATTTGAGAATTTGTCTATATCAAAAAAAATTGCATTTTTAATATGTTCTTTTTTATATTCTTCATAAGAATTTCTATTGGCATTTGGCATATGCCATGAAGAATCAATTATTTTAACTTTAGAATGATTTTTGTCTAACCATTCTGTTGAAACGAGGCTCATTATAAACCTTTTTTTTGTATATATTTTTGATGATACTCTTCTGCTTTACAATAGTTTATTTCTTTAGAAATTTTTGTAACTACTTTTCCATTAAGTTTTTTATTTAAATTTTCTTTAACTTTTTCAGCAATTTTTTTTTGCTCATTATCATAAAAAAAAATTTCACTTCTATATTGAGAACCAATATCAGGGCCTTGTCTATTAAAAGTAGTTGGATCATGTATTTTAAAAAAAAAATTTACAATTTCATCATAGGTTATAACTTTTTCATCAAATTCAATTTTTACTACTTCAGCATGGTTGGTTTGACCTGTGCAGACTTCCTTGTATGAAGTTTTAGAATTGTTCCCACCGCAATAACCAACTTCAGCTTTAGTTATACCTTTTATTTTAGATAATTTTTCTTCTGGACCCCAAAAACACCCACTAGCAAAAATAGCTTTTTTCATAAATTTCGATTATTAGTATTCGAATATAATTTAAATAAATCAAATGAGCAAAAACCATTTAGGCGCAGTTTATATGATCTTGAGTGTATTTTTTTTTTCATTCATGGATATTTTAATAAAAGTTACTGACGAATACGATGTAGGCCAAATAATGTTTTTTAGAGCATTATTTGGTTTGGTTCCAATTTTTTTTTTAATTCCAAAAAATCGCATGAAGAATTTTTATAAAACGAAAAATATTAAACTTCATTTTTATAGATCATTTTTTGGAGCCATTGCAATGGCAGCTATTTTTATTGGTTTAAGAAATTTACAACTTGCAGAGGTTACAGCTCTGGCCTTTAGTGGACCTTTATGGGTAGTGCTATTTAGCATGTTCTTTTTAAGTGAAAAAATAAGATTAAAACGATGGATTGCAGTAGGCCTTGGATTTATTGGAGTAATTATAATTTCAAAACCTGGTTTTGATAATTTAAATTTTTATTATATTTATCCAATAATATTTTGCATTGGTTTTGCAGGAGTTTCTATACTTATTAGAAAATTAACTCTTGCTGGAGAATCTGTTTGGTTAATAGCTTTTTATTTTAGTCTAGTGAGCGGATTAGGAGGTTTACTAACCATTCCATTTGGTGTTTGGAAAATGCCTAGTGCATATGATTTTATTCTGTTAATTTTGATTGGATTACTTGGAGGAATTGCGAATTTACTTTTAACACAATCATATAAGCTTGCTGAAGTTACTCTAACTACACCATTAAAATATCTTTCACTTGTTATTGCAATTATATTTGGATTTTATTTTTTTGAAGAAATCCCTTCTATTTATACATTATCCGGAGCAGCTTTAATTGTAGTTTCTTCAGCGATTATTTTCATTAGGGGAAGTCAATTAAAAAAACCTATTACTTTGCCTAGACAACAATGAAAAAACCTCCTGCTTACTGGTATAGAGCAAAAAGAATTCTTTCAAAAAAAGATCCGATATTAAGAAAAATTATTAAAAAATTTAATAAAGGTTTTTTAACTACGAGAAAAGATCCTTTTTTTTCTTTATGCCGCACAATTGTAGGCCAACAAATATCCACGAAAGCAGCGAATTCAATATGGTCAAAATTTGAGATTAAATGTAAAAAAAGAATTTTTCCAAATAATGTTTTAAAATTAACTTCGCGTTCTTTAAGGAGCGCAGGTTTGTCACATCAAAAAATAACTTATTTAAAAAATATTGCTAAAAGTTTTAAAAATAAGTCTTTTAACGTTAAAGATCTTAAAAAAATGAACGATGAGCATGCAATAGATTATATAACACAATTAAAAGGACTAGGAGTTTGGAGTGCACAAATGTTTTTAATGTTCAATCTCAATAGGCCAGATATATTTCCAACTCAAGATATAGGTCTAATTAGAGCTATATCTAAAAATTATAAAACATCTTATCCACCTGGTGATAGATTTTTAAATAAAATTTCAAAAATGCACAAAGGTTATCGAAGCGTTTTTACTTGGTATATGTGGAGAAGTATTGATCCAGTTGATGTAGAATATTAATCTAGACCTTCAATAATTTGCAAATTTCTCTCAGTAGTATCTTTTGCTAGCGCCCATCCTTCTTGGTATTCTTTTGAATCATGACATTCCATGGCTTTTTCATAGCTTGGAAATTCCCAAATTACTGTTCTTGAAAAATCATCTCCCTCTAAGCGTTGATATTTACCTCCTCTAACCAAAGGTTTTCCTCCATAACTTTTAATAATCGGAGTTACTTTAGCAGCATAGTTTTTTAGATTATCCACACTGTCAATTTTCTTATATAAAGCTATCCAATATCCCTTCATCATTTCTCTTTTTAAATTAATAATTTTTTATCCAGTGTTTTGCAATATCTATTCTTTTACATATCCAAACATCATCAAATTTTAAAACATAATCCAAAAATTTTCTTAATGACTGAAATCTTCCTGGTCTTCCAATTAATCTACAGTGTAATCCAACAGACATCATTTTTGGATTTGTTTTACCTTCATTGTATAGAGTATCAAAGCTATCTTTAAGATAAGCGTAAAACTGATCACCACTATTAAATCCCTGGTTTGTGGCAAACCTCATATCATTATTATCTAAAGTATATGGAATAATTAATTGTTTTTTCTTTCCTCTTTTTTCCCAGTAAGGAAGATCATCGCTATAAGAATCGCTATCATAAAGAAACCCTCCTTCTTCCATAACAAGATCTCTAGTATTTGGACTGCATCTACCCGTGTACCATCCAAGTGGTCTTTGACCGAATATTTTTTCTATTGATTGAATCGCAAGTTTCATATGTTTTTTTTCTAATGCTTTAGAAACATTTTGGTAATCGATCCATCTCCATCCATGAGAGGCAACTTCATAATTGGCTTTTTTTATAGCATCACATAGATCTTTATTTCTTTCTAAAGCCATGCCAACGCCAAATATTGTTATAGGAATTTTTTTTTCTTGAAATAATTCGTGAACTCTCCAAAAACCTCTTCTTGAGCCATATTCATAAAAAGATTCCATATTTATATGTCGACCTTTGATTGGCTGAGCTCCTATAATTTCTGATAAAAAAACTTCGGAAGTTTTGTCTCCATGTAATACACAATTTTCAGCTCCTTCTTCATAATTTAAAACTATTTGTAGCGCAATTCTTGCATTGTTTGGCCATTTTACTTCAAACTTCTTCGAGCCGTAACCAACCATATCTCTGGGATATTTTTTATTTGTATTTGAGTGATATTTTTTCATTTTTAAAGTTATGAATTACTAAATTATTACCTATTCCTTTTCTATCTATTACTAAAAAATTCATATTTTTTGTTGATATTAAAGGAAAATGCCATATTCCAGGTTTGTAGTTTATTCCAGTTTGTTTTGGCACAATAAAAGACTCTATTTTTTTAACATTTGGCTTTATACCCTTCGGTGCAACAAATACTAAAAAAGTAGTTTCATTCATTGGAATAAATGCCTGACTTCCAAGAGGGTGTTTTTCCATCATTTTTATATTCATTGGAAATTTTCTTTTTTTTGCTGAAAAAATACTAATGATTGTATTTCCGTTTTTTATTGAAGTATTAATGTTACACAAATTATCAAACCTTTTTGCATAACCATTATTAATATTTATTGATTTTATTTTTTTTGTGCAAATTACATTACCAAATTTTTTAAAATTTTTACGTGCTATTTTTTTTGGTTTTATAATAATTTTCATTTAATAACTTTTCCGAAAGCTCTAATTCGTGAAATTCCACCGTCTGGATAAATATTTATTCTAATAAAATTAATTTTATTTTTCTGCATTGTTTTACTATTGAAACTATGTTTTTTATTAGCATTAAGTTTGGCTTTGTTTAAAAGCAACTTCCATTTATTAGACTTTCTTACTATTGAATTATTTGATATTTTTTTTGAAATGTATGCAGCTTGTACAGAACATGAGTCTGGATAGTTTCCTTTAAAATGATGGGTATCAATTTCAATTTTATTAATTTTACCCGGACGACCAAATTTTATTATAAGCCAATCAAAGTTTTTTCCTCTACTTCTTCTTGTTTCCCATCCATCGCCCATATTTTTACCTTTACCTGGAGCAAGAATATTTTCAGCTCTTCCAAAATGTTCATTATTACAACCTATGATAGAGGCTCCGTTTAACATAGAACAAAGATTAATCATTTTACTTCCAAAATTAACATTCTTCATTTCAATTTCTCCAAAAATTCTAAGTCTTGCAACGCCACCGTCTGGATAAATATTTAGTTTAATGTGAGTAAAGATAGATTTATTTTTAATATTAAAATTATGATTTTTGTTTGGACCAAGTTTTTTCTTATTTAAAATTGTAATCCATCTTGATTTATTGTTTGGTTTTTTTTTATTACTGTAACAAGCTTGTAAAGATGCATGTGTGGGCTGATTTCCTAAAAAATGAGTTGTATCAATATCAACATTAAAAATTTTTCCTGGCTTTCCAAGTTTAATAATTAAATAATCAAAACCTTTTCTTCTTCGTCTTCTAGTTTCCCATCCATCCATCCATTTTCCATGTTTATCAAAAACTCCTTCTTTAAAGATTGGTGGATCTGAATTAATTATTCTATTAGCAGACGCAAAAAAATCATCAGTTTTGAAAATAACTTTTGAACCAAGTCTTGGCTCCGCCAAATTGATCTTTTTACCGTTTATAAACTTCTTCATAAATATTTTATTTAATTATTTCATTTAGGCGAAGGTTGGCAATTTTTTTTACCTGTTCTTTAGCTTCTTCAAATTCTAAATTTATATTATTTGTTATTCTTTGTCTAAAGCTATTCAAAATTTCTTCTTTATTTTTTCCTTTAACAGCAATAATAAAAGGAAATCTAAATTTTTTTTTATATTCTTCATTCAGTTTTTTAAATTCTTTAAATTCTTCCTCGAAACATTCGTTTAAACTTGCATTTTCTTGCTCATTTCTTGAATCTTTAGTTAATTTTTTTTCAATAGCTAAATCTGGATGAGCATTAAGAATTTCTAAGTGACTTTCTTTTTCGCTATTTTCAAAAATTTTCAGCATTTTTAAAAACAATTCTTCAAAATTTTTGTAAGGTTTTGAATTGTAGGCTTTTTCGGCAATCCACTCTGTTTTTTCAAAAACATTTCCAAAAATAGATATAAAATCAGATTTGCTTAATTTATTAACCTTATCTACCGAATTCATATATGACTTGTTTTTATCTAAGTTTTAATATTTTGATTATGCATTTATTGTATATTATATACATAGCTATATGACAAAATTAACTACACATGTACTAGATGTTTATTCCGGCAAGCCAGGCAAAGGCATTAAAGTTGATCTATATTATATTGAAAATAACAAGAGAGAAAAGTTAATCAGCGTCATATTAAATAATGATGGTAGGGCCGACCAAGCTTTAATTGAGGGATCAAATTTTAAAGAGGGTCAATATGAACTCGTTTTTTTTGTTGGTGATTATTTTAAAAAAATAACTGAACTTCCTAAAATTCCTTTTTTAGACGATGTGATTATAAAGTTTGGAATATCTGATTCTAAAGAGCATTATCATGTGCCTTTACTTGTTTCACCATGGAGTTATTCTACTTATAGGGGAAGCTAAATGACTTCCAATATTATTAAGTTTGTTTGGGGAAATAAGATTCATGAAATACATAACCCTGATCCTAATGAAACTATACTTAATTATGTTCGTTTAAAATTAAAGAGAACAGGAACCAAAGAAGGTTGCGCAGAGGGTGGATGTGGATCATGCACAGTTGTATTAGGAGAATTAAAAAAAAATAATATTATTTATAAAGCCATTAATGCTTGCATCGCTTTCACTCCAAGCTTGGAGGGCAAACTACTTATATTAGTTGAAGATTTAGTTCTAAAAGGCGAATTGCATCCAGTGCAGAAAGCTATGGTTGATTTCCATGGATCACAATGCGGCTTTTGTACACCTGGATTTGTAATGTCACTATTCGCAATGTATAAAAATTATTCATCTTACAATTATAATGTAATTAAAGATTCTATTCAGGGAAACCTTTGTCGTTGCACAGGATATAGACCTATAGTTGATGCAGCAAAAAGTTTAATAAAAAAAAGAAAATCAGATCATTTTAGCAGGGATAAAAAAAATATTGTAACTCTTTTAAAAAAAATAAAACAAAGAAGTATTGCTATAAATGTTAATAATAAAAAATATTTTGCACCAAAAACTATCAATGAACTTAAGAAAATTATTAAACAAAATCCAAATTCAAAATTATTAAGTGGGGGAACTGATGTATCGCTAATTGTTACAAAAGAAAGAAAAGATTTAAATTCTATAATTTATATGAATTCAATTGATGAATTAAATTATATTAAAAAAGACAAAAATTATATTGAGGTAGGAGCCTCAACACCTCTAATAAGTTTTGAATCATTTATAAAAAAATATTTGCCTGACTTTGCTCAAATATTAAAAAGATACGGTTCAGTTCAAATTCGAAATGTTTGCACGATAGCTGGCAATATTGCAACAGCAAGCCCTATTGGAGATACCCTTCCATTATTACTATCTCTTGACGCACAAATAGTAATCAAAGATAAAAGTAAGACTAAAATTCTACCATTAAATAGATTTTTTATTAATTATCGCAAAACAAGGCTTAAAAAAGGACAATTTATTCACTCAATAAGAATTCCATTATTACTAAAAAATATTTTTAAAGCTTACAAAATTTCAAAAAGAATTGATGATGATATTTCTTCGGTATGTGCTTCTTTTAATTTTGAAATTAAAAATAATAAAATAAAAAAAATAAAAGTTGCTTATGGTGGTATGGCAAATGTTCCTAAAAGAGCTATTAATTGTGAAAAAATACTTATAAATTCTTTTTTATCAGACAATATTATTAATAAAGCCAAAAAATCATTAGAAAAAGATTTCAAACCTATTACTGATACACGAGCCAGTCAAAAATATCGTATGGAAATTGCAAAAAATTTATTAGAAAAATGTTTTTTGGAAACACAACAAAAAAAATTAATAAGAATAAATATTTAAAATGAATAATGATTTTTTTGTCACAGAAAAAAGACCACACGAAAGTGGAGCTAAACACGTTAGTGGATATGCTAATTTCATAGATGATTTAGTTGAACCAGAAGGCACAATATATGGCGCAATTGGGTTTAGCAAAAAGGCCCATGCAATAATAAAAAAAATAGATTTAAGAAATGTATGGAAAAGTGAGGGGGTAGTTTCGCTAGTAACTTCTGCAGATATTGATGGACGAAATGACGTTGGAGCAGTCTATGATGGCGATCCAATTTTTCCAAAAAAAGTTGAATATTTTGGTCAACCATTATTTGCCGTAGCTGCAATTTCAACTGAACTTGCAAGAAAAGCTGTTTTAAAAGCTAAAATAACTTACAAAACTTTAAAACCAGTTGTAGAAATAAAAGAAGCTTTAAGAAAAAAACTTTTTGTTTTAAAGGGAAAAAAAATTAAAAGAGGAAACCCTTCCAAAAAGATTAGCAAATCAGAAAACTATTTAAAAAATTTTTTTACATTAGGAAGTCAAGAACATTTTTATCTTGAAGGTCAAATTGCATTAGTTATTCCGCAAGAAGATAATGATTTTAAAGTTTATTCTAGTACTCAGCACCCAGGTGAAACACAACAAATAATAGCCAAGATGTTAAATCAAAAAAATAATACTATTAATGTTGAAGTAAGACGGATTGGAGGAGGATTTGGCGGTAAAGAAACTCAAAGTTTTATTTTTGCTGCAATCTGCACTCTTTTATCAAAAAAAACAAAACTTCCCGTCAAACTTAGAATGGATCGTGATGATGACATTTTAATAACCGGTAAGCGTCATGATTTTCATGCAGATTATGAAGTAGGCTTTAATGACAAAGGAGTTATTGAAGGAGTTAAAATAAAATTAGCATCTAGATGTGGAATTTCTCCTGACTTATCTGGAGCAATTAATTCTAGGGCTTTGTTACATATCGATAATGCATATTACTTATCAGATGTATCAGTTGAAAATTATCTTTGTAAAACGAACACATCTTCTTCTACTGCTTTTAGAGGATTTGGCGGGAATCAAGGAATGATGGTTATTGAAAATATTGTAGACAATATTGCAAGGTATTTAAAAAAAGATCCATTAGAAATAAGAAAGATTAATTTTTACAAGAAAAACAAAAAAAATATTACACATTATGGCATGAAGATTGAAGACAATATTATTAATGAAATTTTTAGTAAATTAGTAAAATCATCAAATTATAAAAAACGAAAATTAAATATAAAAAAATTTAATTTAAAAAATAAATATTTTAAGAAAGGATTAGCAATTACCCCTGTAAAATTTGGTATATCTTTTACTACACAACATTTAAATCAAGCAGGAGCACTAGTTCATATTTATTATGAAGATGGAAGCGTTCATGTTTCAACCGGGGCAATTGAGATGGGACAGGGCACATACACAAAAATTGCTCAGTTAGTAGCAAATGAGCTTGGTTTGCCATTTAATAAAATCAAAGTTTCTTCTACTCGTACAGATAAAGTGCCAAATACATCTGCGTCTGCTGCAAGTTCAACTACTGATCTTAACGGAGCAGCTGCAATTAATGCAGTAAATAAAATAAAACTAAATTTAGCCTCCTTTGTAAAAAAAAAATACAAACTCAAAACTGATAAAGCTACTTATGAAAATGGTAAGGTAAAATTTAATAGTAAGGTTTTTGCATTTAACTCATTAGTAAAAGATGCCTACCTTAATAGGGTTTCTTTGTCTTCTTCAGGATTTTATTCAACTCCAAAAATACATTTTAACAACAAAACTTTTTCTGGCAGGCCTTTTTTATACTTTTGCTACGGCGCAGCAGTTTCTGAGGTGTTGGTAGATACTTTAACTGGTGAAAATAAAATTTTACGAGTTGATATACTTCATGACCAGGGTAGAGCAATTAATCCTGCAATTGAAAAAGGTCAGATCGAAGGAGGATTTGTTCAAGGTGCTGGATGGTTGACTATGGAAGAAGTAAATTGGAAATTAAATGGTGAACTTACTACTCATTCACCATCTACATATAAAATTCCTGCAGTAAATGATATGCCAGAAAAATTTAATGTAGAAATTTATAAGAACAAAAACACAGAAAATGTAGTAAATAAATCCAAAACAACCGGAGAACCACCTTTGATGTTGGCAATGTCAGTTTTTTTTGCAATTAAAGATGCAATTGCTTCAGTTGGAAATTATACAATAATTCCAGAAATTAATGCACCTGCTACTCCTGAAGCAATTTTACTTAGTATAAATAACCTAAAAAGTAAATTATGAAAAATAAGTTTATGCAGAGAGCAATTGAGCTTTCAATAGAAAGTATTAATAGCGGAGGGGGTCCATTTGGCTCTGTAATTACAAAGGGAAATGAAATAATTTCTGAGGGAATGAATAGAGTAACTGTTAATAATGATCCAACAGCACATGGTGAAATAACTGCCATCAGGCAAGCTTGTAAAAAATTAAATACTTTTGATTTAAACGGATATGAGCTTTATTCAAATTGTGAGCCTTGCCCAATGTGTCTGTCTGCAATTTATTGGTCTTATATTGATAAAGTATATTATGCTAATACAAGAAATGATGCCCACAATATTGATTTTTTAGATCCAATTATTTATTCAGAACTTCAAAAAGATAATAAAGAAAGAAAAATTCCAATGATTCAAATGATGAGGGAAGAGGGTTTAAAAGCTTTTGAAATCTGGGATAAAAAGATTGATAAAATAAAATATTAAAATATGGAATTTATTCCTTACACATTAAAATGGTTTGAACTTATCTTAAGATGGGGGCACATATTATTTGCAATACTTTGGGTTGGTAATAGTTTTTTATTCAATTATCTAGACAATAAACTTAATAAAGATATTTCTAGTGATGATGTTGATGGAGAAGGTTATTTAATGCATTCAGGATATTATTATAAATTATCAAGATTAAAAAAATCGCCCCCTCTTCAATATCTTAATAGTTTAGTAATTTTCAAATGGCAAAGCTATTTAACATTTATAACAGGAATACTTCTTTTAGTTATTATTTATTATTATAATTCTGGAGTTTTAATGGTTGATAAGCGAGTTTTAGAAATAACTCCTTTTAATGCAATTTTAATTTCAATTGTGTCTCTAATAGTTTCTTGGTTCATTTATGATTTTTTGTGCAAATCTAAAATAATTGAGAATAATATACTTTTTACGTCAATTATTTTTGTTTTGTTGGTTTTGATTTCCTTTGGTTTAACAAAAATCTTTGGTCCAAAGTATGCTTTTTTAAGCGTTGGTTTAATAATTGGTTCAATCATGTTTGGAAATGTTTTTACTGTAATTATTCCAAACCAAATAAATATTATTAATAGCAGTTCAAAAAATGAAAAATTTGATACTAGTCTCTCACTAGCTGCCAAACAAAGGTCAATTCACAATAATTATTCAACATTTTTAGTTTTATTTATTATGTTGTCAGGACATTACAGTTTCGTGGTTTATCACAAATATAATTGGTTAATTTTATCTTTAGTTGCTCTAATTTCTGTTGCTGCTAGACATTATTTTAACTTAAGAGGAAAAAACATTCATAGGTTGTATATTTTAATTTTTTCTATTTTAACTTTAGTTATACTTGCAGTTTTACTTTTCATTTTTAAAAATTAAGATTATAGAAATATATGTCTGAAAAATTAATAGTTGATTGGAAAGAATATAATAAAACTGTTGAAAAGTTAGCTATCCAAGTTCATGAAAGTGGATACAAGCCGACTTTATTAATTGGAATAATGCGCGGTGGCGCCCCTATGATTGATTTATTAAGCAGAGTATTTAAATTGAAGTGTGCCTATTTGGCAGTCGAGTCCTACAGTGGCAAAGGAGTTGAAGACGAACAAGGGGATATAGTATTTTCTAGAGAAATGAGCTCAATTGCAAAAAATATGGGTGGAAAAATATTGTTATGCGATGACCTTTCGGATACTGGAATTACATTGAATAAAAGTGTGGATTGGCTAAGAAAATATGAACCAGTAAAAGGTAAAATTGAGGATATTAAAACTGCAACATTGTGGAAAAAGAAAAAGTCAACTTTTGAACCAGATTTTTGTGCAGTAAGATTACTTGATAATCCATGGATTATTCAACCTTTTGAGATCTATGAAGAGATTAGGATTGAAGATATAAAAAAGAAACACAAAATATAAAAAAAGGGCCAGAACGAATCCGGCCCTTTATTATAAAAAATTTAAATTTTTAAGCTACCCAAAAACTTACTACGCTCGCTATCGCTATAACCCAAATAGCTGGGCTCACATTTAGTTTTCCTGTGCAGATTTTAATAGCTGCATAAGAAATAAACGCTAAAGCTATTCCATGAGAAATTGAATATGTAAATGGCATTGCTATCATGGCAAGTACAGCAGGTCCTGATTCCGCAATATCATCCCACTCAATATCTACTATGTTACGAACAAATAGAGTCGCAATATAAACTAATGCAGCTCCATCTATTTCTTTTGGAAGACTTGTTGCTAATGGTGAAAAGAATAAACAACCCAAGAATAAAATTCCTATAACAAGCGAAGTCATTCCTGTTCGTCCACCAGCTTTTACTCCAGCTGCACTTTCAACATAAGTTGTAACTGTTGAAGTACCCAACACTGCACCTACAACAGTAGATGCGCTATCTGAAAGCATAGCTTTATCAATGTCTTCGATTTTTCCATCTTTTCCAATTTTACCAGCGACGTTCGCAACGCTTGTTAAAGTTCCTGCAGTATCAAAGAAGTCAATGAAGAACAGAGTAAAAACTACTGTTGCCATTGAAGCTGATAATGCGGCACCCAAGTCAAACGTAAACAAGTGTGTCATTGGTGGTGGAGGAGACATAACGCCTTTAAATTCGCCTAGACCAGTAACCCAAGCAATAGCACTAAAGGCAACAATTGCGATAATTATGTTTCCTTTAATTTTCAGTTTCTCCATTACGATCATTGATATAAATGCTCCAGCACCTAATAAAAGCAATGGATTAGAAAGATCTCCTAGCCCAACTATGGTAGGACTTCCCGAAGCGATCTGTATTCCCATTATATTAAAACCAATTACTCCTAAAAATAAACCTATCCCTGCTCCAATTCCAAGTTTTAAACTTTTTGGAATAGAGTTTATTAACCAAGCTCTTATTGGTGTTAATGAAATTATTAAGAAGATTACACCAGCGACTAGTACAGCACCTAGTGCTTCAGCTGGTGTATAATTCATACCCAAACAAACACCGTAAGCAATAAATGCATTAATTCCCATTCCTGGCGCTAGGCCTACCGGCCAGGTTTTAGCGTAAAATGCAGCTATAAAACATGCCAATGCAGTTGCAAGGGCTGTCGCTGTGAAAACTCCGCCAAAGTCAAACCCGCCATCTGCGAGTATGATAGGATTTAAGAACATAATGTAAGCCATAGTAAGGAATGTACTTACGCCAGCTATAACCTCTGTTTTAAAATCCGTTTTATGTTTTCTATAATTAAAATATTTATCCATCATTTCGACCTCCAATTTAATTAGTGGCAATTTATGTGATTTGATAATTAAAATCTTCATTTATTTAATAAAAAAACCTAGTTATTCAACCATATATTAATTTAATACAACTTTGAGGTTAGTATTTTAAATATTTTTTAAATAGCAACCCAATACAGTTAAATGATAAATTCAAAAAAATGAAAAAATTATTATTAATTAAATTTATTTTTCTACTAGTATTTATTTCAGGTTGTCAAACTATTAATGAAAAATCTGAAGAAATAGTAAAAAAAGAAAATGAAAAATTAAGTAAATTTATAGGCCAGCCAGAATCAGAATTAAAAATTGTTATGGGAAATCCAGATGAAGAAACTAAAGATGAAAAAGGTTCCAAAATATTAATTTATAAAACTAAAAAATACAGTATTGCCTGTGAAAGAAAATTTGAAATAAATGAAGTAAATATGGTTGTTGGTTTTACAAGCAAAGGCTGCTTTTAATCATAATTGCGGTGGTGGATGGTTACTGAACAACAAACCTGAAGTATTTGGAAATTCTAATCATTTAATTATATCATTTACTGTTTTAATAGTTGCTGTTTGGGCAAATCAAAAAGGTAAAGGAATGGTTTCTTCAGCTTCAATTCTAATTGGAATGATTGCTGGATATATAGTGGCAATGATGATGGGTATGGTGAATTATGGAAAAATAGCAGGCGCAGATTGGTTTGCATTCCCAATGCCTCTTCAATATGGAATAGAATTTATTCCTGGTGCAATTATATTAATGTTGTTCATGGCGGTAGTAACTACTATTGAAACAATAGGAGATATAAGTGCTACTACTATGGGAGGAGACAACAGAGAAGCAACTGATAAAGAATTGTCAGGTGGTATTATGGCTGATGGATTAGGCACGGCATTTGGATCATTATTTAATGCAATGCCAAATACTTCTTATTCTCAAAATGCAGGCTTGGTTGCTTTTACTGGAGTAATAAGTAGACATGTTGGAACTGTTGCTGGTGTTATTTTAATTTTTATGGGTTTATTTCCAAAACTTGGAGGAATAATTGCAGCAATGCCTGAATCTGTTATTGGTGGTGCAGCAATTATTATGTTTGGTTTAATTACATCTGCAGGCATCAAGTTAGTTGCTCAATCAGAAATGAATCAAAGAAACTTATTAATTTTAGGATTATCTCTTTCTTTTGGTATTGGTATGTCTTTATTAACTCAGTTTGTGGCTCATATTCCTGATTTTGGCATAAGTTTAAAACTATTATTAACTACAGGATTAATTCCTGCAGGAATGCTAGCGTTTATTTTAAACGCAACACTTTCAAAAAAATAAATTTATTAAGAAACTTGTGGGGACGGAGTCCCCACAAGTAAGGTTGGTACTTATTTAATTTCAATAAGTTTTTTCTTTTTATGCTCTGGCACAATTCTTTCGCAAGCAATTGTTAAAAGACCATCTTTTAGCTCAGCTCCATTTACTTTAACATCATCCGCAATTGTAAAAGATCGAGCAAATTGTCTTTGAGAAATGCCTTTATGAATTATTTCTCCATCTGCATTTTTGTTTACTGATTTATCAACTTGTTTTGTTCTTACAGTTAATAAATTATCCTCAAACTCAACTTCAACATCTTTTTTATTAAATCCCGCTAAAGCTACTTCAATAGAGTAGTTATCTTTGCTAGTTTTTCTAATGTTGTAAGGTGGGTAATTGGACTGCCTAGTTAACCCTTCATTTTCTAACATGCTTTCAAATTGATCAAACATGTCATCAAAACCTACAGAAAATGGTCTTAAAGAGTTAAATATTGATAGATCCTTACTTGTCATAGTATATCCTCCTTTGTTAGCAAGGTTACTTCAGGTAAGCCCCATTAGGCGACTTACATAACTTATATAGATACTAATTTTTTATTTTCAATATTTAAGAATTAATTTTTTTTGAGATTTTTAATGCAAATGCATAGTCAATTGCTATTTCTTCTATGACACTATCTCTCCCTGATTTGCCACCATGACCAGCATTCATTTCTGTTTTCAACAGCAAAAGATTATTATCTGTTTTGTATTCTCTTAACTTAGCAGTGAATTTTGCAGGCTCATCAAATAAAACTCTATTATCACTCAAACTGGTTGTAATGAGCATATGAGGATAATCCATTTTTTTAATATTGTTATAAGGTGCATAAGAATAGATATAATCAAAATGTTCCTTATTTTTCTTAGCGTTTCCAAATTCTTCAAACTCTCCAGTAGTTAAAGGCAACGAGTGATCCAAATTAGTTGTTAAAGAATCTACAAAAGGAACTGCCATTATAATTCCTAAAAATAATTCTGGAGCTTCATTCGCAACTGCGCCCATTAATAATCCACCAGCTGAACCACCCATACCGATAATTTTTTTATTTGATGTATATTTTTTTTCTATTAAAAATTTAGCAACGGCAATGTAATCTTCGAAAGTATTTTTTTTATTTAAAAGTTTTCCTTCCTTCCACCATTTCATTCCTCTTTCCATGCCGCCTCTGATATGTGCAGTAACCCAAATTATATCTCTATTAATTAAGCTTAATCTAGTTGATGAAAAACTAGGACTTATTGAGCTTCCATAAGAACCATAACCATAAAGTAGTAGGTTGGCAGATCCATTGACCTTAGTTTTCTTATGTCTAGTAATTGTAATTGGAACTATTCTTCCGTCATGAGACTTACATTCTAATCGTTCTACAATGTAATCTTCAGAATTATGTCCTGAAGGGATTTCTTGTTCTTTAACCAATTTTTTTTCTTTTGTTTTTAAATTGTATAAATATGTACGCGACTGAGTTTTTGGTGATGAATAACCCAAATATAATAAATCGGTATTTCTATTTCTTTGAATTAGAGACACTCCAGGAACAATTACTTTTTCATCAGCAAATTTAATTTCTTCTTCAAAGCCAGTTTTAACATTCTTTGCAAAAATTTTTCCTAAAGCATCAGATGTTTCAGATCTAATAATCCAATCATTTAAAAAAATTAAATCTCCTATTAAAACTTCCTCTTTGGGTGCAATATATGTTTTCCAATTCTGATTAGATAAATCCTTACACACTTTGATTTTGAAATCCTCAGCGTTTTCATTTGTATGCTTATAAAAATATCCATTCCACGAATTAACTGAGTAAAGTATTCCTTTTTTTCTTTTTTTTATTAATTTTGGTTTTGGAATATTTTCGTTAACCGAAAAATAATATTGTTCAGAGGTGTTGTGATCTGAGGTTGATAAAAAATAATATTTTTCATCGGAACTTAATCCCAGCCCAACTGTAAAAGCTTTACTTTTTTCTTCAAAAATTAGAATGTCTTCTTTAATAAATGTATCGATCTTGTGTCTAAATATTTTTCTAGGTCTATGATGCCTATCTAGTTTTGAGTAAAAAATAAATTTATTATCTAAACTAAAAGTAATACTACCAGTAGTGTCTTCAATTTTTTCGGTTACTATTTTTCCAGTTTCAATATTTCTAATATAAATTGTATAATATTCAGAACCTTTCAAATCTAATGAATAACCTAAATATTTGTCATTATAACTTACTTCTAAATCACCAACACCAAAATACTCAGTTTTAAGCTTCCCTTTTTCTTTGTCCCCATTCCATATTTCTTCCGTTTTATCTGAGCCAATTTTTTTTCTTAATTTAATTGAGTAGTTGCCTTCCGTAGTTGTTTTGGTCCAATATTCATAATCATAGTCTTTGAAAGGCAGAGATTCATCATCGAGCTTAATCCTTCCTTTTATCTCTTTAAAAAGTTCTTTTTGTAATTTCTTTGTGTCTTTTAAATTATATTTTGCAAAAGCATTTTCTTCTTCTAAGTATTTTTTAACCTCAGGAAGAAGTTTTGATCCATCTTTTAGCACTTCAAGGATATTTTTTTGGTGTATCCAGCTATAGTCATCTTTCCATTTTGTGTTGTGACAAGATTTTATCTCTGGTTTTTTTTCTAGCCGCGGAGTTTTCATATGAATATAATCTAATACATGAATATTTTTTTGATTACACTTTTTATTTTCTTCCTACTCTATTTATTACTTAATTGGTTTGCCAAAACATCGAGCAAAAAAATTTCTAAAGGTATTAGATATATTACCATAATTTTAGCTGTAATTTTAGCAGTTGTAATGGTTTACGCAGGAAGATTCATATTTTCCTTACCTTTTGTGCTAATGATATTGCCATTAATAAAAACAAAAGCGGGGCTGTCGTTATTTCAATTTTTAAGAATTTGGAGTTTATTAAGAGTATTAAAAAATTCTGGAAGATTTAATTTTAATAATATTAAGCAAAATTTAAATACACAAAGTATTTCATTAGAAGAGGCATATAGAATATTAAACTTAGATCCAAAAAAAAAATACACAAAAAACGAGGTTTTAAATTCTTACAAAAAAATAATGAAAAAAATACATCCAGACATAAGTCCAGAACTTACACGCCTTGCTTCCATTGTTAATGAAGC
>Ga0066369_10000036_pt1 | contig 42838 bp, 58 predicted proteins | sample Knorr_S7_td_Bott_FD_70972 | JGI IMG/M metagenome (GOLD analysis project Ga0066369, IMG submission 70972) | Marine microbial communities from Southern Atlantic Ocean transect - Knorr_S7_td_Bottom_ad_4513_LV_A | ecosystem: Environmental > Aquatic > Marine > Oceanic | place: Southern Atlantic... | reverse complement strand
GAGCTCGCCCGCCGCTTCGACGACTTCCTGGTGGGCACGCAACTGCTGCAGTCGGTGCGCAGGGGAAGCGAAGTCCTGATGTATCGTCCTTCTGTCGACTGGGCCTCGCAGATCGCACGCGCTGCGAGCTCCCAGTCGCGGAAGTACTACATCGCTTCGGCAAGGTCGGTTGAAGTTCACATGCAACAGCTGGAGAAGGGTCGGTCGCACGTCGAGATCATCGTCGATCCTGGTACACGCGGCGACAGTGTGGGAAGTGCGGTCGTGTTCGGCGGAATCGGCGGTGTGGCGTCTGGAACCATGGCGGGATGGGCGCTTTCCGCGCTCACCCCGGTCGGGTTGGCAGTAGGGGCCGGAGTCCTCTTAGCCGGCGCCGTCGCATCTGGCGTTGCGTACAGGACTGGCGCGTCGGCCAAGAAGAAGTTGCAGGAGGTCAAGGCCGAGCTCGAGGGCATTCTCGACACCCTGGAACTCGGCGAGTCGCTCGAGCCGCCACCCGCGGCCTGGCGCCAGTGGGTGAGGCGCCATTTCCACGGGGTAGCTCGCGACATGATGAGGTCGAACGATTCAAGCGACGCCTAGCAGCGTCCCGAAAAAAACCGAACCGGAGATCAAATTGGACATCAGCAAGGTTGGAGTAGTCGGCTGTGGACTCATGGGCGGTGGCATCGCCGAGGTCGCCGCGAAGAGTGGCTTCGACGTGACCGCTTGCGAGGTCACAGACGAGTTCCTGGAGAAGGGAGAGGCGCGAATTCGCAAGTCCATGGAGCGAGCCGTCCAAAAGGAGAAGCTGACCGCCGAGGATCGCGACGCGGCGTTGCAGCGGCTCAGCTTTACGACCGACGTGTCTGACCTTCAGGACTGCGACATCGTGATCGAAGCGATCGTCGAGGAGCTGGAGGCCAAGAACGCTCTGTTCGGCGAACTCGATGGGCTATGCGGATCAGGCACCATCTTCGCGTCGAACACGAGCTCGCTCACCATCACCGACCTGGCGGCGGCGACGTCCCGCGCCGACCGCTTCGTGGGCATGCATTTCTTCAATCCCGTGCCGGTCATGAAGCTCGTTGAAGTGGTGCGCACCATCGCGACCAGCGACGAGACGTTCGACCGTGCGTTCGCGTTTTCAAGAGCTCTCGGTAAGGCGCCCGTTGCGGCCAAAGACAACTCGGGCTTCATCGTCAACCTTCTCCTCGTGCCGTACATGCTCGACGCGATCCGTCAGTTGGAGCGGGGCGTCGCCGGTGTTGAGGACATCGACACCGCCATGGCTCTCGGATGCGGATATCCCATGGGCCCGTTCATTCTCTGTGATTTCGTGGGTCTCGACACGCTCAACATGATCGGCGAGATCATGTACGAAGAGTATCGTGAGGCGCGCTATGCTCCGCCTCCGCTTCTAAAGCGGATTGTCGCGATGGGGCGATTCGGTCGCAAGACCGGAATGGGCTTCTATGACTGGTCTGGGGACAAACCCACTGCCCTGCCGTTGTAGCCCGTTTCGCGAGCTGGACGCAAATGACTGGCGCGATGCGAGGGGTCTGCTGCACTATGGGTTATGGGTGACGGGCCCGAGCCTGGGCACCGGCATCAACGAGTCAGGGGGGGGCGCCGATGATCGTCGCACCACTTTCTGATCCGTATCTCAGGACGGTCGTGGGGCATGCCGCACGTCCTGACGAGGACGTGGTGTACGATCCGGTCCTTGCTTCGGCCGCGCTCGAATGGGGATTCCCACGCCTCGTGATCCACTCGGGCGTCAGGGCATTTACGTTCGACGGCCCTCGTTCGGATCTTCCGGTGCTTGCACTAGACCGAGCTTTGATGAGGAGTTGGGAGGTCGATCGCCTGGGCCTGGAGGTACCGGCTCCACGCCTCGACTACCTCACCGGGCCGTCTTCGCAGCGTTATGGACCAGCACGTGTACGGCGTGTCCTGGGTGGACCGGACGTTGGCTGACCTGAGCAAGGTGGCGGGGACTCCCCTGCCGGCCCCGCTTCGTGCATTTGGACGCCGGATTCTCGAATTTCCCACGCACTATCACGACCTGCATGCTAAGGCTCGGGCGAGCCACCTGAGGCAGGGGGGCGTTGAAGGCCAGGTTCCACAGGCGCGGCTTGGAGTCGCCGTACACGTACCTGCGCTGGTTCAGAATGATGGCCGTCTCGTACTTGTTGTCCGATCGTGAGATGACCGTCGCGCAGGCGGCGTAAAGACTCGGCTTCACATCGGATGGCAACCTATGCCGCGCCATGGTCTCACTCACCAGACTCACGCCGACTGAGGTGCGGACCGTGCGGGGCTGGAACCGGCTGCTTATCGCGTTTGCGTGGACCTACCTGACAGGGTTCGTCGCTAGACGCGTGGAGTGGGTTGCACGAGCTCTTCGGCCAGCGCGCCGCCTAAACAAAACAAGCGGTGCAGAGGGCTCGAGTATGCCGCTAGCGCTTGTTCCGACGTTGGCGCCTACGCTCGCGGCGAATCGCCGCTTCACGTTTCCGCTTGCGCTGGGCACTCGGCTTCTCGTAGTACCGGCGCTTGCGCAACTCGGAATATAGGCCGGAACGCTGCACCTTGCGCTTGAAGCGCCGCAGTGCGCGATCGAGGCTCTCGTTATCCTGGACGACTACTTCCAAGCCGATCACTCCTTGCATGTTGGATCTGAGCAGTAAAGCTCAAGAAGCTAAATATGGGGCTCGGGTCGCACAACGGGCTTCGTCCCCAGGTCCCTACTAAGGGAGTCGTCCTTCCCGGTGGAGCGTGTGCGTGTATAGGCGGTACGCTTCGGGGTGCGCCACAAAGTCCTGCGCCCAGGTCTCGAAGTCGGGCAGCGGCAGCAACCCCTCGATATGGTCGACGACCATCATCGCGAACTGAACTCGGTCCTTGCTGCGGAAGTCGATGCTCTTGCCATCGAGGATCTCATCGACCGCGTGCTCGAAGTCCCCAAGCTCGACCAGACAGATGAAGTGCGAGACTTGGTCCAGGCGGTAGGAAGTGTAGAGCGACCGGAGTTCCTCGAGTTCCTCCCGTTTCGGGAGACACACATCATCACCTGCCCAATCACCGGCGATCTCCTGGGAGTTCTCTTTGAGAAGCGTCCGGAACTGGCCTCTTAGTGGCGGGCTGCCATTCCCATTTCGTCGACTCGTATGCAGGGCCGAATCCAGCAGTCCGGTCAGCAGAGGTCGGCCTAGGCCGCGAGCCTTGTGGTGCACTTCGGCTTCCGAGTCTTCGATTAAGATGTCGGCCGTGCGAACCTCGTCCTCTTCGGCGTCTCCATGCCCCGGTCGAAACGAGAAGTAGCCGTGCCACAGCCCTCCTGCCTCGACGTAGGTGACAAGGAAACACGCCCACGACTGACCATCATTCTCGATGAACGCGACCGAGCGTCTACGTTCGTTGAGTATCGTCATGAAAGATGGGCGGGCCCGTTGCGGTATGGCAGTCCGAATCCCTGTGGCCGTCCCAAGATCATCGGGGCGCGGGGCCTGAGCAAGGCGCGACGCACGAGCCGCGCATCGCCCTCGTGACTTTTTCCTTGCGGTGTCCGTAAACAGATTGTTATCGTTGGTACGAATCTTCAGGATTAGATTTCCAAAAAGCATTGTGCGGGTTAGGGTGTCGCCCTGACTCGACCCAGTAGAACCCGGCCCCAGGCCGGGTTTCTTTTCCAGAAAAGGCCCGTCCATGCCTTATGGGCTCGGCCGCGAACGAGACCACGCAATGGATTCGAGCACGCAGACCTATGCCCGCCCTGAGGCGATGGGAGATGTCCCCGGAATCTGTGAGCTTCGGCTCACGCGCGCGATCGTGCAATACCGGGATGCCCACGAGATGGACGCTCCTGGCGGACGAATCGAAGACATCGGGCTCGCACTCGTTGTCGAAGGCCGCTACGCTGCTTCCGCCGAAGTAATCGACCTCGGCAGCGGTCGCCTGAAGGTCCTCGATCTCAGTACCGAGCTCGTAGTGTTGGACTGGGTCTACGAGCCGACCCTCGACCACGTCGCGAGCCTGATCACGGCGACTGCCGCGACGCGCGACGAAGGCTCGCTCCAGCAGTACTCGTTCAAGCTCGGGATCCGGATTCTGGAGCGAGTGGGGTTCGGCCCTCTCACGCGCCCGACCTTCCTTCGCATCGGATACCGAGACATTTGTCGAGACCTGGACCTTCACGAGGGCACCTCGATCCGGTTCGTGCTCGGGCCCGGGCGACTCACGCGGGTACACCTCGACTACGATGCGTGTGCGCTCGTTTTCAAGACGGCGTTCGGCGAGCCCGACGGTCCGCTCGAGCATGCGCTCTCCGAAGCATTTCCGAGCGCTGAGGTATGTCGCTTCGACCCGGTCTGGGACACTGACTCGATCGAGTACCGCGTGCGGCTGCCGCTGCCGACCACGTTCCGAGAGGCGCGAACGAGTCTTGTATTGATGCGCCGTGGCCTCGTCTCGATGATGGCCCGCTTCGAGCCAGACCGCTTCAGGTCCGTCGAGCACGTGTTGGACGCCTTTGGCGACCGCGAGACGCTCGGTGGATTCCGTGTCAAGGAGTCGCTGGTCGAGGCCGTGACGCTGGAACGCTCCGCAGCGGGCTCGCTGGTAGTCCACTAGCAGTCCGGTCGTGGGTCGCCCCGGCGGCGCCCGAGGGCCCCCCCTTGGCGAGAGGTGGGCACATACACGACGCGCCCAACGCGCGTCGATGCCGCCTGGTTGCGCTCCGGAGCGTCGGTGGCGTCGACTTGCGGGCGCGCTCCTGACGTCCGGCCTCGGGCCCGGGCGGCCCAAGCCCGCCCATCTTCCGTTCGACTGACCCCGCGGTCGCGCGAAGAGGGTCCACGGCCCCCAAAAGTGGGTCCGATTTCCGCTTATTTGCCCCGTACTCGCGCGGCAGAGTTTTTGTAAAAAATTCTTAATGGACGAGTGCGTACAAGCGAGAAGTTCGGATCTCCAAACTCTGTGAGCCACTTGCACTTCCGCAACCCGTGCGCTATGGCGTATAAGCTGTGACAGGATTTGGGAACAGTTGGTTTAGGGAAATCGGTGAAATCGTAAGTCGTTGTAGCACAACATGTTAACGATCGTGTATTTTCTTGTGGCGCGGCCAACAAAGGGGTTGCGCACCCCTCACGACGGACTTACTGTGGTAAACATCATCGATAACGTAGGTAGCCCCTACTCGAAACCGTTAGCGATGTCCTCCCGCGATGAGCGGGACTCGGAAATCCGTACTTTTCATTCTGCCGTCGAGGGTGAGGTGTGTCTATGTGGGAGACCTGTTCCGTACAACTCAACGTGCGCTTGCCGCGCGACATTGCAGCTCAGGCTGAGGAGGTCCAGAAGACGGATCCCGAGTTTCTGAGCCGCGTGGTCTTGTACGGTCTGACTCGGCGCTCCATCTACGAACACCTGCGAGGGCAGGACAAGGCTGAGGCGCCCCAAGAGGTCCAGGAGACCCCCCAGGCCGTTTCCTAAGAGCTTGCGCTTCAAAGCCTTCCGGCCCATACCTTTGGCGCGATCGAGCCCCGATGTAGTCGATCGCGCCCGGCGTAGCCGGGGGCCTTTTTTACGTCCGGCGGGAGCGTCACCGTGGACGCGGGTCAACAGCGCTCCGAAGAGCCGCGCGAGGTTCTGCGCGCCAAGTATGTGGACTACTGCTCGGCACAGGTCGCAGATCTCTTGCTCTATCTCAGCCCGGACGAGATTTACCTGCTCGCCCAACGCGCCTACCGCGAAGAGGGCGCCGACGAGGAGTTGACCTACGTCCAGATGGTCCGTATTGCGACCGACTGGCTGTCACGGAAGATATCGCTACCACCTTTCGACCTCTGGCTGGCCGACTACCAGGCTCACCCCGAGAGGTATGAAGAGTATTTCCTGGGCCTCTGGGAGTCCGAGACCGAAGTGCCTGTAGACGGCTAACGTCCCAGATCCTGCCCCCCCGGTTCCCAGCTAGAAGGGCAAGTCGTCGTCCACCTCGGTGACCGGCGGCTGAGCGCTGCCGCCGGCACTGGGCCCCGCAGCCGGCGCGCCGCCGCCGCCTGCGCCGGCACTGCTCGAGCCGAGCATTACCATCTCGTTGACAACGATGGCGGTCCAGTACTTGGTCCCGCCCTCGCCCTCGGTCTGTGAGTATTCGATGCGGCCCTCCACGTAGAGCCGGTCACCCTTCTTCACCCATTGCTCGACGATGTCGACCAGGCGTCCGAAGAAGGTCAGCCGGTGCCACTCGGTCTTCTCCTGTTGCTGACCGGAGGGGTCGGACCAGGACCGATTCGTGGCCACGGAAAGCTTGGCTACGCGTGCGCCTGATGAAGTCGCCCGGATCTCGGGGTCGTTACCGACGTTTCCGATCAACATCACTTTGTTCAAGGACCGGCTCATGGACGCTCCTGCTTCGGGCGTCTCGCCCGAGTGAGAGGGAGAAGATTGCGGGCGCGGAGCTGCCTTTGTGGGCACCCCGATCGCGCGGATCGGCGCGCAAATGTAAGGGCAGGGAGAGTGTTTTTCCATCGCCTGTCGGGCCGGTAGCTTACTCGGTTGCGACGCCTGCTCACGCTCTTGGAAGGACCGCCCGCACATGGCTGATCTTAGGTACATTCGAGTCGAGCGAGACGCCGAGATCGCGGTTGTTTTCGTCGATCGGCAGGACAAGCTCAACACGCTCAACGCCGAGGTGGTCGCCGAGCTGGGGCGGGCGTTCGAGGAGCTGCGGGAGGACGAAGGCGTTCGCGGCGTGATCGTGACGGGGGCGGGGGAGAAGGCGTTCGTCGTAGGCGCTGATATCGATGAACTCGCACAGATGGACTCGATCTCAGGAGTTGGGGTCAGCCGGCACGGTCAGGACGTCTTCTTGGCGATCGAGCGCTTCCCGAAGCCAGTGCTTGCGGCGGTCGGGGGGTACGCGCTGGGAGGCGGCTGCGAGCTCGCCTTGGCGTGCCACCTCCGCATCGCGAGCGAGAACGCCCGCTTCGGTCAGCCCGAGGTCGGTCTCGGCATCATTCCCGGCTACGGAGGCACGATCCGTCTCTCCCGCCTCGTGGGGCTTGGCCGAGCCATTGAACTCACGCTTACCGGGGAGATGGTTGGCGCCGAACGCGCGCTGCAGATTGGGCTCGTGTCTGCCGTCGTGCCCCGCGAGTCGCTGCTCAGCGATGCGAAGGACTTCATGCGTAAGGATCACCAAGAACGCCCCCATCGCCGTGCGTATGGCGTTGGAGTCGATCTATGGAGGGCTCGACAACGCGTCGCCAGAGGCGCTCGCCTTCGAGTCCTCCCTCTTCGGTCTTCTCACCTCGACTGAAGACATGAAGGAGGGCATGACGGCGTTCATGGAGAAGCGCAAAGCGGACTTCAAGGGACGCTGAATTCCGTTAAATTCCTCTATGCAATCCGGGACTCTCCCAACCGCTGGTCCGTGCGTCTGAACGGGCTCGCAATTCGCCACTTCCGAAACCTCGGAAGTCAGGACCTGGAACTCCCGTCCGAGGGTGTCGCGCTGATCGGTGACAACGCCCAGGGCAAGTCCAACTTTCTCGAAGCGATTTACTACCTCGAGACGTTCCGGTCCTTCCGAGGTGCTCGTGACGAACAACTCGTGGCGTTCCACGAGGGCGTTTTTCGAGTCGCCGGCACTTTGCAGGAGAGAGATACGGGACGGTCGATGGAGGTCGCTGCGGCCTTCGAGAAGAAAGGAAAGCGGAAGAAGGTTTCGGTGGATGGCGCGGAGCCTGACCGCATGGGCGACGTATTGGGGCGCCTCGCGGCAGTGATCTTTTCTCCAGCCGATGTGGAGCTCGTGAGCGGTGGGCCTAGGGAGCGTCGCCGTTTTCTCGATATCGTGCTTTCGCTCAGCGAGCCCGGCTACCTCACGGCCCTCCAGGACTACAGAAAGATCCTGGTACGCCGCAATGCCTCGCTCAAAGACGGGCAGCCCAGCTCGGTCGTGGTGGCATGGGACAGTGGCCTCGTCGGCAGCGGGGCGCGGGTGATGCGAGCTAGGCGGGACTGGATCGAGCAGCGGTGTGGGGCGTTCCGGGACTACTACCAGGAGGTCTCTGGAGGCATTGGCGCGCAGATGAGGTATCGGCCCAGCGTCACGCTCGCAGACGCCGTGTGCAAAGAAGACATCGCGCTTGCCTTCCGCGACATCCTCGCCGCGTCAGGCGAGCGCGAGCGGAGAATGGGCACCACGGTCGTCGGGCCGCACCGGGATGATCTTCTGCTGCGTTTGGAGGATGACGCGGACGGCCTCGACCTACGCGCTTACGGCTCGGGTGGGCAGCGCCGCACGGCTGCGCTTGCGCTCCGGCTCGTCGAGGCCAGGACGATCCGGGAGACTCGTGAGCGGGCGCCATTGATCCTCCTGGACGACGTTTTCGCGGAACTCGACGGTGGGCGTGGCGAACGAGTGCTCGCGCTAATGGAGAAGGAAGAGATGGGGCAGGTCGTGCTGACCTCGCCCAAAGAGTCCGACGTGAAGATCCGGAAGGACTCGTTGCCTCGTTGGCGTATCGAAGCAGGGAGGATCACGGCGTGATGGCGGGGAGGCCCGTTCGGGTCGACTCGGTGCTTGCCGCTCTGCTCGAGAAGCATGGGGTGAAGGAACAGGTCGAGCGCATGAGCGTGCTCGACCTCTGGCCCGAACTCGTCGGCGAGCACGTGGCGGAGGTGACCAAGGCGAAGGGTGTGTCCGAGGCGACTCTATTCGTCGAGGTGCGTACCAGCGCGTGGCTCATGGAGCTGAACATCATGAAAGGGGAGTTCCTGGTGAGGGTGAACGAGCGCCTCGGGGACGTCCCACTCGAACGTATCGTGTTCGTGCTGGCGGAGACGAGCTAGAAGCGACCACCGATATCAGCGCTCACGGAGCGGACATGGCAAAGAGCAAGAAACCGAAGGATTCGGACTATTCAGCGGGACAGATCCAGGTCCTCAAGGGGCTGGAGGCGGTGCGCAAACGGCCGGGCATGTACATCGGCTCGACATCGGCACGTGGCCTACATCACCTCGTCTACGAGGTCGTCGACAATTCGATCGACGAGGCGATGGCGGGTTACTGCGAAGAGGTGACCGTCACCATCCACGCCGACAACTCCGTATCGGTTTTGGACGACGGGCGAGGTATCCCGGTCGATATCCATCCCACGGAGAAGGTGCCAGGCGTCGAGCTCGCCATGACCGTGCTGCATGCCGGCGGCAAGTTCGACAAGGACACCTACAAGGTCTCCGGTGGACTGCACGGCGTCGGCGTGAGCGTGGTCAACGCACTGTCGGCTTTCCTCGAGGTAGAGATCCGGCGCGGCGGCAAGACCTACCACCAGCGCTACGAGAGGGGGATCAAGGCCACGGAACTGAAGGAGACTGGGAAGGCGAAGGGCACCGGCACCAAGGTCTGGTTCAAGCCCGACACTGAGATCTTCACCGAGCTCGAGTATTCGCTCGAGGTACTCTCGAACCGCCTGCGCGAGATGGCCTACCTCAACAAGGGCCTGAAGATCACGCTCTATGACGAGCGGAATGGCGGCTCGTCGGAGACGTACAAGTACGAGGGCGGAATCGCCGAATACGTGGCATTCCTACGCGGTAGTCGCGCACCGCTGCACGAAAAAGTCTGCTACTTCGAAACGTCCAGGCCCGAGGCGGAGATCGAACTGGCGCTCCAGTACGACCAGGGCTTCAGCGACAATACACACACCTTCGTAAACAACATCAATACGCACGAAGGTGGCATGCACCTGACGGGGTTGAAGGCGGCGCTGACGCGTACGATCAACGACTATGCCCGCCGCAACAACATCTTCAAGAAGGACGAGGGTCTCTCGGGCGACGATGTGCGTGAGGGTCTCACCTGCGTGCTCAGCATCCGGGTCATGGAGCCTCAGTTCGAGGGTCAGACCAAGACCAAGCTGGGCAACAGTGAGGTGCGTGGCGCGGTGGAGGCGTCGGTCAACGAGCACCTGTCGAACTTCCTCGAGGAGAACCCCAAGGCCGCGAAGGCCATTATCGAGAAGTCGTTGCAGGCGGCCCGGGCGCGCGAAGCCGCGCGTAAGGCGCGAGATCTCGCTCGCAAGAAGAGCGCGCTCGAGGGTGGCGTGCTGCCGGGCAAGCTCGCGGACTGCTCGATTTCAGATCCTTCGCTTTGCGAGCTCTACCTCGTCGAGGGCGACTCTGCCGGCGGTAGCGCCAAGCAGGGCCGAGACCGAGCGTTCCAGGCCATCCTCCCACTCAAGGGGAAGATCCTCAACGTGGAGCGCGCGCGCATCGACAGGATTCTCTCCAACGAAGAAATCCGCGCCATGATCACCGCAATCGGTGCGGGAATCCGCGAGGAGTTCAATCTGGAGTCGGCACGCTATCACAAGGTCGTGATCATGACCGATGCCGACGTCGATGGTGCGCATATCCGCACCCTGCTGCTCACCTTCTTCTTCCGTCAGATGCGGGAGCTCATCGAAGCGGGCTACATCTACATCGCGCAGCCGCCGTTGTACCGCGTGCACAAGGGCAAGTCCGACTTCTATGCCTACTCCGACCAAGAGCGTGACATGTACCTCAAGCGGCTCGGGGGCAAGAACGGAGAGGGCAAGGGCATCACCATCCAGCGCTACAAAGGTCTCGGCGAGATGAACCCGGACCAGCTCTGGAAGACCACCATGGATCCCGAAGCACGCACCATCTTGCAGGTCCAGATCGAAGACGCAGCGATCGCCGACAAATTGTTCGACCGGCTCATGGGGGACGAGGTAGAACCACGACGCCAGTTCATCGAGAAGAACGCGAGGTACGTGAAGAACCTGGACGTTTGAGGCGTCGCGCATAGCTGGCTGAGCCGGATGGATCCGTCGGGCGAGCTTGAGACGGTCTTCCGTCTCAGCGGGAATGACGTAGCCGAGGTGGTCGACGTCCTCTGCGAGGCCTTCCGCGACTACCCGGTGATGCGCTTCGTACTCGGTACCGACGCCGTGGGCTACGAGCAGCGACGCAAGAAGCTCGTCCACTACTTCGTGGAGGCGCGAGTCCTACGCGGCGAGGTCCTGCTCGGGATCGGTCATCGACAGAGTTTGCATGGGGCCGCACTCGTGTCCCGTCCGGACGGACCGCCGAGCCCGCCGGAGTTGGGCGAGTTGCGCGAGCAGGTATGGACTGAGTTGGGGCCTTCGGCACGAGCCAGATACGACTCCTTCGCGGCGGCTTGTGCGCCGTTCGAGCTGGAAACTCCGCACATCCATCTCAACATGATCGGGGTTCGCCGCGCGGCGAAGGGCAAGGGGCTCGGTCGCAGGCTGATCGAGCATGTCCACCTCATGTCCCGCGAGGATGCCCACTCCGAGGGTGTGACGCTGACAACGGAAGACGAGGCTAATGTCTCACTCTATCAGCACTTCGGCTACGAGATCGTGGGCCACGCCACGGTGGGATGGGGCCTGAACACGTGGGGATTCTTCAGGCGGGACACAGCTGAGCGCTACGCCGACACGCGCTCGTGAAGAGCCTCCACCGTCCGCCAAGCCGACTGGATGGCGCCCTCGAGCCATGCCGGACGCCCGCTTGCGCCCGCGGACCCCAGATAGACGCGGCCATCGGGCTTGCTGAGTTGCCCGAGAAGCTCGGCGTCGGGGGTTCTCCCGTATGCGCCCTCGCTGAAGGGCACCTTGTCCCACCAAACACAGTAGGCGTGCTCGAACTCTTCCCTCATCTGTGGGTGGACCTTGCTCGCCTGGGTCAGCGTGTGCTCGACCCGGTCGCGGATGCGCATGTCCGCTAGACCGGCTTGCCCGCCCCTGCCGTAGTAGCCGAGCAACACTCCCTTGTCGCTGTAGAAATCGTTCGACGGATAAGAGAACTCTCCCAGCTGTAGGCTCGAGCTCCACAGGTGGCCACCGAAGATGCCGTCGTCCTCTTCCCAGAAGCGACGCTTCATCTGGAGCCCCATCTTGGCGCTCGAGCTATGCTCGGTCTTGCCCACCGCCTCGGCCATCTCGGGCGAGAAATTGACATCGATCTTCTTCAGGATCGACATGGGTAGACAGCTGACGCAGAAGTCGGCGGTTTCTTCCCGCTCCCGCCCGGTTCGCGTATCCCGGTAGACTACGCGTACGCCCTGCTCACTCTGGCGAATCGATCGCACCTCGGCGCCGAATGTGATGTGGTGACCCATCGCCCGCTCGAAGGCGAGCGGGATCTGGTTCATGCCTCCGATGGGCTGAAAGACGGGGTCGGGTCCGCCGGTACCGGCGTAGAGGGAGCGTACGCGTCCCCCGAAGTTGGAACGGAGTAGCGAGCCGAAGTCCCACCGGTCCTCCGACCCGCGGAGTTCCGGTGGCCCGTAGAAGTGGTCTTCCGAATCCAGGTACCCGGCTCTCACGAGGAACTCCATCAAGAGGACCTCGTCCTCTTCGGAGAGCGGTGCGTCAATCTGGCCCGAGTCCATCGCCTTGGCGAGCAGCTCTGTGATCGAGCCCCACATGTCTGCCTTCACCTCGCGCAGTCGCACTCGCTGGCCGGAGAGAGAGCCCAACTCGGGGTCCTCTTCGTAGTAGTAGTTCGCGTCGCTCAGGTTCACGAAGAGTTGGAGCGGGACGCCGAGTTCCTTGCAGTAGCCAATGATTCCCTGATCGCGGTTCGGGATTCGCCACGCTCCGGCGTTGATATACTGGCCCTCGTCGAAGTCGCAGACCTGAGTCTCTCCACCGATCTCGGTATGCTGCATTCCACGACGAACAGTCCAGCACAGACCTCCGACCGAATCGCGCGCCTCGAGCACACGGTAGTCATAGTCCAGCTTGCCCAATTCGTAGCCGACGGTGAGCCCCGAGAGCCCAGCTCCAAGCACGATGACCTTCGTGTCCGGCCGCGGCCCCTTCATGACGGGGCGGGGGCCCGAAGGCTGACCCATGAGGTCCCATGCCCCCATGGCACCCATCACCAGAGACGAGCCGCCGACGGCTCCGAACCTCTGGAGCAGCTGGCGTCGGGTCATCTTGTTGGCGTCCATTCGTCCCTCCTATGGGTGGACCTTGTTCGGGCAGCGGGAATGTAGCGCACGTGCTACCGGCCACCACCTCTACTTTCAACTACGTTTTTGGTGGCCGCCCGACGTGGACCGGGCACGCACGAGCTGCACGCTAGCAGAGTGATCCGAAAGAGGGGTGGGTCGTTGGCAAACATGCCTCGGGTACTTCCTGTCGAGTCGAAGAACCAGTGGTTTCAGCGAGTGGAAGCGCTGGGGCGAAGCCGAAAGAAGCGACATCGTTCCGGCGAATTCCTGGTCGAAGGCGTTCGGTCGCTGAATCAGCTGAAAGCGAACGCGCAGTGGGATATCGAGGCCTTCCTGTACGCGCCCTCGCGTCCGTTGTCGGATTGGGCTCGAGACACATTGCGCTCGTCCCGGGCTCGCCACCACCTCGAGTTGAGCCTTCCCTTGCTGGAGGAGCTCAGCGACAAGGATGACGTCTCGGAGCTCCTGGCTGTCGTCAAGATCCCGGCCGATGAGCCTGAGCGCCTCCGGGCGGGACCGCAGCCCCTCTACGTACTCCTGGATCAGCCGTCGTCGCCCGGTAATCTTGGTACGGTCATTCGCTCTTGCGATGGTCTGGGCGTAGACGGAGTCGTCATCTTCGGTCGCGCGGCGGACCTCTACGACCCTCGCACTGTCCGGGCTGCCGCGGGCTCACTGTTCGCTCAGCCGGTGGTGCGGATCACCACCTGGGGTGACCTGAAAGGTTGGCTCGACGGGGTAAGGGGTCAGGCGCAGGACTTACAACTGGTTGCGACGACGGCGGGGGAAGGCGTGTGGCCCGACGAAGTCTCCTTTATGCGCCCGACCGTGCTCATGTTCGGTAACGAGAGCACTGGCCTGAGTCACAAGGTCGCCGAGCTCTGTCACGTGTGCGTGTCCATCCCGATGAGCGGGTCGGCTTCCTCCTTGAACGTTGCGGCCGCAGCGACCGCGATTCTCTACGAAGCGCGGCGGCAGCGGCGTGGATAGCGCATAGCCTGTGCCAAGTTTTCATGGCCCTGAGGACCTCCGCGAGCCAAGTTAACGATGTAGTTGCTCGTCTCCGTTCGCGGGAGGTAGCCATGAAGATCGAGGAGATTCTTCGCAAGAAAGGCCACGACGTGCTCACGATCACGGAGTCCAAAAGTGTCCTTGCCGCTGCCGAAGTTCTCGTGGAACACAATATCGGCGGTCTCGTGGTGATGGAGGGGGAGCATGCGACGGGAATTGTGACCGAACGCGACATCTTGCGGGTCACGGCGCGGCGCCCCGGTGAGCTCGACTCGATTCAAGTGGGCGAGGTGATGACGCGGGACTTGATTACCGCGAAGCCCGAGGATCAGCTCCTGCAGATGATGGACGTCATGGCCGAGAACAAGATTCGCCACCTCCCGATCTTGGAAGGCGATCGACTCGCCGGCATAATCTCGATCGGAGATCTGGTGAACGCCTGCAGAGTTGTCGCGGAGGAGGAGAATTCCCAGCTCCGGCAGTACATCGCGGGTGCTGGTTGATCAGAGTCGGCGGCATGCCCGGATGGTTCTCGAGCGCTTCTTGGTCGCGGGCAGGATCTGAGCTGTGACGCTCTTCGAGTACTTGGCGATCTTCCTGTCGATCGTCCTGTCGTTTGGCGTGATTCGCCTGCTGGATGGGATGCCTTCGGCGTTGAAGCAAGGGCGTGGCTACGTGATCCACAGCCTGTGGGTCATCTCCCTTCTATTCGTGCATGTGCAGTTCTGGTGGGCGTTCTGGCCCTACAGCACCGACGTGGCTTGAAATTTTCCGAGATTCTTGATCGTCCTCGCCGCACCGTGCGTGCTGTACTCGCTCGCCAGCGCGCTGGTGCCTGGTGATCACGATGCGGTCGAGTCGTGGCGCGACCACTTCTACCGGGTCCGGACCCGCTTCTTCGTGCTCTACGCCTGCTTTTGGGTAGTCGTCGGACTCGCCAATCTGTTTGTACTCGGACAGCCCTTCCTGAACGTTCTTCGACTGTTCCAGATGACGTTCATCGTGCTGTATGGCATTGGCGCGGTGTCGAAACGGCCATCGTTCCATGCTTTTCTGGTAGCTGTCAACGTCGTGACGATCGTATTCAGCGTGGCATTCCTATTCCTCGACCCGGCTCCGCTCACCCCATGACTGCGTGGGCGGCCGTCTAGCCTGTGGCTTCCGACCTCCCGGAAGTTCTGTACTTCGCCTACGGATCGAATTTGTGTTTCCGGAGGATGCGTAGACGGGCTTCTTCCGCGAGTCGCACGGCTGCGGCTACCCTGCCGGGATACGAATTCAGTTGGAGCAAGAAGGGCGTCGATGGCTCTGGCAAGTGCACGATTGCGGTCTCGCCGAAGGATGCGATCGGAGTCCATGGCGTCCTCTATCGCCTTCCCGTGGAGGAGAAGGCCGAGCTCGATATCCTCGAGGGGCTCGGAACGGGATACGACGAAGCGCGCGTGACGGTCGAGACACCGACTGGCCCGCGCGAGGCGACCACGTATGTGGCAGCCCCCGCCCATGTCGACGACAGCCTCAGACCGTACTCGTGGTACCGAGACCTGGTCGTCGCAGGTGCGCTGGAGGCCGGTTTTCCCAACGACTATGTGCGTCGAATTGCGACGGCCGTTGCGCAACAGGACCCCGATGCGAATCGTGAAGCCAGGAACCGGGCTGATATGCCTTGCGGGGAGACGCCCTGAATGTGCTGTGCGGCCGGACACCGGGAGATCGTCGCGTGAGATCAGTCAACTCTTTGAGATGTGCCGCTACCGTTTGCTTCTTGTGCGTCGGTCCCGTGGCCGTTGCAGCCCAGAGCCCACGCCAGACCACGGACGAGGTCAGGGTGCGTCGCCTCACCAACAAAGCGATCGTCACTTCGGACCTGAGTCCGGGCATCGGCATAAACATTCAGGGCCCGTCTCTGATCCGCGTTCCAGACTGGCTGCCGAATCCGCTGGGGCGCTACTACCTCTACTTCGCCGACCACAAGGGCAGCTACATCCGGCTCGCTTACGCGGACGAGCTGACCGGACCCTGGACGATCTACGAACCGGGAACCATTCACCTCCCTGAATCCCGCTTCCTGACCGAGCGCGCAGAGATTCCTGATGAGGTCCGTCGGGAGGTCGATCTCGGCGGTTGGGCTCCGGGTCCGGTCGAGGGCGTCCCCGAGCCTTTGGACAGCGCCACCAAGCCGCATCTCGCTTCCCCAGATGTGCATGTCCGCGAGGACCGCCGTGAGATCGTCATGTATTTCCACGGCCTCGAGGGATTTCGATTTCAGCGCACCCGCGTCGCCACGTCCAGGGACGGGATCCACTTCGAGGCCAGGGAGCCGCTGCTCGGTCGCTCCTACTTCCGCGTCTTCCGGCATGACGGGCGGTGGTACGCGATGGGCATGCCCGGGATCTTCTATCGATCGAGGGACGGCATCTCCGACTTCGAGACCAGCGAGCTTCAGCTCTTCCCGAGTACGATGCGCCACAGCGCCCTGCTCAAGCGCGGGGACACGCTCTATATCTTCTGGAGTCGCGTGGAGGACACACCCGAGCACATCCTGCTCACCAAGGTGGATATCTCCGGAGACTGGGCCATGTGGACGGCTGGTGAGGCGGAAAGCGTGCTCTTTCCGGAAGAGCCCTGGGAAGGGGCCGATCAACCCCTGGTTCCGTCGGTCCGGGACGCAATAAGCGTTCGAGTGAATCAGCTACGCGACCCGGCGATCTTCCAGGAGGACGGCCGGACCTACCTGCTCTATGCGGTTGCGGGCGAGGCTGGCATCGGCATCGCCGAGCTCGAGATTCACTGAGGCTAGAGAGCCTTCCAGGCCGCGATGATCGCTGCTTCGCGCGCCATGAGTGAACGCTGCCCCGACACCATGTTGACGCGGCGGTCCTCCGCCACAGCAGCGGAGTGCCACCACTCGTGGATATCTCGGACACTTTCGGCGAGCGGTGTGAACGTCAGCCCGTTCTGGACTGCCAGACGAGTGCTGGCCAAAGCCGACCCCGCGTTGTTGCCGATGGGCATGATCCAGGGGATCGCGAATCCGACCCGGTGCTGCGTCAAGAAGTCGTAGTCCGGGATCATCACGAAGGATGCGGGCGAACTGAAGGCGGCGTGGGCTCCGTGCACGAAGGCGTGCATACCGGTCGCTGAAGACGGACCGACCACATTGAACGTGCCAACGACTCGGTCTTCGATGAGGCGGATCATCCAACCGGCGACGTCTCGCACGTCGACGTACTGGACCGGGTCTGCGCTCCGGCCGGGCACCAGCACCTCACCACCGCGGCTCAGCCGAACCGGCCAATAGGTGAAGCGGTCCGTGTGATCGCCTGGGCCCATGATGTACGTCGGTCGCACCACGATGGAGCGTTCGTCCCCGAACGTACTTCGGGCTGCCAGCTCGGAATTCGCCTTCATCACGCCGTAGCCGTACTCGAGCGCCTGTTCTTCGTCGAGGCCTCCGGGCACTTCCAGGACGAGCTCGGTCCGCTCATCGATGTCCGAGCCGAGATAGGGGTAGTACACGCCAGTCGAGGACGTGTAGAGGTAGAGGTCGACGTTGTCGCGCAGCAGTTGAGCGGAACGTTCCGTCCACTCGACGCGCCGGCCGGAGTTGTCGATCACCGCGTCCCACGTCCGCCCGCGCAGCGCTTCGAGGTCGTTCTCGCGATCCCCGATCAACTGCTCGACGTCCTCGAAGAGCACTGCGTGAACCGTCGGCTTCGTCCGTCCCCTCGTGAACGTGGTGACCGAGTGCCCGCGATTCATCGCGTAGGCGATGACGTGCGGTCCGATGAAGCTGGTGCCGCCCAGTATCAGGATGCTCAAGGCCCCCCGGGCGCTCCGTACCGGCGTGCTTGGCCCAGAGGGCAACGCCAACGCCGCCGCGAGGCCTGGGTGCGCGAGCGCCGACATCGCAGCTCCGGCGCGAATGCTGGCGTTTAGGAACTCCCGTCTGCTCTTGCTCATCTATACTCCCGGGGTCGCGTGCTTGGGTTCGCGTGAGCATGTTGCTCGCGCTGCAGAATCGCTAGGTCGACGGCTTCGCCATCCTCCTTCCCAAAGGTGCCCCCACCAGCCTACCTCCGGAGAGAAAGAGTGATCTTCGGCTTGATGGTCTCATGATTTGCACTAGACGACGTTTCCTGGAGCAGAGCTCGTCCGCAGCAGCAGTGGCCGCGGTGTGGGGCTGTGGCTCAGAGCCCGGTGTCGACTCCGAGGCTCCGCAGGAGAACCAGGCAGCTGAAACGCCGCTGGGCCCGCGTCGCACGCTGGCCGAGCCCGGACCGATGGTGCCCCCTGTGCCCGCGGTCCTTCTCACTATCAACGGCGCCGAGGGAGATCCGGCCGAGATCTCCGTTCTCTGGACCTTCGTCGTGAACGGTGACCCGCCGCAGATTGGGGTCAGCGCGGGAACAGAACACCTCGCGCGCCAACTCCTGGAGCAGCACCACGAATTCGTGCTCAACGTTCCGACAGCTCAGTTCATCGAGGCGTTTGATACGATCGATATGAACTCGAGCCGGGTAGCGGACAAGTTCGCGCTCTCGGGGCTCACTCGAGGTCGGGCGGTCGCCGTGGATGCGCCAACGGTCGAGGAAGCACCGATCCACTGTGAGTGTCGCACGATCGCTTCGTTGGAGGTCCCGCCGATGCGAAAGCTCTTCATCGCTGAGGTCATCGCTACGACGATCCTTGATGGCGCCGTGGATTCGTCCGGGCGCCTAATCGTGCCCAACGTGCCCTTCTTCGGCATGACCGCCGGCAGTGGCGAGCACTACACGATGGGGGATAGGGTGGGCAACATCGGGATGACGGTCGGAAGGACGGACATCAAGTATTGAGCGGCAGCCAGCATAGATTGCTGATGGCACGCCTGTGATCATAGGATGCTTCATGCCCATCGACTATCGCATCTCACCACTGAGAGTGTCGTGTACGCCACGGTCCATGGCGTCGTGAGTGGCATGCACCGGTGGCGCCGAGTTGGGAACTGAGGCGGTGCCACGCGTTCGGCGAATCTTGGAGACCGCCCTCTACGTCGAGGATCTTGATCGCGCGGTCCGCTTCTATGAGAGCGTGATGGGGCTGAACACCATGTCGCGCGGAGTTCGCTTGGCCGCCTTGGACGCTGGGGAGGGCACAGTGCTCCTGCTGTTTCTTCGTGGAGCCACTACTTCCGGAGCGTCGTTCGAAGGTGGGTGGATTCCTCCCCACGACGGTGCCGGCCCGGCGCACTTCGCCTTAGCGATCGACGCGGACGAACTCGATGTGTGGCGTCGGCACCTCGTGGCCGAGGGGATCGATATCGAGAGCGAGGTGAGCTGGGAACGAGGCGGCAGAAGCATGTACTTCCGGGATCCCGACGGGTACTCTGTGGAGCTTGCGACACCGGGTGTCTGGCCAGTCTTCTAACGGTCTCCCCCACGTCGGCAGTCGTCTTTTTCGGAGCGCCCGAGTGACCCTAGACCCGCAGGCCCGGTTCATACTCGATCTCGCGGAGAGAAGCACACGCCCGCTGCTCGAGAGCCTCGATCCGCCAGCGGCACGACTGCAATATGCCGAAATGGTCGCTGCGGCCTCGGGAGAGCCACCGGCCGGAGTGTTGACTGAGGAAAGCACGATACCCGGCCCGGATGGCGAGCTGCCAACCCGGCTCTATCGCCCGCAGGGCGCTAAGGGTCCGCTCCCGATTCTCATTTTTTTCCATGGTGGCGGCTACGTGATCGGCGATCGGGATACCCATGATATTCCCTGTCGTCAGCTCTGCTTAGGCGCGGCGTGCCTGGTGGTGTCGGTCGACTACAGGCTCGCCCCTGAGCACCCGTTCCCGGCGCCGGTTGATGACGCTTGGGCGGCGACCCGTTGGGTGGTTGATCATGCGAGGGAGCTCGGGGGGGACCCTGCGTGTGTGGCCGTTGGCGGCGACAGCGCAGGCGGGAATCTGGCCGCGATCGTCTGTCACCTGGCGAAGCGGGAGGGCTCTCCGAAGCTGGCGTACCAACTCCTTATCTACCCGGGCACCGACCTCACGGGCAGCCTGCCATCGCACAAAGCGTTGGGGCAGGGCTACCGGCTCACGACCGAGCTTCTGGACTGGTTCATGAAGCATTATTTCAGCGACGGAGGGGATCGGGGTCAGCTCATCGCTTCGCCGCTGTTTGCCGATGACTTCGCGGACTTGCCCCCGGCCTTCATCCTCACCGCGGGATACGACCCGCTGAAGGACGAAGGCAGTGCCTATGCCGACAAACTGCGAGCGGCCGGGGTCGAGGCGGAGTTCGTGGAATACGGAGGAATGATCCACGGGTTCATTACGATGGGAGGGTTGATCGACGCTGCGGCGGAGTCCATGGAGGCGGGCGCGGCGGCGCTCGCGCGGGCGTTCGGCTCTCAAAAGGGGGGTGACTGATCGACGGTCCCGACCGGAGGTACTCCGACGAGGAGTTCGCGCTCATCCTGCAACGGGCGGCCAAGCTACAAGACCGTGTAGACGGAGCTGCCCGATCTCCCAGTGTATCGGACGGTGCGCCGACGGCCAGTGGTTTGTCCCTACAGGCCGTCCGCGATATCGCCGCGGAAGTGGGTCTGGAGAAGCGCTTCATCGACCAGGCCGCGGCTTCGCTTCTGCACGATCCGCCCGGGCAGGGTCGAAATCTTCTGGGAGGTGCGCTCACCTACCGGGTCCAGGACACGTTCGCGCGGACACTCACGCAAGCGCAACGCGTAGAGCTTCTCGACGTGGTGCGAGGGGCTCTCAACCATCAGGGCAGGATCAGAGACGTCATGGGAGCCGCGGAGTGGAGCAGCGTCGGACTTCCCAGTCGCACGACCGTGACCGTCCACTCGCACGACGACAGCGTTTCGATCCGGGTGTTCACCGATCTGTCGGGTGTGGCCTTGGCGATTTGGGCAACGACGCTCTTCATTTCGTTTGTCGTGGGAGCTGCGGTCCTCAGTTCCCTCCCGTTGGTTGCCGTGGCCATGGCCGTCGGCGTTGGGGTCGCGCGCACCATCTGGTCGGCCACGTCGAAGTTCTTTCGGCGTCGAACGGAACGGCTCCGCGAAGAGATTGCGTCATATCTGAACGACTGACGCTCTCGCCTTCGATGCCATTGTGACCACGACGATCCGTCCAAGCAGAGCTTCCGACCGCGAAGAGTTGGTGCGCATGGTGACCACGCTCTGGCCCGACGCCACCGAGAACGACGTCGAGAAAATGCTCGCGCTCCCACCCGCCGAGGGCATAGTGCTCGTCGCCGAGCGCGGCGACGGCACCTTGGGCGGTTTCGCCGAGATCGGGACCCGCAAATACGCGGAAGGCTGCGACACTTCGCCCGTCGCCTACCTGGAAGGCATCTGGACCGCCTCCGACCTGCGCCGCATCGGCATCGCTTCGGACCTGGTGCGGGAAGCGGAGGCCTGGGCTCGTTTCTCGGGGCTCACCGAGTTCGCGTCCGATAGCCAGATCGACAACCACGGGAGTGAGGCGTTCCACATCGCCGCGGGCTTCGAAGAAGCCGAGCGGAGTATCTGCTGGAGGAGAGCCGTGCCTCCGCAGCCGAGCTAGGCCACCACCGACGCCTCATGTGAACGCTTCACGAGACGGGTGTCACCGAGCCGCTCTGCGTGGCTCTCGAACTCGGCAGTAGGCCCTAGCCAGCGCAGTTCATCGACCGAATCGAAGAGGCGAGCGTCGGTCCTGAGCGTTGCTAGGTCCTTGAAGAGCAGCGCCAGCTCTCGACGCTCACCGAGTTCGGAGTCCGGGAAGTCTTCGATGGGTCCGTGCTGATTCAGAAGCCGCGCGGCGGTGACCTTACCGATGCGCGGAATGCCTGGAAAGCCGTCGGCGGCGTCGCCCACGAGCGCGAGAAAGTCGGGGATCAAGACCGGTTCGACACCGAATTTCTCCTTCACCGCGTCCGCGTCGCGGACCTGGTTTGCCCTACGGTCCACTTGCACGACCCGATTGCCGCGAACGCACTGCGCCAGATCTTTGTCAGGGGTCCAGATGGAAACCCTCTGCACGCTCTCGTCCTGCGATGCCAAGTGCGCGGCCGACGCCAGCCCGTCGTCCGCCTCGAGCTCGACCATCGGCCAAACCGCAACGCCCATGGCCTCGAGTCCTTCTTCGAGCGCTGCGAATTGCCTGCGCAGCGCCGGGTCGATGCCCGCCCCGGTCTTGTAATCGGCCCACATGCCGTTGCGAAACGACTCGATGACATGGTCGGTAGCCACACCGATATGGGTGGCTCCGGTCTCGAACATCTGCAGTACGGAGTGCAGCACGCCGTTGACCGCCGCGAATGGCCCTTCCTCGCCCTTGCTGAATCGGCGGATACCGTAGAACTGTCGAAACAGCTCGTACGTGCCATCTATCAAGTGAACGATCATGTTGCAGTATAAGACCTAGACCCACAGTGGTGTCGTTCGCCCCACCTAGCTCCGGAGATTCGATGGCCCCCGAAACCGTCCTGGCAGAAGCCACGTTCAACCGAAAAGTGCGCAGCTATTGGCTGCTTACGGGATCGATTCTCTGCGTGGTCACCGTCATCGGGATTCCCTTCCTTCCGTTGTGGCTCCTGTTCGGGCACCACTTCACCGAGCGGTACCTTCAGCGCATGAGCTGCACCCTGACCGATCGGTCGCTGAAGGTGACTCGCGGTATCCTGGTTCGTCAGGAAAAGACCGTGCCCTTGGACAAGATCACGGATCTGGGGCTCGTCGAGGGTCCCATCATGCGCTACATGGATCTGCAGGCCATTTCGGTCGAGACCGCCGGCCAGTCGGGGCCGGGCGCTCTTGTCCAACTAGTGGGTATCGAGGGCGCGCGAGAGTTCCGGGACACCGTTCTACGGCAGAGGGACGCTGTGGTAGCAGGGTCTCAGCCAGCCCTCCCCGTGGCCGCCGCGTCCGGGTCGACGAGCGAGGCGCAGGTCCTGGTCGAGATTCGCGACGCGCTGTTGCGTATCGAAGAGCGTTTGCCGGAGCGTTAACGGGGAGATGGACCTTCCACTAGCGAGCGACTGAAATGGAATTGTTGAACGAGCGCCTGGCGGCCTTCCGCGCGGAGAAGGAAGAAGGCAGAGACCCCGCGGTTACCGCGCTCATGAACCGGTCGACGGACGAGCTGCGGGCATCGGGGATCCTGGATGGAGTGTGCTCCGTCGGCGACACCGCGCCGCTTTTTGCGCGTCCGAACCTCGATGGTGCGACCGTTCGACTCAGGACGTTGCTCAAACGCGGTCCGGTGCTCCTGAGCTTCTTCCGCGGCAGGTGGTGACCCTATTGTCGACTTGAGCAGGTTGCTCTCCAGGCCGCACTACCCGAGATCTCCGCGAAGGGCGCAACGCTCGTGACCCTTCAGCCTCAGCTTCAGGACTTCGCGCGACCTTGGGCCGAGGAAGACGGGATCGAGTTCGACGTGCTCATGGACTTGGGCCTAGGCGTCGCGCGTGATTACGGGCTTACGTTTCAAGTTCCGGACGATCTCCGGCGACTGTACATCGAGTTCTTCAAGCTGGATCTCGTGCGCTTCAATGGCGACGAGTCGTGGCAGCTCCCCATCCCAGCTACGTTCGTCGTCGACCCTGACGGGACCATCGTTTTCGCATCCGCCGATCCGGACTATACGGTGAGAGCCGAACCGTCCGAGATTCTGGCTGCAATCCCATAGAGTGAGGGAAAATCAATGAGCTCGAACACTGCGGACCTCAGCACTTTGCAGCGCGGAGAATTCCTATCGGCCGGGGCGGTGGCCTTAGCGGTGACCGCTTTCGGGGGCGGGAGCAGTCTGCTGCCTGACGAAAAAGCACCGGGGGCGGTCCGGCCTCGGCAGGAGTCGGACGTCGTGGCATTGACCTTCGACGTTTTCGGAACCGTTGTCGATTGGCGCACGTCGATCATTCGTGAGGGGCGAATGCTGTCTCAGGCGAAGGGACTCGAAGTGGACTGGGAGAGGTTTGCCGATGGGTGGCGCTCCGGGTATGGCCCCGCCATGAACCAGGTCCGCACCGGCGAGTTGCCGTGGATGAAGATCGATGACCTGCATCGCAGAATTCTCGACGACCTCCTGGTCGAGTTCGACATCTCTGGACTCTCCGAGGCTGAGATCGACAATCTGAACCGGGTATGGCATCGCCTCATCCCTTGGCCCGATACGGTGTTGGGCCTCGGCCGTTTGAAGTCGAAATTCGTGCTGTCCACGCTCTCCAACGGCAACGTATCGCTGTTGACCAACATGGCGAAGAACGCCGGCCTGCCGTGGGACTGTGTGCTGTCTGCCGAGCTATCCGGGCACTACAAGCCGGACGCGGAAGTGTACGAAAAGGCGGCGGATCTGCTGAGTCTTCCTCCCCATCGAATCATGATGGTCGCCGCGCACAAGGGAGACCTGCGGGCGGCTCAGCGCGTCGGCTTCAAGGCTGCGTGGGTGCCCCGTCCGCTCGAGTACGGGCCGAGCCGAACGATCGATACTACCCCCGATCCCGAGTTCGATTATTCGGCGACAGACTTCATCGATTTGGCGGCCCAGTTGTAGACGGTCCTGGGCGCCGCCGCGCGCGGTACCGCAGTCAGTCCGCGAGACCTGGCTGCGCCACGAGGGCCTCGGAGTAGTCCTCGAAGGGCATGGAAGCACGCGCAGCGAGCATCGCCTCGGCATCTGTGCCGGCGATGTAGCGGAGTCGAGTGGTCCCGTCCGTAGCGGCCCCGAAGATGACGTCGGCCGTCTGGTCTGGCGTGGAGTAGTTGTCCTGACGCGCGCGAGCGCCCGTCATCATCTTCACCACTTTCTCCGTATAAACGTCTGTCGATCCGTCGCCCGAAGCGTCCAGCGACCTGCTGCCGAAGTCCGTGTGCACTCCAGCGGGTTCAACGATCTTGGCCTGCAGGCCGAAGAAGCCGAGCTCGTATCGCAGCGACCGTTCACGATCCGGAAGGGCTCGGTTCCCACTTGGCGGACCGCGACTCCGTCCGCAAAGATGCCGACGTGGTCGAGCGGCACGGGTTCACCGGCCTCGAGCGTAGCGTGCAGGCACGCCGCGTCGCTCGGCTCGACCCCGATGATGGCGGTGTCGGGCCGCATCGACTTGATGTACGGCAACACGCCGGCGAGTAGTCCGCCCCCGCCGACCGGAACGAAGATCGCGTCGCTCGGCTCCGGGTGTTGCTCCAGGATCTCGACGGCAACGGTGCCCTGGCCTGCGATGACATCGACATCGTCGTACGCATGTACGAACACCGCATCCCGCTCATCGACGAGCCGGAGCGCTTCGTCGCACGCATCGTCGTAGGTGTCCCCGTGCAGAAGCACCTCCTCGCCGAGCGCACGAACCGCCTGGACCTTGATCTCCGGAGTAGTCTTCGGCATGAGAATCGTCTCCTGATACGCCAGCTTCTGCGCCGCCAGCGCCACGCCCTGCGCATGATTGCCCGCCGACGCCGCGACCAGGCCGCGCGCCGCCGCCTCCGCGCTCAGCGAGACGATCTTGTTGTACGCATCCCTGAGCTTGAAGGAGTGCACGGGCTGTAGGTCTTCACGTTTCAGGAGAACACGAGCGCCCAGGCGTTCGGACAGGCGCCGCGCCCGTTCCAGCGGCGTCCTGCGAGCGATTTCGTGGGCCCGGGCCCGGGCGCGTTCGATTCGTTCAACGATGGACTGCATGGTGGTAGCTATAGGGGCGACATTGTAGCGCGCAGGCGGTGGCAGCCGAGTCGGAGTAGCGCCGAGTGATGAGGGAAGATGGGACTATATGGTAAGTATGTACTCCCCCGAGTAGTTCACCTGGCGTGCAGCGCCAGGCCCAACATGCGCCAACGAGAAAAGTTGGTGCCGTTGGCGAGCGGTCGCGTCCTGGAAGTCGGCATGGGCTCAGGGCTCAATCTGCCGTTCTACGACGCGCGCCGGGTCACAAAGGTATGGGGCCTGGAGCCCTCTCCGGAGATGAGCAAGATGGCCTCGGCCGCCGTGGAGGCCGTTGCCTTCGATGTCGAGTTCGTGTCGGCGGGCGGCGAGCAGATTCCGTTGGACAGCGAGAGCTTCGACACCGTACTCATGACGTTCACGCTCTGTACGATTCCCGACGCCGAGCGCGCGCTGAGGGAGATCGCTCGTGTCCTGAAACGAGGAGGTCAGCTACTCTTTTGTGAGCATGGCGCCGCGCCGGACGCCGGTGTACGCCGGTGGCAGAACCGCATCAATCCCCTGTGGCGACGATTGGCCGGAGGTTGCCATTTGAACCGGGACATTCCGGGTCTGATCCGTCGCGGGGGCTTCGAGATCACACGAATGGACACGATGTACATCCCCGGCTGGCGCCCTGCCAGCTTCAACTACTGGGGCGCTGCTGCGAAAGCACGAGCATGACCCGCCGAGCAGGCGGGCCCTTGTGGCCGACGTGACTGCGTTTCACAGTGAGCGCCGCCGGGTGTCCCCCCAAATCGATGGATGATGCCATGAGACGCATGTTTGAAGCCCGATCCTTGGCGGTGCTGCTCGCGCTGTTGGCCGCAGCCGTTCCGAAGGTGGAGGCTCAGGCACCCGACCCCGATCCGGCGCGCTTTGACGATGACATGGCTGCATTTGCGCGGTCGGACGCCAAGAACAGTGTTCCGGATGCCGCGACGGTCTTCGTTGGCAGCTCAAGCATTGTTCGCTGGAACACCGCGGAACGGTTCCCCCACATGCGCCTGCTGAACAGGGGTTTTGGCGGATCCCACGTCTCGGACGTGAACTACTTCATCGAAGAAACCGTGCTCCGGTACTCCCCTGATGTGGTCGTCTTCTACGCTGGAGACAACGATACTTCGGCGGGTAAGAGCAGCGAGCAGATCTTCGAAGACCTACGGGACTTCGCTGAGGGCGTCATGCACTCGAATTCCACGACTCAGGTCGTCTTCATCTCGGTCAAGCCCAGTCTCTCTCGCTGGACAGTGTGGCCGCAGATGGTCGCCACCAACACGCTCCTGCGGGCGTATGCCGACAAGCATGCGAACGTGCACTACGCGGACGTTGCCACTCCGATGTTGGGCGCGGACGGCGAGCCGATACCGGAGCTCTTCGTTCGAGACGGACTCCACATGACTGAGGCCGGGTACGACATCTGGACGAGGGTTGTCGGGGACCTGCTCGCCCGGCTCCATTAGCCGTTCGGTGTGGCTGACGACCCGGAGCTGATCAGGTGAGTGACGCCCAGGTCGGCCGTCCACGTGGCCCGATGTCAGGGCCCCGGTATATGCATGTGCCGACGTTCATGCGGACTCCACTGATCGAGGATGCGTCGGAGTTCGATGTCGCGCTCGTGGGCGTGCCCTATGATGGAGCCGTGACCAACCGACCCGGTGCGCGGCACGGACCACGAGAAGTACGCAACGCCTCGACCATGATGCGCGCCATCCATCCGACCACGAGAGTAAACCCCTACGAGCGCATCAGGGTCGGTGACGGTGGGGACGTGCCGTTCACTCGAGTGTACGAGCCCGAGGCTGCGCATGACGACATCGAGCAATTCATTGCCGGCTTCAATAGGCAGGGGGTCCTCACCCTGGCGGTTGGGGGTGACCACTCGATCACTCTGGCGGTGCTTCGGGGACTGGTCTCCGACGGTCCCGTGGGCCTCATCCACATCGACGCGCATACCGACACCTGGGACGAGTTCATGGGTTCACGCTATAACCACGGCGCTCCGTTCCGTCGGGCGGTCGAGGAGGGACTCATCGACCCGGCCCGAACGATTCAGATCGGTATCCGCGGAGCGCAGGACTCGACGGAGGGGTGGGACTACTCGGCTGCGTCGGGCATGCGGGTCGTGCCCATGCACGAAGTGACTCAGTCGGGCGTCGAGGCCGTGGCCGAAGAGGCTCTTCGTATCGTGGGCTCGGGGCCTACCTACCTTTCGTTCGACATCGATAGCATCGATCCGGCTTATGCGCCCGGGACGGGCACGCCTGAGATCGGTGGCCTCACCTCGGTCGAAGCCCTCACTCTTCTGCGGGCCCTGCGGGGCGTGGAGCTGATGGGGGCCGATGTGGTCGAGGTGGCACCACCTTTCGATCCGACCGGCGGCACATCCCTCATCGCCGCTACTGTCCTGTATGAGCTGCTGTGTCTGGTGGCTGAGGGCGATGAGTCGCCGGAGGGGGGCGAGGCGTGACTGACTTCTGGCAACGCGATCGGCATCAGTCGGCTGCGCTCGAACTGGGCGGAGGCCGGGTGATGATCGTCGGCGACGATCCTCAGATATGCGTATATGTTGCACTCGTCCTCAAGCGCTTGGGGTTCCAGTCCTCCGCGAACACGAATCCATTGGAGGCGCTTGAGAGGCTTCTGGCGAATCCCACGGAGTACCGCATTCTGTTGACCGATCAGAAGATGCCGGAACTCTCCGGGCTGGATCTGATCAATCGTGTGTGGGCCGCTCATCCCGACTTCCCGGTCGTCCTGATGTCGGGCTATGGCTGGGGCATCTCTCCTTCGGCACTGCCGGGCGTCGGATTCCTGAGCAAGCCCTTCGAGATTGCCGATCTCGAAAAGGCGCTTCGCTACGCGCTGAAAGCAGCGGACTAGCGGTGAAGCCCGCACGACTCGAGAAGCAACTGGGGCTGTGGGACGTCTACGCCATTGCCACAGGCGCAACGCTCAGCTCGGGCTTCTTTCTCCTGCCTGGGCTCGCAGCGGCCGGGGCTGGGCCGGCCATGCCTCTCTCGTATCTGCTCGCGGCGCTGATCCTGCTTCCGGGGCTCTTCAGCATGGTGGAGCTCGCGACCGCGATGCCCCGTGCTGGTGGCATCTACTATTTCCTGGACCGGAGCATGGGTCCGCTGGTAGGGGCGATAGGCGGATTCGGAACCTGGATTGCCGTCATCCTGAAGTGTGCGTTCGCACTCATCGGAGTCGGCGCGTACCTGAAACTCTTCCTCCCGGGCCTGCAAATGGGTCCGATCGCGGCGGGGTTCGCGATCTTCTTCGGTGGGGTCAACTACTTCGGAGCCAAAAAGAGTGGGTCGTTTCAGCTACTGCTTCTGATTGGGCTCCTCATCCTGCTCGCCTGGTTTTGTGGCGTTGGCGTGCTTCAAGTCGAGGTGGGCAACTTCAGCAGCTTTTTCGAGGTGGGCGGCGCAGGGATAGTCAGCACCGCCGGGCTAGTCATCGTCAGCTACATGGGATTGACTACGGTCGCCAGTGTCGCGGAGGAAGTGAAAAACCCAGAGCGCAACTTGCCTCTGGGCATGTTCCTCGCTTTTGGCAGCATCATCACGATCTACATCGTAGGCACTTCGGTGATGGTCGGGGTCGTAGGAGTGGAGACTCTGAGCCAGGGCGGTGGAGTTCTGACGCCGGTCGCCACGGTGGCCGAGGCTCTGGTGGGTCCGTGGGGCGCGGCCATCATGACGGTGGCCGCGATACTTGCGTTCTCGTCGGTCGCAAATGCAGGGATACTCGCCGCGTCCCGCTACCCGCTCGCGATGGGAAGAGACAAGCTCTTGCCCGTCCTGTTCAGCCACGTCGGAGGGCGAGGAACGCCAACCGTCGGCATAGCGGTCACCGTGGCGATGATTCTGCTCTCGGTCACGCTCTTCGACCCAACGGGAATCGCGAAGCTCGCGAGCGCGTTTCAGATGGTATTGTTCGCGCTCGCCTGCCTTGCAGTGATCGTAATGCGGGAGAGTCGGATCGAGTCGTACGACCCTGGCTTCCGCTCTCCTTTGTATCCTGCCGTGCAGATCCTCGGTATTCTCGGTCCCTTCTGGATGATCGTGACCCTGGGGATCCTGCCAACGCTCTTCACAGGTGGACTGATCGTCTTCGGCGCGATGTGGTACACGTACTACGCTCGCGACAAGATCGACCGAGAAGGCGCGATTTTCCACGTCTTCGAACGACTCGGACGGCAGCGATACGGGGGGCTGGACCGGGAGCTTCGCGAGATCATGAAGGAACGGGGGCCGCGCGAGGCCGACCCGATCGATCGGCTGCTCACGCATGCTCGTCTGCTCGACTTGGAGGGGCCCGTCGCTTTTGAAGACTTGGCGAACCAGGCGTCTGATCTGCTTGCTTTGGACGTGCCCGTGACCGCCAGCCAACTGTGTGAGGCATTCCTCCTGGGCACGCGCACGGGGGCTACCCCGGTTTCGCACGGTGTCGCACTACCGCATATGCGGTCGGAGTTGCTCGACCGCTCCCACCTCCTTCTGGCTAGAGTGACAAAGGGAGTGCGCTTCGTGAGCGAGCCGGGTAGGGTTGAGCGCGCGCCGGCGGAGACGATTCGAGCCGTGTTCTTTCTGGTGAGTCCCGAGGCGGACCCGGGACAGCACCTCCGGATTCTGGCTCAAGTCGCGCGTCGCGTGGATCAGGACAGCTTCATGCCCGAATGGCTAGGGGCTGAGAGCGACGAGCAGCTGAAAGAGGCGTTGTTCCGAAACGAGCGCATCTTCGTGATGGTGCTCGGGAAAGATCAGCCAGGCTCCGCTCTCATCGGCCTTCAGCTGCGTGAGGTGTCGCTCCCCGATGGGACGTTGATCGCGATGATCCGCCGCAGTGATGAGCTCGTCATCCCGAGAGGTGACACCGCGCTGCTCGACGGCGACCGGATCACCGTAATCGGACGGCCGGAGGGGATAAGCACCCTGCGCGACCGCTACGGCGGGACTGCGTGAGCCCACCTCGTATTATCGTACCATACTTTCAATGTATGAAAGTCAATGTTTTAAAGGGTATTTTTTCGGTTAGTTTCCGGTTCCAGCCCTCGTCCTTTTCGCGCCGCTGATCCATCGATTCGCCCCAACCCGTGTGGTCGTGCTCCTGGTCTCACTAGTTGGATGCCTCTTACGCCATTCGGGTTGCGATTAGTCTCGAAGGGGCCGAAGGTACGATCCACGAAATCGCTGACGGAGACGTGAAGAATGCCAAGATCGCCTAGGGCCCTCGCCCTCCTCGTGGTAATACCGCTGTTCCTGAGTTCGTGCGCAGGAGTAGACGAAAGTGACACCGAGGTCGCTGGTGCCGCCGGAGGCGTCCCGACGTTCACCGTCGACCCCTCGTGGCCGCTCGAGATGCCCAACAAGTGGATCATGGGCTCTGTCACCGCGGTCTTCGTGGACGCGCAGGATCATGTCTGGGTGACTCACCTGCCCGAGACGCTCACGCCCGAGGAGATCTCGGTGGTTCAGAACCCACCGCTGGGTACGTGCTGCGTGCCCGCGCCTGTAGTGATCGAGTTCGATCCTGAGGGCAACGTGGTCCAGGGGTGGGGTGACCCGTCGACTCAGGACATCTCCGAGTTCCCGCGCAACGCGCACGGGCTGTTCATCGACCACAACGACTTCGTTTGGATTGGGACGTTCCGGCATCACCGCCTGATGAAGTTCACGCGTAGCGGAGAGTTGGTGATGCAGATCGGAGAGTACGAAGTGAACGCGGGCAGCAACGACGAGAGCCTTCTGGGAGGTCCGGCCGGGATCTGGGTCGATCCTTCGACGAATGAGGTCTTCGTAGCCGACGGGTACCGCAATCGCCGCGTCGTCGTGTTCGACGGGGAGACGGGCGCCTACCTACGCCACTGGGGCGCCTACGGAGAAATACCGGACGACGACTACCGGTACGATCGTGAAGCGGCCAGCGAACCGCCTCGTCAGTTTTCCACCGTGCACGGCCTCATGGGCTCGCACGACGGACTCATCTACGTGGCCGATCGCCGTGGCAATCGCATTCAGGTCTTCCAGCAGAGCGGCGAGTTCGTCACCGAGAAGATCATCGCCCCTGAGACGCGAGCATCGGGCTCTGCGTTCGTGGTGGGGCTGTCGCCAGATGCGGATCAGGAGTGGCTCTACCTCGCGGACGGAACCAACCACAAGGTGTGGGTCCTTCGCCGTTCCGACTTGGAAATCGTGGGTGAATTCGGGCGAGGCGGCCGCCAGGTCGGCCAGTTCCTGCGACCACACGGTATGAGCGTGGACTCGCAGGGAAATATCTATGTGGGTGAGGCCTCGACGGGTCGGCGGGTGCAGAAGTTCACGGTCTCAGGCGGTTGAAGCCGGGTCCTTGCTGATTTGGCGGGCGTTCGAGGAACTCGGTGCGCACCGACTCTGGCTGGACGTCAAAGTCGACAATCATCGAGTGCGACGTCTCTACTCATCGATGGGTTTCCGTGAAGAGGGACTCCTCCGGGACTGTCTGAAGGTAGGCGCCCGCTTCGAGTCGCTCGTGGTAATGTCGATGCTGGCTGAGCAGTATCTTGAGCGACGGTCGTGACCTCGAAACCCACTCGGATGCAGAGGTCGGCGGCTCGATGTTTAGGCGTTCGAGTTCCTGGTCGCGGGGAGGAAGAGATCTCTGACACACACGACTCACGCAGGATGACGCTTTGAGGTCGGACGAGAAGCAGCTGGCGCCGGGCCGGGCCCTTCTGCTGCCCACCGCCTTCGCGCTGGGCCTCGTCGTGCTAGGCGTCCTGCGCCCAGAGCCTGCGATCACGCGCGCGATGGTAGGAGCAGCCGGCGTGCTGTTCATCTGGGCCGCTGCGCTGTTCGTGAGGGCGCGAGGCGCTGGGCGGACGCTGGCGTTGAGTGTCGTTGCGCGGAAGCCTCACTACGTGCAGTCCAGCGCACAACTCGTGCTCTATGCCTACTGGGGCTATCACGTGCCGAGTATCCGCCTGTTCTACTCTTTGATCTTCGCCCAGCTCGTTTTCGCCTTCGCGTTCAGCAGCTTGTTGGCGTGGTCCCGACGCAACGAGTTCGAGCTCGGCTTCGGGCCGCTGCCCATCATTCTCAGCATCAACCTGTTCCTGCTGTTCCGTCCCGAGTGGTTTCACTGGCAGTTCGCGATCATCGCCCTCGGGTACCTGGCCAAGGAGTTCATCCGCTGGGATAAGGGCGGACGCTCCACACACATCTTCAACCCCTCCTCGTTCCCACTGGCGGTGTTCTCACTCGTGCTCATCTTGACCGGCACAACCGACACTACCCTCGGCATCGAGATTGCGACCACGCTGTTCAATCCGCCGCATATGCATTTGCTGATTTTCCTGGTGGCGCTGCCGGCGATGCTGCTCTTCGGCGTTACGACGATGACGCTGTCCGCGGCCGTGACGACGTACCTGTTTGGACTCGCGTACTTCGGGGTGACGGGCACCTACCTCTTCTTCGACTCCTACATCCCCATCGCGGTCTTCGTGGGGATGACGCTGCTGTTCACGGACCCGTCGACGTCGCCGAGGACGGAGTCGGGACGAGTCTTCTTCGGCGTGCTCTACGGGATGGGTACGATCGCCATGTTCGGCGTCCTGAGGCTGGTCGACGCACCGACGTTCTACGACAAGCTGCTGCCGGTTCCGATCCTCAACATGCTTATTCAGATCCTCGATCGATCGGTCACCACGGGACCGCTGCGAGTGCTGGATTTGTCCAAAGTGGGTACGGCGCTCAGTGCGAGCCGACGCAGGCTGGCCACCGTCGCGATGTGGGTCCTGCTCTTCGCGGGTATCGCCGTCGCCGGCGGTGTCGGCGACGGTCACCGGGGTCAGTGGGTCCCGTTCTGGCAGACCACATGCGCTGAGGGTTCGCAGCGGGCGTGTGACTACTTGGCGGTGCAGCAACAGAATCTGTGCGAGCGGGGGTCCGGCTGGTCGTGCAACCAACTGGGGATTCTGTTGGTCGTACAGATGGGGGACGAGGAGGAAGCGCTGGGCGTGTGGAGCTACGGCTGCTCGTTGGGTTTCTCGGCAGCGTGCGACAACGCGGCACGGCTGGAGGTGGGTTCGACGACGTTCGCGAGCGCCGGTCTGGCGCCGAGCGATCTGCCGATCGTGTTGCGCGGTAGCAAGGGGCCCGTTCGGGAGCAGGACACGGCGGCTCTGTACGTCCTAGCGTGCGAGAGGGGGTGGACGAGTGCGTGTGGATCGAGCTTCGTGGATCCCGCGCCATGACTTGAGGTGGGCATGGGAAAGTTGCTGCGCAGGCTACGAGGCCTGGCCGGAGTTGGTGTTACCTGGGGTGCGATGTGGGCCGGTATCGGAGCTGGGATCGGCCTCATCATCGGGATCGTGGAGCCAGACGCTTGGCGTTGGACCAATCCCGTTCTTGATTGGGCGTACGGCATGGGCCTCTACGGTTTCGTTTCCGGGATCGGATTCGGCACCTTGCTCTCGCTGAAGGAAGGGCGGAAACGCTTATTCGATCTCTCGCTGGGCGGGTCGTGCTCTGGGGTCTCGTGGGCTCCGCAGCGGTTCCAATCATCTTCTCGATGCTCGGTGTCTTGGGAGTAGCGGGTGCATCTCTTGTCGAAATCATCGAAGCGATCATGGTGACCGGATTCCTCGGCGGGACGTTTGCTCCGGGCTCCGTTGCGATCGCCCGGTCCGCTCAACTGAAGCCGGGTGAGGAGATGGGCCTGCTACTGGACGATCCCGCCGGGTTCTAGAAGGCCGCTCGGGAGGGGCTCGCGTACTCGGGCTCGGACCCGCATGATGGTCGGTCTGGATTTCGCGCTCCCGGGCGCTCGTGTGCCGACACACCACTGACAGGAGTCTCAACGATGCTCAAACGGACCCTCACGCTCAGCCTCGCGGCGCTCGCGGCCGTAGTGCTCACCTCTGCCGAAGCATCCGGTCAGGACAACCCACGTTTCGGCGTGTGGAAGCTCAGGTCCGACGCTCCGCCGCCGCAGGTCAACATCATGACCTACGAGCCGTACATGGGCACTGGCATGCGCATCACGGTCGCGTCCACGAATGCTCGCGGTCAGAGTAACGAATGGGGCTACGCCACGATGTTCGACGGAAAATTTCTGGCAGTCACCGGCCAGGAGAACTCCGAGACGGCGGTGGAGATCATCAACGAGACGACCACACGCATCTCCAATCGCCGGAATGGCCGAGTGTATCAGGTGATCATCAACACGCTCTCTGACGACGGCAACAGCATCAGCAACGAGTACGTTCGGCTCGACGAGAACGGAAAGATCACTCGGGTCACGCACGCGATCTACGACAGGCAGCGCTAGCTGCCGTTCGCTCGCGGCCAGTAGTCACGAGTCGCTGGCCTTAAGGCGCGTTGAGTGCTGCTCAAGCAAGAGACGCTGCGCGGGATCGCCGAGGGCAGAGTTACAGTCGTGTTCCGCCGGTGGAAGCGACCGACGGTACGTGCCGGCGGAACGCTTCTCACCTCAGTCGGCCAGCTGGCCATCAACGCGGTGGAGACCGTCCATCTTGCGGACCTCACCGAGTCGGACGCTGCTGCTGCCGGTTTCGCCGACCTCGATGAGTTGGTGGCCGCGCTATCCAAGAAGAAGGAAGGCGGCGTGTACCGGGTGGAAGTGCGATTCGCCGGTCCCGACCCGCGTGCCGCCCTGCGCACGGCCCTCCCTGATACGGATGAGCTGCGCGGCCTGCTTTCGCGACTCGAGCGCTGGGACAGGGCGAGCCCGGTCGGGTCGTGGACCCGTGCGGCGATGGATGTGATCGCGCGCAGGCCGGCTACGCTCGCGGCGGAGCTTGCCTCGGATATCGGAATGGAGAAGCCTCGCTTCAAGACCAACGTGCGCAAGCTAAAGGGACTCGGACTCACGCAGAGTCTAAAGGTCGGATACCGGCTGTCGCCGCGAGGCGAAGAGGTGCTTGCGGCGAGCCGCGCGGTACTCGGCGCACTTGAAGGAGACGCGGACTAGGACCGTACTTGGTCATCGTCGACGAGGAGGTCCCAGAATGGCGGCTCTGTGGGGTGTGTTCTTGGAGGTCTTCCAGGTAGGACTCTTCTGGTTGACACAGTTCTACGGGGGGCACCTCGCCTCCGCGATCGTGACGTTTTCGCTGCTGGCACGAATCGCGTTGCTGCCGCTCACCGTGTCGCTAGCCGTAAGGGCTCGGGCGCACACGCGCCGTCTGCGCGCCATCCGGCCGCAACTGGATCGAGTCCGTGAGCGCTGGGCCAAGGATCCTCAGCGGCTCATGAAGGAGACGATGGCGGTCTACGAACGACGGGGCGTCAGCCCGATGGATGCCGGGCTGCTGAAAAGGGTAGCCTGGCTCAGACTCCGGTCTTCTTGGGTCTATTCAAGGCGGTGCAGGCGGCACTGGCTGAGAGCGGTGCCAAGCAGGGGTTCCTTTGGGTGGGCAACTTGGCGCGACCCGACGTCGGAATCGCTGTGCTCGCCATGACCCTCATGGGCTTGAGCGCGGCCTCCGCAGCCCCGGAGACCCAACGTGGTTGGGCGCTTGCGCTGCCGGTGATCAGCGCGGGAGCCATGGCGCTGATGTTTTCCGCGGGATTTGGGTTGTACTTGGCCTCGACGGGGTTGGTGGGAACGCTGCAAGGCCTACTGGTACGTCGGATCGAGCTGCGACGGGCCCGCGCGGCCGACTAGATGAGGGCCCCGTGCAGTATGGGCACGGTTGAGCTGGGATGTCGTGACTCAGCAGGATCGCGACGTGAGGACGTGAGGCCTGTCTGAACCTTCATGGATAGGAGCCCGTCATGTTCCGTCGAATGTCTGTTGCAGCACTTGCGCTCATGCTGGCCGTGCCTCTGACTCTTCAAGGGCAAACGCAGCTTCGAGTAGACCGCAGCACGAACGCCGCCGATCCGGACGATGTGCCTAATGTCACGCTCGAAGGCATGGGCAGTTCCTTCAAGGTGGGGACCGGTCCCGCCGCCGTCGTATGGGATCCGAGCCACACATCCGATGGTGAGTACAACCTCAAGGCCACGTTCACGCTCGAGGAGCCGAGCGACCACACGAACTACTACGGCCTCATCTTCGGTGGCGGTGAGCTCGGCAGTTCCAGCCAAAACTATCTGTATTTTCTCGTGGCGCAGAACGGGTCGTTCATCGTGAAGCATCGCGCGAACGACACCACGGTTCATGACATCGTGGGCCGCACGATGCACGACGCGGTGACCAAGCCCGGTGATGACGGCAAGTCCGTCAACGAACTCGAGGTGCGTGTCGGATCTGACGATCTGACCTTCCTCGTCAACGGCACGGTAGTTCACACTCAGGAGCACGCCGGCATGGCGTCGCGCACGAACGGGATCTGGGGTGTGCGCGTGAACCACCGAATCCCCGGCCTCACGGTCGAGGGGCTCGGCGTTTCGCACTAGAAGGCGCAGGAGAACACATAGGGATCGGGTCGCTGGCGAGCGGTCAGCGGCCCGGCCAACCCCTTCGCGTGCGACGCATCGGCCCAGCAGCCACACCCACTAGTAGACTGGTACTGTCGGCCTCTTCTCACCTGCCGTGACCGGTAACTGCAACCAGTTCGCTCGGGGTGGCAGAGCGCAGACGGAGAACGGGGTGAAGACGCACGGCGCATTGTAAGCGCGATTGAAGTCGATCGTGGTCCACCCGTCTTCGTCGGGCATGTCGACACGCATGTACCGGCCTGCCTGATACGTTTCGGTCGTAGCGGTTGAATCCCACATCATGATGAAGAAGCTCGTGGCGGTCTCGGTCGCCGTAGCAATGAGTGAGTGCTCCGTGCCGTCGATCTGGAAGACGAGCTCTCCGGGCGCACGGTACTCGATCGTTCCGGCGGTGACGTCGGGCACCGTCAACGTGATCGGCTCAGCGTAGGGCTCGAAGCGAGCGGCGATGCGCCAGTCTGTGTCGACGGGGAATGACTCGGGCAACGAGAACGTGTCCCTCACCGGGAGGTCGGTGTCCCACGCACGGAGCCAGAGTCGGTCGGTGCCCGGCTCGCTGTGGACACGCATGCCCAACGAGCCGAGTTCCACGTACGTCGTATTACCGGATCGGTCATTTTCGAGCACGATGATGTCCGTGATCGTCTCGCCGTCGACGATGCGCAAATCGGCGCCGTTGGCTGGCTCGAGCCGGACCTCCTGACCCGAGCGATGCAACGTGCCGGCGAGCGGCGGGGAGTCGGCGGAAGGCAGCGAGATGCTCAAGTCCTCGTCGGACCCGAACGGCGTTGGTCCCTGCTCCAACTCCCACAGCCCGATCCAGAGCAAGGGACCGCCTGGCGGCGTGACCATGCGGCCCTCGCGACGGTCGCGCCACTCCGCGTAATCTGCCTCGAACACAGCGACGTCTACGGACGGTGGAGCCGGCCACTCTTCTCCGATACAACTCGCGAGCAGCACCGTTGAGAGTGCTGCTGTTACAACTCGTGAGGACATGCGCTGAATCTGAGAGCCCCATCGGTTTCCGGCAATCCGTCGCGCCCGCGTTACTCCGGCCACCCCCGAGGTCACCAGGTTGGATGTTCTGAGGTCTGAGAGCTACACGCTTGACATGCAACTGTAAGGTTGCATATAATGGAGACATGTTAGACGTATTCGCAGCAGTAGCCGATCCCACCCGGCGCCTGATCCTCGGACGCCTTCACGGCGAGGGGGCACTCTCGGTGTCTTCTTTGGCCGCGGTCCTCCCGATCAGCCGGCAGGCCGTGACCAAGCATCTCGACGTGCTCGAGAAGGCCGGTCTCATCCGGAGACGCGTGCAGGGCCGCGAGAGGCTTCATGAGCTCGAAGCTGGGCCTCTACGCGAGGTTGACGATTGGCTCGCGCCGTATACCGCGGCGTGGGATGAGCGTCTCGAGCGGCTGCGAATCCACCTCGGCGGAGACGAAAATGGCGACGGAGATGCAGATCGAAACGAAGACGGAGAAGACGATGACCGAGAGGGTAGTTGAAAAGACGCTGCACTTCGAAGCGTCCAGAGAGAGAGTGTGGAAGGCGATTACGGACCCAGCCGAGCTCGCCATGTGGTTCGGTGACGAGGCCGAGTTCGACCTCAGAGTGGGCGGGCATGGAGCCATGATTTGGGAGAAGCATGGGCGCTACGAGATGCGCGTCGATGAGGTCGAGGCTCCGCGCCGGCTGGTATGGAGTTGGATACACGAATCGGACGTGGCGTTCGATGACGGCCCGGCGACGAGGGTCGAGTGGAACCTGACGGAGCGCGAGGGCGGTGGAACGACCCTGTACCTACGCGAGTCGGGCTTCCTCACGGATCTCCACCACCAGCAGAACGACGGCGGTTGGGACGAGGAACTCGGGGAGCTGGTGACGCTGCTCGAGTCCTAATTCTCGGTGCTGGGAAGCGGCGGCCGGTGTTGTGGGCGGTTGACCTGGCCGCCGCTCGAGGGCACTGTGTGGTCATAACTGTGTCGCGGGGTAAAGGCCCCGCGCTCACTCCATCGATGGTACTCGTTCCCGTTAACGCGCGCGGACGGTCCTCGATGTATGGAGAGAGCGCGAGGCCTTCTTGGATTCCGGGGGTCTCATGCTCCAAGCGGGCCGACGGGCCGGAAGAATCGAGATGGAAATCGAACGAACAGGTCGTAGTGCCGAGGAGTTGGTCGACGCCTTGGCCGACTCGGAGACACGTGTCCCCGCCTATTTCGAGCTGGACCGCTATTACGGTGGCGAGGCGGTGCCTGCCATCCGGGAGGGACTCGGGCACGGTAACTGGCTGGTCCGAAAGTGGAGCGCGATGTATCTCGACCACCACGCTGACGCGAAGTCCTTAGAAGCGCTGCTGCCCCTTCTTCGTGACCCCAAGAGCCAGGTCCGGCTGTGGGCGGTGCACTCCATTTCGTGCGATACCTGCAAGCTGGGCGGAAACCCGATCGATATCGTGCCGCTGCTCATCGAGCGCATCGAACTGGATGAGAGCATCAAGGTTCGACGCATGGCGACCGTGATGCTCGCGGTGCAGACGCTCGACGCGCGTGTACTGCCCGTCTTCGAGCGGATTATCGCCGACGAAGAGGACAGGAAACTCAAGCTGCACGCGCGCAACGGACTGACGCGGTATCGGGAGCTGGGACTCAGCTTTGCCGGGAAGTAGCGTGAGCTCACCTGCGAACCCCTTTCAGCCGTTCTTCGATCACCAGCGAGTGGTGGTGCTGGACGGCGGCTTCGCGACGGAGTTGGAACGCTGGGGCGCACCGCTCGACTCTGCACTCTGGTCGGCGAAACTGCTTTTGGACGACCCAGACGCGCTGACGGACGTGCACCGCTCCTTTTTGGAGGCGGGCGCGGACTGCATCGCGACCGCGACGTACCAAGCAAGTTTCGAGGGGTTCGAGAAGATCGGAGTTGGTCGGGACGAGGCCGAGCGGCTCATGCTCGAGTCCGTCTCGTTGGCCACACGCGCGGTTGACGACTTTTGGGCCCTGCCCGAGACCCGGGTGCTTCGACTTCGGCCACTGGTCGCCGCCAGCCTCGGGCCCTACGGGGCGTTTCTTGCGGACGGGTCTGAGTATGATGGGCGCTACAGCGTGGGGCGCGACGTGCTCGAGCACTTCCACCTCGACCGTCTCGGCGTCATGGCTTCCTCGGCGGCTGACGTGGTCGCTTTCGAAACGATTCCTTCACTGATCGAGACCGAGGTGATCGTACAGATCCTTGATGACACTCCCGACGTTTGGGCGTGGCTCAGCTTCAGCTGTCGAGACGGAACCCACCTCAACGACGGGACGCCGATCCGGGATGCCCTGGCTGCTTGTGCTGACGTGGAGCGCATCGCCGCGGTTGGAGTGAACTGCACACCACCGCGCTTCATGCCGGAGCTGATCTCCGAGATCCGTGCACATACAGACTTGCCGGTGGTGGTCTATCCGAATTCGGGCGAAACGTACGATGCGGTGTCGAAGAGTTGGAGCGGGGACTCGGCCGGTGCGGAGACGGGGGCCACCTGGGGCGACGTCGCAGCCGAGTGGGTGGAAGCAGGCGCCAGCCTCGTGGGAGGCTGCTGCCGCGTGACGGCTTCGGACATCTCCGATGTGCGCAGCCGGGTGGTTTCGCTCGGGTGACGGACGACGTAGGCTGCCCCTTTCTGACGATCTAACGATTCTCGAGCGGGAGATCGACGATGCGAGTCAGGATCCGCCGCACCGGAGTGGGCTTGGCGCTCTACGCCCTGGCGTGTAGCCCCGGCGACGCAGCGCGAGATTCGGAAAGCGTTCCCCAAGCCGAGCAGATGGTGCCGGACATTCTTGCGACCAACGCGTTCTACTACTATGAGGACGTTGAGAGTGCGTGGAGGTTTTACACCGACGTCATGGGCTTCGAGACCGCGGCTGACTACGGATTCGCCAAGATCATGCGTGTGGCCGCAGCGTCATACCTCACCCTGGTCGACGAGGCGGGAGGCATGCACTCGAGCGACGAGCCCAAGAGCGTCACACTAGCCCTGGTGACGGAGCAGGTGGAGGGGTGGTACGACTACTTGCAGTCGAAAGGCGTCCCCATGCGCGGCAACTTCAACTACCGTGAGGCGCAGCCCCACGACGGTTTTGTCGCCATCGACCCCGAGGGGTACTTGATCGAGGTCGAGCGCTTCAACGTTCACGCGGAGAACACTCAACTCCTGCCGCGCATGGCGCAATTCTCTGCGCTTGGCCCCGCCGGTGGCGATCGCCCATCGGATCTGGAAGTGCGCGCCACCGTGTTCTGGCTCTACTACGCCGACATCCCCGGTGCCAGCGCGTTCTACGAGCAGCTGCTTGGTGAGGAAGTCATCGTGGACCAGGGATGGGCGAAGGTTTATCCGGCATCGGGCACCGGCTACATCGGGCTCGTCGACGGCACGCGCGGTCTTCACCAGGCTACGGAAGAAAAAGGCGTAACGGTTTCATTCTTCACGTCCCACGTCGAGACGTGGTTCGAGCGTGCCAAGGCGCAGGGGATCGAATTGCGCACAAGCGAGTTCACCGATGAGAGCGGACGGGTTCGTGTCTTCGTCGGCTACGATCCGGAGGGATATTTTCTTGAGTGGGACACGTTCCTCGATGTCGAAGGCAATGCGCGTCTCATGCAGCAACTGAGGGCTTCGGGTTCGTGAGCGTCGATTCGCCGACGCACCTCACCGACGGACAGCTCGGTGCGCTGCGAGACGAGCTCGACCGCCAGCTGGCGAAGCTACAGCGCAGCATGCGTGTCACGAACGAGGCGCTGCGTCCTGTGGAACTGGACCAGACCGCAGTGGGTCGCCTCTCACGTATCGATTTGTTGCAGAATCAGGGGCTGACGAGAAATCTGCACCAACGTGAGCAGATCAGTCTCGCGCTCTTGCTCGAGGCACTGAAAAAGATGGAAGCCGGCGCTTATGGCGTGTGCACCGCCTGCGGGAGCCATATTCCTTTCGAGCGTCTCTTCGTGTTTCCCGAGACACCTGACTGCGCTGCGTGCAGTTAATTCGCACGACCCAGGAGGAACCATGCGTTCCGAAGCGAAGACAGTGGACGGCTATTTGGCTGAGCTCCCGAGGGACCGCCGCGAAGCGATCTCCGCCGTGCGGCGCGTCATAGTCGAGAATCTGCCCGACGGATACGAAGAGGCGATGAACTGGGGCATGATCACCTATCAAGTACCGCTGTCCACATATCCCGAGACCTATAACAAGCAGCCGTTGATGTACGCGGCGCTGGCATCGCAGAAGAACCACATGGCCGTGTACCTGTCCGCATCTACACCGAGCAAGGGAGGCGCGCCGACTTCGAGAAGGCGCACAAGGCCACCGGAAAGCGATACAACGTGGGGCAGTCGTGCGTTCGCTTCAAGAGGCTCGAAAACCTGCCGCTCGAGGTGATCGGTGAAGCCATCGCATCGCTTCCCGTGGACACCTTCATCGAGCAGTACGAGGTCGCTTGAGGTATCGGGAAGAAGACGAGCTGACCTCGTGCGAGAGTTCGAGCTGGACCTGATCCCTTGCCGGGCTCGAAGCCCTCGGTCTAGTGTGAGTGGTCGGGGGGCGTCCCGCCCCATCACGTAAACACCTGTTAACTGATCAAAGCGGCCCTCGCTTTGCGCTGAGAGAGTCCCATGAAAGCGTATCACCTTCCCCGTCGCCCTGTCCTGCTCCTGCTC
>Ga0066369_10000028_pt1 | contig 45747 bp, 54 predicted proteins | sample Knorr_S7_td_Bott_FD_70972 | JGI IMG/M metagenome (GOLD analysis project Ga0066369, IMG submission 70972) | Marine microbial communities from Southern Atlantic Ocean transect - Knorr_S7_td_Bottom_ad_4513_LV_A | ecosystem: Environmental > Aquatic > Marine > Oceanic | place: Southern Atlantic... | reverse complement strand
TGAACAAACTCTAAGTTTTTACTCTCCAAATATAAAACAACTCTATTTTTTAATAGGTTTTAATAAGCACAATTAGTGTGATGTATCTATGTACATTATATTCAAGCAATTTGTTTACTTTTTGTAAAAGAAATCTACTTTTTAGTGTAATTTCTAAAAAAATCCCAGAGTAATTTGCTCGTTTTTAGATTCTCATCTGAACTATAATCCCATGTATGTCTTCCATATCTGATTTTGTAATGAATGGTTGAGGAACTATTTTCATCTGAATTATAAGTGATTTTTTCAAATCCTTCGCCTAATGATTCAACAATAGGTTCTTCTCATACTTTTTAGCTTGTAATACAGATAATGTTTTAGCTGCCATAGGAGATGTAGCTGGAACTATGCTAGTTGATACTTATAATAATTGTAGATTGTAAATATGTTAGAATTCAACACTGTATGGTTTGAGCTGGCTATTGTAAATGCAGGATTCGCATTTGGCTCTATTTTGTTTGGTCATTTTGAAGAACATACCCATAAGCTAAGAAAGGTGCTTAAGCTTATTCTCTTTAACACCATAATAGCTTTACTATATTTGTTTTTAGGAAGGGCTTATTCTCTTGGATTTATAATTTTTATCTTAATCTTAGTTGTCTTAATCCATACAGTTATCCTGCCTCTAAATGGCATTAATGGATTGACTGGTGAGCCAAAAGAAAAGTACTATAAATTTAGAGGTTGGAAAAAATAAAAAGTAGTTGTTTATTAATCTCTATTTTTTTTTGATTTGCTCAAAAGAAAGAAGCGGAATAAACAACAAAAGAAATAGTACCTTTTTCATACCTACAATTTACAATAATTTTAAAAGAAGAAGATATGCCTATGGTTTAGTTACATTTATTAGCAATCCGTTTTTTAGCATTTGTATCTCCCAAATTGACGGCTTTTCTCCAGTCACTACAAGCACCTAACAAATCATCAAGTTTTTCTTTTGCATTACCTCTATTGCTATAAGAATGAGAACTAGGGTTAAGCTCTATGGCTTTAGTATAGTCTGCAATAGCGCCAGAATAGTCTTTTAAACTATGCTTTGACCGTCCTCTATTGTAATAAGCATCATCATCGTTAGGGTTAAGTTTAATAGCTTTATTAAAGTCTACAATAGCACCATAATAATCTTTTAATATATTCTTTGACCACCCTCTAGTGATATAAGGATAAGTATTATTAGGTTCAAGTTCTATAGCCTTAGTAAAGTCAGCAATAGCTCCAGAATGATTTCTTAATTTATTCTTTGCAATCCCTCTATTGATATAAGCATCAGCATAATTAGAGTCCAGCTCTATGGATTTAGTGTAATCAGTAATGGCGCCTTTATAGTCTCTTTTTTCCATTTTTTCAAGACCATTATTAAAATATTCTGCTGAAGTTTGCCCAAAAGAAATAAGGGGAACAAAAAATAAGACAAGCAGTAGCTTTTTCATATCTCTAATTTAGTTAAAATCAAATTGATAAATAACTTCAGATCGGTAGTTTAGCAATAATTATACTATACTTTAATTGCAATTGCTCTACAATGAGGGATTAGCTGATTATCGTGGTTTACCCCTTATTAATTCTGAAGGCAGTAGTGATTTAGTATTACCTCAAGGACATTAAACTATAATAGTATTTAATAGAATGGCTAATACAACAGGAAAGAAATATAATACAATATAAAAATAATTTCAATTTTACTTTCCAATTTGGAAAGTTAATGTATCTTTGTTTCCAATACGGAAAGTAAATAAACAATTTTTAATATGACAAACGAAAAAAAATACATTAAATCCAAAGAGGCTCAAGAAGCACTTGATTCAATTAAAAAAATGGAACACGCTGGCTTAAAACGACTCTTACCAACTCCTTGGCTTAGTGCTATATTGGGAATACTAATAGGAACTCAAATTGCATTATTAGGGGCTGAAATTAGAACTTACAACACGATTTTAATCGTGTTAATTGTAATTATGATGATTGCAATAATTAATAAAAACCGTTCAGCAGGAGTAACAGAAAGAATCTTGCTTTCAAAGCGAACAATAATTATTTGTCTCATTTGCATTATCCCACTTTATTTTATAGCAATAATTAGCGGTCAGTATCTAAATAATCATTTTGAATATTATTGGGCTCCGTTTGCTATAGGGGCTTTTGTTACAATTAGTATTTGGAGCTTGGTAGTGAGTGCGTACCGTTCATACATTAACAGACTTAATGAGGAAAAAAACTAATGAAGAATTCAACATTTGATGCTATAATACATGCACCTAACCGTCTCCAAATTTGTGCATTACTTTCGCCTCTTGAACAAGTAGAATTTCGGGTGATTCGAGATGAGTTGGATGTTAGTGATTCCGTACTATCCAAACACATTAAACAACTGAAAGATGTAGGCTACATAAAACAAAAAATAAGTAAGGTGAATGGGAGAGAGCGCAGATGGTTTCATTTGACCACTAAAGGTAGAAGAGCATTTGAAATGCATGTAGAAGAATTAAAGCGCATAGTAAGTAACTTGTTATAAAAAATGGTAATGAACCATTCCAACTTCATTAACTCTTTTTGCCTTTGCCAGAGTTGCATTCCTTATATACAAAACCCCAAATTCATATTCATATTCAGGAATAATATTATCTAAGTCAATTTTATCAATTAGAGACTTAGCGTCCTCAATAAGATTGTTAATAGGGTTTTCTTTTTCTTCTTCTTGACTATAAGAGAAAGATGAAACAAGCAAAATCATTATTAGTAATATCTTTTTCATATCTCTAATTTAATGTTTTATATATTCTGTTAAATTCTTTTCTGTTGTTATAGAATAAATCTTTCGCTTGTTCCCAAGCTAGATTTCTAAGATGTTCAGAATTATATAATAGCCAATCTGCTACTTTATCTACTTTTAAGAACGCTTCAAAATCTTCTTCATTATTAAATTCTATATCTTTCATATCTCTAATTTAGTAATTAACTACGTAAAATGGAATCGGTGGGGATTGAGTTTTGTATTTAGAAAAATTAAAATCGCCAGCATTGGTTTTTAACCAATTCAGCTGCAGCAATAAAACCAAGATTTGCAGCTTTTTTCCAATCTCCACAAGCACCTTTTAAATCTCCTAATTTATAAAAAATTATGTTATGTTGAAGCTAGATAATCATTAAACATAGAAGCTATCTCTTTATATTCAAGTTTATTCAATATTTAATTAACAAAGAATAGCCCTTTGATTGGGGCTTTTTTTTTACATTAGAGATATGAAATGGTTAAACATAAGAGGTTTTGTAATAACTATCATAATATTTATACTTTTAAATAGCTTTCTCGATAATCTATCTTATAGTAGAGATGGTGGGCTTTATAATGTTTTTAACACTTTAGATAAGATGGTAGATGACTTTACCATTGGTACAAGGGGTAGCAGGAACGTAGTAGACACTCTTATTTATATTAAAGGCAATACTGTAATTGCTCTCCTTATTTCAGTACTATACCTAACTATTTTTTTAAAGAAAAAGAAATGAAAAAACTACTATTATTATCGCTATTGATTATAGTTAAGCTGTACTAAAAAGTCAGAAGAAGAAGAAGAAGAAGAAGAAGAAGAAGAAGAAGAAGAAGAAGAAGAAGAAGAAGAAGAAGCTCTTGTTTTTCCAAATGTATACTTGTCGACAAATATATCTACTCCAGGTGGAATATATCCCCCAGTTATTGAATGTCTTAGTTCAAGGTTTGTTTTACCTGATGGAACTGAAGTAACGCATATTGAAGAAGCTATATTTGGTGAAAGTTATACTTTAAAAGCAACTGTTCCAGAGGGTGCTTTTTTTGTTAAATGGAATACACATCGATATGATGATGTCAATAGTGGAATATATCCCAATTCTCAACCTAACACTATTCCAAATAGTCCAAATACAAGTTTCAATAATACATTCGTTAAGAATATGCTGATTGTGCCAATTTGTAATACTAATTAGACTAAAAGCGTAGATAATTCGTAGACAAAGAAAAGCCCTTTAATTAGTTCATTTTCTCAAGCATTAGTAAACAGCCATCTCTCAAGTGATTAAAAAAATGAGTTCTAATAAAAGAGCTTTCTATAATCTAATATAAGCAAAAAAAAAGAGCTAAATATTCAAACAATATTCAAACTCTTATTTGTTGATACAATTATCAAATCTAGGAAGTATTGATTTGATTATGAGCCGATACCGATACTCGAAATCGGGACCTTTTCCTTACCAAGGAAACGCTCTACCCCTGAGCTATATCGGCAATTGTAGAGCGGGAGACGGGGGTCGAACCCGCGACATTCAGCTTGGAAGGCTGACGCTCTACCAACTGAGCTACTCCCGCATTAATTTGTGGGGAGAGCAGGATTCGAACCTGCGAAGTTAAAAACAACAGTTTTACAGACTGCTCTCGTTGGCCACTTGAGTATCTCCCCTAAAATCAAAATTTCAAAGAGCCGATGGAGGGACTCGAACCCACGACCTGCTGATTACAAATCAGCTGCTCTAGCCAGCTGAGCTACATCGGCTTGAAACAAAACCGATTGCAAAATAAATGTTTTTTTTGCCCCAATCAAAGCAAAAATCTAAAAATAATAAATAAAATTGCTACTTTGCTCTAGGATGTGTTTTCTGAAAAACTTCTTTTATTTTTTCCATACTTGTATGGATATAAATTTGAGTAGCAGATAAACTTGCATGACCCAAAAGCTCTTTAACAGAATTTATATCAGCGCCCTCATTAATTAAATGAGTTGCAAAACTATGCCTTAATATATGAGGAGTCTTTTTAGTTTTAGATGAAACCAATTTAAAATATTCTGAGACAGTTCTATAGACAAATTTTTCAGATAATCTATCTCCTTTATTTGACAGAAATACTAAATCATGATTTAATTTAGAAATTACATTATTTCTTTCAGATATATATTCTTGAAGTAGATTTCTGATTTTTGGTAAAAGAGGAATTATTCTTTCTTTATTCCTTTTCCCTAAAACTTTAACTGTTCCGGATTTTAAATCAAGATTACTTTCTTTTAACTCTATAAGTTCAATCCTCCTAACACCAGTGAAATAGAAAAATGAAATGATTGTCTTTTGAAGTTTACCCTTATATGTATTAGGAAAATAATTACTATCTAATAAAGAAGTAATCTCTTCTTTAGAGAAGGGAACCTGGATCTTTTTTTTCTGCTTTAAAGGCATATGCTCTTCTAAAGGAGATATTTTTATTGAATCAATTTTTATCAAAAACTTATAAAATGATTTAAGAGATGATATTTTTCTATTAACCGTTCTATTAGAATTACCATTATTAACCAACTCTACTATCCAAGACCTTATTATTGAATAATTAGATTCCTCAATATTCATGTTATCGAAATTCGATTTTGAAAACTTATCGAAATCTTTTAAATCTGTAAAATAAGCTTTAATCGTATTTGGAGAATATGATTTCTCAAGATTTAAGTAATCTATAAATTTATTAATTATCATCTACATCAAATTTACGATGTATTTGAAAAAGTTTGAGGTAATTAAAGGTTTTCTTGATCTTTAAGTTTTTGAACATAACGAGCCTTAAGAATCTTTGTTCTATGTTCAACAGATGGCTTAACAAATTGCTTTCTCTCTTGTAATGATCTCTTAACACCAGTCTTATCAAATTTCCTTTTGAATCTCTTAAGAGCTTTATCAATATTTTCGCCGTCTTTAATAGGTATAATTAACATTCAGTTCTATTTTGGTGGCAAATATAAAGAATTGTATTTAATCTTAGCTAGATTTTTTTGCTGAAATTGCATTAAGATACTTTTCAAGCTCTTTTCTAACTTTTGGGAATAATATAAATAAACCTATCATATTAGGAAAAACTAAAGCAAGAATCATTGCATCAGAAAATGCCCAAACAGATGACATATCACCTGCAGCACCTATAACTATAAATACCAAGAATAGTAATTTATATGTAAGGTCTGAAACTTTTCCTTTGCCAAATACATACATCCAAGATTGAAGACCATAATATGACCATGAAATCATTGTAGAAACTGCAAATAATACTACAGCAATTGTTAAAAATGGACCAGAAAATGAAATATATTCTGAAAATGCAGCAGAAGTTATACCTGCGCCACTTAACTCCTGACCTTGGATTATTACTGCTGTTCCATCACCAACAGTTGCACCATACTCAAAAAATGTATTATCTCCATTAAAGATTATTATTACTAAGGCTGTAAGAGTACAAATTACAACAGTGTCAATAAATGGTTCAAGAAGCGCCACAATCCCTTCAGATGCAGGGTAACTTGTAATTACAGCTGAATGTGCAATTGATGCAGAACCAGCACCAGCCTCATTTGAAAAGGCAGCTCTTCTAAATCCTTGAATCAAAACACCAATAAAACCTCCCACAGTAGCAGAAGGAGCAAATGCCTGACCAATGATCATTCCAAATGCATCATCTACAAGTGAAAAATTTAAAATAATAATATAAAGACAAGCTATAACATACATACCAGCCATAAAAGGAACTACTTTTTCAGTAACTGAAGCAATTCTTTTAATTCCACCGATTATAATTATTCCTACAACAACCATCATTATAACGCCAATAATTGTTCTTGCATTCCCACCAGTCATTCCAAATGAGTCAGCTATTTGCATTGCAGCTTGGTTAGATTGAGCGGCATTTCCACCACCAAAGGAGGCTCCTATACATAGAATAGCAAAAATTACAGCTAGCGTCTTACCTAATTTCGCAAAGCCTCTTTCCTTTAATCCTTTTGATAAATAATACATTGGTCCCCCATAAACTGTTCCATCTGAATCAACATCCCTGTATTTAACTCCAAGTGTACATTCTACAAACTTTGTTGTCATTCCAAGTAATCCACATAATATCATCCAAAAAGTAGCACCAGGTCCTCCAATTGCAATAGCCATAGCAACACCAGCAATATTTCCATTCCCAACTGTACCAGAAACTGCAGTTGCTAAAGCTTGAAAATGACTTACCTCTCCCTTATGAGATTTATCATCCTCAAGATCATCATGTCTTCCCATTACAGTTTTAATTGAAAGTCCAAAGCGTCTTATATTAATAAAGCCAAAGTAAAATGTGAAAAATGTAGCTCCACCAACTAATAAAAAGATTATAGTTGGTATTCCTGTTCCAAAAAATTCATGTAAAATAAGCCCCTCCCAAAAACTTGATATAGGCTGAAATGCTTCATTTATTCTCTCATCTATTCCCATTTGATCTTGTAGATTCATAATTATAAGTCGAAAACTGTTTTTCTATTAATTATTATTAAGTCTTTTATCTTGAGTAATAAAGCAAAGGTCAAATATAAAATAAATCCTAGGACAAGAGTAAAAAAAGAAAGATAAATAAAAAACATTCTAATTTTTCTTGGATATACACCTATAGTTTGAGACATTCTTTGACAAACATTCATTCCATACTTTTCAAAAAACCTATATAGTTTCTTCATTTATTACTCTTCAACCTTTGGTCCATCCCACTCTGAAATTCCTCCTAATAAATTGTAAACATTATTAATTCCAAATGTCTTCATTATTTGACATGCTTGAACACTTCGTCTTCCTGAATGACAATAAACATAATAATTTAAGTCTTTATTAAGATTTTCCAAAGCATCAAGAAAACTCTTTGGGTTATTAATATCAATTAATGTAGAATTGGGTATATGAGATTCGTCATATTCCTCTTTTGTTCTTACGTCAAGAAGAAATGCTTTTTTATCATTTTCTAACTTGCTTAATAATTCTTCTTGATTTAAATCTATCATTTGAAATTTTTTCGAATTTAATTTAAAATTATTAATAAAATAAGTTTCATTTGATAAAAATTTTGCATGAGTTCTTTATTATTCTATATTTGTGGCAATGAAAACTAATAATTTTGCTTGGTGGATTAAGAAGAGTTAACTGTTCGTGAATTAACCTTACATTATATAGGCTTGTCTCGCGACAAGCTTTTTTTTTGCAATTATGAGAAAATATAAATTAAATACTTATCATAAGAAGATTATAGCAGATACTATAACTCCTGTTGAAGTTTATCTTAAAATAAGGGATGTTTTTCCTAATAGCTTGTTACTTGAAAGTAGTGATTACATGTCTTCAAAAAATAACTTCTCTTTTATATGTTTTAATCAAATCGGGGCTATCAAAATCAAGGATTTTGTTTTAGAAGAAAAATTTCCTGATGGAAAGGCCTCAACAAAAGAATTAAAACAAAGTATAAATATCCCTGATATCATTCATAAATATTTAGACAACTTCGATATAGATCAGAATGAACATACATTTGTAAATAATGGGTTATTTGGTTTTGTTTCTTATGAGGCTATAAAATATTTTGAAAATATTTCCTTATCTGAAGATAAAGAAGATCTTAATATCCCTGATATATTTTATGGCTTATATCAAAATATAATAGCTATTAACTTATATAATCATGAGGCTCATATTTTTTGTAATTCATTTGATAAAGAAAATAATATAGAAACTATTGAAAATCTATTAATTTCTAAAAGCTACCCTGTTTTCAACTATAATAATATTGGAGAAAAAACTTCAAATATATCAGATAATGATTTCATAGAGTATGTGAACAAAGCAAAATCCCATTGTAAAAGGGGAGATGTATTTCAACTAGTTTTATCAAGAAGGTTTAAACAAAAATTTGAAGGTGATGAATTTAATGTATACAGGTCTTTAAGATCTATAAACCCTTCACCATACCTATTCTTTTTTGATTACGGTGATTTTAAAATATTTGGAAGTTCCCCTGAAGCTCAAATTATAATAAATGATGGAATAGCAGAAATTCACCCTATTGCTGGAACTTTTAAAAGAACTGGTAACGATATAAATGATAAAAAAATTGCAGAAGATTTGTTTAAAGATCCTAAAGAGAATTCAGAACATGTTATGTTAGTTGATCTTGCAAGAAATGATCTAGGAAAAAGTGGAAACAATGTTAAAGTTGAAAAAAATAAAGAAATCCAATTTTATTCACATGTAATTCATTTGGTCTCAAAGGTTACCGCTAGATTAAAAAAGAACTCTAAAACTTTTCAAGTTGTTGCTGATACATTTCCTGCAGGAACATTAAGTGGAGCTCCAAAACATATGGCACTTAAATTAATTGATAAATATGAAAAAGTTAATAGAAACTTTTATGGCGGAGCTATAGGTTATATTGATTTTAAAGGAAATTTTAATCATGCAATTATTATTAGATCCTTTTTAAGTCAAAACAACATATTAAATTATCAAGCTGGTGCAGGTATTGTTATTGATTCCCAACCTGAAAAAGAGCTACAAGAAGTTTATAATAAACTAGGTGCTCTAGATAAAGCTTTAAAAAATGCAGAATTAATAAAATGAAAAAAGTATTTCTTATAGACAACTATGATTCATTTACTTATAACCTTGTATCTTATTTAGAAGAGCTAAATTGTGAGGTACTAGTTAGGCGTAATGATAATATAGATATTAAGGAAATTGATGGTTATGAGAATATAGTAATCTCTCCTGGACCAGGAATTCCAAGTGAATCGGGAGATTTAAAAGAGGTTATTTTAAAGTATTCTCAATCAAAAAACTTTTTAGGAGTCTGTCTTGGACATCAAGCTATAGCTGAAGTATTTGGAGGAGAAATTGAAAATCTAGATACTGTATACCATGGAGTTGCAACGGAAATTGAAATTATAAAAGATGATTATATATTTTCAAATCTTCCTAAAATTATTTCTGTTGGAAGATATCATTCATGGATAGTAAAACACCCATTACCAGATGATTTAGAAGCGACATCATTTGATAAAAACGGAAACATCATGTCCTTAAGACATAAAAAATATAATATAAGAGGGGTTCAATTCCATCCAGAGTCAATTCTTACTCCAAATGGAAAAGAAATTCTAAAAAATTGGGTGAATAATTCATGAAAAATATTTTAAACAGACTAACAAAATATCAAACACTTTCTAAAGAGGAATCAAAACAAATTATTATTGATATCTCCGAAGGAAAACTTAATAATAGTCAAATATCAAGTTTTTTGACTGTCTATATGATGAGAAACATAACTCTTGATGAGTTGGAAGGGTTTAGAGAAGCACTTCTTGATCTCTGTATACATATAGATTTAAATCAGTTTGATGCAATAGATCTTTGTGGAACAGGAGGTGATGGAAAAGACACTTTTAATATTTCAACATTAGCTTCATTTGTAACTGCTGGAGCAGGTGTTAATGTAGCAAAACATGGAAATTATGGAGTTTCTTCAGGATGTGGCTCAAGTAATGTATTAGAACATCTTGGAATTAAATTTACAAATAATGAGAACAAACTTCAGGAGTCTATAGATAAATCTGGAATTTGTTTTCTCCATGCTCCTTTATTTCATCCTGCAATGAAAAATGTTGCTCCTGTTAGGAAAGAACTAGGTTTAAAAACAATCTTTAATATCTTAGGGCCATTAGTTAATCCTTCTAAACCAAATAAGCAAATTGTAGGGGTTTTCAACCTTGAACTTGCTAGAACTTATAATTACTTTTTCCAGAAAACTAAAAAGAAATATAGTATTATCTATTCATTAGATGGATATGATGAAATATCATTGACCGGAGATGCCAAAATATATAATAATCAAAAAGAATTTATTTTAAAACCTGAGCTACTTGGATTGGTTCCAATTAATGCAAATGATATAATTGGAGGTAATGATGTTGATTCTTCAGCAAAAATATTCATGAATATTCTAAACAACAATGCAACTGAACAACAAAAGGATGTTGTCTGTTCTAATGCAGCAATAGCTATTTCAACATCTAAAGGAATTAGTTTAACTGATGCTTTTAACTTGGCAAGGGAATCTATTGATTCCAAAAATGCATTACAATCATTTGAAACACTTAAAAAAATTAATCAATGAATATTCTAGGTGAAATTGTAAAACATAAAAGGAATGAGTTGATATCTCAAAAGCTAAATTCTACAATTAAAGAATTGGAACAAAGTGAATCTTTCAAAATAAAGTGTAGATCTCTTAAAAGTTCAATTTTAACAAGCAAATCAGGAATTATTTGTGAATTTAAGAGAAGATCTCCATCTAAAGATATTATTAATAATCATAGTAAATTAACAGACGTTGTTGCTGGTTATGAACAAGCTGGAGCATCAGGAATATCTATATTGACTAATGAAAAATATTTTAGCGGTTCAACTAATGATATAAAAAAAACCTTAAAAATTATCTCCACACCGATTTTACGAAAGGAGTTTATAATAGATGAATATCAAATTATAGAATCAAAATCAATTGGAGCTGATTCAATTTTATTAATTGCTTCAATTCTATCTCCAAAGAAAATACAGGAATTTTCTAGTCTAGCAAAAAGTGTAGGATTAGAAGTTCTTCTTGAGGTTCATACTAAGGAAGAACTTGATGCATCTGTAACTGATAATATTGATATTATTGGGGTTAATAACAGGGATCTTAATAATTTTAATGTAGATATAAAAAACAGTTTAAATATAATTGATCAAATCCCTTCAGACTTTGTTAAAATATCTGAAAGTGGTATAAATAATCCTGATTCTGTAGTTGAGCTTAAAAAAGCTGGGTTTGACGGATTTCTAATTGGTGAATATTTCATGAAATCTGATTCACCAAATGATTTAGCTAATAAATTTATTAATCTTGTTGAGAATGAAATTTAAAGTTTGTGGGCTTAAAGAAAGTGCTAATATGCTTGATGTATCAGAATTAAAACCAGATTACATTGGTCTTATATTTTGGAGTAAATCTAAACGATTTGTAAAGGATTCAACTCCTGAATTACCAAATGAAATCAAAAAAACAGGAGTTTTTGTTGATGAAAATTCAGCTGAAATAAAAAATAAAATTAAAGAACATTCGCTAAAGGCCATTCAACTACACGGAAAGGAATCCCCCTCTTTTTGTAAAAACTTAATGTCTTCAAAAATTGAAGTCATTAAATCTTTTAGTATTGATAATGAATTTGATTTTTCTGTAGTTAATGAATATAAAGACAGTTGTAATCTATTTTTGTTTGATACAAAGTCTGATCTACCTGGGGGGAGTGGAATTTCCTTTGACTGGGAGCTTCTAAAAAAATATAATTTAGAAAAACCTTTTTTTCTAAGTGGAGGAATTGGTATTGATTCTACAAAAAAAATTTTAGATTTATTAACTAACAATCTTCCAATTCATGGGATAGATGTGAATAGTAAATTTGAGAATGAAGATACTCTAAAGGATATAGGTAAATTAAAAGAATTTAAAAAGATATTAAGATTATGAAATATAAAGTCACTAGTGATGGGTTTTATGGCAAATATGGCGGAGCATTTGTTCCAGAAATGTTATATCCAAATCTTGAAGAGCTAAAAAATAATTATAAAAAAATAATAGATCAAAAAGAGTTCAAAAAAGATTATGATAAACTTTTAAAAGAATATGTTGGAAGGCCAACACCATTATATTTTGCTAGTCGACTTTCGGAAAAATATAAAACTAAGATATATCTTAAAAGAGAAGATTTATGTCATACTGGTGCACATAAAATAAATAACACTATTGGTCAGATATTACTTGCTAAAAAACTTGGAAAAAAAAGAATAATTGCAGAAACCGGTGCTGGTCAGCATGGAGTTGCAACTGCAACAGTATGTGCTCTAATGGGAATAGAATGCGTTATCTATATGGGAGCAGTTGACATTAAGAGGCAATCTCCTAATGTTGCTAGAATGAAAATGCTAGGAGCGTCAGTTATTTCAGTAGAGTCTGGAAGCAAAACATTAAAAGATGCAATAAATGAAGCAATAAGAGATTGGATAAATAACCCTCTTACTACTCATTACATAATTGGATCAGTTGTTGGACCTCATCCATATCCAGATATGGTTGCCAGATTTCAATCTGTTATTTCTAAAGAAGTAAAACAACAACTTCTCAAACTAGAAGGAAAAGAGAATCCAAATTACTTAATCGCAAATATTGGAGGAGGTAGTAATGCAGCTGGTCTATATTATGAATATTTAGAAAATGAAAATGTCAAAATTATTTCAGTTGAGGCAGCAGGAGAAGGAGTAAAATCTGGAAAAAGTGCTGCAACTTCTGTATTAGGGAAAATTGGAATTATTCATGGTAGTAAGACATTATTAATGCAAACAAAGGATGGTCAAATAATTGAGCCATATTCTATATCAGCTGGATTAGATTATCCAGGTGTTGGTCCTCTTCATGCGCATCTTCTTGAATCTAAGCGAGCTAAATTTATTTCAATTACTGATCAGGATGCAATGTTAGCTGGATTAGAAATTTCTAAACTTGAGGGAATAATTCCTGCAATTGAAACAGCTCATGCATTTGCTTCATTTAAATATTTAGACTTTAAAAAAGATGACATAATAGTTGTTAATTTTTCTGGAAGAGGTGATAAAGATTTAAATACTTACATAGAATATTTTAATTTATAATGAATAGGATTGATAAAAAATTAAACGAGGAAGGAAAGCTTCTATCCATTTATTTTACAGCTGGATACCCTAGCTTAAATGATACTGAAGATGTTATTATAAAACTCGAGGAATCAGGTGTAGATATGATAGAAATAGGTTTACCATTTAGTGATCCTCTTGCAGATGGACCTATAATTCAGGATAGTTCTACCCAAGCAATCAAAAATGGAATGAATTCTAATGTATTATTTGATCAATTAAAAAATATTAGATCTAAGGTTTCTATTCCATTAATTATTATGGGTTACTTTAATCCAATTCTTCAATATGGAGTGGAAGATTTTTGTAAAAAATGTAGTGAAATTGGTATTGACGGTCTTATAATTCCTGATTTACCCATTGATTATTATGAAACAAACTATAAATCTATTTTCAAGGATTATGGGTTATATAACTTGTTTCTAATTGCACCTCAAACTCCTGAAGAAAGGATTAGACACATTGATAAAATATCAGATGGATTCATATATATGGTAAGTTCATCAAGTGTTACTGGTTCTAAAGATTCTTTTGATTCTGATCAATTGACTTACTTTAAAAAAATTGAAAAAATGAATCTTTCAACTAAAAGAATTATAGGCTTTGGTATTGGAAGTAAAAATACATATGAAACTGCAACTCAATACTCAAAAGGAGCAATTATTGGATCTTCATTCATAAAAAATCTTAAATCAAAAGGGCTTAGTTCAATAAATGGATTTATAAAATCCATCAGAGATTAATTATTGCCTACTTTTACTTCAATTTTTATTTCTTTTCTTTCACCATCCTCTGAAATTATTGTATCGATTTTAATATCCATCCCTTTTTCAGATGCTCTTTTAATTCTATCAATAATTGCTTTTGGAAGTTCATCCATATATCTATTAGCATTCGGACCTTTTCCAAATCTCTTTCCTCTTATCATAACCTTCTTCATTTTTTTATCATCATCTCCGACCCACAACATTTTTTTACCATCATCTCCGACCCACTCAAAATCCTCCAAATCATTTATAATTACAATGTTTTCATCACTTTTCATTGAAATTGGACCGTCTTTGTGAAGCCTCATCATATGAATTTTAGAATTAGATTTATTTATTGCTTCTGCAAGATTTTTTGCAGATTCTTTATCTAATCGCAAGTCTATTGAAACTGTCTCTGGGAATTTTACAGAGACACATGAAACAAAAAGTAAGGTTAAAAAAATTAATAGTAGTTTTTTCATGATTTTTTGTATTAAAATTTGTTCAAATATAATAATTTTTAAGTACTATGCTATGCATTGCATACTTATTGTATAAACATCCATTTTCTAGTTAATTTTTATAGAGTGAGATCCAAAATAATTTCTTTGAGCTTGAATCATATTAGTGCTTAATGAATTATTTGATATCTGATTAAAATAGTTCAAGGCATCAGCGAAACAAGGAATAGAAACATCATTTTTTAATGACACAGTAATTGTATCAATTAAATCAGATTTAAAATCATTTAGATCTGTAATTATTGTCTTATCATTTAAAATCTTTTCAACTGAATAATTTGAATAAAATAAATTAATTAAACTTGACTTTATTATGCTTCCATTTGACCAAACATTTAATGCTTTTGAAATACTAATATTCCAATTATAACTACTATTTGCAGCATTTATTAAACAAAAAGCTTGAATATAATTTATAATTCTACAAAATTGATAAGCTCTACTTAATGAATTTATATTTATATCAAAACTTTTAGGACTTTGTTTTATTATTTTACTTATTTTATTTCTTTCACCTTTCAGGTTAGAAATAAATCTGGTATCCATAGCTGAGGATAATAAACTTGTTGAGCATCCAAGCTCAATTCCATAATTTAGCATCCACCTTCCTGTACCATTATCTCCAGCTAGATCATCAATCTTTTCGATTAAATATTTATCATCAATCTTTTCTAATACTTTTTTAATTGATATATCAAGTAGATAGCTTTTTAAATTTGAGTTATTCCATTCCTTAAAAATTTTAGCAATTTTTTCATTATCATAATTACCTGAATCATTCAATAATTTATAAATAGATGATATTAATTGCATTTCAACATACTCAATTCCATTATGAATCATCTTAACAAAATGCCCCTGATTGGAATCACCAAAAAAATCAAAGCTCGATGATTTATCAATAGTTTTTGATGTAACTAGTGAAAAATCTTTTTTGACTATATTAAAAGCATTAATATCTCCTCCAATCATCATGGATGGGCCATTCAAAACACCTTCTGTTCCGCCTGATACTCCCATACCTAAATAAAGAATTTTATTTTTTTTAGTTTTTAAATGATTATTTGAACTAATAACTGGATTAGTGTTCCCACCATCAATTAATATATCACCTTCATCCAAAATTTCTAGAAGTTTAGATATAACCTGATCATTTGGTTTCCCATAAGGAACAAGAACTAAAATTTTTCTTGGTTTTTGAATCGAATCAACGAAACTAGATATATCCTTAAAAACTAATGTAGATTTTAATTCAGGATATAATTTTTTAGTCTCAAAAATTGGATTCAGTTTTTTATCAAAAGTCTTATCATATAGTGATAAGCTTATATCCTTAGAAGACATATTTCTTGCCATACTTAATCCTATTCTACCAATCCCAATTATACCCCAGCTACTCATTTTAAAATTTTATGCTTAATAAATTTAACAATATCTTGTGGACTCTCAGTTATGTTTATAAAATTACAATAATCAGGATATTCAATTATATCAAATTGGCTTTGTAATAAATCTGATTGAAAAAAATGATTTTTTCTATTTTTTAATCTTTCTTGAATTAATCTGAATTCTCCTTTTAAACAAAACCAAAAAATATTTGCATTGATACCACTTATTAATTTTTTTCTGTAATCTTCTTTTAGGGCTGAACAAGCAATTACTATATCTTTATCTAAATTGTTTTTTAATTCGTTATTGATACTCATTAACCATTCCTCTCTATCAATATCATTTAATGATATATTAGTTTTCATTTTTTTTATATTATCAGTTGAATGAAAATTATCACCTTCAATAAATTCAAAACTCAAATTATCAGATAATTTTTTTCCAATAAGAGATTTACCAGATCCACTTACTCCAAATAGTATAATAATTTTTTGCATTAGTTTAAACTTCAAATAATTTGAATTTATCTAACTTATCTTTTATTTCATTTTCAAAATCAAAAACTAGAAAAAACCCTCCTCCTCCAGAGCCACAAAGTTTCATGTAAAAGGAATCTGATTTGAGTCCTTCATTCCATATTTCATTTAATGAATCAGGAATCATTTCATTCATATTTTTATAAGTAATCTCTGAAAGTTTTTTTATTGAATCTCTATAATAATTTGAACTATTTAGAAGATTAGTTATGCATTCGTTAGTTGTATTAATATAAGATTTATTAAAAAAATTGGAAAAATCTTTATCATTCATTTTATTATTAAATAATTCTATCATTTCTTTAGTATTTGATGAGTATTTACTGTCAATTAAATATATCTTAGAATTTAGAAACTTTATATCAGCTAATAATTCAACAACACCTTCAGAAATAAAAATTGGATTATTAAAAAATGAAACTAAGGGATCTAATCCAGATGAATTCCCATGAAAATAGGATTCCATAGTTGAAAATGTTTTTTTTAATTCATACAAATCATCAGTATCTGAATCACAATATTTATCATATATTGCTGCAACTAATGCTCCGCTACTCCCCACTCCAAATCCTTTAGGTATATCACTGTCAAAATAAAGTCCATTAGATATATCTTCTTTTAAAGACTGTAAATTAAATCTTCCTAAATCATTAGTATTAGCTTTTATATATTCAAAGAATTTTTGAATTTCTAAATTTGATGCTTCTACTTTAGCATTCAGCTTATCATTAAGTTTTAATGTTCCATTAAATTTTTTAAATGGAATTGATAATCCTGAAGAATTTTTTATAATGCCATATTCCCCAAAAAGTAAAATTTTTGAATAGAAATATTTATTTTTCATTTAATATTTTTTTTGGTCCATGACCAACCTCATCATCAATATATCTATTTGAAAAACAGTATTGCATTAATTCAACTTTAATAAAATCTGAAATCTTTTTCTTTACATTTTCTGGATAAAGCAAATGTACATTTGAACCTGCATCAAGTGTAAAACAAATAGGAAGTTTTGTCTCAGTTCTAAATTCAGTTATTTTAGATATGACTTTCAAAGTATTCGGCTTTATTAGTATATAGTTTGGATTAGATGTTAGCATTAAAGAATGGATCATTAAAGCTTCAGATTCCGTAATACTTATAAAACCATCTAAATCCCCACTTTTTAATATTTCCATAAGATTTATAACATTTTTTCTAGCTATTTCATAACGTTGATTTGAAAATGGATTTTTATTCATTAATTCATGACCTTCACTACTAGAAATCTCCTTTTGCCCCGGGTTTATTATTAGAATAGTGTCATTAAATTCTTTAAATATTTCATGGGCTTGATTTGAGATATTTATTCCAAATAAATCATTGCTGTTTTCATAAGCTTTTGACTCTCCCCATATAACAACTGGTCCATATAAACTTCTTGATGCACTTCCAGATCCAATTCTTGCGATGAATGATGACTTTTTAAAAAAATATTCATCAGACATTTCTCTATTATCCATCTTTTCGAAATCAACTAAACAAGCTGATAATGCGGCCATTGATGAAGCTGATGATGCAATACCACTACTATGAGGAAAAGTATTATTAGATTTTATTTCTAAATCATGATTTTTAATAAATGGAAAGAATTTTTCAATTTTATTTAAAAACATTAAAGTTTTCTTTTCAAAAGATTCTTGTTTCTCTCCTTCAAATTCAAAGTGCAAATTTGAAATTTTATTCTTCTTCGGTGTTAATGAAAGGCTAGTATTTGTTATTGATTTACTTAATGTTAAACTAATTGAAGGATTTTGTGGAATTTGATTTTCTAATTTACCCCAATATTTTACTATGGCTATATTACTTGGAGCGCTCCATTTAACAACACCATTTAATTTAATGTCTTTGGAATAAATAAAATCTTTTTCATTCACTCTATAAAAATAAAATTTAGTTTATTTTACTAATAGTAGTTCTTTTTGCTTCTTTTTTGCTTCCATCAAAACCTTCTACACCACTAATAGTAGTATATTTTAATATCTTTTTCTTACCAGGATTTAATAAATTATATGCACTGTGACACATTACAGCAGCCTCATGGAATCCGCTCAAAATTAAATTGAGTTTTCCAGGATAAGTATTTAGATCTCCTATTGCAAATATTCCTTTAATATTTGTTTGATAATCAAGACTATTATTAACTTTAATAGAATTATTTTCAATTTCTAAACCCCAATCTTTAATAGGTCCAAGTTTTGGAACTAACCCAAATAGGGGAATAAAATAATCAACCTTGATTTCCTTAGATTCTCCATCAGTATCAATAAAAACTGACTCAAGTTTTGAAGATCCTTTAAGAGAGACAACTTGAGTTGGTGTTAAGACATCAATTAACCCCCTATTCTTTAAATTTTGAACATTTAATATGGATTCTTCTGCTCCTCTAAATCCATTCCTTCTATGAATAAGAATTACCTTTTTAGCAATAGTTGACAAAAATAAAGTCCAATCTAATGCAGAATCTCCTCCTCCAGCAATTAAGACAATCTTATCTTTATATTTTTCTGGATCTTTAACTAAATAATCGATCCCATTATCTTCAAACTTCTCTAGATTATCCAGATTGGGTTTCCTTGGAGTAAAAGTTCCAAGACCTCCAGCAATTGCAATAATTTTAGATTCATGCTTTGTTCCCTTATCTGTAGTTACAATAAAAGACCCTTCATTATTTTTTTTTAATTTGACTGCAGTTTCTCCAAGAGTATAACCTGGATTAAATGGTTTAATTTGTTCTAATAATTTTTTAATTAAATCACCTGCAATAATTTCAGGATAGGCTGGTATGTCATATATTGGTTTTTTTGGGTATAATTCAATACACTGACCACCAGGCTGAGCTAGAGAGTCTAGTATATGACATTTCATTTTGAACAAACCTGCTTCAAAAACAGAAAATAGTCCAGCGGGTCCTCCTCCTATAATTAAAATATCTGTTTTAATCATTTAGATAATAATTATAATACTGAGTTTACTTTTTCAATATGAGGTACATGTCTTTTTATTATAGTCTCAACCCCTAATTTAAGTGTCATTTGATTTACTTTACAACCCACGCATGTCCCATGAAGTTTAACGTTGACTATTTTATTGTCAGAAATTGAATCTAAAGAAATATCACCTCCATCTTTTTCTAAAAAAGGTCTTATTTCATCCAATGCTATTAATACTTTTTCTTCTATTTCTTTTGTCATGATTTTTTCTTAACTGCTGAACACCCTACTAAATTAGTGATTTTGACAATCTTAGTAGGGGGTAATTCATTATTTCTTTTAATTAATTCTTCAACAAGAAGCTTAGAGATATCTCTAAATATATTTTCGATTACTGAATTTTCCTGAAGTGATCCAGGTCTACCAAAATCAGAAGCTTCTCTAAGACTTGTAAATATTGGTATTTCACCTAAAAAATTAATATCTAAATCTTTAGCAAGATATTTTACCCCACTTTCTCCAAAGATAAAATGTTTAATTTCTGGTTCTTCATTTGATGTAAAATATGACATATTTTCAACTAGACCTAGAATTGGAATATTAATACTGTCTTGTTGATACATCTTAATTCCTCTTCTAACATCAGCTAATGCAACATTTTGTGGTGTACTAATTATTACAGCTCCATTTATTGGAAGAGCTTGAACTATACTAAGATGTATATCTCCAGTACCTGGAGGCAAATCTAAAAACAAGAAATCTAATTCTCCCCAATTAGTATCAAAAATCATTTGATTAAGGGCCTTAGATGCCATCGGACCTCTCCATACAACTGCTTGATCAAGTTTTGTGAAAAAACCTATTGACATTAATTTAATCCCATAATTTTCTACAGGTTCAATTTTTGAAACACCGTCAATTTTGATAGATTTTGGAACATATCCCTCAACATCCAGCATTGTCGGAATAGATGGACCATATATATCTGCATCTAATATTCCAACTTTACATCCCATTTTAGCTAGTATTGCAGCAGCATTAACAGTAAAAGTAGATTTTCCAACCCCTCCTTTTGCTGAAGAAATTGCAATAATTGAGTCAACTCCAGATAATTTTTTATTAACCCTCTCAATCTCAGGTTTAGACACTTTTTTAATTTTTGTGTTAAACTTAATTTTTGCTTTACTGTTAATTCTTTGATGTATTATGTCAATTATTTCTGCTTCTAACTTTTTCCTAGCTTGAAGTGTTGGATTATCCATAATTAAATCAATATCTACTTCAATATCAAATACCATTATATTTGCTACAACACCAGATTTTATAATATTATCTTTCGATTTCGAACCTGATGAATATACTTCTTCTAATACCTTAGAAATAGATTTTTTATTCAATTCCATTATTAATAATATCTACAAAGATACTGCTAAGTAGTAATTTAAAATATTATAACCTTGAAAAATTATTTAGGTTTCCAAAATTTTATTTCAAAATCTTGCACCTGATTATCTATTATGTTTATTCCTTCATTTCCTAGTAACTGTTTCATTAAATCATGACCAAAAAAGTGATGTTTTCCAGTTAGAAGTCCATTTCTATTAACTACCCTATGAGCTGGGATTGATGAATCATTATGCGAAGAATTTAGAGCCCAGCCAACAACTCTAGAACTGGATGGTGAACCAATAAATTTTGCTATTGCTCCATATGTTGTCACCTGACCAAATGGTATTTTTCTTACAACCTTATAAACTTTTTTGTAAAAATCATCTTCTAACATATATTAATTTCAGATAAAATATTTTGGTATTATTAACCTTATAGTCGGTCAAGTGTAAAAGAAAAAGTAGTTCCCCTGCCAATTTCACTTTCAACATAAATATTTTCATTATGGGCTTCAATAATATGCTTAACAATTGATAACCCAAGGCCAGAACCTCCTTTTTTTCTAGACCTGGTTGGATCAACTCTATAAAATCTTTCAAATAACCTAGGAAGATGATGTTTTTCAATTCCCTCGCCAGTATCCATAACTTTTATTAAAATTTTCTGGTTTTCTAATTCTTGAATAAAAATCTCAGTTTTACCACCTTCAAGTCCATATTTCAAGGAGTTAACTAATAAATTGGTTAAAACTTGTAATATTCTTTCTTCATCAGCATTAACATAAACTGGAGAGGAATATTCTTTATCAAATACAAGTGATATTCTACTATTCTGTGATTCTATTTCAAGTAAATCAAAAACATTCTGAACTACCTCAACAATATCAAATTTTTTCTTATCAACTATTTTTATACCCGATTCAAATTGAGTTATTAAATCAAGATCTAATACAATATTTATTATTCTATCAACTCCTTTAGCAGCCCTTTTAAGATACTTATGTCTAACATTTTTATCTTTTAATGCACCATCCATTAGAGTTAAGATATAACCTTGAATAGTAAACAAAGGGGTCTTTAGTTCATGAGAAATATTTCCTAAGAATACCTTCCTATATGTATCTTTATCTTTTAGAACATTTATTTCTGATGTTCTAGCTTGAATTTTTTTAAGCAGCTTCTGAGCTAATTGATCAAGGCCCACTTTATCAGATTGAATTTCTGAAAAATAAGATTCAGGTGATATTTCTTCAAGGACTCTATTAATTACATTATTTATATATCTATTAATCAGTACATTAAATATAATAAAAGATAAAATAAAAAATATAATTATAGTAAACTTTTGCTTACCAATGAAATGCAAAAAATCAAAACTATTGTTAAATTGTATTTCAAAAATTATATAAAGTATGGTTGCCAATATTGTGAAAACTATTGACAATCCTAATGGATATTTATATTTAGTCAATTTTCGAAAAAAACTCATTTATCTGGATTAACGAACTTATAACCAACTCCCTTTATTGTCTCAAAGTACTTATCTCCAATTTTTTCTCTTAATTTTCTCATATGAACATCAATTGTTCTATCTCCAACGACAACATCAGAACCCCAAATAAATTGCATTATTTTTTCTCTTTTGAAGACTTTTTCAGGCTTAGAAGCTAATAGATATAGAAGTTCAAATTCTTTTTTTGGAAGTGAAAGGGATTGACCTGAGACTTTCACTTTATACTCATCATTATCTATTATTAATTTACCAATCTCTATAATTGATGTCAAATTATTTTCTTTTTTTAACCTTCTTAAAAGACCCTTTACTTTAGATATAAAAACTTTTGGCTTTATAGGTTTTGTAACATAGTCATCCGCTCCAGCATCATAGGCTGCAACATGAGAATAATCTTCACCCCTTGCAGTTAGAAACATTATGATTGTATCATTAAATTTTGGATTTTGCCTGATTATTCCACAAGCCTCTATTCCATCCATTTTAGGCATCATAACATCCATTATAATTAAATTAGGAATCTCCTTTTCTGCTTTCTTTATGGCAGAATGGCCATCCTTAGCAGCTATAACACTATAACCTTCCTGTGTCAGATTATATCTTAAAATTTCAATAATATCTGGTTCATCATCAACTAGAAGTATTTTAATATCTGATTTTTTCATATACTTATGGGTAATTTAGCAAAAAACTATAATCTTTTAATTAACATTAACCAAGAAATAATTTTTTCTACCTCTTTGAAGAAGAATGAATTTTTTATTAATTAAATCTTTATCACTAATTATAAAGTTATTCGAAACTTTATTTTTGTTTACATAAATTGAATTTTCATTCAACGCTCTTTTGGCTTCACTTAAAGATTTTAAAAAATTTGTCTCCTTTGAAAGAAACATTTCTATCTGAACCCCATCATTAAGCTTTTTTAAACTTAAGTTTGATTTAGGGACTCCTTCAAAAATTTCCATAATTGTATCTGAATCAATTGACCTTAAGTCATCTTCACTAGATTTTCCAAATAAAATTTTAGATGCATTTACTGCATTTTCTAATTCTTTCTCTCCATGGATAAGCTTAGTCAAAGAATTTGCTAAATGGTTTTGCAAAACTCTTAAACCTTTATTTTTATTATGCTCTGTAATTATTTCATCTATTTCTTTTTGAGTCAAAAAAGTAAATATCTTAATATAGTTTTGAGCATCTTCATCAGATACATTTATCCAATATTGATAAAATTTATATGCTGAAGTTTTCTTTTTATCAAGCCAAACATTTCCACTCTCAGACTTACCAAATTTTGAACCATCAGATTTAGTAACTAATGGGCATGTCAGTGCAAATGCTTTTTTATTTTCTTTTCTTCTAATTAATTCTGTCCCTGTAGTTATATTTCCCCACTGATCACTTCCACCCATTTGAATAGTACAGTTCATATTTTGGAATAAATAAAGAAAGTCATATCCTTGAACTAATTGATATGTAAACTCAGCAAAGGACATTCCATCGTCTGATTCTTTTCCAATTCTTTTTTTAACTGAATCCTTTGCCATCATATAGTTAATGGTAATGTGTTTCCCTATATTTCTGGAAAAATCAATTATCGAAAACTTACTCATCCAATCATAATTATTCAATAAAATTGCTGAATTTTCTTTTTTTGAGTCAAAATCTAAAAATTTCTCAAATTGTTTTTTAAGCTTTTGAAAATTATAATCTAAAATATCTTTATCTAATAATTTCCTTTCATCTGATTTTCCAGAAGGATCACCAATCATCCCCGTAGCTCCTCCCAATAAAACAACAGGGGTATGACCATATTTTTGAAAATGCATTAAAATAAAAATTGGCACTAAACTTCCTACATGAAGTGAATCAGATGTTGGATCAAAACCTATATATCCAAGTGATTTATTATTATTAAGATGATCCTCAGTTCCAGGGATAATATCCTGCAACATTCCTCTCCACTTTAACTCATCAATAAAATTTTTCATGATTAATTAATTAATTAATTGAAAGAGTATCAATGATTTTGTTTATTCTTTTTTTAACATTAGAATAAATCTCATAGTGATCTCTCGGTCTTTTTGAATAATATACTTCACTCTCATAAAATTGTAAACTATCTATAGAATATCTCTCAAAGATAAACTCATCGCCAATAACTTCAACTTCATTCATTAAAGAATTTGTGTTAATACCATTTAATATTAAAATATCAAAAATTATATTTTCCATTTGCTTTTTACCTATGAGGTTATTAGGCTTATTAGATGTTTCACAACCTATTGGCACAAATAAAATTAATAAAATAAATATTATATTTCTCATCTATCAAAAATTAATTGTTTGCCTTTTGGATCTGAAACTATCTTACCTTTATCATAAACAATTTGACCATTTACAAATGTCATAAAAATTGATGAGTCAAAAGTCTGACCTTCAAAGGGTGACCAATTACATTTATAAAGTAATGAATCTTTAGTGACATTATAATCTTTCTTAGTATCTATTAATACTATATCAGCATAATAACCCTCCTTAATAAAACCTCTTTTTTTTATATTAAATACTATTGCAGGATTATGAGAAATCTTTTCTACAATTTTTTCAATACCAATATTATATTTTTTTGATTCGGTTAAAATAGAAATTATTGAATGTTGAACCATTGGTCCACCAGATGGACATTTAGTATAAAATCTGTTTTTCTCTTCAATTGTATGAGGGGAATGATCAGATGCAATAATGTCAATTTTATCATTTAATACAGCATTCCATAGTTCGTTTTTATCTCTTTCAGTTTTTATTGCTGGGTTCCATTTTATTTTAGTTCCAAGTAGTTTGTAATCTTTGTCTGTAAACCACAAATGATGAGCACAAGCCTCTGAAGTAATCTTCTTTTGTCTTAAGGGTAATTTATTATCGAATAAATCAAGTTCTTTTGCAGTTGAAATATGAAATACATTCAATCTTGCATCCGTTTTTTTAGCTAATTCAATTGCAAATTTTGATGATTTATAACAGGCTTCTTCATTTCGAATTTCAGGATGGAGATCTATAGGGATATCATCTCCGTACTTATTAATATAATTAATTAAATTTTTCTTAATTATATATTCATCTTCACAATGAACAGAAATTGGCAATTTCGTATTTCTAAATATTTCTTCAATAACTTTATGATTATCTATAAGCATATTTCCAGTTGATGAGCCAAGAAAAAGCTTTATCCCTGCAATATTATTGTCATCAACACTAAGAATATCATCTAAATTATAATTTGTTCCACCAAACATAAATGAAAAATTTGCAAATGATTTAGATTTTGCAATTTCTATTTTTTCATTTAAGGCAGAATTATTTGTAGTATTTGGTATAGTATTTGGCATTTCAATAAAAGAAGTTACCCCCCCAGCTACAGCAGCTCTAGATTCTGAAAAAATATCTCCTTTATGAGTTAATCCTGGTTCTCTAAAATGAACTTGATCATCAATCATTCCAGGAATAAGAGTTAAACCTTCAGCATTGATTATATTTACTGAACTTAACACGTTAATTTCAGTGTCAATTTTACTAATAATTAATCCTTCTATTAAAATATCTTTGATTAATGAAGTCCCTTCATTAATTATTCTTGCATTTTTAATTAAAATTTTATTGCTCATAGTCTCTTAAAAATAGAATCAAATCTCAGTTTCAAAACACCAAAAACTGCTTCTAAAATAATTTTTTTATCTAATTTTGATTCTCCAAACTCTCTATTCATGAAGATTATCTGATGTTCTTTTAATTTGTACTTTTTCTTCCAAATTTTATATTTCATTTCAATTTGAAATGCATAGCCAATAAATCTAAATTTATCTAAATCAAGAGAATCAATACATTTAGCCTTATAAGCAACAAAACCAGAAGTAGGATCTTTAATTGGCATATTAGTAATTAATCTGACATATATTTGAGCAAAATATGACAAAAGGATTCTTCCTATTGGCCAATTTACTACACTAACACCATTTATGTATCTGGAGCCAATCATTACATCTACACCAGCATGTAAATTGTCTAACATTTTTGGTAATTCATTTGGATTATGAGAAAAGTCAGCATCCATGGATATTATAAAATCATATTTATTTTTCAAAGACCACTTAAAACCATCTATATATGCAGTTCCAAGCCCTTTTTTATGAAGTCTCTTAATCAAAAATACTCTATCTGGATAGCTATTTTGTTTTTGAACAACCAATGATGCAGTATCGTCTGGAGAATTATCATCAACAACCAGAACATCAATATGCTGATTTTCTAAAATTATTAAATCAATGATCCTAGAAATATTTTCTACTTCATTATAAGTTGGAATAATTACTATGGTTTTATTGTTCATTGAATAAGATTAATTTTGTAAAATGCATTTTTATATAAATTATATAAGCAAAGATTTCTACAGTATTTACTTATTGGTATTTCTAATTTCAATTTTTATATTTAAAATATTCAACTCTACAAAATTAATTTATTTATTTAACAGATTTAGGTATTCAATGACTAATTTATTTCCAGGAATTAGTGAAGAGGAGAAGAGATTAAGCAAATCAAATTATTTTAATCTATTCAATTCTTATTGGTTTTTGTTTATTACTTCTATAATAACTTTTATTATTGACTCATTTATAAATTTTAAAAATCCATATGATCTATTTAAAATATGGTTAATTATAGCAATTATTTGTATTTCCAGATATTTATTAGTTAGATTTATATTCAATGTTTATATAGGTTATAATTTAAATTTTTTTTCCAATAAAATATATAATTTATCTATTATTGCAGCATTTTTTGCATTTATTATTGTTTTTATAAACAGTTATTACTTTAGCTATAATTCATTTTTCTTAAAAACTTTGATTTCGATTTGTTTAATTATATATATGGTAGCGCAATTAAGCAATTATTTATATTTAATCCGGAGAGGTAATCTAAAACTTATTGTTTATTTTATTTTGTATCTTTGTGCGTTCAAATTAGCCCCTTGGATATGGTTGTATTCAAATATTCTAAAGGTCTCAATTTAATTAATTTATAAGCATGGGTATAAAGACTATTTTAATTTCACAACCAGAGCCTTCCAATCATAATTCACCTTATTCAAAGCTTATTAGGAAATATAAGGTTAAAGTATATTTTAGACCTTTTATACACGTAGAAGGGCTTTCAGCAAAAAATGTAAGATCTCAAAAAGTAGATTTTTCAAAATTTCAAAATATTATACTAACAAGTAGAAATGCTGTTGATCATTTCTTTAGAATTGCTGAGGAAATGAGATTTAAAGTACCGGCTCAGACTAAATACTTTTGTCAATCTGAAGCAGTAGCATTTTATCTACAAAAGTATGTTGTATATAGAAAAAGGAAGATATATGTAGGAAACAATAATTTCAATGACCTAGAAAGTACTTTTGAAAAATTTATTAATGAGAAGTATTTAGTTCCAACATCAGGAAGTCTTAATCCAAAAATAGTTCAAACACTAGATTCATTTGAGATAACTTGGGATAGAGTACAATTATACAAAACTGTTATAAGTGATCTATCTGATCTTAGTGATGTATACTATGATATTCTTGTATTCTTTAGTCCTTCTGGTATAGAATCATTATTTAAGAATTTTCCTGACTTTAAACAAAATAAGACACTTATAGCTGTTTATGGGGAAACTACTCTTGAAGCTGCAAAAAATAAGAACTTAAAAGTTGATATAGAAGTTCCTACAGATGATTCTCCATCTATGGCAATTGGAATTGAAAATTATATAAATAAGTAGATCACCTTCTCATTCTAGTCCAAAAATAAACCAGCTGAGCTAGAGAACCCAAAGCAGCAACAACATAAGTCATTGCAGCCCATTTAAGAGCATCTTTAACTCCAATTAACTCTCTTTGATTAACAATCCTCTTTCTCTCAAGCCAATAGATTGCTCTATTACTTGCATCAAACTCTACTGGCAGAGTTACAAAACTAAAAAGAGTTCCTGTAGCAAATCCAAGTATGCCTAATTGAAATATAGTCTGTCCTAGAAGGGGTGAGCTCCCCATAAGAAAAATACCACCAATAATAAGATAAATACCAAGATTGGAACTAACTCCTACAAATGGTACAAGAATTGATCTCATTTTTAACCATTCATATCCTTTTGCATGTTGAACTGCATGCCCACACTCATGGGCAGCTACAGCGGCAGAAGAAGCATTTCTTTGATTATATACTGACTCACTAAGATTAACAGTCTTCTTTGATGGATTATAATGGTCTGTTAACTGTCCTCTCACAGATATAACTTTCACATCATAAATCCCATTATCATTAAGCATCTTCTCAGCAATCTCTTTTCCTGTCATACCAGAAGAAAGATTCTGTTTTGAGTATTTCTTCATTTTATATTTTAACCTCCCACCAATTATCATACTCAAAAGAATAATAGGAATTAGTATCATATAATAATCTAAGTCATATCCATAAAATAAATAGTCCATAATATTTTTTTATCAAAATTATACAATTAGAAGATTAATAAAAATTATTATTGCTCTTTTAACTTATAAATAATTATCATAGCCTGGAGAAAAAGTGTTAGCCCATTAGCTATCATAATTGAAATACTCCCCATTAAATAACCATATATAAACCAAAGTGTTATACCAACAAAAAATAATAAAGCCATGGTTAGAGATACTCCAGCTGCATTTTTTTCACTATACATTTTGTAAACTTGTGGAACCCATGCAAATGTTGTTATAGCTGCTGCAATCAACCCAATAATTTCATAATTAAAGTTTGCCATCACACTACAATATTAATGATTCTCCCCTTTACTATAATAATTTTTTTAGGCTTTTTATTATCTAAAATCTTTTTCGTCTGTTCATTGTTGAATATTATCTCTTCAATTTCTTCATTACTTAAATCCAATGATAGATTTATTGTAAATTTTGTCTTTCCATTAAATGATACAGGATATAACTTTTGCGATTCCACTAGAACTTTATCATCATGAATTGGAAAGGGTTCATCTACAATTGACTTTTTATTTCCCATTAAACTCCATAATTCTTCTGCAAAATGAGGAGCAAAAGGAGAGATTAATATTAATAGTGGTTTTAAAACAGACTCGCTGTTACATTGTTCCTCACTGAGTTTATTAACACAAATCATAAAGCTACTAATACATGTATTAAGACTAAACTTTTCTATATCATTAGTTATTTTCTTTATAGTTTGATTCAAAATTTTTATTGACTCTTCTGAAGGAGAATCCTTAGAAACTTTGAATTTTCTATCTAAAAAAAATAGATTCCAGAATTTTTTTAAAAAGGAATGAACACCAGATATACCTCTTGTACTCCAAGGTTTTGATTGATCAATAGGTCCAAGAAACATTTCGTACATTCTAAGTGTATCTGCTCCATACTGATCACATATATCATCTGGATTTACTACATTAAATTTAGATTTTGACATTTTTTCATGCTCTCTTTCTACTGAAAACCTTCCATTTTCAGAATAAAATTCAGAATCACTAAAAGATTTGTTACTCTTTTTTAAATTATCTATATCTAAATTATTTTCAATATCTACATAAGATATATCAATTCTAATTTTATCTACCTTTTTATTTTTTATTAAATTTTTAGAATAAAAGTTATTAGTTCCTCTCTCTCTATAAATAAATGATGAGTTCCCTAATATCATTCCCTGATTAATCAATTTACTTGCATATTCATTAACAGGTAGAATATCTAGGTCAAACAAAAATTTTTGATAAAATCTTGAATATAAAAGATGTCCAGTAGCATGCTCACTTCCTCCAAGGTAAAGATCAATACGTTGCCAATATTCTATTGCATCTTTTGATGCAAAAGAGTCTTTATTATTTGAGTCCATGTATCTATAGAAATACCATGAACTACCTGCCCACCCTGGCATTGTATTAAGTTCTAAGGGGAATACATCCTTTTCATCTATTAAATCATTTTCAACTACAGTTTTATTTCTTATATCCCATGCCCATTTTTTTGAATTTCCTAATGGTGAATCACCATTTTTTGTTGGCAAAAAATTATCAACTTCTGGAAGTTCAAGAGGTAAATCAGATAAATCTAAGGTATTAGGCTGATCATCTTTATAATAAATTGGAATTGGTTCTCCCCAATACCTTTGTCTACTGAAAATTGCATCTCTTAACTTATATTGGATTTTTGATTTTCCAATGTCTTTTTTTTCTATTTCTGAAATAATTTTATCTATTGCTTCAGAAAAAGAAAGATTATCAAGAAAATGTGAGTTTTCTAGAATAAAATTAGATTTTTCGTCAAATGCTGATTTAGAAATATCAATTCCTTTAAATATATTTTTTATTTCTAGACCAAACTTATTTGCAAAATCATAATCTCTCTGATCACCAGAAGGAACAGCCATTACAGAACCTGTTCCATAGCTTGCAATAACATAATCTGAAACCCATATTGGAATTTTCTCTAAAGTAAATGGATGAATTGCATAAGACCCAGTAAAAACACCTGTAACAGATTTTAAATCAGAAATTCGATCTAGTTCAGATCTACTTGAGATAGATTTTAAATAATCATTAACTTTTTCTTCATTTTCTTTTGTTGTTAATTCATTTAACAAATCATATTCTGGTGCAACTGTTAAAAAGGTTGTGCCAAATATTGTATCAGGTCTTGTAGTAAAAACTTCAATATTTTTTTTCAACCCCTCAACTTTAAATTTGACAGAAACACCTTTTGATTTTCCAATCCAATTTCTTTGCATTTCTTTTAAAGGTTCAGGCCAATCAATTGATTCTAGATCTGACAAAAGTCTTTCAGCATATTTGCTTATTCTAAGACACCAATGCTTTATCTTTTTTTTTGTTACTGGAAAACCTCCTCTTTCAGAAAACCCATTAATAACTTCATCATTAGCTAGAACAGTTCCTAATTCTTCACACCAATTAACTTCTCCATCTGATAAGTAAGCAAGTCTGTAACTCATTAATATTTTTGATTTAGATTCCTTTTCAAAATTATTCCAATCCTTAGAATCAAAAATCATATCATCTGATGATAAAAAAGATTTAAATTTTAGGTTTCCTTCACTTTTAAATAACTCAATTAAATTATCTATACTTTTTGCTTTATTATCAAATGGACAGTAATATGAATTGAAAAATAGAATAAAAATCCATTGAGTCCATTTGTAATATTCTGGATCAGATGTCCTTATTTCTCTACTCCAATCAAAACCAAAACCCATCCTATCTAGTTGAGATCTATATATCTCTATATTATCTGATGTAGTTTTTTTGGGATGTTGACCAGTTGTAATAGCATATTGCTCAGCAGGTAGTCCAAAAGAATCATACCCCTGAGGGTGTAAAACATTATAGCCTTTATGTCTTTTGTATCTAGAAAAGATATCACTTGCTATATAACCTAGTAGATGACCAACATGAAGACCTGCTCCAGATGGATATGGAAACATATCTAAAACATAGAATTTTGGCTTAGTACTAGAATTTTTAATCTCATATATTCTGTTATCACTCCAAAACTTTTGCCATTTTTTTTCTATTTCAAGAAAACTGTATTTCACTTTTTTTTGTAAAAATACATTTATTGTTTAAAAAGAGAAACTAATTTGATTAACATAAAAAAGTTAATTAATTTGTAGTTTATTAATTTTACAAAAAAAATTGAAATCTACTAATTACGACAAGATCAGCAAAAATAGATTAAGGAGTAATCTTTTTTCAATATTCATAATTATATCCTCAGTGTTGTTTTTACTAGGATTATTAAGTCTAATACTTGTCAAAACTAACAGTATTGGGAACTATTTCAAAGAACAAGTAGTAATTGGAGTATATTTTGATGAAAATACTAATGACATTCAGATCAAACAGTTAGAAAAGCTTTTAACTTTAAATCAAAACATAGTAAGAATTGAATATCTGTCTCAGGAAGATGCAGTAGAAATTTTTACTGAAGAGATAGGTGAAGATTTTACAACATTCCTGGGCTTTAACCCATTGTCAAGTTCGCTGAATATTAATTTTAAAGGTGAGGAATTTGAAAGCAAATATGTTGATGATTTTATACTGAATTTAAAAAATAATTATGATTTTATAGAAAGTATAGAATATGATAAACCTTTAATAGATCTATTAAATAATAATTTTAAGAAAATTGGTATATGGATACTATCTTTAGGAATCATCTTTTTGATTATTTGCTATCTTTTAATTAATAATTCAATAAAACTTTCTGTCTACTCAAAGAGACATATAATAAAAACTATGCAACTTGTTGGTGCAACTAAAAGCTTTATTAGATTTCCTTTTATCATTACCTATCTTAAATTAGGGCTAGTATCATCTTTATTCTCTATATCTTTATTATCTATTTTAATTTATCAGATTGATATTAGATTTAAAGAACTGGAAATATTAAAAGATTTTAATGATTTAATAATTGTATTAATTTTTACTTTGATATTTGGGGTTCTCACATCAGTTATAAGCTCATATTTTGTAACTCAGAAATATCTTAATCTAAAGACAAGTGATGAATTATAATATTATGAACAAAAAAAATAGAAATAAAAAATTTTTGTTTGATTCAAAAAACTACAATCTATTATTAATGTCAATTTTTATATTATTAATAGGATTCTTCTTAATGTCAGGGGGCAGTTCAAATGATCCATTTAAATTTAATCCAGAGATTTATAATTTTAGAAGAATTAGACTTGCTCCTACTATTGTTATTATTGGTTTTTTATTTTCCATCTACTCAATACTTACTAAAAATAAATAACTCTATAGTATAAAATGTTTTTTTTAGAAAAAAATTATAATCTTGAAAATATTTTAGAGGGAGAAGTTATTCTAATAAATAAACCTTACAAATGGTCTTCTTTTGATGTTGTAAAAAAAGTTCGAAATAGGCTTTGCAAAAACTTTAATTTAAAAAAAATTAAAGTAGGTCATGCAGGAACCCTTGACCCATTAGCTACGGGATTATTGTTGATTTGTACTGGAAAAGAAACAAAAAAAATTTCTGGTTATCAAGATATGAAAAAAACATATAAAGGGACATTCAAATTTGGCGAAACTACACCATCTTATGATCTAGAAACTAAGGTTAATCAAATATATAAGTATGACCATATTGAAATCAATAAGTTAATAGAATCAAGCAAAAATTTTATTGGTAAAATCTCACAAAAGCCTCCAATATTCTCTGCTATTAAAAAAAATGGTAAAAGATCCTATGAATATGCAAGAGAGAATAAGACAATTGAATTAAAAGATAGAGAGATTAAAATCTATGATTTTGAAATAACAAAATATGATCGACCGTATGCAGAGTTCTTAATAGAATGTTCTAAGGGTACATATATTCGATCAATTGCCAATGATTATGGAAAATCATTAAAATCTGGAGCTTTTCTATATTCATTGAAAAGAACCAAAATTGGAAAATATTCATTAAAAAATGCATTAGAAATATCTTAAAACTTTCAAAACATTATTTCTATATTTGTAATAGTTATCTTCTATAAATGAAATACAAAAGAATTTTATTAAAATTAAGCGGAGAGGCATTGCTTGGAAAAAATTCTTATGGTATTGATAATGAAAAACTTTTAGATTACGCAAAAGAAATAAAAGAGCTCCATTTTCTTGGAATTGAGATTGCTATTGTCATAGGAGGTGGAAATATATATAGGGGTGTAGCAGGTGCTCAAAATGGAATTGATAGAGTTCAGGCAGATTATATGGGAATGTTAGCAACTGTTATTAATGGATTAGCTCTTCAAAATGCACTTGAGAGTATTGATATTCCAACAAGACTTCAAACAGCAATAAAAATGGAGTCTATAGCAGAGCCATTTATCAAAAGAAAAGCTACAAGACACCTTGAAAAAGGAAGAGTTGTAATTTTTGGATCTGGAACTGGTAATCCATACTTTACAACAGATTCAGCTGCAGTTCTTAGAGCTATTGAAATTAATGCAGATGTTATTCTCAAGGGCACAAGAGTTGATGGTATATATGATGTAGATCCTGAAAAGAATAAAGAAGCTATTAAATTTGATGATATCTCATTTGAAGAGACTATAAAAAAAGGTCTTAAAATAATGGATACAACAGCTTTTACATTAAGTAAAGAAAATAAATTACCTATTATTGTTTTTGATATAAATATTAAAGGAAATCTAACAAAAGTTGGTTCTGGCAAAAAAATAGGGACTAGGGTATTCTCATAAGATTAAAAATATGAATGACAATTTAAATATTATAAAAAACGCAGAAGAAAATATGATTTCTGCAATTAATCATCTAGATGGTGAGCTATCTAAAATTAGAGCTGGGAAAGCTAATCCTATAATGTTAAAGAATATTTCAGTAGACTACTATGGTAGTCAAACCCCTCTTAACCAGGTTGCAAATGTTAACACCCCAAATAATCAAACTATATCTATTCAACCATGGGAAAAATCTTTACTAGATGAAATAGAAAAAAGTATTATTAACTCAAATCTTGGCTTTAATCCTGTAAATAATAGAGAATCTATTATAATTAATATCCCTCCATTAACAGAAGAAAGAAGAATCGAATTATCTAAGGTTGCAAAATCTGAATCTGATTCAGCTAAAGTTACAATAAGAAATATCAGGCAAGATTCTAATCAAAATATTAAATCTTTGGAAATATCAGAAGATTTGAAATCAAATAATGAAATAGATATACAAGAACTAACTGATAAATACATTAAGATTATTGATGATATGTTCTCTTCTAAAGAAAAAGATATATTAACTGTATAGAAAATTAATGACTCTTACAAAAATAAAAGAAATATTTTCCGAAAAATCTAAAAAATCCGATATCAGTATTGGTGGCTGGGTTAGAGCTTTTCGAGGAAATCGATTTATCGAATTAAATGATGGATCGTCTCAAAAAAATATTCAATGTGTTATAAATTCTGAAACTACAGATGCTGAAACACTAAAAAATATAAATGTTGGATCATCAATTATAATTACTGGGAAAATAGTTGAGAGTATTGGTTCAGAACAAAAAATTGAAATTGCTGTTAAAAATATATCTGTTATAGGTATATCTGATCCTGAAAAATATCCTATTCAGCCAAAAAAACACAGTTTTGAATTTTTAAGAGAACAGGCTCACCTTCGTATTAGGACTTCTACATTTAGCTCAGTAATGAGAGTTCGATCTAATTTAGCTTATGCGATACATAGTTTTTTTAATGAAAAAGGGTTCTATTATGTAAATACACCTATAATTACCTCAAGTGATGCTGAAGGGGCAGGAGAAATGTTTAAGGTTTCAACTCTAGATCTTAAAAATATTGAGAAAAATGAAAAAGGAGAAATAGATTATTCTAAAGATTTTTTTGGAAAAAAAACAAGCTTAACTGTCTCTGGTCAACTTGAAGCTGAAACATATGCCCTAGGCTTAGGAAATGTTTATACTTTTGGGCCAACATTTAGAGCTGATAATTCAAATACTTCTAGACATCTTTCTGAATTTTGGATGATAGAACCTGAAATGGCTTTTTATAATCTAGAAGACAATATGGATTTATCAGAGTCATTTGTTAAATCTATTTTACGTTTTATTATTAAAAACTGTCAAGATGATTTAAAATTTTTAAGTGAAAGACTTTTAGATGAAGAAAAAACAAAACCACAAAATGAAAGAAGTGAATTAAATTTAATAGAAAAAATTCAATTTGTTATTGATAATGATTTTATAAGAATCTCATATTCAGACGCATTTGAAATTCTAAAAAACTCAAATAAAAACAAAAAAAAGAAGTTTAAATTTTTAATTGATAAGTGGGGTGTTGATTTTCAAAGTGAACATGAGAGATATCTAGTTGAAAAACATTTTCAATCTCCAGTAATTATATATGATTATCCATCAAAAATAAAGGCATTCTACATGAGATTAAATGATGATAAGAAAACAGTCAGAGCTATGGATGTTTTATTTCCTGGTATTGGAGAAATAATTGGAGGATCCCAAAGAGAAGAAAGACTTGAAGTTCTTAAGAAAAGGATTAAAGAGAATGGAATAGATGAAGATGAATTATGGTGGTATTTAGAATTAAGAGAATATGGCTCAGTACCTCATAGTGGTTTTGGACTTGGATTTGAAAGATTTGTTCAGTTTTGTACTGGTATGTCAAATATAAGAGATGTTATACCATATCCAAGATCATCAAAAAATGCTTCTTTTTAATTTAAAAATTGATAAAATTTCTTTTTTTAATTTTGTTATAAATAACTAATTATTAATGCTGAATCAGAAACTCCAATTAAAACTTTCTCAAAAGCTGTCTCCTCAGCAGATACAGCTTATGAAATTAATTCAACTATCTACACTAGAATTTGAGGAAAAGATAAAAAATGAAATTGAAGAAAATCCTGCATTAGAAAGAGGGGTAGAGGATTTAGATACAAACAATGAATTAGATAATAAAGAAGAAAATTTTAATGAAAATGAAATTGATGTCGACTCTTACCTATCAGAGGATGATACCCCGTCATATGAATTAAGTTATTATAACCCTAATGATTCTTCTAATAAAGAAATTCCAGTATCTGGAGGAATAAGTTTTCATCAATTTTTAGATAATCAAGCGAAAAATTTGATGCTTGATAAAGCTGATAAACCAATTGCAGATTTTATTATTGGAAGTATTGATGAAAGTGGATATGTTAGAAGAAATATTGATGACCTAATTGATGACATTGCTTTTACGGAAAACTTAATTGTAGAAAAAGAAAAAGTGGAATTAATCTTGAAAAAAATTCAACAACTTGATCCTCCTGGAGTTGGAGCTAGATCTCTTAAAGAATGTTTAAGACTCCAGCTAAATAGAAAAGATAAAAATAAAAAATCAATATTTAATGCCTTAAAAATTATAGAGAATGAGTTTGAATTATTCTCGGGTAAAAAATATAAGAAACTTATTGAAAGACTAGGCATTTCTGATATAGAGTTAAAGGAATCTATTAATGAAATTTCAAAGTTAAATCCAAAACCAGGAGGCTCAATATCATCAGAAGTTCAAAATAATACTATAATACCTGATTTTATTTTAACTCTTGAAGATGGGAATCTAATAGTAGAGATAAATAGAAGAAATTCACCTGAATTAAAACTATCAAATTCTTATAAAGAAATTCTTAAGGGTTATAAAGATGATCCGAATAAAAAGAAAAGTCAAAATGAAGCTATCCAATTCATTAAACAAAAACTAGATTCAGCTAAATGGTTTATTGAGGCTATTGAGCAAAGACAAACAACTCTTTTTGTAACAATAAATGCCTTAATTGATTTTCAGAAAGATTATTTTTTAACAGGGGAAGAGAAGCTACTAAAACCTATGATTCTTAAAGATATAGCTAAAAAAGTAGATATGGATATTTCAACTATTTCAAGAGTTGCAAATAGCAAATATATTGACACTCCTTATGGTATTAAACTACTAAAAAGTTACTTTTCTGAAGGTATGAAAAATATTGAAGGTGAAGATATTTCAACTATTGAAATTAAAAAAATCTTAAAAGAAATAATTGATAATGAAAATAAAAATAAACCTCTTGCTGATCTTGAATTATCAAAAAGACTTATAGATGCAGGATATAAAGTTGCTAGAAGAACAATAGCAAAATATAGAGAACAAATGGGTATTCCAGTTGCTAGACTAAGAAAAGAGTTATAGAATATAAAAAATCAAACCTATTTTAAAAAAATTAATATCAATTTCTTCTCCTATATCTGTTTTTTTGTTTTCAAATAAAGAGTTTAGATCATATTCTAAATGAATATTCCAAGTATTAAACCCAGAGTTTAAATAAATCGAATTTGTCCACTCTCTTCGTTTTTTTATTGTTAAAGAACGTCCATATGAAGGATTTGAATAAATATAATAGTTCCTTTTAATCTTTAAACCTCCATAAATTCTCCAGAAATCATATTTATTTGGAGAAGAAGTTCTCCATCTTAATTCAATTGGGAACACAATTGATGAATAACTTAATTCATTCTTAGATTCAAGAAAACGACTTACAACAAGTCTATAATCAACTTGATCATCAGAATTAAGAAAAGGTTGAATATTTGATGTGAATTTGTTTCTTTCAAATCCAACTCCTATACCAAGAGCCTTCTGATTTTTTTTATCTAATGAAATATCTCTTATAAAACCAACTTGAAAGTTTCCTGAGAATCCATTTTGCTTAAAATCAGTGATTTCTTTAGCCTGCAAAAAATAACTGACTCCAAAATAAAATTGGTCTTCCTTATATTTTTGATTATTTTCTTGACAAAAAACATATTGAACTGAAAAAAGACAGATAAAAAGATTAAGTAAAAATTTTAATCTTAAATTAATTAAGGTTTTGAGTATAATCACCAACTCTAGTTGTATAGTTTATCTTAAGAGCATTAACTTTTCTTAATTCTTGCTTAATGTCACTAATTATACCCATCTTAGTGTCACCATCTACTTTAAGAGCGGTTGTTAAAACATTTTGAAGTTCTTCTCTCTTGGCTGCTCTTTCAGCTAAAATAAATGCTCCAACCTCATCAACAGTTGCAAACTTATCATTTAATTGAATTCGTGCTTCTGTACCATAGGTCTCTCGATACCTACTTGAAGGTTTACCAGCATATATGTATATTACCCTATCTTTTTTATCAAGTTTTTGAATTTGATCAGCAGCTGGCAAAGTATTTTGAACCATTAAAGTACTATCTCTCATAACAGTAGCCACCATAAAAAAGAATAATAACATAAAAACAATATCAGGAAGTGATGCTGTTGAAATAGCTGGTAGTTCTCCACTTTTCTTTTTACTAAATTTTGCCATTTTATTTTACTTTACTTGGTTCTGCCTCAGATAACTTTTGAGGATATAATTTTTTAACTACGTCTAACTTTTCTTTTAAATTCATCTTTTGAGCTATTGTTGTCCTTGGATCGCTATAAATAAAATCTGCTTGAACATATGTCAACCCTTCATTTGGATATCTATTTATAAATTCACGATCTCTAAGTTCATTATATGCAGCTACTAATTCATTCTGCACAGATATATAGGCCTTATAAGGTGTTTCCCTATCGTTTTTTAAAGAGATAATTGCTTTATCTGGGTTATCTGAAGAGCTAGGGTTTCTATCACCCTGACAGTAATCACAAGCTTCCTCCCCTCTGCCTCCTCCATTATCCAGAAACTCCATTGCAAGTCCTCTTAAATCTTTAATATCAGTTAATTTTTCTTCAACTAGGATTTGACTGTATTTATTAACTACAACTGTAAAAATATTTTTTTCTCTAACAATAGGAGGGTCTATTTGATCTTCCATTGGAGGAAGTTTTCTATTAATCCCACTATCTGTCTCAATAGTTGTTGTTACTAAGAAGAAAATTAATAACAAAAAGGCAATATCCGCCATTGATCCCGTACTTATCTCTGGAGGTTTTCTACGCATAGCTTATTTTTTTAAAGATCTTTTTCGTCCTGTAAAAACCATAAGTCCCACAGCAATAATTGTTAAAATATAAAATACTCTAATTCCAGTTCCAATAAGTCTTGAGCCTGTAACTGATAAGACTTTACCATTTCTCATAGGTGTTTCAACACCTTTAGATAATAAGAAAGCAATTAGGAATATTCCTAAAAATATTCCAACAAACATCAATGAACTTTTTAATTTAGCTTTATCAGCCATAAGCCCTTTTAGAGCATAGATTGAAGTTATTACTACAGCAACTAATAAAGTTAATTGACCTAATAAGATTATTGGCGTTATTGCTCCAAGACCATCACCAAATTTAATTGCATCATCTCCTGTAATAAAGACAAGGAAAAGAGAAATAACTCCTAAGACTCCTAAGGCTATACACCCAATTCTAGTTAATTTATAAGATTGTTTATCTTCTATCGTTCTATTTATATTCATTATTATAAATTTTTGTGTTCATGCTAAATTATTTTTTATATGAAGAAAGTATATCAATTAGTGTAATTGATGAATCTTCCATATCATTAACAATTGAATCAATTTTAGCGACTATATAGTTATAGAATACTTGCAAAATAATAGCAACAATTAAACCAAATACTGTTGTTAAAAGAGCTATTTTAATTCCTCCTGCAACTAAAGATGGTTGCATATCTCCTGCAGCTTCAATTTTATCAAATGCATTAATCATCCCTATTACAGTCCCCATGAAACCAAGCATTGGAGCTAAAGCAATAAAAAGAGAAATCCATGAAACATTTTTTTCTAACTGTCCCATTTGGACACCACCATAAGCAATAACAGCTTTTTCTGCACTATCAACTCCGTCTTTAGATCTATCAAGTCCTTGATAAAAAATTGAAGCAACAGGTCCTTTAGTATTTCTACAAACTTCTTTTGCAGCTTCAACTCCTCCAGATTTAAGAGCAGCTTCAACTTCTGAAGTTAATTTATCAGTATCAGTAGTGGAAAGATTAAGGTATATGATCCTTTCAATCGAAATAGCTAAACCTAAAATTAAACAGATTAAAACTATTCCCATAAAGCTAGGCCCACCTTCAATAAAACGTTTCTTTATTTCTTGAGTAAAATTAGCAGAGGTATCTTCTGATGAAGATTCCATCATTTGTTCAGTTGCCGAATCCTCTTGAACGGCTTCTGAATCTTCTTGAGTGGTTAGATTGACATTTGTAAAAGCATAAGCGCTTGAAGTAAATACAATACTTACAACAGCAAACAAGAAGAAAGAGATTAATATTTTTTTCATTTTTGTAATATTTTCAATAATTGAGATTGGAAAGATAAAAAAAAATACATACGATTCAAACTTTTTTTCATCAGGATTTACTAATCATTTTTTATAACATCTACCCTGTTTGGAATATAACTATCATATGGGTATTTATTAGGGGTTACATATGGACCTGTAGTTAATATCAGAGGGAATTCTGAATCAGGGTTGAATATAAATTCAAGCATAGTAGCTGTATAGCCACTATTATTATTTATTAAATTGATTTTATATTTATTTAAACTATTTCTATCAATTGGTGTTTGGCTCCATAGCTTCCCCTCTTCCCATAACCTAAAATCTCTTGCGTCTTCATTATTTGCTTTCCAAATTGAAACCTTATAGTCTTGATTAGTAACTACTCGACTAATTAGACTATCATTTTTTATTTCCCAAATTAACTTTGGAAAAACCTGATCGTTTATAATTCTTGTATAAAAAGAAAATAAATTTTCATTTAAATATCTTCCATTTAAAGAATGGTTAACATTTGGAATATATTGAAGATATTTATCTCCTGGTAACTCATTAAAATAAAACCTCCATGAATCAGTTGAAAAAAATTCATCAGAACCAGCGTTAATTAATAGTTTTGGCATTGTAAACTTTTCTTTGAAATAATAAGGCTCAACATATTTCATTAAAATTTCAAATTCTTTTGTAACCATCCAATCTGGAATATTATAATTAACATAATCTTGAATAGCTAGAGAATACTCTCCATAACTTCTATAATGATTTTCAAGAGATTCATTTAAGTTTAACATGTCAATAACCATTGGAGCTATTGCAATAACTCTCTTATCAATTGCAGCAGTTGTCCAGGTTGTCCAGCCTCTTTTAGATGCTCCTGAAACAACAAATTCAGTTACATCTATTTTATTTTTTTGAGCAATATCCTGAACAAGATCCATAGCTCTTACAACTGCTCTGGTCATTGGCAATCTTGGTAGCCACTCTACATCATTTTTTTTAGCTCCTGATTTTAAAAATCTATTCCAAGAGAATGCTATTAGATCATCTTCATAAAAAGCATTTTGTTCAGACTCTAAAAAATTTATTGGTTGAAAGGGGATATTGCTAATATTTGCAATAATTGACTTACTTTTTATTGCATATGAAATACTTGTACTATCTAATCTAAAAAAGTCTTCATCTTTAGTGCCACCATCTATAAACATTAGAGATTTATCAAATTCTACCTCATTAGGGATTATAATATCAACATAATGCCACCATTCAACCTCATCAACCAAGTCTTGATTAAGCCAATTTCCTGATATCATCTTAACATGGTATCCAGTCCATTTTTCTGCAATTATCGAATCAACTATTTCATAACTATATTCATGCTGTGTTCCATAAACATATTCTTTAAGTGGATTATCTATTTCATTATTACATGAACTAAATATTAATAAAATAAAGTGAAGTTTGTATATATATTTTTTTACCACTTTCAACATCAGTAAAAACTACGAATTATTAGTCTCTTTTTTCTCTTCCCATTCCATCCGGCATACCTTTATAATACCTAAATCGTTCAATTGGTTTACCGTTATAATATTTTATTCTATTTTTTAATCTATTGAATACTTTTTCTTTTTCTCCATCTGGGTACTTATCCAAATCAGAACCAAGATATTTGTTCCATCCACTTGAAGAAAATTGGCTAATGTACTTCGACCCCGACAGTATTTTTAATTCAGAAAATCCTGAAATATCAACGTCGGTATTTTTATCATCGATATTACCCCCGTAAAATAAAAATTCAGGAACAGCGTAAGCTTTTAAATTTTGGTGAATAATTTGTCCTTCATACATTAGATGCCACTCTGCAGCTCTTACTGCGTCAGCAGTTAAATATGCTGAAGCTCTATGATCACTTTTATGCCAGACCTGGTAATTGAATCCTGGATCAAAAGACATTAAAATATCTGGTTTTATTTTCCTTATGTAATAAACAATTTTTCCAATAATTTCCTCTCTATTTGCAAATTCAAGTCTCCCATCATCATATCCTAAGTTAATATATTGTTTTTCTGTTAAGCCTAGAACTTTCATTGCTTCAAGCTGTTCTTTTCTTCTTATAATAGACAAATCATTCTTACTTATGGTGAGATCCTTAGTTCCTACATTTCCTGTTGTTAAGGTGAGAATAAAGATTTTATTTGAATTTTTGTTTAAAAGGGCTAATGTTCCATGAGATTGATAATCGTCATCTGGATGCGCCCCTACAAGAAGAATAGTTTTATTTTTCCATTTCTCAACTGGCACCTCAGGTTGTGAGAAACCGAATTTAAAAATGAAAAATGTAAAAACAATAATTAAAAATTGAAACTTATTTATCATAAACACAACATTTTTAAAGAATTAATTTTTTTCTTTAGGTTTATTATTCAGATTAAATAGATATTCTGAATAACACAATTTACAAAAATTAATGTTAATTCCCATCGCAACCAGGTTTGGCATCTAAATCTGATTCCAAACGCACATTGCCCAATCCAATATCAACACCCTTTCGTGCTTTGATTACTAATGCAGAAGTGATGTTGGTCATGTCTACTCCTAATTTTTCAAAACAGCTTAAGCTAATTCTATACTCGTTCCAGTCACCACTTATGGTAATATCTAATGTGTTATCGCAGGTAGCACTGGCATCACATTGGCCAATTTGTACAACAGTATCAGAACCAGTAAATGATTTTGCATTAAAAGTTAATTCCATAGCACCATTTGACTGACGAGCCATATCATTTGGCTTAGCAGAAGAAATGCGCAAATAATCTCCATCAGATTTGGTCCAGTTAATTCGTAAGGCATCTTCTTGAGCTATATGGTCTGTTTTACTTATAATCAATCCGCCGACAGATGTTGGGAAGCTTGCGATTTGCTTTACCAAATCTCCAGAGCTTAACCATAAGCCCCAAGGAGCAACTGCAGCTCCTTTGCTGTAGAATTCACCTGTTGAAGCTACGTCGCTATTTTCTAATCCAGATTTTTCTGGGAATACATCAAGATTGTCTGTACTAGCATAGGTAAGTCCGTACCCAAATTTAAATAGAGCTTCATTGTTTTCTGAAACCACGGCGCTGGCTGGCCATGTAAAAGACAATCGACCCATGAAATCGTATGATGGATCTCTCTGGAATAATAGATCAGAAACACCACCACCTTCACTGCCAGGTAACCATGCAGCAACAAATGCATCAGAATTATTAATCTCTGGATTCGTCCACATTGGACGTCCGGATAAGAATACAGATACTACAGGAATTCCTTTGTTTTTATAGGCAGCCAATTTGTTAACGTCAAATCCGTTAGGAACAAAATCTAAGTTCTCACGATCTCCTTGAAATTCTGCGTAAGGATCTTCTCCATATACCGCAATCACAGCATCAGCTTTTATAGAAGTATCACCATTTGGAGAGAAAATTACTTTTCCGCCTGCTTCATTAACGACTTCTTCAATGCCTTGTATGATAGATGCTCCATTAGGGAATTCATCATTGGTATGACCAGTTCCTTGCCAAGAAAGTGTCCATCCACCACTGGCTTTAGAAATGCTAGCAGCACCATCTCCAACAACCAATATTGTTTTAGAAGCATCAATAGGCAATACTTGGTTGTTATTTTTAAGCAGTACCATAGATTCTCTTACCGCTTGTCTTGCAATGGCTCTGTGTTCTGGCAAGCCCAAAAAGCTTTCGTTACCCGCATTGGCACGAGTACTCGGAGCACCTTTTTGAAAAACACCTGATGCGAGTTTTACTCTAAGAATACGACGAACGGCATCGTCTAAACGTTCCATAGAAATGGTTCCATCTTTTACATGTTTTAAAGTACTTTCATATAAACCTTTCCAACTATCTGGTGCCATATACATATCCAACCCTGCATTTAACGATTGTGCACAATCTGTATTGGTACATCCTGGTACTTGACCATGACCATTCCAGTCACCAACAACAAATCCATTGAAGCCCATTTTTCCTTTTAAAACATCTGTTAGCAATTCTTTATCGCCGTGAAGTTTTCTTCCTTGCCAACTAGAAAATGAAACCATCACTGTTTGTACACCAGCAGGAATAGCGCTATAATATCCAGCAGCATGAACTGTACTTAATTCTTCTTCACTAATCAAGGCATCA